>Ga0207706_10002319_pt1 | contig 18580 bp, 10 predicted proteins | sample KBSC53metaG_FD_184318 | JGI IMG/M metagenome (GOLD analysis project Ga0207706, IMG submission 184318) | Corn rhizosphere microbial communities from Kellogg Biological Station, Michigan, USA - KBS C5-3 metaG (SPAdes) (version 2) | ecosystem: Host-associated > Plants > Roots > Rhizosphere > Soil ... | reverse complement strand
CACCGTGCCCCCGGCAATGCCGTAGGTCAGGGTCTGGCCTGTGTCGACATCGCTTCCAGCCAGCGTCCCCGTGCTGTTGCTGAACGTGTCGAGCGCGGCCGTGTCGGTATAGCTCGCTCCCGTGGGCGTCGCCAGAGTCGGCGTGTCGTTCGCCGCGGTGAGGTTCACCGTATAGGTCGCTGTCGTGCTCGCCGTGCCGTCCGAGACGCTCACCGTGAAGGTGTCGGTCGTGCTGGCCGTCAGGGCGTTGATGGCGCCGGCCGATGGCGTGTACGTGTAGGCACCGCTCGTCGTGTTGACCGACAAGCTGCCGTAAGACCCCGCCAGCGTGCTGACCCCGCCTGACACTGTTCCGCCGGCAATGCCATACATCAGGATCTGCCCGGTGTCGACGTCGCTGCCTGCCAAGGTGCCCGTGGTGTTGCTGAAGGTGTCAGCTGCGGCCGTGTCGGTATAGCTCGCTGCGGTCGGCATCACCAACGTCGGCGTGTCGTTCGCCGCGGTGAGGTTCACTGTGTAGGTGGCCGTCGTGCTCGCCGTGCCGTCCGAAACATTGACCGTGAAGGTGTCGGTCGTGCTGGTCGCCAGGGCATTGATCGCACCCGCCGACGGCGTGTACGTGTACGCACCGGTGGTCGTGTTCACCGACAGGCTGCCGAAGCTGCCCGCCAGCGTGCTGACGCCGCCGGACACCGTGCCCCCGGCGATGCCGTAGGTCAGGGTCTGGCCTGTGTCGACATCGCCTCCAGCCAGCGTCCCCGTGTTGTTGCCGAACGTGTCGAGTGCGGCCGTGTCGATATAGCTCGCCGCCGTTGGCGTGGTCAGAGTCGGGGCGTCGTTGGCGGAGGTGGACACGACCGTGGTCGTGTGATCGGTGATGGCGCCAAAGCCGTCGTCGACGCTCACCGTGAAGGTCGTGGTTTCAGTCGAGCCGGGATTCAGGCGGTTGCTGCCGGGTTGGTAGACCAGCTGCCTGATCGCAGCCTGCAAGGCAGCCGGGGTGCCGGCCGCATGGGTGTAGGTGAGGCCGCCATCGGCCGTGGAGAACCCGGAAGCGATCAGCGAAGCGCTCGTGAAGGCACCCTTGGCAGCCGCATCGAGCGTGATGCTGACAGTCTCCGTCGCGCCCACGTCGGTGTCGGTGATGGTGAAGCTGGAGAAGGGGCTGAGGCTGGCGTTGTCATCGACCGCCTGGCTGGCGACGGCACCGCCCAAGGTCGGGCTGACGTTGAAGCCGCCGGCCGTGATGCCGTTGCCGGTGAGGTCGGCGTCCACCAGGTTGGCGTTGGCACCGGTCGATCCTGCCATCCAGTCTTCCGCCGCCGCCAGGTTGTAGGTGGTGTTGCCGATGGAGCTGGTGCCGGCCTTGTTGAGGCGAGAGGCAACGGCTGCCTTGTCGACTGCCCCGAGCGTAAGGGTGAAGCTGGTGGCGCTGGTGATCTCCACGCTGGCGGTGTCGCCGGTCAGCGTGTAGGCGGTGGAGTCGCCGCTCAGCGTCAGCTTGGTGACGTCGATGTCGTTGGCCGTGCCGGCCTTGGTGATGAAGTCGGTGCCGGTCACGACCAGCACGCCGGTGGTCGCGTCGTAGGTGGCGCTGGTGATGGTGGGGCGCGCAATGTTGGAGACGGTGATGTCGTTGAGGGTCAGGTCGGCTGTTGCAACAGCCGAGTCTGCCCCCGGCGCCCAGCCTTCCGCCGCGGCCAGGTTGTACTTGACGCCATCGGTGGACCGAATGCCCGCCTGATTGGTCAGCAGGCCCAGGGCCGCCTTGTCGGCCGCCGCCAGGGTCACGGTGAAGCTGGTGCCGCTCGTGATCTCGACGTTGCCGCTGTTGGACAGGGTGACCGTGGCGCCCTCGGCCAGGATGCTGAGCTTGGAGACGTCGATGTCGTTGGCCGCCCCGGCGCTCGACAGGAAGCCCGTGCCCGTCACGACCAGCACGCCGGTGGTCGCGTCGTAGGTCGCGCTGGTGATGGCCGGCACGGCCACGTTGCTCACGGTGACCGCATTGCCCGTCAGGTCCGCCGCACCCAGGTTGGAGCCGGCGTTCCACCCACTGGCCCCGGCCAGGTTGAACGCCGTGGCATCCGTGGCGCTGGTGCCGTTCTTATTCATGAACAGGTTGACGGCGGCCTTGTCGGTGGCGCCCAGGGTCACGCTGAAGCTGGTGCCGCTGGTGACCTCGACGTTGGCGGTGTCGGCCGTCAGGGTGTAGGTCGCCCCGCCCTCACCGGTGAGCGTCAGCTTGGTGACGTCGATGTCGTTGGTCGCGCCGGTTTTCTGGTTGAAGCCGGTGCCGGTCACCACCAGCACGCCGGTGGATGCGTCGTAGGTGGCGCTGGTCAAGGTAGGGGCCGGCGTGTTGCTCACCGTGACGGCATTGCCCGTCAGGTCGGCCGCCGCGGTGCCGGTGCTGTCCCAGTTGGCGGCGGCCGCCACGTTGTAGGTCGTGCCGCTGGTCGAGCTGGTGCCGTCCTTGTTGAGGATCAGGCCGACCCCGGCCCGGTCGGTGGCGTTCAGCGTGATCAGCACGGAAGTGGCGCTGGCCGCGGTGACGCTGGAGGTGGTCAGGGTATAGGTGCCGCCCCCTTCGCCGCTGAGGGTCAGCTTGCCGGGATCGATGGTGTCGCCCGTGGTCATGTAGACGCCGGTGAGCGACAGCACACCGGTGGCGGCGTCATAGCTAGCGCTGGTGAGGGTCGGGTGGTTGCTGACCGTGATGCCGTTGCCCGTGGTGTCGGCGATGGTGACCGCCGCGTCGGCACCGCGCGCCCAGTCTTCGTTGGCGATCAGGTTGTAGGTGGTGTTGCCGGTCGACGAGGTACCGTCCTTGTTCAGCCGGGTGGCCAGCGCGGTGCGGTCGGTGCCGTTCAGGGTGATGGTGAAGCTGGTGTTGCTGGTGATGTCGACGTCGCCGCTGGTGAGCGCGTAGGTGCTCGAGTCGCCGGTGATGCTGAGCTTGGTGACGTCGATGTCATTCGATCCGCCGGTGGTCCGCGTGGTGAAGTTGGTGCCCGTCACCGTCAGCACGCCGGTGCTGGCGTCGTAGGTGGCGCTGGTGATGGTTGGCGCGGCCACGGTGGCGGTGATGCCGTTGCCGCTCAGGTCCGCATCGGTCACGCCTGCTGCCGCGCCCCTGGCCCAGTCTTCGGCTGCCGCCAGGTTGTAGCTGGTGCCGCCGGTCGAGCTGGTGCCCGTCTTGTTCATGAACATGTTCACCGCCGCCTGGTCGGCCGCATTCAGCGTCACCGAGAAGGCGGTGTCGCTGGTGATCTCGACGTTGCCGCTGGTCAGGGTGCGCGACTGCCCGTCCTCGCCGGACAGGCTCAGCTTGGACACGTCGATGTCGTTGGCCGAACCGGCCAGGGACAGGAAACCGGTGCCGGTCACCACCAGCGCGCCGCTGCTGGTGTCGTAGGTCGCGCTGGTGATCGTGGGCACCGGGACGGAGCTCACCGTGATGCCGTTGCCGGTGAGGTCCGCGATCACCGTCGCCGCGACGGCGCCGCTGTTCCAGTCCTCGGCCGCGACGAGGTTGTAGGTGGTGCCGGAGGTCGAGCTGGTGCCGGCGCTGTTGAGCAACTGGTTGACCGCGGCCTTGTCGGTGGCGTTCAAGGTGACGCTGAAGCCATGGATGCTGGTCGCATCGACGGAGGTGCTGGTCAAGGTGTAGCCGCTGCCGCCGCCCTCGCCGACGATGGACAGCTTGGAGACGTCGATGTCGTTGAGAACGCCCGAATGCAGCAGGATGCCGGTGCCCGTCACCGCCAGGACACCCGTGGTGGCGTTGTAGGTGGCGCTGGTGATGGTGGGGACGGCGACGTTGCTGACGGTGACGCCGTTGCCGGTGGTGTCGACCACGGTGAGCGAGGGGTTGGCACCGGCGGCCCAGTCTTCCAGGGCATTCAGCCTGTAGGTGGTGCCGGAGAGGGAGCTGGTGCCGTTCTGGTCGGCGATGAAGCCGACCCCGTCCTGGTCGGCGGAGTTCAGGGTGACCGTGAAGCTGGTGCCGCTGGTGACATCGACGCTGCCGCTGGTCAAGGTATAGGTGGTGCTCGTGCTCCCCTCGCCCCGGAAGCTCAGCTTGCTGACGTCGATGTCGTTGTTCGCTCCGGCCTTGGACAGGAAGCCCGTGCCGGTCACCGTTAGCACGCCGGTCGCGACGTCGTAGGTCGCACTGGTGACGGTCGGTATCGCCACCAGGCTGGCGGTGATGCCGTTGCTCGCATCGGCCACCGTCACGCTCGAGTCGGCGCCGGCCGCCCAGTCCTCGGCGGCGGCCAGGTTGTAGGTGGTGCCGCTGGTCGAACTGGTGAGGTTCTTGTTCACGATCAGGTTGACGGCGTTCTTGTCGGCCGTGCCCAGGGTCACCGTGAAGCTGGTGCCGCTGGTGATCTCGACGTTGCTGGTGGCGTTGGTCAGCGTGTAGGTCGAGCCGCCTTCGCCGGTGATGGTCAGCTTGGTGACGTCGATGTCATTGGTGCTTCCCGCCAGGCTCACGAAACCGGTGCCGGTCACCACCAGCGCGCCGGTGGAGGCGTTGTAGGTGGCGCTGGTGATGGCGGGGGCGGGCACGTTGCTCACCGTGACGCCGTTGCCGGTCAGGTCGGCCACCGTCACCGCGCTGGCGGCACCGGCCGCCCAGTCCTCGGCCGCCGCCAGGTTGTAGGTGCTGCCGCCGGTGGAGCTGGTGCCGGCCTTGTTCATGAACTGGTTGACGGCGGCCCGGTCGGTGGCCCCCAGCGTGACGCTGAACGAGGTGGCGGACGTCACCTCGACGCTGGCGGTGCTGCCGCTGGTCAGCGTGTAGGTGCGGCCTTCGCCGCCCAGGGTCAGCTTGGTGATGTCGATGTCGTTGGTTGCGCCCGACTTGGACAGGAAACCCGTGCCCGTGACCACCAGCACGCCGGTGCCGGCGTCGTAGGTGGCGCTGGTGATGGCGGGGGCCGCGACATTGCTGACGGTCACCGCATTGGTGGCATCGGCCAAGGCACTGGCGGTGCTGTCCCAATTGGCGGCACCGGCCAGGTTGAAGGTGGTGCCGCTGGTGGAGCTGGTGCCGTCCTTGTTCAGCATCAGGCCGACGGCTGCCCGGTCGGTCGCGTTGAGGGTGACGCTGAACGCCGTGGCGCTGCTGGCGGTGACGCCGGTGGTGGTCAGCGTGTAGGTGGCCCCGCCCTCGCCGGTGAGCGTCAGCTGGCTGGTGTCGATGGTGTCGCCGCCGGTCATGTTGGTGCCGGTCACCGCGAGCACGCCCGTGCTGGCGTCGTAGGTGGCGCTGGTGATGGTGGGGCCGTTGGGCAGCAGCACCCGGGCCTCGATCCCGGCGCTGGTGGTGTCCGAGGTGTTGTCGACCCAGGCGGCGGCGAAGCGGTCCGTGCCCACGGCGGTCAACACGACGTTGTTCTGGTCGCCCAGCCGGTGCTGGTTGATCTCGAACTCGGTGGTGTCCACCGCGGTGCCGCTGCTGCTGAAGCGCCGCCCGAAGAGGCCGTTCTGGTCGTAGTCGCCGGTGTCGGCCTGCCAGCCCACCACGAAGCCGCCGCCCGACAGCGCGGTCACCGCGGCCAGGTCCTTGTATTCGCTCGTGGCGGAGGCCGTGTTGGCCTGGACCGTGCTGCCCTGGGCCACCCCCGCGTTGTCGTAGCGCTGGAACAGGATGTCCGTCTGCCCGTAGCTGCTGTCGTAGGAGCTCCAGGCCACGACGAAGCCACCGCCGGCCAGGCCGGCCACGCGGGCCTGCGGGTTGCCGCTGGCGTAGACGTCGGCCGAGGCCATGCTCCCGCTGCTGACGTCGATGATGGTGGACGGCGCGCTGCTCACCACCGCCTTCACCTCGTAGGCCCCCGCGTCACCCCACGCGACGACATAGCTGCCGTTGCTCAGCGCGGCGAGCATGGGATTCACGTCGCTGCCGGAGGCGTCGATCGTCACCTCGGCGCCGTTCTTCGAGCCGTCGGCCGCGTTGAACTTCTGCGCGTGGATGCCGCCGCTGGTCTCCCAGGCCGCCACGAAGGAGCCGTCGGACAAGGTGGTCAGCGCGGGCGAGGTCTGGCTGCCGGCGACGGTGGTGTTGGCGACCAGTTGGCTGCCTACCGTGCCGTTGGCCTCGACGATGCGGTAGCCGATGTCCAGGCCGTTGGCGCCCGGCGTCGTGGTGTAGGCGACGACGAAGCGGCCGTTGTCCAGTGCCGTGACCACCGGGGCCCGCTCGTCGATGCCGTTGCCGGCCGTGGTGATGGCGAATTCGCTGCCGACGGCCACGCCGGCGGAGGTGTAGATCTGCCCGTAGATGCCGTTCTTGCCGGTGGCCTCGCCCTGGCCGTCCGACTGCCAGACCGTCACGAAGTTGCCGTTGCTCAGGGTGGCGATCGCGGGCTTGAGCTGGTCGCGGGTGGTCGTGGTGCTGACCTTGAGGTCGTCGCCGAAGTTCAGGTCCTGCGACTGCTCGTCCAGGACCGTGAAGGTGAACTGCTTGCTGTAGCCCTCGCCCGACATCGGCGTGGTGCTGTTGTTGGTCTGGAAGCGGTCGTAGTAGTGGGCCGTGACAGTCACCGTCTGCCCCGCGGCGGGGATCGTTCCCGAGCCGATGCTGAGCACGGCGGTGTTGGTGGTGTTGGCGTTGGTGGCCGCAATGGTGAACAGGTTGGGCACCGACTGGCTGTCGATCGCCCAGTAGCCGCCGGTGGTGTCGCCGGTGTCGGTCGGCGTCAGGGTGGCCACGGCGGTGCCCTGGCTGGTGCCGGTGAGGAAATAGTTCTTGCTCGAGGAGATGTTCGTGGGCGCCTGGTCGACCGTGATGAAGCTGCCGGTGCCGGTGGAGCCGCCACCGTTGGTGATGTGGTAGCCGTAGCCGATGTTGTTGCTCGTCGTGGTGTCCAGAGGCTTCTCGTCCACGTAGCGCCAGGTCTTGCCCGAGACCGTCTGCCAGTTGATCGGCCCGCTGTTGGGGATGGTGGTGGTGTCGTTGTAGTCGGTCCAGGTGGTCCCGCCATTGGTGCTGTACTGGAACTTGCCGCGGGTCAGCAGCCAGTCTTCCGCGCCCAGCCCCGTGGGGTTGAAGTCGACCTTGTAGTAGGCCATGTCGTAGATGCCCGAGAAGGCCCAGGTCTGGCTGGTGTCGCCGGGCCGCACGTAGATCGTGCTGCCGGAGGTCCCGAACGTCTTCTGGCCGTAGTCGACCGAGGTCGACACCACGGTCGTGGTGTTGTCCGTGACGGCCGAGGCGATGCCGTCGCTGACGCTGATGGTGAAGGTCGTGGTCTCGGTGCTGCCCACCGCCACGCGGTCGTCGGTGGGGTTGTAGAGCAGGCCCCGGATGGCGGTCTGCAGCGCCGCAGGCGTGCCGGCGGCGTGGGTGTAGGTCAGGCCGCCGTCGGAGGTGGAAAAGCCCGTGGCCGTCAGCGAGGCGGAGGTGAAGGCCCCCTTGGCGGCGCTGTCCAGCGTGATGGTCACCGTGACCGATGCCCCCGCGTCGGGGTCGGTGATGGTGACGTTGGAGAAGGGGTACAGGATCGCCGAGTCGCGCACGGTCTGGCCTGCCACGGCGCCGCCGATGGTCGGAGCGGTGTTGGGTGTCAGCTCGAAGGCGTAGTCGGCCACGGTGCGGCCCAGGATGGCCGCATCGGTCTCGATCGTGCCGCTGGCCACCTCGAGCCGCCAGTCGCCGCCGTACGCGGCGGAGCCGGTCAGGTTGGTCGATGCGGCCACGTCGGCCTGCGTGGCCTGGGCCAGCGCCCCGATGAGGGTCGCCCCTTCGGTGCCGGCGCCGGTGTTGCAGCCGTAGAGCAGGATGTCGGCCTCGGGGTTCAGCGCGCGGCCGATGGCGGCCAGCTCGGCGCCGTGCTCGGCGAGGTTGCCGGTGGTCAGCGTCAGCGAGCCCAGGCCGACGACACCCGGCGAGCCGTGCGACAGCACGTGGATCGCATCGATGCCGCTGCGGCCCTCCAGGATCTGCGCCATCTGCGCCAGGCCGTCCTGGGCGGCATCCAGCACGTGCACCTCGGCGCCGGGCCGCAGGTTGTCCAGCAGGGACTGCGGGTCGGTGACGTCACTTTCGATGAAGACGATCTCGACGCGTGGTGCAGCCGCCGGAACATGCTCGACAGGGGTCGCGGCGGGCGCTTCGCTGACCCGCTCCGCCCCCGCGGCCATCGCCTCCGGCGCGCCATGATGAACGGCATCCGCCATGACCTCGGCCCCGGTGGCCACTGCCGCCCCGTCGAACATCAGGCGCGCTTCCAGCGCCAGCAACGTCGGCCGCGGACGCTGGATGCCGCCGCGCGGCTTTTTGCCATTGAGCGCCGCCGCAACGGTGCCGTCCTCGCTGCTGCCGCCTGCCGGCCTGCCCCGGCTCTTCACGCATTCGGCTACAGCAACCCAGGTGCGAGAGACTTCATTCCAGACGCTGCGAAATATGCGGTTCATGGTGAAAATTCCTCGACCATCAAATGCTTTGAGGCGGCTGCAGGAGCGGGAGCGCGAAAGACGATGTCAGTGCGAAAGAACCGCTTTTCGGGGATTCATGGCGGGGCGGTCAGACTGACGCGCCCGCTCATGCCGGCAATCAACTCGGGAAATCTGCCGTCGATGGTCGCCACCAGCTTGATCGACTGGCTGACCGGGTCGATGCGGGCCCCGATGCGCTGCACCTTGGCCGGATAGCTCTTACGGGTCTCATCGATGCCGACCTGGAACTTGTAGCCCGGCTTGATCCACGCCAGCCACTTGCTGGGCACCAGGAATTCGATCTCCAGCACGCTGTCGTCGATGATGTCCATGATGACCTGGCCGGGCTGCACGTACTGCTGCTCGCGCACCTTCTGCTCGGACACCCGCCCTGAAAACGGGGCGCTGATGCTGCATTTGCTCAGCATGGTTTGCATGGCGGCAACCTCGGCCTGGTTCTTGATGACTTCGGCTTCGGACACGTCCAGCTCGACTTTCCCGATCGAGTTCAACTCGGCCAGGCGCTTGTTCCCGTTCCAGGTCTTCTCGGCCCCAGTCAGGGCGGCGCGAGCCTTTTTCAGCTGAGCCTGCTGCAATGAACAATCGAAGCCGACCAGCTGTTGCCCCGCTTGGAAACGCCCGCCTTCCTGCACCGGCAGCTGGCTGATCTTGGCGCCGATTTCAGCCGCGAGAGAGGTATAGCGATGCGGTGCCAGCTGGGCGCGAATCTCTTGCTGCTCGAGCCCCGGCTTGGCAGGGCCCGCGGCAGGGGCCGAGGTCGCCGAGGGTGGCTTGCCGACGGCCGCAGCTTGCGGCATGACCGTGGCCGGGCCAGCAGCCCACGCGACGGGCCCGGTCGCTGCCAACGCCAACAGAATCACGGCACCCATCGATCCGCCCCATCGGGCGGGGACCTTGCAACAACTTCCAAGCACTGCGGACATGAGCCAGGTCATCGTCAACCTTTGTCGATCAGGGCCATCTCAAAGCGGAGTCACGCTGCCTGCCAGGTTCCGCTCGGCCAGCTTGGCGCCGGCCGCTTCGGCGGCTTCCCGGGTCGGAAACGGACCCGCACGTACCTGGGTGCGGTGCGTGCCGCCTGGCGAGAACTCCGAGGTGAAGACCGGCAAAGCCAACGCACGCACGCGTTTGACGACCAGGCTGGCGGAGTCGGGCTGGCGGAAAGAACCGAGCCGCACGATCCAGCCGCCAGCCGCCTGGGGGCGCGGCGTTGGGACCGGCTTGCCCTTGGCCTCGACCGCCGGTGCCGGCTGACTCGACTCCCCTGCGGCGGGTTGTGCGCCCTCGGGGGGCGTGCCCGTTGTTTTCTGCGACGACTCGGCTGCCCCTGCGTCACCCTCCCAGCGCGCCATGGCGGTGCGAATGGACATTTGCAGGTCTTGCAGGGTCACGTCCTGCACACCGCCGATTTCAGGCTCCATGCCCAACGTGGCCTGCAGCTTGCTGGCGGCGGCCTGGGCCTGGGCGAGCGATTGGTAACGGCGCAACTGGCTAAGAATGGCCGCGGTGTTGTTGGCGACCTTGTCGAGTTTGCTCTGCGTCTGCGCCTGTTCGCGGTTCGCCATGTGCCGATTGATGCGGTCGTCGACCGCCCAGATGGCATCGGAGCGCTGATATTGCTTGAACGCGTTGATATATTGCAGACGCGCGATGTGCACCTGGGCGAGAACGGCCATTTGCGTTGCCACGCGGCGTTGATCGGCCAGCGCGACGCCGGCGTCGGCCAGGCGGATCTGCATGGGCGCCGACAGCAGGTTCAAGAGACCGAACGAGAGCCGTGCGCCCGCCTCGTTCCATGTCTGATGCATCAGGTACACGTCGTCGTCGTGCTTGACGCTGAAGCTGAGATTCAGATTGGGAAACAGGCGCAGGATGGTCTTGCGCGTTTCCTCGGTGGCCATGCGCGTGTTGTAGAACTGTTCACGCAAGTCGGCGTTGTGGGCAATGGCCACTTCTTCCATGGCTTCGATCGGCATGTCGAGCATTTGCCGATTCAAGGTTTCACTCGGCTCGATGACCTGCAGCTTCACGGCCAGCGGCGCATTGATCAAGTTGGCCAGCTCGACGGGCGCCGTCGACAACTCCTGCTCGATGGTTTCCAGCAGGCGCAGACTTTCCAGCACCTGACGCTGATAGCGCAGCGCATCCAGGGGCGAGCGAACGCGCTCATCTTCGGCCTTGCGGGCGTCATTCAGGGCCTCCTCGGCTCCCACGATGGCCAGCTTGACCTCATTGCGAAGTTTCTGGGCGCTGGTGGCACGCCAGAAGGCAGTGCGGACATCCTGAATCAGGGTGTGCATGGCCTTGCGCCGCCGCTCGACGGCGATGAGGGCGCGGTCGGCATTCTGTTTGGCGCCGTAGTAGGAAAGGCCGAAATCCAGCAGATTCCAGGTCAACCCAAGCTCGGACGCGGTGTGATCTTTTTCGCTGGAGATGAAGGGATGGGCCAACGAGGGCTCCCCGGTGACCGCATCCGTGGCCTTGCGTGTGGCAAATTCGCTGTTCTGCTGATACCCGGCCGACGCCACCAGCTTGGGCAGCATGTCGTAGCGGCTGAGATCCAACTGATTGAAGGCGATGGCTTCTTCCATCATCTTGGCCCGGCGATCCAAGTTGTACTTGAGGGCGCGGGCAATCGCTTCTTCCAGCGTGATGGGGCCGTTGATGGGCTCGACCTCGCGCTGCGCGACGTCCCGGTCGATCTGTGCCTGCCCTTTGATTTCAGCGGGGCTCAAAGGCTTGGGTTCAATACTGGAGCACGCGGCCAGGACCAAGGCACCCGCCAGCACGGTCAATTTGAGAATCGCAGCGGGCCTGTTCGCTGAGCGCACGCCAACTTGATTGGCGCGGCTGGATCGATTCGAACCAACGTACATAGCAACCCCCCGTGGCTTTGGAACATTCAGCCAGGATTACGACACGCCGGCCGTATTTGAAGTCTTGAGACTCGCGCCCGGAATAGCCCGCTATTGAATCGACCGCGCGAAGTGAAGGCGGGGGACGCAAAGCCCGCGAACCCCACAGCGATTGAGCCGGCCTCGGCCAACTTGAATCGACGGCCCACGGCACTGCCTGGGAACCATGTTCAAGTTCGAAGAGGCCGACTCAATGGCAAGAGTGCTCGCGTGCTCAGCTGAACAGCACCTTGTTATCGGCGCGCCGGCGGGCTTCTTGAACCATTTTTCGGGGGTTCCTGAAAATGCCAGGTATCGCCGCCGCCGCTGGTATCGCATCGACAAGATCCTCCAACACCACCAGTCGTGCCGGTTGGCGCCGGTGACGCAGAACATCAGCGGGATGCCTTTGCGGTCGGTGACGAGGTGGCGCTTGCTGCCGAGCTTGCCGCGATGAAAGCTTCGAGGGTCGATTGCCGCTGCGGCGCATGCAAGAGCGATCGTCCGCTGCCGCTGCAAAGGTGCCTTTGGCAATCGGAGTTCCGCTTCAGACTGGGTGCAGACTCTCGGTAGGAAGGTCCTAAATGTCGGCTGTGTCCGAGAGCAGGCGTAGAGCACGTCGACTGGCGAAGATCGGCGTCTCCTCGCGGTGACGGTTGACTCGCGCACCGGCCAGTGTCATCGTCCGTCAGTGGGGCGAACGCGATCCCTGCAACCTTTGCCTACGCGCTAGGCCCCTGGAGGCAGATCCGCCTGCCACCTGCTTCAATGCCAACTACCGCCGTCACCATCCCCGCCAGTCTCGACCTGTCCTCAGTGTTACCTTTCACGGAGCGGGTCGCATCCCTGCCGGATTCCAAGGAATACATTTTCGACTTCGAGCATATGAGGCACGTCGAGCCATTCGGCATGCTGCTGGTGTCGAGCGAGATCCGGAAGCTCGCGCGGCGGGACTGCGCGCCGAAGATCCTCTGCTCCAACTTCAAACACCACACCTATGCCGCACACATGGGTTTCTTCAAGTCCTTCGACCTCGCCCACGGGAACGCTCCGGGCGAGGCGCGGGGCAATTCCAACTACCTGCCTATCACGATTTTGGAGACCTCCCAGGTGGAGCGCGAGGCGTTCAGCGCCGGTGTGGAAGTAGGCGTGCAAATCGAGGCTATCAGCGGCCGGATGTCGTCCATACTGTGCGGCGAGGATACGGGGGCCATGTTCGACACGCTGACCTACTCGATCCGGGAGATGGTGCGCAACGTGGTGGAACACAGCGGCGCTGAGCGTTTCGGTATTTGCGCGCAGCACTGGCCGTCCAAGCGTCGGGTGGAGGTCGCGATCTTGGACAGGGGCATGGGGCTCCGCGCCAGCCTCTCCCGCAACCCTCACATCGACACGTCGGACGACAAGAAGGCTGTCAACTACGCTTTGATGCCGGCAGTGTCTGGCAAGGCCTTCAAGGGCGCGAGGCAACGGAAGGGCAACTGGGTGAACTCGGGCTTTGGCCTCTACCTGACCAATCGCATCTGCCGCAACGGGGGGAACTTCTTCATCGCCAGCGGCGATACCGGCATGCTGCTCACGCGAGGCGAGGGCAAGCGCTACTTCTCCTGCGCTCTTGACGGCACGGCGGTACGCATGACGATGGACACATCCCGGATCGCAGGCCTACGCGATGCGTTGGCGCAGTATCGCGAGGAGGGGTTCGAGTTCCAGCGCCGATACAGCGAGATCGTAAGCATCGATCCGTCGGCTGCTTCGCTCATGCTCTCGGAGGACTTCGAGAAGTCTGCGCTCGAACGCGTCTTTGCACGTCTCGGCCTGGGCCGCTCATGACTCTGGCTCGATGACCCGCTCCAGACGGAAGTGAGTCAGTAGGCGTCGTGGTCGGACGGCAGCTGTGCCGAACAGCGGACAGCGAGGCGTATGCGACGAGGCCGTCCGGCCTACCGCCGTTGGCGGTCCATCACCAGGGGCGAGGACCGCACCAGGGTCTTGAGCGACTGCTTCATCGGCACGTGATCAGCGGAACCCGAGCTGAGGCCTGCGGTAGGCCCGTCAAACATGATGCTTAGCAGCGGGGCGGCTCAGGACCTGTGGCGCGGAAAGCCCGTCCGAGCGAGCAATCGAATTGCCGTACGATACGCAACGTAACACAACGACGCGGATGGGGAGGCGTTCTTGATGACTGGAGCGGATGATTCGTCGGCAAAGGTTCTGCGTATCGAGCATCTTCTTAATCTGATGTCAGCGCGAATGCCTTGGACGATGGGTGCCAAGGTTGTCGAAGCCATAGGCATACGCAAGAGCCGCGGGTGGGCGGAGACGATTGCAAGCTTCCGTGACGTGCCCCCCTCCGGCGAAGCATTGTCGCGGTGCTTGGCTAAGCTGGAGGCAACGGTACTCGACCATCTGCTTGTCGGCGAGAAGCAGGTCCTCTGGTATGAATGGCGGCATCTGAGCGATGAGATCCGGGTGGACCTTGAGTCATGGATCAAGTCCGTGCGACCCAGGTCCCTGCAGTCAGACAGAGAGCCATTTGACATCGCGTCGATGCCCTACAAGGCGAGTGAACTCAAGCCGCTGGTCAGGAAGCCACCGGTTCTTGTCTCCGCGTCCCGCGTGAACGAAGAGCTCAGGCTTCTCTATTTCAGCGTTCGCACTTACACCACTCGCGAAGAGATAGACGTTTCGGCGTTTCCTCCGAAGACGCGTGAACGGTTCGACGACTACCTTGAGGTGATCGGACTACGGGCTCGCAACATTCCCTGCGTGGACGCGGTGGTCTTCGACCCGCATACGAGTCGAACCGAGATTCGCATGGACCATCAACGAGGGATGAAGTCTGATGGTGAGGACGCCGCTTTTACGGCGATCATCGAGCACCTCAACGCTGTCCTCTTCCGCGCTAAAGCCCGCATGCCGATGGGCTTGGGCCTCGTTGACTTCGCTCCGGCAGTCAATCGGCTGTATCTCGACTCAAGGGCAGGTCGCGTTGAGTTTCTGGGCTTCGTCGCCAACTCCGCGACCGCTTCGTCAAACAACACGGGCAAAGTCCACCGACGTGCGAATCAAGATCTACGCCGAGATCCGTTCCATCTCGGCGGCAAGGGTGCGGTCAGCTCAATTGACCCTTACACGATCGGTGTGAGTTTCGAGACGCCATCAAAAACCGAGCGCGGTCAGTTGGAACTGCATGGAAGTGTGCGGAAGCTCTTTGGCCCCCATCGTGGTGGGATTACAAGCGCCGGCATGTACGGGTGCCTTACGCTCGAGGATCATGAATTCTTGAGCGGGGTTCTCGCCGCGCATCTGCCGAAGCCCAAATGACTGTGGAAGACTTCATCGAGCAGGACTGGCCGAACCAGCCGTCGGTGAAGGCTACGTGCCTCACGCTTCTGCGCGGCCTCAGGCGTGAGGCCGCGCTTGATCACTACACCTTTGGTGCGCTGCACGAAATTGCAAAGGACGCCGATGATGGCCTCTTAGCGCAGGCTGCAATGTACCTGTGCACCGTGAAGATCGGCGTCTTGCGGACCTCGCTTGTGTATGAAGTTAATGGCATGTTCCTTTCGGCTAGCGACGAAGAACAGGAGTCATTCGCCAAGGGTGAGCCTATCGTGCACCCTGTGTCTGGCGTGCCGATGGCGCATGAGGATCTGTTTGTTGTGTTTGTGCCGGGCCCGCACTTGCGGGAGGACGGCTCCGCATGAAGGCAGATATTACTGTCGCGGATCTCGACGCAATGTCGAAAATGCCTGGAGCCTACGCGCAGTATTTGCGTAGGTTCTTGGTGGCTCAGAGAGGCAAGTACACAGATTTCATCGATCAACTCTATATCGATCTCGATAGCTGCATCAACGGACTGCGGACGATCGTAGAGCAAGTGCAGGATGACGGGGAGGACCGGCTAACTGCCGATCTAATACTTCAGTTGCGCCAGCAAGGATATAGCGCCCACCATGACGCAAAAGCTGGTGGACACGTCGATCTCTCCATCGCTAGCGGGCCGCACACCTGGATTGGTGAAGCGAAGCTCAACTGGAAGATTGACGAGGGGATGAAGCAGTTGACGACGCGATACGTGGCAGCCAGCGGCGATCCGAATCACGACCACGGCGGCCTACTTTTCTACCTCACCAAGTCGGCTGACGCAAAGGCGACGCTCGATGAATGGCGCAAGCAGTTAGAGAGCGAATCAACCCCCTGCCGCGACTGTCCAACCAATCGGTTGGCCTTCTACTCGACGATCAAACTACCCGGGACCGGCCTGCCCTATCAGGTCCGTTCGATGGTGGTCTCCTTGTACTTCAAGCCGCAGGATGCGTCCGGGAAAGCCACCGCTGCTCGCCGTGATGCAAAGAAGAAGTCTGCTGAGAAGACCACCAAGAAGGGCACGGCGAAGTAGAGGGTCTCGCTTCGTCACCCAGGAGCAGGTAGCAAAGAGCTACCTCGGCGGCCAAGAAATGAGATAGACAATTTTGCGGAGTTGTAGGCACGCCCAGTGACTGCTTGATGCCTGTCAGCGCGAGTTCCACCCTGGTGCTCAACTTACCGAGAACGCTGCTCAGCGGTCTCTCAACTGAGACCAGTCGCTCAGAAGCCGTTGCTGGCGAAAGGCAGCGTTCGGGGAACCAGCGTCGTCCCCACCGCGCGCGCCCTCCGCGCACCCGATAGGTCATGTCGAATCCACGGCCTTTCATTCGTCGTCAGACTACGGGGTGCCACAGCGCGTGGCGCCGACCGGTCAACTCAACAGGAGTGAAGCCATGGCTTACATCGACGGATTCGTGATCGCGGTTCCCACCGCCAACAAGCAAGAGTTCATCCAGCACGCGCGACATTTCGACGCGCTGTTCATCGAGCTGGGCGCCCTGCGTGTGATCGAAGGGTGGGGCGACGACGTGCCCGACGGCAAGGTCACCGATTTCCGCCGCGCGGTTCAGGCAACGGCCGAGGAAACGGTGGCCTTTTCGTGGGTCGAGTGGCCGGACAAGGCCACGCGCGACGCCGCGATGCAAAAGATGAAGGAAGACCCGCGCATGGACCCGGCCACCCCCGGCAATCCGCCCATGCCGTTCGACGGCAAGCGCATGATCTTCGGTGGCTTCGAGCAGGTGGTCGAAGTGAAGGCTTGAGCCGCGGCCCGGTCACTTGGCCAGCTTCACCTGCGCCCGCCACAGGTCCACCGGCAGCCCACCCGCCTCGAACAATCGGCAGTCCGATTCCGACGCGCTCACCAGCACCAGCCGGTCGCCTGACCACGTCCAATCGTGGGTGGCCCAGCAATCGCCGATGCCGCGCCCCTTGGCGGCTTCGTGCAGGCTCAGCGTGCCCTCGGCGCCGAGGCTCTCGCTCACCAGCGTGTCGCTGGTGCTGCCATCGGGCATCGGCAGGGGGAGCTGCCGCGCGCGGTGCGGGGGCCGATCGTCGACCTGCCAGACGCGGCTGCCGGTCTGGTAGGCACCGCGCCAGCAGGGCTGCAACACGAGCAACGTGGTGGGCGTCAGGCGCGCCAGTTCGACCGTGGCTTGCGCGGGGTCGAAGTCGGGGCAGTCGTTGTCGGTGTGGGGCAGCACCGCGGCCACCGCGGGGGCGAGCTTCAGGTCGGCCGGGGTGGTGGGCGGCAGCGGCGCGGCCTTCACGACCGGCGCAGTGGCGGCCGGCACAGTCGACTCGGGTCTCGTGCCTTTGCGCACCAGTGCGCCGGGCGTGCCCACGCGGCCCTGCAGGTCGTCCATCTTCAGCAGCGCGGCCGCTGCACCATCCAGCGACACCTGCCATTGCGCCTTGCCATCCGAGAGCCGGATGACGTCGCCCTTTGGCACAGCGGCCAGCAGCGCCGGCACGCGCGACGCCGGCACGTCAGATGCCGACTGCTGCGCAGTGATCGGCGGCATGCTGAAACGCAGCGCGCCCACTTCCACCCGTATGGCTCGGCCGGCGGCCGGCATCTCCGCGTGCTCGTCGAAGCTGCTGTAGGTGAAGTACAGCACGGGCGGCTGGCCGGGGCCGGCTTCGCGCCGGATGATCAGTGCGGCGCGGCCGCCGGGCGGAGCGTTCTCGCCCTGGCTGCCATAGCCCTGCGCCTCGCAGCGCCGCGTGTTGTCGCAGCCGACCACCCAATCGCGAAAAGCGTGCAGCTTCCCGAGGCCATCAGCGGCGAAGGCGGTGCTGCAGAGCACCAGCAGGGGGGCGATGAGCAGTGAGCGGATCATGCGAAGAGGCTAACACCCCGCCGCGGCGCAGCCCGCTCACCGCCTTGCTGAGTCACTGCCTGCAGAATTGCTGCGGTCACATCGCTCGTGAGAACCTCAGGGAACATCAATGCTGACGCTCGACACCTGCTGCACCTTGGTACCGTACTTCGAGGTACAAGATGGCCAGCTCGAAGCTTTCAAGGCTCTTGCGCGGAAGCTCGTCGCCAAGACGCGCACGGAGCCCGGTTGCATCCACTACGCCTTCTCCTTCAACGGCAACCTCGCCCACTGTCGCGAGGGCTACGTAGACGCTGCCGCGCTGCTCGCACATCGTGAGAACGTGGCTGAATTGCTTGGCCAAGCGCTGAAGATCGCAAAGATCGTCAGATTCGAGGTCCATGCACCAGAAGCGGAGATCGATAAGCTCCGCGGCCCGATGGCATCGCGGAATCCACAGTTCTTTGTGCTCGAAGAAGGCTTTCGCCGTTGCAGCGAGGCCTGACCCATGAATGAATTACGCCAAGTTGTTGCCAAGTGGTTGAGTGAGGCCGTTGAGGAGGTGCCACCGGAAAGCGCGACGAACGTGCGGGCCACATTTGCGTTGATGGGCCACACTGCATCCTCGGATTTGATCGCTTTGTATGAGCAGATCGGCGGCATGCAGATGATGGACAACAACCACTTTCGACTATGGCCGCTTGCGGAGATTCGGCAAGAAAGCGAAGCTCCGGCCCTGCAAGGGGTTCTCTTCGCAGACTATTTGCTCGACTCTTGGCGCTATCGCGTCTTGCCGGTATCGGAGAGTGAAAGCTTTGTCTACGTTGACTATTGTGACGAGAAGCCTCCCATTCCACTTGGGAAGAATCTGAATGATTTCCTGTGGTGCTGCCTCAACGAGCCAAACGCAGTCCTTCATGACCCCCGGCGTGGCCATGGCCACCCACTGCTGCCTGTGAAGCGTTAGGGGCGGAGCATGGTAAGACGCTACGTTCTATGCATTCTGGCTGCCGCGTCTTCAGC
>Ga0207706_10002318_pt1 | contig 18582 bp, 3 predicted proteins | sample KBSC53metaG_FD_184318 | JGI IMG/M metagenome (GOLD analysis project Ga0207706, IMG submission 184318) | Corn rhizosphere microbial communities from Kellogg Biological Station, Michigan, USA - KBS C5-3 metaG (SPAdes) (version 2) | ecosystem: Host-associated > Plants > Roots > Rhizosphere > Soil ... | reverse complement strand
CAGCGCGAGCTGCTGGTCGCCACGCGTCTTCAGGCTCAGCGAGCCGGCATCGATGGTCGCCAGATCGCCCATCGTCCACGAGGCCGCAGCGATGTCGAAAGCATCCGCTACGTGCGCGAGCTGGCCCGCGGCCTGCGTGCCGGCGCCGGTCACGCGCAGCGTGGCCGTGCCGGCGACATCGAGTGTGCCCACCAGGGCGAGGTCGCCCCCGGCCGTGATCGACAGGCTGCCGCCGATCGTCGCGGTTTCGTTGAAGCCGACGTGGCCGCCCGCATCGACGAGCAGGTCCTGCGCTGCATCGATGCCGGCCAAGGCCACGCCGGAGCCGGCGGTGATCGAGACATCGCCGCCGGCCAGCAGCCGGCTGCCGGTGCCCATCGCGAGCGATGCCGAGCGGCTCGTGAAACCGCCGCCGATGTCGAGCCTCGTCGCCGCCGACACATCGATGCCCTGGCCGGCCGTCAACACGGCGTCGCCGCGCACATGCAAGGCGTTGCCGAGGCTGATCACGCCCCCGGCATCCAGGTTGAGGTCGCGCCCGGTGCGCACCGAGGCGAGTCGCTGGTCGCCAGTGGTCGTCAGCGACACGGAATCCGCATGGAGGATCGCGTCGGCGCCCATGGTCCAGGAGGCCGCCTGTGCCTCGAACCGGCCGCCTGCATCCACCATCTGGACGGCCGCGATGCTGGCATCGCGGACCACCTGCAGCGTGACCGCATCGGTGACATGGAGCAGCCCGTCGAGCGTGAAGTCGCGCCCTGCGCTCAGCACGAGCGCGTCGCCCACGTCCACCATCTGCTGCAGCAGCACGTCGGAGCCGCCATCGACCCGCAGGCCGCGCAGCGCGCGGACGCTTGTCAGCGTCACCTCGGACGAGGTGCTGATCGTCGCATCACCGCCGATCTGGAGTTCGCTGCCCGTCCCCATCACGAACGAGGCCGCGTCGATCGTCAGCTCGGCACCGACCCGGGTGGCCTGGCCTGCCGACTGGGTGCCGGCGCCGCCGGCCAGCAGCGTCGCGCTGCCTTGCACATCCAGCGCGCCCTCGAGCGCGAGGCTGCCGCGGGTGTCCACCTGGAGCGAGCCGACCGCGGCCGCTTCGGTGAAGCGGACATTGCCGCCCGCGACCACGCCGAGTTGGCCGGCCACCGACAGCTGGGCCAGCGTCGCATCGGCGCTGGCGGCCACCGAGGCATCGCCACCAGCCTGCAGCAGGCTGCGGCTGCCCATCGTGAAGGTGGCCGCGTCGCCCGTGAAGCTGCCGCCGGCGCTCACCTGCACGTCAGCCGCCAGCGTGATGCCCTGCCCGGCGCTCAGGCTGATGTCGCCGGCCGAGGTGACCTTGTCGTTGAGGTCGATGCCGCCATCGGTGTCGAGCGTCAGGCCGGCGTCCGACAGCAGCTGTGCCAGGTGCTGGTCGCCGCTGGTCTTGAGCTGCAGCGAGCCTGCGTGGAGCGAAGCGCCTGCGCCCATGGTCCAAGCCGCGGCCTCGATGTCGGCCGACCGGCCGATCGTGGTCGCCTGGCCTGCCGCCTGGCTGCCCAGGCCGGCCACCCGCAGCGTGGCCGCGCCGGCCACGCCGAGAGCGCCCTGCAGCGACAGGTCGCCACCGGCATCGACGGACAGGTTGCCGCCCACGCTGCCCACCTCGTTGAAGGCCACGTCGCCGCCGGCGGTGATGTTCAGCTGCGTGCCGGTACCGAGCTTCGCGAGGCCGACGTCATCAGCCACCGACAGGGTGGTCGCGCCGCTGCTCGCGAGCAGGCTGCCGCTGCCCATCGTGAGTGTTCCGGCGCTGATGCCGATCGCGCCGGCCGTGCCGCGCAGCACGCTCCCCGCCGCGAGGTTCATCGCGCCGGTGGTGATGCTGGCCGAGCCGGCCTGCACGGTGCCCGAGGCATCGAACGACCCGGAGGTCACGGTCAGCGCGCCGCTCGCGTCGAGCGAGGTGAGGCTCACCGCGTCGATCGCGCTCAGGCCAGCCGCACCGGTGGCCACGATCGCGCTGCCGTTGTGCATCGTGATGGCTTGGCCGTCGGCCAGCAGGCCGTTGCCGGCCGTCAGCGTGCCGTACAGGTCGATGCCTGCGGTGCTGAGCAGCTGCAGCTGCGCGCTGCGGCTGGTGACGTTGCCGGCGCTGAGCGCGCCCGCGTCGGCCATCAGCGTCACCCGGCTGCCGGCCAGCGTGGCATCGGCCAGCGACAGCGCGGCGCCTTCGATCAAGGTGGCGCCGCTGGTGTTCCAGCTCACCGGGCTGGCGGCCAGCACGTCGCCGTCGGTCACCAGGTGCACGCTGGCGGCCGAGAGGTTGCCCGCCAGCGTGATGTCGCCGATGGCGTCGAGCAGGTAGGCGCCGTTGAGCGTGGTGGTGCCGAGGCTCCAGCCGCCCGAGCTCGTCACGTCGACATAGGCGTTGTTGCCGCTGAGCGCCAGCGAGCCGCCGGTGAGGCGCACGCTGACCGGCCGCACGCTGGTGCCGATGTCGTACTTGCTGCCGCCCGAGGCCGCGCTCAGCGAGGCGCCGTCGGCCACGATGTGGTAGCTGCCGGTGTTGGAGGCCCAGTTGGTCAAGGCGCCGCCGGCGCTCACGCCGAGGAAGCCACCCGCGCCGATGCTGCCGAGCGCGAGGCCGCTGCCGTTCTGCGCCACGTAGATGTCGCCAGGCGCGCTGGCCACGCGCAGCGCGTCGGTCAGCGCCAGCGTGATCGGCGTGGCCGAGGTGCCGATGCCGCCTTGCGTGGTCGCGATGTTCAGGCCCCCGGCGCTGATGGTCGTGGTCGCGCCGCTGCCGCTGGTGATGTTGCCGCCCGCGGTGAGGCGGATGTCGCCGTGGGTCGACTTCAAGCCGCCCAGCACCAGGCTGTCGTCGGACTCGATGTACACCGCGTCGTAAGCGGTCACGGTCAGCTTGCCGCTGGCGTTGACCTTCAGCGGGTCCTGCTGCTTCACGGTGGCCAGCACCTGCGTGGCGGTGGTGCTGAAGCTCAGGTCCCCGGGCCCGGCGCTCACGAGCGCCGCCTGGTCGTCGGCACTGATCACCGGGTTGCTGCGGCTGATCGCGATGTTGAGGCTGGCGGCGTCCTTGCCGACGCTGCCCTGCGCCATGCTGAGCGTGACGTTGTCGCCGCTGATGTTGGCCGCGCGGCTGCTGATGTAGCCGCTGGTCACGGGCGTCAGCGCCGCCGAGCTGATCGAGATCTCGAGTTGGCTCTGCTTCCACTGCGCACCGATGGTCAGGCTGGTGTAGAGCGCCGACGAAGGATCCACGGTGTAGCGCCAGGCGCTGTCGTAGGCTGCGCCGGTATCGAAAGGCTGGCTCGCGCCGAAGTTGTCGGCGAAGAAGCTCTTGATCGCCTGGTACTCGGTCTTTACCGCGGCGGTGACGTCGGCATCGCTCAGGCTGGCGCTGCTGACGACCTTTTGCGCCGCCACGCGGGCGCGCAGCGCCTCGAGGTAGGCCGCGCTGATCGCGAAGCCGGCATCGCTGTCGTTGGTGAGGCGCTGCTTGATCAGGTAGTACTGCTGGTACTTGGCCGACACCTGGTTCTCGAAGGCCTTGACCGTCTCCTGACCGGCGCTGGCGCTGGTCATGTTGAGCTTGCTCCACAGGCTCGACAGGTAGGCGGTTTCCTCGGCGCTGCGGCTGGAGGTGTCGATGCCGTTGAGCAGGCGGCCGTTGTCCAGCGTGATCGTCACGTCGCCGGCCTCGGCGGTGATGGTGTTCACCGTGAGGTTGCCGCTGGCCTGTCGCAGGTTGACGTCGCCGCGCGTCGCAACGGTCAGCTCGCCGCCGATGCTGGTGTTCACCGCCTGGTTGGAGGCCACGCTGCCGAGCGAGCCGAAGCTGCTGGTCACGCTGACGTTGTTGCCGGCCAGGTGCGTGCCGTTGCCGCTGGGCAGCAGCGACTTGTCCACCGTGACCGTCACGTCGCCCGCCGCGGCGATCTGCTGCAGCGCGATGCTGCTGTTCTGCGCGGTGAGGTCCAGGTTGACCAGCCCGCCGGCCGAGGCGTTGATCTGGCTGGTGATGGCCGTCAGCGCCTGCTGGCTGGTGCCGATGCTGCCGCCGGCGCTGAGCGTCAGCGTCTTGCTGTTGATCACCGCGTCGGCCGCGTTGGCGAGGCTGCCGCCGGTGCTGATGCTGGTGCTGCCGGCCGAGTTGCTGATCGTGCCGTTGAGCGTGACGGCGTTGTTCGAGGCCACCGACACCGAGCCCGAGCTGGCGCCCACGAACTGCAGCTTGATGGCGTTGTCCGCCTTGACGTAGTAGTCAATGGACATCTTCAGGTCGTACGGGATCTTGTACTGCCAGACCCGGTCGGTGAAGGTGGAGCCGTAGTAGTTGGAGTAGGTGTAGTTGACCTGGGTCCAGTCTTCGGTGACGGAGCCCGCGTTGAACACGCCGGTCAGGTAGTTGCTGCCGCAGCTGCTGCACGAGGTGACGATCTTGCCGCTGCCCGCCGTCCACGGCGAGTCCTGGTTGGCGTATTTCCAGTCGCCCACCGGCAGGTACTTGGAATACCAGCCGTCGGCCGGCGCGGTGTAGCTGCGCACCAGCTCGGCAGACTCGGTCCACTTGTACCACTGGTTCGCCATCGGCTGATAGCTGGTGGTGGCCTTGCCGTCGCTCCAGTAGCCCTCGGTGCTGCCGCTCGCGCCGTTGTAGGTCTGCGCGCTGCTGCCGGTGACGTAGTGCTGCACCAGCTGCCCCGGCTCGTGCACGAACCAGTCGGTGCGGTTGTAGTAGTTGGTGTCGGTGATGCGGATCAGGCCGGTGGTCTGGCTGCCCGCATCGAGGTCGTTGACGACCAGTTCCTTGGTCGATGCGTTGTTCACGCGGATGGTGCCCAGGCCGTCGTCGACCAGGATCTGGCCGTCCTGGCCGGTGGAGACGATCTTGCCGCGCAGCAGCACGGTCCCGTTGCCGTTGGCCTTGACGTCGTCGAGCGTCAGCTTGCCCGTCGTGACGTCGTACTTCAGCGTGATGCCCGCATCCCCGCTGCTCATCAGCGAGACGCCGGTGTCGAGCGCGGTGCGCACCAGCGTGGTGTGGCAGTTCATGCCGAACCAGTTGCAGGTCTGCGTGGGCTTGTCGTAATAGAGCGGCTGCCCGGGGGTGATGGTCACCGTGTCGCCGGCCTTGAGGCCGGCGTTCTGGATGTAGGTCTGGATCGCGGTGTCGAAGCTGCTGCCGACGTTGACCGACCAATTGTTGAAGTTGCCCGCGCGGATGATCCCGTTGACGTCGATCGTGCCGGCGTTGATGGCGATGAACGAGGCGTTCAGCGCGTCCTTGGTCACCGCGGTGCCGAGGAAGCCGCTGTTCTTGATGGTGGCGTAATCGCTCGTCAGCAGCAGCTTGCCGGTGTAGTTGCCGACGAGGTCGAAGCCCCAGTTGCCGTTGCCGCGGTCGCTACCGCCGGCGTTGTTGGGGAAGAGGAAGGTCGTGCAGTTGCTGTGGCATTCGTCGTTGTCGTTGAAGCCCCAGTTGTAGTAGATGTGCGAGAGCACCGTGGCACCGGAGCTGTAGTTGGTGGCGTAGTCGGTGCCGTAGAAGTAGGTGTTGAAATTGGTGATGCCCTTGCTGTTGATCGTGCTCTCGTAGCGGTCGGCGATCCACCAGCCCACCGCCTCGTCGGCGCTCACCGGCTTCCAGCCGCGGCTGCTCGTCACGTAGCCCGACAGCGCCAACGGCGAGAAGCCGTAGCTCTGCATGCCCGACACGTTGACCAGGTAGATGTCGGAGACGCTGATGTCCATCTCCTTGGCGGAGATGTTGGCCGTCTGCAGCAGGCTGCCCTGCTCCACATCCACCGTCACCGTGCCGCCGAGGTTGGTGATGTCGCCCTGCACGAACAGGTCGGCGCCGGTCACGCTCGGGTTGTGGGTGATCGTGACCTGGCTGCCGCCGGTGGTGCTGCTCTCGTTGACGTGCAGCGCCGCCGGCAGGCTGCTGGAGGCCCCGCCCGTCACCAGCACCTGGCCGCCTGCGTCGTTGGGGATCGTCAGCGTGTCGACGATCAGCGCCTTGCTGCTGTTGTTGGTGATCGTGATCGTCGGGTCGCCGTGCGCAGTGATGCTGGGCGAGCCGCCCTTCACCACTACCTTGTCGGCCGCCAGGTGCACGTCGCCGCCGGCCGCGGTGATGTTGCCCACGTATACCGCGTTGACGGTGGTGGCCGAGAGCTCGCTCAGCAGCGGCGTCAGGAACGACAGCTCGCTGGCGATCTGCTGATAGGCCGCCGAGTAGGTGTAGCTGGCCTGCTCTGAGGCGCTGAGCGTCGCCACGTAGGCATCGACCACCGCCTTTTCAGCGGTGAGATCGTCGATGTAGCTCTGCAGGCTGTCGCGCGAGCTGAAGTTCGAGATGCCCTTGACCGTGGCCTCGGTGCCGCTGCCCTTTGTCACCGTGCCATCGGCCGCGATGCTGACCGACTGGTCGTGCCGCGTGCCCGCCTCCACCGTGGCCGTGCCCTCGAAGGTGACGGTCGACGAGGTGTTGGTCTTGCCCGAGCCCGCCTTGATCTCGGAGCTGAACAGCTCCAGGTAGGGGTTGTGGCCGCGGCCGGTGCCGGTGGCATACACACGGCCTTCGTCGGCCTGCAGCCAGACGTTGCGCACGCTGCCGATGCTGGCGCCGGTGCCGATGTCGATGTTGTTGTTGACGTTCGCCGTGGCGTCGGCCGTCACGCTGGTGTCCACCGGCGCGGCGGTCCAGTTGTAGACGTCGCTCACCGCGTTGAGCAGCAGCGTGTTGTCGGTGATGCTGTCGGCGCTGCGGCCGGCATAGACGCTCACGCTGCCGTAGCCGGTGAGCCGGCTGTTGGTGCCCAGCGTGACGTTGTTGTTGGCGGTCACCGTCACGGCCGAGGTGCCGCCCGCGGCGCCCACGGCCGCATAGGTCTTGGCGTTGGCGGCGCTCCACACGTCGGCCACGCTGTAGGTGCCCAGCTGCACCGTGTCGACCTCGTTCTCGAGCGTGACGTTGCTGCCCAGCGTGATGCTGTTGTTCGCGGTGGCGGTGACCGACGACTCGGCCACCGCGCTCTGGATCGCGCCACCCGTCGAGAGCTGCGCCGCGTCGTCGATCGAGAGCGTGCTGTAGGCATCCAGCCGCAGCCGGTTGCCCAGCGTCTCGTGCGCGCTGAGGGCGTAGACGTCCAGGCTGGCGTTGTTGCCGAGCGCGATGCTGGCGCCCTGGTTGCCGATGTTGATCGTCGACTTCGCGGCGTAGCCGTTGATACCGCCGCCGGCGCCGGCGCTGACCGAGGTCTCCCAGCCCGCGAGCGAGGGCGAGGCGATCTGGTTGACCGCATTGCTCGCGGCGATGTCGATCGCCTGCGACTCGAAGCCCACGTACTGGCCCAGCACGACCTTCGCATCGAGGTCGATCGTGGTGGTGGCGTCGGCGGCCGCGCCGCCCACCACCGACACCGCGGTGGTGTCGGCGCCCGCATAGAACTGCGTCTGGTGGCTGGCAAGGACTTTCAGGCCGCCGGTGCCCACGATGTTGCGGCTGCTCGTCCAGTCGGCGATCTCGACCGACGCCGCGGGGGCGTTGTCGGTGTCGGTCGCGTTGACGAAGGCATCGGCCGCGCTGCCGCTGATCACGCCGCCGCCGCCGCCGGTGGCGAAGGCTTCGTTGCGATCGGTGCTGGTGGCGGTGAGCGTCAGGTCGCCCGAGCGGCTCACGCCGGCCACCGGGTTCTTGCCCATCAGCACACGGGTGGAGGTGCTCGATTCGGCGGTGGAGCTGTTGGTGCCGATGCCGAGGATCGCGCCACCGAAATAGGCGTCGCCGTCGGCGCGCTGGCCCGAGTAGTTGAAGGCGGATACCGTGAGGTCGCCGGTGGGCAGCGTCACGTAGTTGCCGACGCTGGCCTTCGTGGTGCTCTTGTTCTCGGCCACCACCTCGGTGGCGGCCACGCCGGCCAGCAGGCCGCCCGAGGCGGCCAGCGCCTTGGCGTCGGCGCTGAAATAGCCGCCCTGCTGGCTGCTGTCGGTCTCGCCGGTCTGCGCCGTCACGCTGACCGAGCCGGTGCCGCTGAACACCGCGTTGTCGGCGATGCTCGCATTGGCCGTGGTGTTGGCCGTGGCATAGGCGAAGGAGCCGCCCACCGCGGCGCCTGCGGCCACCTGCACGCCATAGGCGCGCGCATAGGTCTCGGGCTTGGCGCTGGCGGTCACGCTCACAGCGCCGCCGGCGCCGGTGTCGACGCTGCCGATCAACTGCGCATCGGCGTTGGAGTTGTCCTCCGCGTTGCTGCTGACGCCCATCACGTCGATCACGCCGACGCTCACCGCGAAGCCGGTGGCCTTGACCTGGCCGCTCACCGCGGCATCGACCGCAATGTCGGTGTAGCCATCGAGCGTGTAGCCGGTCTTGCCGGCCCAGGCGTCGACATCGCTGTTCTTCTCGGCGCGCGAGACCGAGGCGCCGATCACGCCGACGCCCACGCTCACGTTCTCGGGGCTGTCTTCGTTGTCGCCGCCGACCTTCACCGTGGTGAGGTCACGCGCCGAGACCTGCAGGCCCTTGCTGTCGTTGCCCACCGCACGGGTCACGCCCGCGACCACGCGGTTTTCCACCAGCACGTCGGAATAGGCCACGCCGATCACGAGCCCGCCGCCGCCGGCACTGAAGGCCTCGATCTCGCCGGCCGCGCCGCCGCTGCCATCGCGCTCGGTGGCCGAGATGGTCACCTCGCGCGCGGTGAGCTGCGTGTCGACGATCGCGCTGTCGACGATGTATTCGCGCGTGACGCCCAGGCCGCCGCTCAGGCCCGCCACCGAGCCCTGCACCGCGCCGGCCAGCGTGTAGGTGTGGGTGCGGCCATCGGTGGTGACCGTCAGCGTGCTGGTGTCGAGCTTGCCGCCGGAGACATGCGCCGCCAGCAGGCTGGCATCGTCGACCTTCAGGGTCTGGCCATCGCCGGTGACGGTGGCGGTGGGCGACACCGCCGTGTTCTGCACTTCGCCCTGCAGTGCGAGGCTGCCGCTCTTCACGTCGAGCCGCGTCTGCTCGGCGGTGGTGAGCTGGCTGTTGTTGCTCGCGTAGCCCTTGTTGACGGTGGTGTCGGCCGCGCTGGCCGAGTTCGTGAGCTCGCTGTCGGCGCCGCCCGCATCGCCCGCGCCGAACTTGATGAAGCCCAGGCTCACCGCGCCGGCAAAGGCGCCGGAGCCGCCGGCGACGCTGTACACGTCGGCCTGGCGGTCGGCCTCGGCGGTGATGCTGGTGCCGGTGGCCTTGGTGTCGCTGCCGACCAGCTCGGCCACGGTCGACGAGCTCGACAGCACCACGTTGAACGCGGCGCCGATGCCGGTGAAGCCGATGCCCGCGCCGGCGGCCACCTGCTTGGCGGTGTAGGTTTCCTGCGCGTCGATGCCCAGCGTCGCGATCGCGCTCGAGCCGTCCTTGGCGCGCAGCGCCGCGTCGTAGGCGCCGGCGCGCGTCTCGCCGCCCTGGTCGCTCACGTTGACCATGCCGGCGATGCCGGCCGCGCCCGGGCCGATGCCCACGCCGAAGGTGTAGCTCTCGATCGTGGTCGCGCGCGCCGCATCGATGTTCAGCGCATCGGTGTTCACCGTGGTCGAGGTGCTGGCGTTGTCGTCGTCGGGATCGCGGCCGACGGTGGCGCGCGTGTCGCCGCCGATGCGGCTGACCGCCAGCGCGAAGCCCACGCCCACCTGCCCGCCGCCGCTCGCCGCGCCGGCAGCGAGGTCGCTCTCCTGCACGCGCTGTGCGTCGACGTCGACACTGCCGGCGGTGGTGGTGCCGCCCAGCAGCCAGGCCTTCACGTCACCGTATTGCGTGGCCACGACCACCGAGGCGGCGCCCGCCGCGGTGCCGCCGCCCGAGCCGCCGGCCGAGACGGCTTGCGCCATCTGCGTGGCCGCGGCGTCGATCTTCAGCGCATCGGCATTCGTCGTGCTGCTCTGGATGCGCGCGTCGACATCATGCGTCTGCAGGTTCATCGACAGGCCGCCGATGCCCGCCCCGGCGCTCGCACCCGCGATGCCGGCCGAGATGGCGAGCCCCATGCTGTGGTCGCTCGCGCGCACCAGCACGTCGGCGCCGCTCTGGCCGCTGACGCCGGCGTTGATCGTGCTGCTGGTGATCTGCGCCTTGGTGGCGCCTTCGAAATCGTTGGTCGCCACGTTGACCGTGATCGCCGCCGCACCGGTGCTGCCTGAGCCGGCGACGTTGATCGTGCGCAGCTTCTCGTAGCTGGTCGCGTTGACCACCAGGCCGTGCGCACTCTCGGTACCCTCGCTCAGCGTCTGGTCCTCGAAGCCCTGGCTCACCGCGTCGCGGTCGATGCCGTCGGCATCCGACAGGTTGCTCAGCGTCGGACCATTGCTCAGCCGGCCGCTGCGCACGGTGGCGGCGCTGCCCTGGCCCAGCGCCTTGACGGTGGCGTTGTCCAGCAGCGCCTGCGTGATGCCGAAGTCGATCGCAGTCGAGACCGCCAGCGCGCCGGAGGCCGCGCCGGTACCCACGCCGACCGAGCCGCTGCCCACCGCGCTGAAGGTATCGGCCAGCGCGGTGACGAGCACGTTGTTGGTCGCGTCGACCTTCGCGCCGCCGGCGATCTTGGCGGTGACGTCGCCGTCGGTCACGTTGGTGCCGATCGACGCCGCGCCCGAGACGCCGCCCGCCGCGGCGACGCCGGCATCCACCGTGATCAGCTTGTTCTTGCGCGTGGCATCGACCGCGAGGTCGGCCGCCTGCAGCGTGGTGGCGCGGCCGCCCAGCACCTGGGCCGTGACATCGCTGTCGATGCGGTTGGTGCTGATGCCCACGCCGGCGCTGACGCCGCTCTCGGAGCCGGCGGCCATGAAGCCGAAGCCCCAGTTCTCGGTGTAGTCGTGCGCCTCCACATGGACCGTCGAAGCGCGGTACTGCGTCGCGCCGTCGAGCATGTTCACCGCGCGGATGCCGGCATCCACCGTCTGGTCGACGTTGTTGACGCCGATCGCGCCTGCGAACGCCAGCCCGCCCTGCGACAGCGCCACACCGACGGCGGCGCCGACCAGCGTGTTCATGTTGCCACTGGTGCCGCTGGTCGCGGAAACATCGACCGTGCCGCTGGTGTAGAGGTCGGTCCAGCCGATGCGGGCGGTGGTGCTGTGCTCGTCGGTACCGATCAGGTTGAGCGCCACCGCCAGGCCGCCGGAGACGCCCTTGGACAAGGCCACCGAGCCGGCGCCGGCGTAGATGTCGGCGCGGTTGCTCGCGGTCACCGCGACCGAGCCGGCCTTCACGTAGCCGCTGGCGCTGGCTGCAGCCCAGTCGCCGATCTGCGCGCTCAGCGTGTTGTTGACCTCGTTGACCGCCACCGAGCCGACGCCGGCGAGCGAGCCGGTCGCCACGCCCAGGCCGGCCGACACGCCGACCAGCCAGCTGGTGTCTTCGGCATTCACCGTCACGCCGCTCGCGTTGACGGAGGAGCCGAGGATCTGCGAGCTCGACGCGCGGTGCACGTCGTTGTGCACGTAGGAGATGCCGAGGTTGTTCTTGCCCGCCTGCACGAAGCCGGCCACGCCGACCACCCGCGCGCCCGACGAGACCTGCGTGCCGTCGGAGAGGATGCTGCCGCTGAAGTCGTAGTCGCCGGCTTCGCTGTCGTTGCCCAGCGCATCGAGCGTGCTGTCCAGCGCCGAGTCGACGCCGCCTTCGACCGTGAGCTTCAGCGTGCCGGTGTTGCTCAGCGTGCTGGCGCTGAGCAGCGTGCTGCGGTGGCCGCCCACCTCGTTGATCACGAAGCTGCCGTTGAAGGTGCTGGCACCAGAGCCGCCGCCCAGGCCCACCGCGCCTGAGCCGATGCGGCTGGCGTCGGTGGCAGCGAGCGTGATGCGGCCGAAGTCGGTGAGCGTGCTGCCGGTGACCCGGGCCTCGCTGATGTCGTGCTCGCCGTCGTCGATATCGGCATAGCTGATCGCCAGGCCCACGCCGCCCTTGCCGCCCGCATACAGCGCGCCGCCGCCGATGCCGATGTCGGTGCGGCTGTAGGCATCCACGTCGAGCGTGTTGGCGGTGGTGCCGGCATCGAGCTGGCTGTTCTCAACGCGTGCGCTGGCGCTGTCGTGCACCTGCGCGACCGAGGCCGAGGTGCCGACGCTGTAGTTCTTGCCGCTGGCGTTGTTGGTGTTGACCGAGAAGCCCAGGCCGATGCCCAGGCGCTCGCCGCCTTGCGCGGCCTGCACGGTGACGTCGCCGGTGTTCAGCGCGCTCACGTTGCTGAGGTAGGCCTGTGCATCGTCGTTGCTGACCAGCACCGCCAGCGCGCCCGAGAAGGCGGTGGTGCTGCTGGTGCTCGGGTCCTGCCCGGCCTTGACGAAGGCGATGGCGCCGGCGGTGCTGAGCTGCGCCGTCTTCTCGAGCGCCTGCACGTCGATCTTGCTGCGCGTGGTGCGGGCGCTGATCGTCGCGTTGCTCGCGCTGGCCTCGGTGTCGAGGTCGCTGAGCACCACGGTCATGCTGCCGGAGGCGGCCAACCCGAAGCCCGGGTCTTCCGGTACCGAGTCGCCCGAGGCGCTGCTCTGCTGGCCGCTGCTGGAGGCGCTGCCCGCCGAGCTGGCGCCGCTGCTGCCGCCGGCCATGCCGAACTTGCTCTTCGCGCTGCTGAGCAGGCTGTTCCACTTGCTCTCGAACTGCTGGCCGTAGCCGGGCTCGCCGGTCTTGGGCGAAGTGGCGGCGCCGGCCGCGGCGATCGAGGCGTTGATGCCGTCGGTCGCGGCATGCACCGTGAGCGCATCGGTGGCGATGCCGGCGGTGGGCGCGCTGCCCGAGGCGGTGGTGGTGGCCACGTCGTCGCGCTGCACCAGCGCGGCGTCGCCGCTGTTGTCGCCGATGGTCGCGCGCGTATCGCCGCTGGCGGTGTTGATCGCCAGCGCGATGCCCACCGCCTTGGAGTCGGTGTATGCGAAGCTGCCGGCCGCCGCCCAGTTGCCCTCGTGCTGCTGCGCGTCGAGGCTCACCGCGGAGGCGGTGATCGATGCGGTCTTGTTGATCGACGCGCGGGTGTGGTTGTCCAGGTCGAGCACGCCGACGATGCCGTTGAAGGCCAGGCCGGAGCCGACGCCCGAGGTCGGCGCGATCACGATGTGCGACTCGTCGTTCTGCGCGGTGACCGAGAGGTCGCCCGCCCCGGCGTTCACGCTGGCCCCCGCGCCCACGCCTGCCACCGCGTTGCCGCTGTAGCTCACGTAGCTCATCGAGGCGCCGAGCGATTTGCCGTCGTCGCCCGAGCCGGTGCCGGCGAGGATCAGGAAGGCGCCCACGTTGCCGGCGATGTCGATGCTCTGCGCCTGCTGGAAGGCCTGCACGTCGACCGACGCGCCGAAGTCGAACCGGTAGCTCTGGTCGCTGAACATGCTGCCCAGGCCGCTCAGGGTCTGGGCGTGGTTCCAGCTGCCGGTGGCGGCGCTGGTGGTGATCTTGGCGCGGTCGCCGATCCAGGCCTTGGCGCCATGGTCCAGGTTCTGGTAGTTGAACGAGGCCGAGACCGAATTCTCTTCCGCCTCGCCGGTGGCATTGGCATAGCTGGTGAGCAGGCTGCCGGCCAGGCCCGCGGTGGCGCTCACGTGGTCGATCACGTCGCTGAAGCTGCCCCAGCGGTCGTAGGTGCTGACGATCGGCTGGATCTGCTGCGCGGCCACGCCGACTCGGGCGGCATCGATGCTGGTGTATTCGCCGACCTCCGCGATGGCCTTGCTGGTGCCCAGCGTCAGGTTCACCGCGACGCTGCCGCTGTTTTCCACGGCCGGGTCGCGCGGGGAGCCGCCGCCGTTGGTGCGGGCCGAGACCGCGCTCTCGCTCGAGGTGCGCATCTCGCGCTGGTCTTCGCGCGCGGCCACCACCACATTGCCCGACGACACGATGGCCGGCGCGGTGCTGTTGTCGACGTTGTTGCCGATGTGGGCCACCGCCTCGTGGTCGGATTGCGCGAGCGAGAACGCGGCGCCGGCGCGCAGGCTCAGCGAACCATCGGCCTCCTTCACCATGTCGCCCAGCACGCTGGTCGGCAGCAGGCTCTTGACGGTGTTGTTGATCGCGGACTGCGCCGCGCCGAGCGCGCCCACCGCGCCCGCGCCCACCGTGCGCATGAACACGCTGCTGCCCACGGTGGAGCTGCTGTGCACGCGCTGCTCGGTGGTGCGGTCCAGCGCCACCACGTCGACGTTGCCGACCTTGGCGGCATTGGTGCCCACGCTGGCGCCCATGTCGGCGATCGCGCTGCTGGTGAAGTCGCCCAGCGCCACCGTCACGCCCAGCGCGGTACCGGCCAAGCCGTAGGCGCTGGCGCTGACCTTGAAGGCATTCTGGTTGTCGGCATGCACCGCGACGCTGCCGGCGGTGAGGTTGGCGCCGGTCTCGACCAGCGACTTGCTGTGCGTGTCGGCATCGCCCACCGCCACCGCCACCACCATCGCGTTGTCGTTGGTGGCCACCAGCGTCAGGGCGCTGATCTCCAGGCTGGTTTCGTTGTGCGCGGTGACCGAGAGCTTGCCGCCCGCGTTGATCGTGGCACCGCTCTTGACCTGGGTGTTGCTGGTGGCCGAGGCGTTGCCGTAGACCACCGCCGCGCCGACCAGCGAGTTGCCGTTGAGCGTGATCGCCGGGTCCTCGGCGGTGGCGCGCGCGGTGCTGCCCAGCGTGACGTTGCCGCTGGCCTGCACGTTGGCCGTGCTGTTCACCGTGACCGTCGCATCGGCGTCGGCCATCACCGCGTAGCCGCTGATGCCGCTCACGGCGCCGATGGTGGTCATGCCGATCCACGAGCCCCAATCCTCGGTGTAGGACGACTTGGCGTGCGAGGTCGCGCTGACGTTGACGTTGTTGGCGTCGATCTCGCCCGACAGCGCGAGCGAGGTGGTGGCGCTGGCCTGGCCGTAGCCCTGCTTGTCGGTGGCGCTGGCGGTCAGCGTCACGTCGCCCGAGGCCTTGGCGAGCACGGTGTTGCGCGCATCGAGCACCGAGCCGCTCTGCAGCGCGACGGTCGGCGCCTCGATCGTGATGCCGCCGTCGGCCAGCAGCTTGCCGGAGATGTCGACCGCGGTGCCCGAAGAGCCCTTGGCGACGATGGAGATCGTGCCGCCATCGCTCTGCAGCGTCTTGGGCGCGGTGAGGTCGCCGGTGTTCACGGCCGCCTCGTTGACGTAGCTCGCGCTGCGCGCATTGCCGGCGATGAGCGCGCCGGTACTGCCCACCTGCACCTGGTCGGCATCGATCACGACGCCGCTTTGCGTGTTGACCTTGCCCTGGATGCTCACCAGCCCGCTGCTCGAGAGGGTGTAGCTGCCGCTGGTGAGGTCGCCGATCGCCTTGTTGCCGCTGACGAAATCGGTGATGTCGCTCTGCGATGGCGTGCGCAGCGTCAGCTTGCCGACGTTGACGATGCCGCTGGAGCCCACCAGGAAGCCGTAGCTGCTGGCGAAGGTGACATCGCCGCCCAGCGCGCCGCCGCTGTAGGCGTTGAGCGTGCCCCACACCTCGGGCTGGCTGCTGCGCACGATGTTGACCAGCTTGGTGCTGCCCGCCGGCACCAGCAGGTTCACCGTGTTGCCGTTGCCCACCACGAAGTGGTTGAACACGTTGATCGCCACGCCGCCGGAGGTGTAGCCGTTGACCACCTCCTGCGTCTTGACACCGGTGCTGTTGACGGTCGTGAAGCCGGCCACCGCATCGATGTTGTGGTCTGTCGCCATCGCATTGGCCGAGACGGCCGTCAGCAGCCAGCCGAGCGGTCGGCTCACCTTGGCCGCGGGGCGGGCGGCGTGGGATGAACGACGGTGTGCGGGGTGGCGGCGCTTGGGCATCTCGGTGTGTCCTGCGGGGGCGAGGCGAAAAGGGAAACGGGGAAAACGGCGCGGTGGATCAGGCGCGCGTGTCGAGCTGCTCGCCCAGGCGCTTGAAGGCGCCCAGCGAATGCAGCTGCGCGTAGATCCAGGCCAGCCAGCCCTGGCGGAACCAGGTGTCGACGGTGGCGCCATCGAGCTGGTGCAGCTTGGCCTCGTCGATCACGAAGAGGCCGCCCAGGCGCAGCGGCGAGCGGTCGGCCGTCATCACCTGCAGGTTGAACGGCTTGAACAGCTCGCGCTCGGCCAGCGCGGCGCAGAACTCGCGGGTGCGCGCATGCTCGGCATCGAACTGGCGCAGGAAATTCATCACGCTTTCCAGCGTCTTGGTCGGCGCCTCGCCGTCGAACAGCGCCTCGCCGGCCTCACCGGCGAAATGCGCCGCGGCCTGGTCGAAGCAGACGTTCTTGTCGTCGGTGAGCGCAAAGGGGTAGCGGCGGATGAAGGCCGGCGTGTAGCCGCCGTTCCAGCGGCCGTCGTCCTTCAGCTGCCCATTGCGCGAATTGGCGAGCGACAGCAGCGCGAGCGGGAAGCGATGGCCTTGCGCATCGTCGGCAAACACCACCGGCAGGTGGCGGCTGGCCTCGAAGAACTCCACGCCCAGCAGCGGCACGGAATTGGTATCGCGCGAGAACGAGAAATCGTCGCTCGGCTTGTAGCGCAGGCCGGCGTGGCGGCTGCGGTCCAGCAGGGCGGGTTCACGATAGAAAAGAAGCTCGGCCATGGCGGTGGAATCCTCTGGTATGGGGCGCCGGCGAGTCTTGCAAACAAATGTGTAGAAACCTGGGAGCGCCACCCCACGCCGATCGTGAAATCCGCACGCGACGGCTCTCACGGCGGCGTCGCGGCACGCGGCGCGCGCGCGACGCCCGCCGCTAACATCCGGGCGCTCCATGACCGCTGCCGCCTCCCCGCTGGTCCTCGTCGTCGAGGACGACACGACCATCGCCGATGTCCAGATCCACCACCTGCAGGCGGCCGGCATGCGCGTGCACCACCTCGCGCGCGGCGATGCGGTCGAGGCCTTCGTGCGCGCCACGCCGCCCGACCTGGTGATCCTCGACGTGATGCTGCCGGGCCTGGACGGCACCGACGTGTGCCGCGCGCTGCGCCGCTTCAGCCATGTGCCGGTGATCATGGTCACCTCGCGCTGCCACGAGGCCGACCGCCTGCTCGGCTTCGACGTCGGCGCCGACGACTACATCGCCAAGCCCTTCAGTCCTCGCGAGCTCGTGGCGCGTGCCCGCGTGGCCTTGCGCCGCGGCCATGCGCCGCCGCCGGCGACCGCGCCCAGGCCGGCGCTGGTGCAGTGGGATGCGGCCCGCGAGCGCGTGGTGTGCGCGGGCCAGGTGATGGACCTCACGCCGCACGAATACCGCCTGCTCACGGTGATGCTGTCGCAGCCCGGGCGCATCTTCTCGCGCGCGGCACTGCTCGAGCGCAGCTACGACGACCCGGGCGGCGTGTTCGAGCGCGCGGTCGACAGCCATGTGAAGAACCTGCGCAGGAAGCTGGCCGCGCTGCTGCCCACGCACAGCTTCATCCACTCGGTCTATGCGCTCGGCTACCGCTACGAGCCGATCGAGAACTCCGCTTCGGCACCGCCACCCTCGCCGTCGCCGGCCGGCGTGGTCGAGATCTCATCGGACCTGCGCACGCGCCTGCCCGGCTTCATGGCGAGCCGGCACGAGGCGCTGGCGGAGTTGAAGCAGGCTTTGGCTGCCGAGCAGCGCGAGGTGGTGGTGCGCATCGCCCACCGGCTGGCCGGCAGCTTCGCGCTCTACGGTTTCAAGGATGCGGCGCGCGCCTGCCATCGCATCGAGGCCGAGGGCGCGAGCGCGCCGCGGCACCGGCTGGAGGTGTGGCTGGACAAGCTGAGCCTGCACCTGGCGAAGGTGCAGGTCCGCTTCGTCGACGTGGAAACCGACTTCGGCCTGCTCGACTGAAGCGGCCGCTCAGCGGCGGCCGGCCGCGGTGGCGAAGCCCAGCGCGGCCACGCCGAGGCCGGGCTCGACGCGGTTGGAATAGATCAGCATCAGCGCATGGCCACCAGCGGGCGGCGACACCACGTCGACGCGCGATGCAGTGAGCTGGCTGCCCCACGTCACGGTCGAAGCCTCGCGCGCATCGGGCGGGCCATAGCTGCTCTGGAACTCGCCGGACAAGGTCTGCTGGTCGACCTCGGTATCGAGCGCGACCATGAACAGGCGGTTGCGGTGGAAGCAGTAGCGCACCTCCTGCAGCGGGCTGTCGCCGAACAGCAGGTTCTCGCGCTCGCGCTTGTAGCAGGCCACGTCGCCATCGGTGTAGGCCAGCTCCGACTTGCCGAGCTTGGCCACGTCGTCGCCCCACATCACTCCGCGGAAGCCACGCAGTTCGACCGCCGAGGCCGAAAGCGAAGCAACACCAAGACCCAGAAGCGCAACGAGCTTGACGAGGGTGCGGGAGGAGGAGGTCATGCGAAGTCCCTTGGGAGGAGTGGCCGGTGCACCCAATGTGTCAATTCACGGCCGATTGTGTCAATTAGAAACATCACACCGGCGCTCCCTAGAGCGAGCAGGAAGTCGCACTTCGCCGCCAAGAAACAATTTCCGATCTATGTATCAAGCCGTAAAACCAGCTCAAGACCGGACTTGAATCCGCCGAAGTGCCTCTTGTCACGGTTCGCCGTTCTTTCGACTTTGAGGGAGGTTGAAGATGCAACGCAGAAACTTCGTGCTC
>Ga0207706_10002315_pt1 | contig 18592 bp, 17 predicted proteins | sample KBSC53metaG_FD_184318 | JGI IMG/M metagenome (GOLD analysis project Ga0207706, IMG submission 184318) | Corn rhizosphere microbial communities from Kellogg Biological Station, Michigan, USA - KBS C5-3 metaG (SPAdes) (version 2) | ecosystem: Host-associated > Plants > Roots > Rhizosphere > Soil ... | reverse complement strand
GCGTCACCAGCAGCGCCACCTGCGCGCTCGAGGACACGGCGATCTCGGTCGCCAGCCGCAGCTTCCCGCGCGACGCGATCACGATCGCGCCGCCGTGCTCGGCCGCGTTGCCGACGATCGCGACGATCACGGTCGCGATGAAGAACTCCGAGAGCCCGGCCGCCTCGGCGAAGGCGTGCAGCGAGTGCACGAGCGTCTCGCTGATCAGCGCGGTCACGACCGTCGCCGCGCCCAGCACGACGAGCGCGACCGGCAGCGTCCAGCCTCCCGCGGCCGCCTCGTCGCCGCTCTCTTCGTGCAGGCGCTTGTGCCGGCGTAGCGAGCGCCGGGTGACCACGCCGTAGAGGACGAGCAGCACGATCGCGACCGGGATCGTCAGCACGGCCAGGCTGTGGCGCTCCGGGTCGCCGGTCCAGGCAGGGACCGAGGGCACGAGGAAGAGCGTGGTCGCGACGAGCACGAGCCCGAGCTGGAGCAGCAGCGAAAAGCGGTCGAGCGGCCGACCGTGGCCGCCCTGCCCGCCGAAGATGAGCGCCACTCCGAGCACGAGCAGGATGTTCGAGACGACGCTGCCGGCGAGCGAGCCGCGCACCACGTCGGGAAGCGATGCATTGACCGCGAAGAGCGCGATGATCAGCTCCGGCGCATTGCCGAAGCTCGCGTTCAGGAAGCCGCCGATCCCGGGCCCCGTGTGCTCGCCTGCGTGTTCGGTCGCCTCCCCGATCAGCCACGCGAGCGGGATCAGCGAGGCGGCCGACGCGATGAAGAGCGTCGTGTCGCCCACACCGACGACGAAGCGCAGGAAGAGCGTGATCGGGGCCAGCACCAGCGACGCCCAGAGGAGCTTGCGGCCCACGGCGTCTAGCCTAGCGACCAGTGGAGGCAGTTCTCTTCGACTGGGGCGACACGCTGATGCAGTTCGTCTACTCGCCCGAGCTGGTCGCGGCCGGACACCGGGCGGGGCTCGCGGCAATCGGCCAGGACGATCGGCCCGAGCTGACCGAGCACTTCCGCGAGGAGTACGAGCCGCTGTTCTGGGCGCCGGGGACGATCGAGGAGATCGAGTACCCGCAGCTCGTGCTCCGGCTCCTGCGCGACTTCGAGATCGAGGTGGACGACGCGCAGCTCGGGCGCTTCCTCGAGGCCGAGCACCGCGCCTGGGATCCGGCGCGCGTGCTCGCTGCCCACACGCACCCGCTGCTGGAGGCGCTGCGCGAGCTCGGGCTCAAGCTGGGGCTCGTCTCGAACGCGTTCGATCCGGGCTGGCTGCTGCACCATGACCTCGAGCAGATGGGTCTTGCGCAGCGGCTCGACTTCAGCGTCTTCTCCTCGGAGGTCGGGCTGCGCAAGCCGCACCCGGCGATCTTCGAGCGCGCGCTGGACGCGCTCGACGTCGAGCCAGAGCAGGCGCTCTTCGTCGGCGACCGGCTGTTCGAGGACATCCGCGGCGCCGCCGAGCTCGGGATGACGACCGTGCAGGCGCTCTGGTTCCGGGCCGACGAGCACCCGGACGGCGCGGAGCCCGACCACCAGGCGTTCACGCAACTGGACGTGCTCAACATCGCGCGCCGGCTCGCGACCTAGCCCCTAATCCGCGCGTTGTCAAGTCTTGCGGAGCGCGGTCCTCTGCGCCCACAATCCAGATATGGAGACACGCGAGCAGGCGGCCGCCCAGCCGACCGAGCTTCCGCTCCGACCTCAGGACGAGCTTGAATGCCGCCGCTGCGAAGTCCACTGCGACAAGGTCGTGTACCCCGGCGCGTGCGTCGAGCGCGGCTGCCCGTTCTCCTACTCCTACGAGGAGTTCGGCCACACCTACATGGGCTGCCTGATGAAGGTCTTCGCGGTCGAGATCGACTTCGAGCTGCTCAGCGCGGCCGAAGCGCGCGGCGGCTTCGGCGCCGTTCGCGCGACGTCGCCGGCGCTGCCGATCTGCCGGGTCGAGGTCGAGGGGTGCTACGAGAGCCGGGAGGACGAGCGGGGCTGCGTCAACCCCGAGTTCCACGAGCTGCCGGTCGGCGAGCCGAGCTTCCGGATCTTCGCGCGGATCGCTTCGTAGCCTTCTCGTAGAGCGCGCGTAGCTTCTTCATCTGCTCGGCGTCCGGGCCATGGCCGTCTCCGGGCACCTCGAGCAGCGCCGGCAGTCCCTGCAGCTTCGGGTGGCCGAGGAAGACCGTCAGCTTGGTCCCGATCAGGCCGACGCCGATGTTGTCGTGGCGGTCCACGTTCGAGCCGAGCGGCGTCTTGGAGTCGTTCACGTGCAGGCAGCGGAGGTGGTCGAGCCCGATCTCGCGGTCGAGCCGGTCGATCAGGTCGCCGAGCTCCGCGGGCTTGGTGATGTCGTAGCCCGAGGCGAAGAGATGGCACGAGTCGAGGCAGACGCCGAGCCGCGGGTGGCGGTCCAGCGCGTCGAAGATCGCGGCCAGCTCCTCCAGCGAGCGGCCGACCGTGTCGCCGGAACCCGCGGTGTTCTCCATGCAGAGCCAGGTCGTCTCGTTGCAGCGCTCGAGCGCCTCGCGGAGTGCGGGCACGACGCGCTCGAGCCCCGCCTCGAAGCCCGAGCCGAGGTGCGAGCCGACGTGGAAGACGACGGCGTCGGCCCCGATCTCGCAGGCCGTGTCCACCGTTGAGCTCAGCGTGCTGACGCTCTTCTCGTAGAAGTCGTCCTTCGGGCTGGCGAGGTTGATCAGGTAGATCGCGTGGACCGTGACCGCGCCGATCCCGAGCTCCTCGCGCCGGGTGCGGAACGCCTGAAGGTCGGCCGGGTCGTGGTCCGGGAAGCGCCAGGCGCGCGGGCTCTGGACGAACAGCTGCACGGCGTCCATGCCGAAGGAGTGTGCGTTGTCGAGCGCCTTCTTGATCCCGCCCGAGCAGTGGCCGCCGAGGAGCACGTCGCCGACGCTACCCGAGCCACGCTTCGAGGCGGGCGCGCTCGTCCTCGAGCTCGCGCTGCGCCGCGCGGGGGAGCGGCGCGAACGGTTCGGTCACGACCCGACGTTTCTCGACTCGCCAGACGCCCGCCACGTACCCGTCGACCGTGAAGGTCGGCTGGACGTCCGCGTTCTTGCGCACCACGAGCGTGCGGTACTCGTCGGGGAGAACGCGCTGCCGGTCGAGCAGGACGTTGTCGAACTTCGGCAGCAGCCGCACCGGCGCGGGCGTGTCGGCGCTCGGCCGCGGCGCGCGCGGCAGGTCGAGCAGCTCGCGGCCACGGTCGTCGCGGAACGTGCGCAGTCCGTCGAGCAGGTGCGCGAAGCGGCCGACCTTCATCCCCGACCAGCCCGCGATCTCGGCGCGGGTCGCTGGGCCAAAGGCTGCGAGGTAGCGCCGCACCAGCTCCGCGCGCGCGGCCTCGCCGTCCTCTTCGTCCTGCTCGAGGGCGACGAAGGTCGGATTGTGGATCGGTGCGCGCCAGCGGCTCGCCGCCGCCGAGTGTGCGATGCGCGCCCTGAGCCGGATCGCGTACCAGATCCCGTTGCTGCCGTCGTTGGGGACACCGTGCTCCTGCTCGAGCCAGTCGAGCACCTCGGCGCGCGTCCTCGGAGCCGAGCAGAAGTCGCGCAACGGCTCGGCGACCCGCTCGGCGATCGCCTCCAGCTCCGGCGTCACCCAGCCGGGCGGATCACCCGCGAGCGCCGCGCCGAAGGAGGCGAAGTCCCGAGCTGCCACCGTGTGCACGGTGCCGCGCATCAGCAGGCCGCGCACGGCCCGGCCGCTCAGGAGCGCCCGGTCCAAAGCCTGCGGCCGGAACCCCTCCAGCCGCGCCCAGAGCCCGAGGTAGGCGGTCGCCGCAAGCTGCGACTGGAGCCCGGCGACGCGCTCGAGCGCCGGGACGACGCTCAGCCGCACACGCTTCAGCAGCAGCTGGCGGGCGAGGGTCGCGCGGTTCAGCTCGCGCTGCGTGAAGACCCGCTCGGCCACGGCAGTACGCTAACCGGGTGAGCGTGCGCGTCCGCATGGCCCCGAGCCCGACCGGCTTCCTGCACATCGGGAACGTCCGCACGGCCCTCTTCAACTGGCTCTTCGCGCGCCACGAGGGCGGCGAGTTCCGGCTGCGGATCGAGAACACCGACACGGGTCGCGAGGTCGCCGAGGCGACCGAGCAGATCCAGGAGTCGCTGCGCTGGCTCGGCCTGCAGTGGGACGGCGACGTGACCTTCCAGCTCGACCGGCAGGCCGACTGCCTCGAGGTCGCGCAGCGTCTGGTGGCCGAGGGCAAGGCCTACGAGGACGAGGGCGCGATCCGCTTCCGCATGCCCGACGAGGGCGCCACCGCCTGGGACGACGTCGTCCGCGGCCGCGTCGAGGTCCCGAACGAGAAGCTCGAGGACCTCGTGATCGTCCGCTCCGACGGCCGCCCGACCTACAACTTCGCCTCGCCGCTGGAGGACGTCTGGGACGGGATCACGCACGTGATCCGCGGCGAGGACCACATCTCGAACACGCCGAAGCAGATCAACCTGATCCGCGCGATCGACGCCGATTTGCCCGTCTACGCGCACGTCTCGCACGTCCTCGGAGCGGACGGCCGGTCGCTTTCGAAGCGGCACGGCTCGGTGACCGTCGACGAGTTCCGCGCGCAGGGCTATTACCCGCCTGCGCTCGTCAACTTCCTCGCGCTGCTCGGCTGGAGCTACGACGACAAGACGACGATCATGTCCGTCGACGAGCTCGTCGAGCGCTTCACGCTCGAGCGCGTCGTCCCGAGCCCGGCGGTCTTCGACTACGCGAAGCTCGACTGGATGAACGGGGTCTACCTGCGGGCGCTCGATCCCGAGACCTACGCCGACGTCCTGCTCGCCTACCTGCGCGAGCAGGGCTACGAGTGGGACGAGACGCTCGTGCGTCGCGTCGCGCCCCTCGTCCAGGACAAGATCGCCAAGCTCGACGAGTTCCCGGCGTTCGCCGGCTTCTTCTTCGCTCGCGTCGAGCCCGAGGAGGCGGTGGACGGGGAGGTGCTGCCCGCGGCGGCCGAGGCGCTGGCGCAGGTCGAGCCGTTCGAGGCCGGCGAGATCGAGTCGGCGCTACGCGGGTTGGCCGAGCGGCTGGGCCTCAAGCCGCGCGACGCGTTTCAGCCGATTCGTCTGGCCCTCACCGGCAGCAAGGTGTCGCCCGGCCTGTTCGAGAGCCTGGAGCTTCTCGGCCGCGAGGAATCCCTCGCCCGTCTCGCCGGCAGCGGCCGCGGCGGGGCGAGCGGATCCAGCGCGCGCTGATACCGGAGCCACGCCCTTCGTCTGAAGATCGGTGTCGGCTGAGGAAGCCCGTCCGTAGGTCTTACCATTTCTGAGTGATAAAACGCGCGAAGCGGGTAAACAGGTACGGCGTGACCGCAATCGCCCACCAGCGCACGAGCCCGACGATCCTGATCGTCGACGACGACGCGTCCCTGCGGCTCCTTTGCCGAGTCAATCTCGAGCTCGAGGGCTACAACGTGCTCGAGGCACCGAGCGTCGCCGTCGCGGAGGACGTGGTGGCCAGGGACGCGGTCGATCTCTTCCTGCTCGACATTCACATCGGCGCCGACGACGGGCTCGCGTTGATGCGGTCGCTGCGGGAGCGCGAGCACGCTGCCGCGGTCGTCCTCTTCACGGGCAGCGCCTCGCTCGACTCGATCACGATCGCGGAGGCCGACGGCGTCGTCCCGAAGCCCTTCCGGCTCGAGCAGCTGCTCGACGTCGTTCGCGAGCTCGCGCCGCGCAGGTAGATTCACGCCCCGATGAGCGTGACCCCTGTCGTCCTCAGCGCGTCCGAATACGAGTCGCGCCTCCAGCGCTACCTGTTCGAGCGAGCCGAGGAAGGCCGCGCGGTGCGGGTGGGCGAGAAGGAGGTTTCCGAGCGCGCCGAGATCGTCGCGCGCTACGCCGAGCTGTTCACGCGCGACCAGCTGGCCGCTCTCCGCGACGCCGAGTCCGACGCCGGCGCGGGCGAGGACAGGGAGCGCCTTTACCGGCTGCGCAAGACCTGCGAGGCCGGCCTGATCTCGGGCGAGCTGGCCGAGCGCGAGGACGCGCTCGAGAACGCGGTCCTGGCCGCGCGCGTCGAGTTCAAGGGCGAGCAGCTGCCGCTGCGGACCGCCCAGGCCCAGCTCGCGGTGCTCGCCGACTACGGCGACCGCGACGAGCTCGGACGGCTGGCGAACGACGTCTCGGCCGGCTTCAACGACGAGCGGCTCGACGTTCTGCGCGCGGGCGAGCGGCTCGAAGCAGACGTCAGCGGGATCGACGACGCCGTCGAGCGGAACGAGGAGGAAAAGGGCATCTCGCTGCGCGAGCTCGAAGGCGCCCTGGCCGCCGCGAACGAAGCGGTCACGGATGTCTATGACCGGCTGAAGGACCGCTGGCTCGAGCGCCTGCTCGGCCCGGAGCGCGAGCAGGTGCCGAGCTCGTCGCACATCGCCTACCTGCGTCGCCTCTCCCCGCTCGAGGCGATCTACACCAAGGAGCAGGCCGTGCCGGTCTGCATGGACACGCTCGCCCGCCTCGGCTTCGATCTCGAGAACGAGCCGAACATCAAGCTCGACCTCGACGACCGGCCGCAGAAGTCACCGCGAGCCTGCGTGATCCCGGCCGACCCGCCGAAGATCGTCCACCTGATCACGCGCGCGCAGGGCGGGCTGCACGACTACCAGGCGTTCCTGCACGAGGCCGGCCACGCGCTGCACTACGCCGGCTGCGACCCCTCGCTGCCGTACACCTTCCGCAACATCTCGCGCGACCACGCGCTGACGGAGATCTACTCGTACATCGTCGAGGCGATCTCGCGGCGGCCGGGCTGGCACGCGCGCTACTTCGACCTGTCCGACGAGGAGGCCGAGCAGAACGCGGAGGCGACGGTCTTCATGGAGGCGCTGCTCTTCCGCCGCTACGCCGCGAAGCTGCAGTACGAGCTCGACTTCTGGAGCCGCTTCGCCGACGACGGCGGCACCGACGAGGGGTACGCCGAGCGCCTCACGAGTGCCACCGGCTTCGAGTACCGGCGCGAGGGCTACCTGTCCGACATGGATGCCGGCTTCTACTCGGCCGACTATCTGCGCGCCTGGATCCGTGCCGCGCAGCTGCGCACGTACCTCGAGCGCGAAGTCGGCGACGAGTGGTGGGCGAGCAAGGAGACGGGCGACCGCCTGCGCGAGCTCTTCCGCGAGGGCACGAGACCCTCGAGCGAGGAGATCGCCGGCCGGATCGGCTTCGAGCCGCTCGACACCGGCCCGCTGCGGGCCGAGCTCGGCGCCTGAGTCGCGGCCGTTGACTCGCCGTGGCGGCGGGTCGTACGATCGGCGCCAGCACGATGGGCAAACGTGGGGGAACCGTTACGGCCGTCGCCTTGGCGCTCGCCGCCGCGACCGGCGTGCTCGCGCACTCGAGCGGGCGGAGCGGCGCCGCGGCGCCTGCCTCGCCTTCGCGCGCCGGCTCGCTCGAGGCGCAGGACGAGGGCCAGCTGACGGCACAGCGCGTCGACGCGCTCGTCCAGGCTCAATCGCGCGGCGCGTTCGGCGTGCCGGCGAAGCCGACGACGCAGCCCGCCGGCGGTTGGGTGGGCTCGCGACTGCTCAGCGCGAACACCGACGACTGGGAGCCCGCGCTGGCGACCGACCCGAAGGCGCCGTGGGTCTACCTGCTGACGACGCGCTACGGCGTCGTCGCGCCAGGCTGCACGGCCCACTGCCCGACGCCGTTCATCGCGCTGGCGGTCTCGACTGACGGCGGCTCGAGCTTCGGCGCACAGATGCCGCTCTGCCTCTGCCTCGGCGTGAAGGCCCAGTACGACCCGGTGATCCAGGTCGTCCCGGACACCGGCGCCGTATATGCGGCCATGCTCAACGGCGACCGCCACAACGGCTTCTCGACCGCGTTCACGAAGTCGACCGATCACGGGCGAACGTGGTCGGCGCCGGTTCGCGTCTACGGCAGCGTCTCCTGGACGGACAAGCCGGAGATCGCGGCCAGTGCGTCCGGCAAGGACGTCTACATCTCGTGGAACGGGCCCGAGGGCGGCGACCTCTACGTCGGCCAGTCGCACGACTACGGCGCCACCTGGACGCAGCAGAAGCTCAGCAACTCCAAGCGCTACTACTACGCCTACGACGGGCGCGTGCTCGCCGACGGCACCGTCGTCTTCTCCGAGAGCAGCCTGGAGTACGCGGGCGCCAAGAACGTGCAGGGCGAGGTCTGGCACCACGCCGTCATCTCCCGCGACGGCGGCGCGACGTGGGAGGACCGGGTCGTGGCGAAGGTGCCGGTCGGCGAGAACTGCATCGCCGACGGGTGCAAGCCGGACTTCTACATCGGCCAGACGTCGGTCGTCTCCGACGCCCCCGGCCATCTCGTCTTCGCCTACGAGGGCCCGACGACTGACCTCGGGCCGCAGCGGGTCTATGTGACCACCTCTTCGGACGCGGGCCGCACGTGGAGCGCGGGCACGCCGCTTTCGGTCGCCGGCGAGGATGCGACCGGCCCGCGGCTCGCGGCGCAAGGCGGGACGGTTCGGCTCTGGTACATGCAGACCGCAGGCGGCGACGATCCGGACGCGTGGAACGTCTGGTACCGCAGCTCGCCGGACGGCGGCCGGAGCTGGTCGGCCCCGGTGAGGATCTCGGACGCGCCCGCGGGAGCGGCCGGCTATGTCGGACCGAGCGGCTTCGCCGAGATCTACGGGGACTACGGCGAAATCGACGTCACGAGCACCGGCAAGACGATCGCCACCTGGGGCGAGGGGTTCAGCTACACAGGCCCCGGCGGGACCTGGTTCAACATCCAGCGCTGAGAAAGAGAGAGGCGCATACGGGATTCGAACCCGTGCCGCCGCCGTGAGAGGGCGGTGTCCTAGGCCACTAGACGAATGCGCCGCGGCGGAGGCCTAGTGTAGCGACGCTACGACGCCGAGACGTCGCGGAAGCGGGCGTCGGCCAGGCAGTAGAGGCCGTACGCGATCAGTCCGGCAGCGGTGAGGCCGAGCAGGTACGGCCCGTAGTCGGCGCTCGCGAGCTTCTGCAGCGCGCCGTCCAGGCCGATCGCCTCCTTCGGGTCGTACTGCAGCGCCGCCCGGATCACGAACACGCCGATCAAGGTGAAGACGACCGCGCGCGCGAGATGCCCGACGACGCCCACGCGGCCGCCCCAGCGTCTGGCCGCGGGGCCCATGTGGCCGGTCGTCCACTTGTCCTCGAACTTCCGTGCGAGCCCCCGGTAGGCGTTCCAGAGGCCGACGCCGATCAGGATCGCGCCGCCGAGCCCGACCAGCCAGGTGCCGGCGGGCCAGGAGAGGACGACGGCGGTGGTCTTGTGCGCCTTGGCGTTCTGCGAGGAGCCGCCGCCGTCGCCGAGCAGGATCGAGACTGCCGAGAAGGTGAGCCCGACGTAGATCGCGGCGCGGCCGAGGTACCCGATGCGCTTGAGCCAGTCCTTGCCCTCGTCGGCCGGGAGTGCGAACGCCTGCACGCCGCGCCAGAGCGCGTAGGCGGCGAAGCCGATCGCGAGCAGGATGATCACGATCCGGCCGAAGCTCTCCTGCGCGAGGGTGTGCAGCGCGCCCGAGCGGCTCGTCGCGGCGCCACCGTCCCCGGCGGCGAGCTTGACCGCCAGCACGCCGACGATCCCGTACGAGACACCCTTTGCCACGAGCCCGCCGCGGGCGAGCCAGGCGTACCACCCGCTGCCGCTGCGTCCTCGCTGGCGCGCCTCCTGTGCGGGGCGCTTCAGTGCCTGCTCGTCGATCGAAGTCATCGAGAGACAACGGCGAACGGGCCCAGGACGGTGCGGGCTATTCTCGAAAGACGCGAAAACCCGCCGGTTAGCAGCGGGTTCTCGAGAGGCTGCGGGGCTAGGATTCGAACCTAGACTACTCGGTCCAGAGCCGAGCGTCCTACCATTAGACGACCCCGCAACGTGTCGTTGCGGCGCCGGAAGTGTAGCCCCGCTCAGACGCCGGTTGCACTGAACGCCGAGGAGCCGTGGCGGCGCAGGCGCCAGCCCGGGTCCTGCAGCGTCTCGGCCCGGCGCATCGAGCGCCAGGTGCCGTCTTTGCCGGCGAGCTGGAGGCCGCCGAAGCGGTACGCGTAGCTGTTGCACTCGGTCGTCTCGGCGTAGCTCTCGGCCGTAGCGATCGGCTGCCAGGTTTGGTGGCTGCGCGGGAGGTAGAACGGGCCCGAGATCCCGGCCGGCGAGACGACGATCCAGGCGTCGCGTGCGAACTGCAGCTCGAGCACCGCGACGCGGACCTTCACGCCGGGCACGATCCCGCGCGCCAGCTCGACGTACTCGGGTGCATGACCCGGCTGCGCCAGCTCGTAATACAGGCGGCCCTCGTTCGAGTCGCCGAAGGTGGCGAGCCCGACCTGCAGCCACTCGTCCTCGCCATGGGGCCCGAGACCCGGGCCGCCGACGCCGACCCAGCCGGCGACGTGGCTCGTGCCGCCCACGACGGCGGGAGTGTCGAGCATGCTGATCGAGGCTGCGATTCCGGAGGCCTTAGTGGGGCTGTAGAGCCCGCCGTAGGAGTAGCCCTTGGGGCAGGCGAGCGCAGCGGGCACAAGGACCGCAGTGGCGAGGGCCAAGACCCCCGCGAGCACAGCGATGCGAGCGCGGGTCACCGCCCCGAGGATCGGGCGCCTGAAGAGGCGCTCCGATCCCTCGTTTCAGGGACGTGACGCTTATGTCACAAGTCTGCGCGGTTTTTAGGCCGCGTCGGCAGCCCAGTCGCCGTAGAGCGACGTGTAGAGCCCGCCCGCGCGCATCAGCTCGTCGTGCGTGCCCTGCTCGACGACCTGGCCGTGCTCGAGCACGACGATCAGGTCGGCGTCGCGGATCGTCGAGAGACGGTGCGCGATCACGAACGCGGTGCGGCCGGCGAGCAGCGTGCGCAGCGCCCGTTCGATCTTGCGCTCGGTACCGATGTCGACCGACGAGGTCGCCTCGTCGAGAATCAGGATGCGCGGGTCGGCGAGCAACGCGCGGGCAAGCGCGACGAGCTGGCGCTGTCCGAGCGAGAGCCGGCTGCCGCGCTCCTGAAGGTCGGTCTCGTAGCCGTCCTCGAGCCGGAGGATGAAGTCGTTGGCGCCGATTGTCTCGGCCGCGCTCACGACCTCTTCGGGTGAAGCATCGGGCCGGCCGAAGGCGATGTTGTCGCGCACCGTCCCGGCGAACAGGAATCCCTCCTGCGGCACGATTCCGAGCTGGCGGCGCAGCGAAGCCTGCGTCACGTCGCGCAAGTCGTGGCCGTCGATCGTGATCCGGCCCTCGCGTGGGTCGTAGAAGCGCGCGAGCAGCTTGGCGATCGTCGACTTGCCGGCCCCGGTGTGGCCGACGAGCGCCACGGTCGTCCCCGCCGGAACGTCGAGGTCGAGCCCGTGCAGCACCTCGGGCCCGTCCCCGTAGCCGAAGCGCACGCCATCGAAGGCGACGTCCCCGTCGACCCGGGGGAGCTCGAGCGCGCCGGGCCGGTCGACCAGCTCGGGCTCCTGGTCGAGCACGTCCACGATCTTGTCGAGCGCTGCCGTCGCCGAGAGGAAGGTGCCGTAGAGCTGCGAGAGCTGCTGCACCGGATCGAAGAAGTTCTGCACGTAGAGCATGAAGGCGAACAGCGTCCCGAGCGTGATCGCGCTCTGGAAGTAAAGGTGGCCCCCGTAGCCGAGCACCACCGCGAGTGCGACCGTCGAGAGCAGGTCGACGAACGGGAAGTAGAGGCCGTTGAGGAGGACCGTCTCCATGTTCGCTTCGCGGTAGCGCTCGGTGACCTCGCGGAACTGGCGCATGTTCGTTTTCTCACGGGTGAAGGCCTGGACGATCCGCATCCCCGCGATGTCCTCGGCCAGGGTGGCCGTGACGAGCCCGAGCCGTTCGCGCACCGCGGCGTAGGCCCTGGCTGAGCGCTTGCGGAAGATCACGCTCGCGACGTTCATGAACGGGATCACGACGAGCGTCGCGAGCGCGAGCCGCCAGTCGAGCACGAACAGGAGGATCGCCGTGCCGAGGAGGGTGAGCGAGTTCTGGACGAGGCTCGTGACCCCGTCGGTGACGAGCTGGTCGATCGCCTCGACGTCGTTCGTCAGCCGGCTGATGATCACCCCCGCGCGGTTCCGCTCGTAGAAGCCGAGCGAGAGGTCCTGGAGATGGTCGAAGAGGTGGTTGCGCAGGTCGGCCAGGATGCGCTCGCCCACCCAGCCGGTCAGGTAGGTCTGGACGTAGCTCATGCCCCAGCTGAGCAGCCCGAAGAGCAGGAAGGCGCCGACGATCCACCAGAGCTTGGCCAGGTCGTGCTGGCGGATCCCGTCGTCGACCGCGTACTTGGCGAGGAGCGGGGGCGCGAGAGCGAAGGCGGTCGCGAGCAAGAGCGAGCCGATCGAGAAGAGCGTCCGCGTGCGGTAGGGCCGCGTGAAGCGGACCAGCATCGCGAGCCGCCGCCGCGTGCGCTGCCAGGACCAGTCGTCGACCTGCGCGCCGCGTTGGTGCATCAGGTGGCTGCCCGCCTGCCAGACCCTCACGACGCAGCCTCCAGCGCGTCGCCTGCGGTCGCCTCGACCGCGTCGGCGAACTGCCGTTCGAGCAGTCCGTGCTCGTAGATGTCGTGGTAGACCGAGCTCGTGTCGAGCAGCTCGTCGTGGGTGCCGCGCGCGGCGATGCGGCCCTCGTCGAGGACGACGATCTCGTCGGCGAGCGCGATCGTCGAAAGGCGGTGGGCGATGATCAGGGTCGTCCGGTTGCGCATCGCCTCGCGGAGGCCGACGCGGATCCGGGCCTCCGTCGTCGCGTCGACCGCGGCGGTCGCGTCGTCCAGGATCAGGATCCGCGGGTCGACCGCCAGCGCGCGTGCGATCGCCAGCCGCTGGCGCTGCCCGCCCGAGAGCGTGATCCCGCGCTCGCCGATGATCGTCTCGTAGCCGTCCGGCAGGCGCTCCACGAACTCGTGGGCCTGGGCCAGCCGGGCGATCCGCTCGACCTCTGCGTCGTCGAGGCCGGGCGCGCCGAAGGTGATGTTCTCGCGGACGCTCGCCGAGAACAGGAACGGATCCTGCGGGATGATCCCGATCGCGTGCCGGAGCGAGGTCAGCGTCACGTCGCGCACGTCGACGCCGTCCACCAGCACGCGGCCGGCCGTCGCGTCGTAGAAGCGCGGCACGAGCGCCGTCAGGGTCGTCTTGCCGGATCCGGTCTGGCCGATCAGCGCGATCGTCCGGCCCGCGGGAACGTCGAGCGTCACGCCGTCGAGCACCGGCCGCTCGTCGAGGTACTCGAAATGGACGTCCTCGAAGCGCAGGTCGCCGCCGCCCGGCGGTAGCTCGACCGCGCCCGGCCGCTCGGCGATCTCCTCCGGCTCGTCCATCACCTGGAAGATGCGCTCGCCCGAGGCAGTCGCGCGCTGGGCCTGGCCGATCCACATGCCGAGCGAGCGCAGCGGCACCACGAGCATGCCGAGGTAGAGGTTGAAGGCGACGAAGCCGCCGACGCTCAGCTCACCGCTCGTGACCATTCGTGCGCCCACCAGCAGCACCGCGCCCTGCGCGAGCAGCGGGATCCAGGAGATGAAGGGCACGTAGAGCGCGCGCTGGCGGTTCGCGCGCACGGTCTGCTCGAAGACCGCCTCGGAGCGGGCGTGGAACTTGGCCGACTCCTGCGGCTCCTGCGCGAACGACTTGACGACGTGGACGCCGACGATGTTCTCCTCCGCCACCGTCGCCACGTCTGCGAGCTTCTGCTGCACGTCGCGCAACGTCGGGTGGGTGACGTGGCTGTAGCGGTAGGCGACGACGACGAGCACCGGCGTGATCGCCAGCGCGATCAGCGCGAGCTTCCACTCGAAGACGAGCAGCACCACGGTCACCGACAGCACGGTGATCGCGTTCTGGAAGAAGAAGATCAGGCCGTAGCCGAGGAAGAAGCGGACGCCCTGCAGGTCGACCGTCGCGCGCGACATCAGCTGGCCGGTCTGGTGGCGGTCGTAGAAGCCGAACGAGAGGCGCACCAGGTGCGCGTAGAGGCCCTGGCGCATGTCCATCTCGACCGCGAGGGCCTGGCGTCCCGAGATCAGGCGGCGGCCGGCCATCAGGACTGCCCGCACCACGCCGACCGCCAGGACGGCGACGACGAGGATCCAGAGCATCTGGTGGTCGTGGGTGGCGAGCGCCTTGTCGATCACGGCCCCGGTCAGCCAGATGAGCGCGATCGCGGCGCCCTGGGAGAGCACCGCGAGGACGATCGAGACGGTCAGCGAGAGCTTGTACGGACGCAGGAAGCCGAGTAGCCGGGCGAACGTCTGGCGATAACGAGGGACCTCCTGCACCCTCGAAATCTAGCGATCCACCGGGTTGCGACTGATCTGCGCCAGCTCGCGGCGGATGAGTTGCACCGCCGCGCGCGTCCGTCTCCGGTTCGACTCGTCGTTCGTCCAGGCGCTCGCCCCGGACGGGTGCGGAAGCGGGACCGCGACGGCGCCGTCGGAGGGGAACGACCTTCCGATGCAGCTCCGGAGGTCGTCGATGTCGAGCAGCCGCTTGATCGCGAGCGTGCCCACCGGGACGATCAGCGCCGGCTGGATCAGCCGAAGCTCCCACGCGTGCCAGAAGTCGCAGAGCTCCTGTTCTTGGCGGGTTGGCTTCCGGTCGCCGCGTTTCGCGTCCCTGCCCGGGTAACAGCGGGTGACGGAGGCGCAGTAGAAGGTCGCGTAGAACTCGTCCTCGTCGAGCCCGAGCCAGCGCCGCAACGTCCGGCCGGCGCGGCCTCGCCAGGGGCGGCGTTCCTCACCCTCGACCACGCCGGGCGCCTGGCCGAACATGTACGCGCGCTGGCCGGCGTACGGCTGGACGACCGGGAGCGACTCGAGCGGGAAGCCGGCCTCGGCGCAGGCACGGCACACCCGGTTGTCCCGTTGCAGCGAGGCGATCGAGCGGTAGCGCGTCCGGCGCCGCGTCAAGAGCGAACGGCGACGAACCAGCGACCCGCGAAGACGGTGTCGCCGCCACCGAGCTCACGGGCGAGCGCGTCGGGCTCGAAGTAGCGCTTGTAGACCTCCCAGCGCGAGCCGTCGTTGAGGATCCGCTCCTGCCGCTCCTCGGATTCGACGTCCTCGCGGAGCGCCGAGTCGACGACGACCAGCTCCGGCGCCAGCCGACGCGCCTCGGCCACGAAGCGCTCCCGGTCTCCGTCCTCGAGGTGGCCGTAGAAGTGCGCGGTGAACACGCGCTCGAAGGCGCCGTCCTCGAACGGGAGGGAGAGCGCGTCGCCCTGGACGTAGGTCGCCTCCGGGGCCTGCCGGCGGGCCTCCTCGAGCATCGCCTCGCTCTGGTCGAGGCCGACAAGCTCGCCCGGCAGGAGGCGCGTGAGAAAGCCGGTTCCGCAGGCCACGTCGAGCGTTCGGGCCGGCGGCAGCGCGGCGAGCGCGAGGCCGAGCGCCTCGACCTCCTGCCCCCAGCCGGGCCGATCGCGCTCGGCGAAGCGGCCGGCACCGCGGTACCACTCGTCGTACTCGGGCGCGCGCCGGTCGTAGTACGCCTTCACGCTTCCTAGACTACGCGCGTGCAGCGGCCCCTCGAGTCCGTCCCGAACTTCTCCGAGGGGCGCGACCGGACGACGATCGACGCGCTCGCGGCGGCGCTTCGCTCGGGCGGTGCGCGGCTGCTCGACGTTCACGCCGACGAGGACCACAACCGCTCGGTCTTCACGCTGGTCGGCTCCGGCGACGAGCTCGTCGAGTCGCTGCTCGCGGGCATCGCCCGCGCGGCCGAGCTGATCGACCTGCGCGAGCACGAGGGGGCCCATCCGCGGATCGGGGCCGCCGACGTCGTGCCGCTCGTGCCGTTGGCGCCCGAGGACGAGGAGCGCGCGCGCGAGGCGGCAGAGCGGCTCGCGGCTCGGATCGGAGCGGAGCTCGAGCTGCCGGTCTTTTTCTACGGGGCGCTTGGCGGCGGGCGTGGGCCGGCCTTCTTCCGACGCGGCGGCCCGGAAGAGCTGCAGCGTCGCGTCGACGCAGGCGAGCTCGCGCCCGAGCACGGGCCGCCGCGGCTGCCGGAGTCGGCCGGCGGTGTGCTCGTCGGGGTGCGCCGGCCGCTGATCGCGTTCAACGTCAACCTGCACGGGACGCTGGAGGCGGCGCGGGAGATCGCCGCGCTGGTGCGCGAGAGCGGCGGCGGCTTCCCTGGAGTGCGGGCGCTCGGGATGGAGCTGCCGCGCGCCGGGCTCGTCCAGGTGAGCATGAACGTGGAGGACTGGGAGGCGGCCGAGCTGCACGAGGTCGTCGCGCGGGTCGAGCAAGAGGCGGCGGCCCGCGATGCCGAGGTGGTCGGCTCCGAGCTCGTCGGCCTGATGCCGGCGGGCGCAGCGGCCGCCGCCGCGGGTGCTGCGCTGCGGATCGACGGCTTCGACGCCTCGCGCGTGCTCGAGCTGCGGCTGCTCGACGAGTAAGGCGGCCTCACGCCGTGACGCTTTCGGCACGGTCCTGTGACAGACACGTGCGCCGCGGCGGGATACGCTCGCCTCGGGGAGGAGGCCGGGCGAACCGTAGTACGGGAACAGCCGCCGAAAGGCGCCCCGGGGTGCGGGATAGACTCGCCGGATGATCGAGAGCAGGGCGCTGACGGGCGACGATCTCGCGCTCGCCGACGTCTGGGAGGTCGCCGTCCACGCCCGGCCGGTCGCACTCGCGGACTCCGCGCGCGAGCGCATGGGCGCGGCCCGCGAGCTCGTCGAGCAGGCGGCGCACGGCCGGCAGGAGCACACCTACGGCGTCAACACCGGCTTCGGGCGCTTCGTCTCGCGCTCGATCCCCGAGGAGCTGACGGAGGAGCTCCAGCTTCGCCTCCTGCGGAGCCACGCCTGCGGGGTCGGCGAGCCCTACCCGGACGAGATCGTGCGGGCGGCGATGCTCCTGCGCGCGAACGCGCTGGCCAAGGGCTACTCGGGCGCGCGGCCGGTGACGGTCGAGCTGCTCATGGAGTGCCTCAACCGCGGTGTGCTGCCGCACGTGCCGAGCCGGGGTTCCGTCGGGGCGAGCGGCGACCTGGCCCCGCTCGCGCACCTCGCGCTCCCGCTGATCGGCGAGGGCGAGGCCACCTTCGAAGACCGGCGGCTGCCGGGAGGCAAGGCCCTCGAGCAGGCCGGCCTCGAGCCCGTCCGGCTGCAGGCGAAGGAGGGGCTCTCGCTCGTGAACGGAACGCAGTTCATGGCAGCCTTCGGTGCGCTCGGCATGACCCGCGCCGACCGCCTGGCGAAGACCGCCGACATCGCCTGCGCGCTCTCGCTCGAGGCGCTGCAGGGATCGCGGACGAGCTTCCTGCCCCAGATCCAAGCGTTGCGTCCGCTACAGGGCCAGTCCGACTCGGCGGCGAACGTCCTGCGCCTGCTCGAGGACTCGGCGATCAACGAGTCGCATCGCTGGTGCGACCAGGTGCAGGACGCCTACTCGCTTCGGTGCGCGCCGCAGGTACACGGAGCTTCGCGCGACCTGCTCGACTACGTGCGCCAGACCGTCGCCGTCGAGCTGAACGCCGCCACCGACAACCCGCTCGTGCTCGTGGACGACGGGATGCTGGTCTCGAACGGCAACTTCCACGGCCAGCCGCTCGCGCTGGCGCTGGACGCATTGGCGATGGCCGTCGCCGAGCTCGCGAACATCGCCGAGCGGCGAGTCGAGCGACTCGTCAACCCGAACCTCTCGGGCGGCCTGCCCGCCTTCCTCACCGGCGACGGCGGCCTGAACTCGGGCTTCATGATCCCGCAGTACGTCGCCGCCTCCCTGGTCAGCGAGAACAAGGTGCTGGCGCACCCTGCATCGGTCGACTCGATCCCCACGAGCGCGGGCCAGGAGGATCACGTCTCGATGGGCAATGCCTCCGGGCTGAAGGCGTGGCAGGTGCTGGCAAACGCCGAGCGCGTGCTGGCGATCGAGCTGCTCGCGGGCGCGCAGGGCGTCGAGTTCCTTGCGCCGCTGCAACCCGGCGTGGGGGTGGGCGCTGCGCGCGAGCACGTCCGGTCGCTCTCGCCGCGGCTCCGAGACGACCGCTCGCTGTCGGTCGACATCGAGTCGGTGGCCGTCTCGATCCGCGACGGCTCGCTCGTCGACGCGGTCGAGGCCGAGGTCGGCGAGCTCTCGTGAGCGCCGGCAACGGGGTGAACCCGAGACGACGCCGGTCGACGCGGCCCTATCGCGACAGCGCGCTCGCGTACGGCGTGCTCGGCTCGCTCGTCGTGATCTTCGCGTACGCGACCGGCAGCAGCCTGCTCAGGTCGCTGGCCGGCGGCCTCGCCGCGTTCCTGCTCGCCACGGCCTACACGTGGTGGCGGGTGCGCTCCCGCCAGCGGCAGGCGGAGCGTGAGCCGTGAGCGCGACCCGCTCGCTCGACGCTGCGGTCGAGGCGCTCTGCGGCGACCTCTCGGCGATCCGTGCGCCCCGCGGCACCGAGCTGAACGCGCGCTCGTGGTCGACCGAGGCGCCGCTGCGGATGCTGCTGAACAACCTCGACGCGGAGGTCGCCGAGCGCCCCGAGGAGCTCGTCGTCTACGGCGGCACGGGCAAGGCGGCGCGGAATCCAGAGGCGCTGCGCGGGCTCGTGCGCTCCTTGCTGACGCTGGGCGAGGACGAGACGCTGCTCGTCCAGAGCGGCAAGCCG
>Ga0207706_10002309_pt1 | contig 18603 bp, 10 predicted proteins | sample KBSC53metaG_FD_184318 | JGI IMG/M metagenome (GOLD analysis project Ga0207706, IMG submission 184318) | Corn rhizosphere microbial communities from Kellogg Biological Station, Michigan, USA - KBS C5-3 metaG (SPAdes) (version 2) | ecosystem: Host-associated > Plants > Roots > Rhizosphere > Soil ... | reverse complement strand
GACCGAGCAGAGCGAGGGAGCGTAGCTAGGGGCGCCAGGTGCCCGCAAAGCGCAAGCGTGCGGGCGGGGCAGCGAGCGTAGCGCCGAAGAGGACCCCTCGCCTCGACCCAGACCGGGATGCTAAGGAAACTAAAAACGCCAGCCTTTGAGAGTCGCGATCGCTTTCTCGAGCGCCACGCGCTGATCGGGTCGCTCGGCGAGGGCCAGCAATTCCTGATAGGTCACGATGGCGAGGTCGACAGCTTCGTAGTCGTGCTCGGCGCCCGCGAGACTCGCGGCGTTGTCCGCGAGGTTTGCTTTCGCGAGCTGATCCTGCGGAAACCGCGCGGTCACTTGCTGCCAACGCGCGACTCGCTGTCGAGGATCGGACTCCGCCAGCGCCCAGAGATGCCAGGCAGCCCTGTTGGCGGGATCGGACGAAATCGCGCGCGATGCAAGCTCGCCGACCACCTCCGGTCCGGCCCCGATCAGCCAGTAATGATTCGCGAGCGCAACCAGGGCGCGCGCATCATGGGGACGATCCGCAACAGCGCGCTCCAGCGCCGGCAGAGGGTCGGTGAGGTCTCCGGGGTTTGTTACCTGTGGCTCAGTCATTCGCTCTTTTAATGACGGCGAGGGTAAAAGAATACCGCATTTGGGTTGCGCAGCGAGTCTCTTGACAGCGCCCGTCCCTGCCGTAGCATTGATATTCGCTGGACAATTCCAGAAGCAGATAGTACCATTCTTGCACGAAGCGCAGCCTAGCAGCGCGCCACATTCCATACAGAATAGGGTTCCGATCTTCGCGTGACTTCAGACCGCGAAACGCGTGAGCCATTCGAGTAGCACTTTTCTTCTCAGACACACCCCAATTTCATGAGTGAACGCCGACGCCCTTTTCGTCGCGGCCGAAGGTCTCGTCCGTCCGGACATCAACAAAACAATCCCTCCTCCGAATCGTACGGTGATACGGATCCGTACCTCGACACAATGGATTCAACCAGCTCCCTTCCTCCCGATGCGGCGCAGCTACCAGACGCGCGCGACGACATGACGACTCCTGCAGTTCCCACCGCGCCATCGACACCGGCGCCGGAGAGCTCCGAATCCAGCTCGTACCAGAGCGGCAACGGATCGGATAACAACGGCGGCACGTCAGCTCCGCAATCACAACAGCAGTCGTACAACCCACAGCCAGGCGGACAGGGCGGTGGCCAACAGCAACGCGATCAGGGACAGCACCGCGGCGATCGCGATCACCGCCACAATGGACGTCGCGGCCGCAATCAACGCGGGCGCAGACAGCGTGGCGGAGGCGGTGGCGGCGGGCAGCAGCAGCAACAGCAGGGCGGACCGCGTGGGGATCAGGGACAGCGCGCACCACTCGCCCCCGTAGTTCCAGATGGTGAGACGGCGGGCTGGTTCGATCCGCAGCGCGAAGGCGGTTTCGTTCGCCGAGCAGCGAACAGCTACCTCGCCGAGCCGGGCGACGCGTACGTTCCGACGCAGATCATGCGGCAGTACATGTTGCGCCGCGGCGACCAGATAGTCGCCACCACCGGACACGACCATCGCAATCGCGTCGTCGTCGTCGACGTTCAGAAGATCAATGACGGCGACCCTGCGGCGGCAGCGCGTCGCCCGGATTTCGCCTCACTCATCGCTTCATATCCGGAGCGGAAACTCAAGCTCGAGACGGGACGGCCGGCCAAGGGCGGACCGGAGCTGACACGCAGGGCGATCGATCTCATCGCCCCCATTGGTTATGGACAACGCGCACTGATCGTCGCGCCTGCCCGCGCTGGAAAGACGATGCTGCTCCAGGCAATCGTCGAAGGCGTTGCCATCAATCATCCGCAGGCTGTGCTGCTGGTGCTGCTCGTCGATGAGCGCCCGGAAGAAGTGAGCGAGATGATCACCTGGGGCTACGGCGAAGTCGTCGCATCGAGCTTCGACATGCCCGCCGTGCGCCACACCGATGTCACCGAGATGGTCCTCGAGAGAGCACGCCGGCTCGTGGAGCTGGGCAAGGATGTCGTGATCGTGCTCGATTCGATCACCCGCATGGCGCGCGCTTACAACACCGTCGAGCGCGGAACCGGCCGCACACTCTCAGGCGGCCTCGACTCATCGGCGATGGCACGCCCCAAGGCTTTCTTCGGGTCCGCCCGCTCGGTGGCGCCTGAACACGGCGGAGGGTCGCTGACCATTATCGCCACCGCGCTGGTCGAAACCGGCTCCCGGATGGACGACGTGATCTTCGAGGAGTTCAAGGGTACCGGCAACTGCGAAATCAAGCTGGATCGGTCACTTTCGGAGAAAAGAATCTTCCCGGCTATCGATGTCGCTACCAGCGGCACACGTCGTGAAGATAAGCTCTTCCGTCCGGACCAGATTGAGCATGTTTATACCCTCAGGCGCGGCCTACAACAGATGCCGTCCAGTTCCGCTATGGAATGGCTCATTAAGCGCATCGCTGCTACTCCAAGCAACGACGCGCTGCTGGAAGGCCTATAGGCTAGGGTTGCTCGGCGTCGGGGCGATTCTGGTCGCCCCGACGCTTCTTTTTGCCCAAAATCCGCCGCAGCAGCCGACCGCCCCAATATCGGCCTCGGCGCCCGCTCCCTCGATCGTATCCGAGCATCCCGAGGTAGTGAACCTGACGCTCAAAGGCGTCAACGCGGTCAAGCAGTCGGACCTGCTCGCCAGCATCTACACCACTGCGTCCTACTGCAACAGTTTCATCCTCAAGCCGATCTGCTGGATCAGCAAATCGAAGCACTTCTTCACCAGGAAGTACCTCGATCACAAGGAGCTCGAACGTGACGTGCTGCGCATGCGGATTTTCTACTGGAAGCGCGGCTATCGAGAAACCGAAGTAGATACGGCCGTCATCAAGCGCGGGAGCAACAAGGTCGGCGTCACGTTCTACGTCAAGGAAGGCCCTCCCACTATCGTCTCCGACGTCATCGTCAACCAGCTCCAGCCGCTCCTCTCGCCAAAAGAGCTCGATGACCGTGTCCTTCTGAACAAGGGTGGGCCGCTCAACCTGGTGAAGCTCGATTCTTCGCGAGCACTCCTGCAGACGCGACTCTACGACAAGGGCTACGCCGATGCAGTGGTGGATACTTCCGCCGCCGTCGATACCGCGGCGCGCACGGCGGTTGTGACACTCACCCTCGACCCCAAGTACAAGACGACCGTCGAAGACATCGTCATCTCCGGCAACGAGAAGGTCACAGATCGCACCATCAGGAAGTCATTGACCTTCAACATTGGCGACGTCTTCCGGCGCTCCGACATGCTGCGCAGCCAGCGCGCGCTGTACGAATCGAATCTGTTCCGGCGCGCAGCGATCGAACCGCGCCCGCCGATCGACATCGCCACTCCCGACTCCGCCAAGGTTGTGGTCGTCACCGTGACCGAAGCCCCACCACGCGAAGCGAGGATGAGTGCGGGCTTCAACACCATCGACTTCTTCCAGGTCGAGGGTCGATTCACACACTACAATTTCCTCGGCGCGGCGAGACGCCTCGATATCCAGGCAGTGGTCGGAAACCTCCTCGCCAACTCGCTGAACGGAAAAGGAATATTCCACCAGGTTCCGAACACATCGACCAGCGATCAGGCGCGCTACTTCAGCCCGACCTACAACGCCAGCATCGATCTGCGCGAGCCATGGTTCGGCTCGCCCCACAACGAGCTTGCCCTCAGCCTCTTCTCGCATCGCCGCAGCGCGCCGGGCATTTACATCGATCGCGGATACGGCACGAGCCTCACGTTCACCCGCGAGGCGGCCGAGCGCGCGCCGGTGAGCTTCAATTACCGCTTCGAGGTCAGCAAGATCGACGCTGGCGATGTCTACTTCTGCATCAACTTCGGTGTTTGCGATCAGGCAACGCTCGAGGCGCTGCGCGGCAATCAGCGGCTCTCGCCGCTCGGTGTAACGGCGGGACTGGACCGAACCAATGATCCATTCTTCCCCAGTCGCGGATACCGCGTCACCGGTGGAGTCGAAACCGCGAATACGTTCACGCTCTCGGACTATCGCTACAACAGGGCGAACGCCGACGGTGCGGCGTGGTTCCAGATCAGAAAGCGCGGCGCAATCGGTCTGCATCTCAATCTCGGCTGGGTGAAATCGCTGGGCAGCACCGTCGAGGCAACGGGCATTTCAGGAAATGTCACCGGCGAAGTGCTTCACCCGAGAAAGAGATTCTTCGCCGGCGGATCACACTCGGTGCGCGGCTTCGGCGAAAATCAGCTCGGCCCGCGAGTGCTGACAGTACCGATCGAGGTTCTCCAGACACACGACAGCAGCAACATCCCGTGCATCAGCGGCACCGATGTCACGCAATGCAACCCGGAAGCGGCCAACCTCAAGGACCGCGATTTCGAGCCGCGGCCTTTGGGTGGCGATTTCCTGATCGAGGGCAGCGCCGAGATGCGTTTCCCGATATGGGGTGATCTGCTCGGAGCCGCGTTCATCGACGCCGGACTGGTCGGTCAGAAAACCGAGCCGACGCTTCCTCGCCGCAAGGGTGCGATCACTCCGGGATTGGGCGTCCGGTACCGCTCGCCAGTGGGCCCGATCCGTGCCGATATAGGATTCAACCCAGGCGGCAGCGAGGACCTGCCCGTCGTCACTGAAAGCATCGTGAACGGTCAGAGAACGCTCGTCACACTCCAGCAGCGCCGCACCTACGCGCCCCTATCCGGCGGTCTGTTCAACCGGATGGTGATCCATCTCTCGATAGGCGAAGCGTTCTGATGCGCAGATGGTGGGTGCGTCTGATCGCCGCCCTGCTGGTGGTGGTGCTGCTGCTGGTCGGCGGCGTCTTTCTTCTCACCAACAGCAACTGGGGTCGCGAGCGCGTCCGCCGCTATGTGGAAGGTCTGATCCAGCGCAACAGTCACGGCATCGTGCACATCGGCAAAGTCACCGGGAATCTTCTGAACGGCTTCACGCTGCACGATCTCGTCATCACCGACAGCTCGCATGCGCCGTTCGTCAAGGCTGACGAAGTCTGGGCGCGCTACAGTCTGAGCACGCTGCGTGGCAAGCGCATCGATTTCCGCCAGGTGAAGCTGGTTCGGCCAGTCATCGTGCTCGACAAGCCGCCCGGCGGAAAATGGAACTTCGATCGCATTTTCCCGCGCGACACTTCCACTCCTTCAGGCCCGCGCAAAACCGGATGGGGAACCTGGATTCGCTTCAGCGATGTCACGATGGTCCAGGGCGACGTCACGGTGCGCGCCCCGTGGGAGCCTGATCCCAACATCACTCCCGCCGAGCGTCAGGACGCGGTCCGTCGCGCGCTCGGTCCGTCGGGCCGGCTGAAGGTCATCCAGGTCAAGGGCGGATATCAGAAAGAGTTCGCCTTCCACAAGATCGACGGCATCTTCCCGCTGGTACGCCTAGAGGATCCCGCGTACGCGTATCGTGAGATCGACGTCGCGGCGCTGAAGATGATCGCCGAGCCGTTCCGTCCGCCGGTGGCCGACGTGCGCGGACTGACTGGAAACTTTCTCTTCACCGGCGATTCTCTCTGGTGGAAGGGCGCGCGAGCGGCATTCCCTCGCACCAAGGTCAGCGGTGATGGCAAGTACTATCTCACCAATGGCGATCTTCACCTGCGCCTGCACGGCGATCCCGTCGATCCGAAAGACATCCGCTGGGCGATGGTGGAGCTGCCGGAGAACGGCTCCGGCAAGCTCGACTTCGGTCTCGACTGGACCGGCAAGAAAAGCGTGTACCTCGCGCGCAACATGGACGTGACGCTCGAGCGCTCGCACATCGCGGGTCAGATCGAAGCGACGATCACCGATACCGTCGCCTTCCGCGACGCGAATCTGCGGTTCGCCAATCTCGACACCCGACTGCTGACGCGGCTCTTCCCGGCAATCACCTTTCCGCGGCCGCTTACGCTCACCGGCAAGGCGGCCTTCAGCGGCGGTGAGCACTCCCTGCGCGTGAATGGCGATGTGGTAATCGACGACAGGCTTTCGGGACGCAGCCATCTCATCGCCGACGGCACTATGGGATTGTCGAAGGGCGTTTTCACCGCGCGCGATCTCCACACCCGAATGCTGCCGCTGCAGACCGGCCTGATGAAAGCGCTGGTACCCAAGCTGTTTCTCAGTGGCGAGCTGAGTGGCACCGCCACGCTCAATGGATCGACGGCGGGGATAATGACAGCGGTGGGCGACGTCACACACGTCGATCGAGGTGCACTCTCACGGGCTACAGGGCGATTCGCGTTCCGTCCAACTGGGATTCTCTGGGTCGACGTGGATGCGCAAATGCATCCGCTCTCGCTTGTCACTCTCGGACGCTTCTCGGCGCCGAGCCTGGGATTGCGCGGCACGGCCAGCGGTCCGCTCAAGTTGAAGGGGACGATCAACAATCTGGCGATCAATACGCAGATGACGATCTCCGACGGCGGCTACGTCGACGTCCGTGGAACGATGGATCTGTTCAGCAGGGAGACCGGATACAACCTGGACTTCGACACCCGCGGGCTCAACCTCAAAACCGTCGTCGCGAAGATGCCCTCGACGAGGATCACGGCGGTGGGCTCGGCGCGTGGCCGCGGCTTTGACCCCGCGACGATGCAGGCGCAGCTCGTCGCCGACGTCGCAGCCTCGCGCATCGACACAGTGAACATTGACAGCGCCAATGTCAGAGTTGCCATCGCCGGTGGACTGGCGCGCTTCGATACTCTCGCGGTGGGACTGCCGCTCGGTATCATCGAGGCCAAGGGCACCTTCGGCCTGACGCCGTCGCGCTCCGGAACTGTCAGCTATCACATAGCGATCGATTCGCTCACACCGTTCGCCGGCCTGATCGGCGCTGACACCGGAGTCGCCACGCCCCGCCCCGGAATTCTCTCCGGCCGAGTGCGGTCGGCGAAAGCTGACTCGGCGCGAGTCGCGCGCGCTACGGAAGTCGAGCGCGCCATTTCCGGCCGTTCGATTCCACGCCCTGCGGTAGACACACCGAAGGTGGTTCCGAGGGATGTCCTGTCCGGCTCAGTGCGGGCGGATGGTGTAGCGACCGGCAACATCAAGAACTTCAGCGTGAAGGGGACCGCGTCGGGCGCGAACATCGTCGCGCGCGGAAATACCGTGGGATCCTTCACCGCTGATTACGACTGGATCAACGCGCGCACGCCGCAATCCCAGGTGAGCGTCAATGCCGTGGCGAGATCGGTGAGTGCCGCCGGATTCGCGCTCGACAGCGTCGGCGCAAAACTGACCTATCGCAAGCCGAACGGGACCGTGCAGCTGCAGATCGATCAGCAGACTGGACACACCTATTTCGCCGACGCCGCGTTCACTCTCGACAAGGTTCGCAACGCGCTCACTCTCAATAATCTGAAGCTGCAGTTCGACACGACGACCTGGGCCAGTACTCACGCCTCGTCGATCCACTGGGGGCAATCGGGCGTCGAGATCGAAAACCTAGAGCTGCGTAACGGCGGCATCGGCCGCATCTACGTCAACGGCTTCGTCCCCAAGCAGGGCAATGCCAATCTCGACATTGCCGTCGACAACCTCAACGTCGCCGACGTCATTTCGCTCACACAGAGCGGCGTGGATGCGCGCGGCTTCGTCTCGTTCAACGTCCACGCGACAGGGACGATGGCGAACCCCGAATTCAAGGGCGCGTTCGGCGCGACGGACGTCGTCTACAACGGCACCACCCTACCCGAGGTGCACGGCAATCTGCAGTACGCCAATCAGACGCTCGGCGGCCGAGCCGAAGCAATGCGACCGGGTGGTCAGCCATTCCTGGTCGCCGAAGGGACGATACCGATCAACCTCGCGCTGACGGGTGTCACTGGCTCCAGGTTCCCCGCTGACAGACAAATTGCCATCAACGTGACCGCCGACAGTCTGCCACTCGATCTGGTGCCACAGCTCAGTGGGTACGTGTCCAACCTGAAGGGACAGCTCACCACTTCATTCAAGGTCGCGGGGACGCTGAATCACCCGCAGCTGACGGGTCAGCTGAATCTGCATCGCGGACAGGCCCGCGTTGTTCTGGCGGGGATCACACTCAACCTGCTCGAGGCGTCGATACGGTTACTTGGCGACACGATCGTGATCGACTCCATCTCCGCCAACAACAACGGTCCTATACGTCTCACCGGCGGCATCGGGTTGAAGTCGCTCACGCAGCCGAGCTTCGACCTGCATCTCGTCACGCAAAACGCCGAGGTGCTGGACAACGAACGCGGCCGCCTGCGTGTGACGGCGGACCTGGCGATGATTGGCCCGTTCAAGGATGCGCACGTCACCGGAAATGTCAGGTTCCGCGAGGGAGTGATCTATATCCCTCCATCGGAGAACAAGAATCTCATCGGCGCCGGAGATCCCGCGCTGTTCAACGTGATCGATACTTCCGTAATGGCCGACCGCGAGCTGTTCCCCACGCAGTCGCCGTTCCTCGCCAATCTGCGCATGGATGTGACGGCGACCGTGGATCGCGATGTCTTCGTCCGCTCACGCGAGGCGAACATCGAGATCTATACAGAAGAGCCACTCGCGCTGCACGTCAATCGCGCCAGGGAGACGCTCGTCATCGATGGAGTGATTCTGACCGAGCGCGGGACCTACACGTTCATGACCCGGCGCTTCGACATCAGGCGCGGGTCGGCGACGTTCGTGAATTCCACGGAGATAAACCCGACACTGCAGGCGCAGGCTGAATACGAGGTGCATCAGCCCAATCGCGAGGTGATCAATATTCAGATCGTGGTTGGTGGCACGCTCAAGACGCCCAACATCTCGCTCACCAGCGATGCGCAGCCGCCATTGACGCAGAGCGATCTCCTCAGCTACCTCGCGTTTGGACAGTCGTCGACTTCGCTGCTGCAGCTCGAAGGTTCTGGTCTCACCAACGGCAGCGGCAGCAACACAGTAGTTGGCACGGGCGCCGCACTCGCTGCGAGACAGATCGAAGGACTTGCCATCGGACTACTCGCCGATCAGTTCGCGGGCGAAGCCGCGCGCTCGCTCGGCGCCGATGTCTTCTCGATCACGCCGGCCGACGTGCAGACAGATGTCGGAACCTTCCTGCGCGCGACACAAGTGGAGTTCGGGAAGTACATCAAGTCGCACACGTTCGCGCTTGTGAAGGCGCCGCTCGATTTCAGCAGGCCTGGAGCGCAGCTGGTGCATCGCTTCGGTGGCCGCAGGGGCTACCGGCTCGAGACCGGCGTCGACACGCGATACTTGCTGCAGGAACCGACGCTGGCGCGTCAGCAGGATGTGCTGACCACCAGCGCCTTCGGAATGTTCCTGATCAGAGAGTGGAGATTCTAGAGCTATAGCGTGACGACCAGGCCAAACCGCCAATTCGTCAAGTTGTATCTCACCTGCGTGTTGCGGTCGGTCCCGCTCGACGTCGTCGATGTCGCATCGACACTGTAGTCGCTGATGCCCCAGCCGAGCTCACCGCCCCAGCGTGGCCCGAAGTAGTATCGATACTCGACGTTGCCCTCCCACACAGTGGCATCGAAGTCACCGGCCGCCACTTTGATTCCGCGCAGATCAGATCCGATATACGAATTGCCGCCGATGCGCCATTTCCCGTATAGGCCCAGCGAGCCGCTCGGCTCGGTCGCCTGCTTCTCTCTCACGTATACGACCGACCTGTTGGTCGTGCTCACCACCGAGGCGAGTCCGAAATCGAGGAACAGCGCGCCGAACCCTACGCTCAGTCCATACTCTGACCTGTCGCTGACGCTGAAGGCCCAGCGGTAAGTCCCGAACAGCTGATCGGAATTGAACGTCGTGTTGACCGCTCCGCCGGCGTGATAGGTGCTGTCGCGGAATACGATGTCGCGACTGAGGGTTGTGCCCGCCTCTCTCCGCACCCACTGGTAGCCAAGCTCGAGCTCGTGACGCCGTGCGAAGCTCCAGGTGAATGCAACCCGCGGCTGAAAGCGTGTGTTCTTGAGTCCGAGGATTTTCTCGATGTCGATCAGAGTACCCTGGGACAGGTCGCCATCGACACGAAGCTGCGACCCGAGGTGCACGGCAGCGCCTGACAGGAGGAACACATAGCGGTCCTCGAGGTGATTGACGTTCTGAGCGCTCGCCGCGCTCGCGGTACCGAGAGAGACCGCAATGAGAAAACCGAGAGATGTTTTGTTGGGCGCGAACACCGTCGCTGCTCCGTTTAGGATTGCGGAGACAATCGGCGGTAAACGCCCGCCATGCTACTGGCCTTAGGTACAACTGTCCCGCTTTCCCCGTGAGAACCATTGATTGCCATCCGTAACAGGGGTTAAACGCGGATGCCGGAAAACAGACTCCCTTCGTGGAACGAAGGCTCGGCGAAGTCTGCCATCCTGGATTTTGTCTCGCGGGTTACGACGTCCGGCAGCAAGGACTTCGTTAATCCCGGCGAGCGCATAGCTGTCTTCGACAACGACGGCACGCTGTGGTGCGAGCAGCCGATGCAGGCTCAGCTCTTTTTCACCCAGGATCGGTTGTGCGATCTCGTCGCAATGGATCCCAGTCTGAAGGAACGGCAGCCGTTCAAAGCCTTTCTCGAGCGCGACATCAACACCATCCAAGGGCTCGGGAAGCAGGCGGCTTTCGAAGTTGCCTGCGCCACCCACTCTGGCGTTACGGAAGATGAGTTCGAGCAGATCGCGCGTCGCTGGTTCGCCACCGCCAAGAATCCCCACCTGGGTCGGCTTTTTCGGCGCTGCACCTACCGCCCTCAGGTCGAGCTACTCTCGTTCCTGCGTGACAGTGGTTTCAAAACATTCATCGTTTCCGGTGGCGGTGTCGACCTCATTAGATCCTTCGCCGAGGATGCTTACGGTGTCCCCCGAGAGCAGATCATCGGCTCGAGCGTGAAGACGCGCTTCGACTCGAGTAACGGGCGTACTTGTCTCATGAAGCTGTCAGAAGTTGATAGCTTCGACGATCGAGAGGCAAAGGTGCAGAACATCAGCCTCCACATCGGCCGTCGTCCGATCCTCGCTTTCGGCAACTCGGATGGCGATCTGGCCATGCTTCGATACACGAAGTCCGGACCGGGTCCGCGCCTCGCACTGCTCCTTCATCACGACGATGCCGTGCGCGAATTCGCGTATGACCGCGAGTTCCGTCTCAGCCCTCTCACCGAAGCGCTCGACAAGGCGCGGGAGTTTGGCATCACGGTCGTCAGCATGAAGCGCGACTGGCAAACCGTGTTCGAGGCCAGCGTCCAGACTCGTCATGAGCTTTTTGGAACTCAACGCACGCTGGGAGAGATCAGTGGAGATCGGACCGGCTGAAGTAGTCGAGTACATCGCCCTCGCCATCGAAGCGATGGCGATTCTAATCATTACGTTCGCTTCGGTGCAGGCTTTCATCAGGGTGCTGCGCGTCGCGTCTGGAACGGTCTCAGCGCAGTTTCGACGGCAGACCTACCTCGAGTTTCTGCGGTGGCTCGTCGCGGCTCTGACCTTCCTGCTAGCCGCCGACATTATCAGCACGTCGATCGCTCCCAGCTGGGAAGAAATCGGTCGCGTGGCCGCCGTCGCGGCGATTCGGACCTTTTTGGCCTACTTCACCGAGCAGGATGTGCGCGAAATCGCCGAAGCCGCGGAAGCGACGGAGCCTGAGCGCGCCAGTGAGGCCGGTTCGCGCGTTAATGCCGGTCCGGTACGCGGGGGATCACTCGCACGCCCTGAGTCGATGACGGCGTCCCACCGCGAATAAGCTCCAGAATAATCGGGTCGCTTAGGTTCGTTCGGCCGGTTGCCTCGTCGGGATCGACTATGTCGTGCGGAAGCTTCAGGGTGTCCGACACCTCGTAATAGTGCACGGGTCCGCCTTTCTGCTGCCAATGGTCGACCAGCTCGTCAATTGCCGAGCGATTCACAGTTACGTCGCTCGGGTTTGCGATCACTCGAATGTCCTTTGCTGAAGGTGCGGACTTATCCGCGGCGCGTCGTACAGCCGCGCCCAGCTTCAGCATTTCGCCGACGCCACGAGTGCTCCAACCCAGCGTTCGATCCGGCCGCAGCGTGTCGGGCGGGTCTTTCTTCGAGTAGTTAGGCACACGCAGCAACATGTTCATCGTGGGCGTTTGCAGCGTGGTCGAAAGGTGTGAAAGGCCAAGCGCCGGCGAGGCGATCACCGCACGGTCGATGGGCCTGTATTGAGCTACCCACGATGTCAGAACTCCGCCCAGGCTCACTCCAAAAACGATCACGGTATCACCGAGTCCGGTGGCAGCGTTGACGGCCAGGTCGGCGATTCTTGTCAGGCTGTCTGCGGTCATCTTGCCGAGGTTCGACGCTGTTCCGCCGGTGAGCCCGTGCCACGCCAGCCGGGGTATGATCACGTTGGCGCCATCGTTGTACATGCTGTCCGACAGCACGCGGTACTGACGCGGCGAGTTGGTCAGCCCGTGGAAGAACACGATCACACGCGGCGTTCGCTGCCCGTGGAGTCTGACTACAGTCTTGCCCTCGGGCGCTGCTCCCGAGTCCGAGCGCTGAATCTCTTTCGTCAGCAGTATCGCGCTCTCGTAGCTGTTCGCGGGATGTTGTCGCGACGTGAGAGAAGTAGTGTTCGTCGGTATGAAAGCAGCCAGCCCCAGCAGGACCAGCGCTCCGGTGAGAATTGCGCCCAGCGTGCCCATCGTTGACCGTTGTCTAGAGCCAGCGACCGACGCGAGCGAACCACTGTCGGCGACCGTTGCTTGCGAGGCCATATTGAAGTCGGACCATTCCAATTTGTGCATCGGAGCCTATTCCGACGCGCGCTCCCCAGAGCCACTCACCACCAAAGTTGACGTCGGTGCTTCTGCTTATCGTTCCTGTCATCCCCGTCATCTGCAGGTTTACCGGTCCGAACAGCGGCTTCGCGACATCGAGCATGTACGACGCGGTCCACGTACCTACGGACTCACCGATGTTGATGCCCGGGAAGCCATCGATGCCGCCGAGCAGGAACCACTGACTGTACGGAGCATTTGCCGTGACACCACCGGCGCGGACTGTATTGGTGAACGACGCGAAGGATCGCTCCATGTTGAACGACACCCGGCCACTACCTCTCGCAAAGCGCTGATTGAGCTCCCAGTCGAGACGGCCGTAGCGAGCGTGAGTGTCGTTGCCGGCGCCAATGCGCACCGCGATGCCGGTTGGCGTCGGATGCGTCGTCGAGTCAGTCAGCCCGCCGTGCCAGTTTCGGAGCAGCGGTCCGACCTGCACTGTCCAGTTGTCGCCGATTGGAACATCCAGGCCGACCTGAATCAACTGCTCGGTGAATAACGGCAGATCGACCTGCACCGAGACACCGCCCGGACCAAGCGCAAAGAAAGGCTCACTTTCACGGCCCGCCATTAATACCAGGAACGGACTCAGCGAGTAGTGAACATCCTCGATTGATTTCCGGAATGAGGCGAGCACTTCCTGGCGCTCCGATCCAATTGTCAGTCTTCCGCCTACCTCCATTGCCGGCAACGGGCCCCACTTCGCACGGCGGTTGGCCAAACCAAGCCAGACCTGCCCGCCCAGATCATTGTCGAATGCGGCTCCGACTCCGAGAGTCTTCTGACTTCCCCACTCTATTTCGGGATCGAGGATCACGGAGTCGCCGGGAGCTCGCTCCGGATCGAGCCACAATGCGTGCAGTACGCCGGACGTCCCGGCATATGCCATTCGAACCTGGACGGTGTCGAGCGACAGCTGCGAGGGTTTGGTGGTCGGCGGATCCGGCCTGAACAAGCTCTTGAAGCTGTTTTGTCTCGGCCGTACCGAGTGCCTGAGCACTGCCGTTGTCAGAGCCGAAGTGTTGGGGGTGACGATCGCCGTTGTCAGCGGCGGCATCGGACGAATGTTGCGAGTCCGTTGCGGCAGGCACGCACCGACAAGCGCCTTTCGCGCTGCATCCGACCCGCGCTTATTGAGCTTGGCGACAACTTCGGGCGCGAAGTCGAGATTACCGATGTCGGATACGTCCGTTCGCACCTCGACGTCGTTCGGCCCGAGCGGCGGGTGAGTGTCGAGAAAAATTCGGTCGAGCATCATGTCCAGCGTGCCCTTCTCTTTTACCCGCGTAGCGCTGTCCAAACCACGCGTCGCGTCGAGAGTGGACAGAATGATTCGGGTCGCACCCATCTCACGCGCCAGCTTGACCGGCACGTTCTCGCTCAATCCGCCGTCGACCAGCTCGAGCGAATCGAGCTTTCCGGGCTGAAACACGAATGGGATTGCCATGCTGGACCTGATTGCCATCGCCAGGTCGCCGTGATCGAGCACGATTCTCTCACCGGTGCGATTGTCCGTGCCGACAGCGCGGAATGGTATCGAGAGCGAATCGAAGTTGCCGCGCGCGATGAGATTACCACGGATGAAGAGCGCCGTCAGCAGCAGGTTGATCGCGCCTTCGTCGGCAATGCTGGTTTGCAGTGAAATCCCCTGTCCGCGTTTGAGCAGCACTACCGGCAGGGGTATGCCCGGCAGCTGACTTCCGAGCATGGAAGCGCCAGTCGCTCCGGTGATCATGAAAGCGCGCGGCGGGCGAGGGTAATACCGTCCGATGTATTTGCCGATGTTGAACTGTTGAGTCAGGCGTTCGATATCTTCGCCCGAATAACCGCTGGCATACATGCCCGCCATGATGCTGCCCATGCTGGTTCCGACGACGAGATCGGGAACGATGCCAAGCGAATCGAGCATCTTGATCACGCCGACGTGCGCGTAACCTTTGGCGCCTCCGCCAGGAAGCACGAGGGCGATTTTTTCGTCCGGGCGCGGCGCCGAACACGAGGGATGAGCCGGTGCCTGTCCGGCGATCGGCTGGGGCAGCTGCGGCAATAGCAGCACGGCTGCCAGGAAAACACGTGGCGTAATCACGCTACATCCTGATCGCCGTCCCGCACGCTCAGCCATTGTACTTTGGGCCAGATGCCGCGTTATCGGCGGCGGATCTGATCGCGACCGTCGTGACCGGCAATTCCAGCCAGCACTCGACACTGTACCTTCGGACAGAGGCGAGGGGCGAACGCGGCATGCTACGGTATGAGCGGGAATGCATGATAAAATCCGCCACTGTAGCCACTGAGACGGACGCGCACGAGCGCGCTCAAGACCCGGAGCGACGGAGCCAGCACAGGCTCGAGGCCGAAGGGGCATTTCGCGCGAGCGAGGCAAAGCTTCGCCGCATCACCGAGTCGGGAATCATCGGCGTCTTCTACTGGAAGATGACCGGCGAGATCACCGAGGCGAACGATGCCTTCCTGACAATGATCGGGCGCGACCGATCCGAGCTCGAAAGCGATGCACTCAGCTGGCGGAGCCTGACCCCACCCGAGTGGGCCACCGAGGACGCGCGACGCGCCGCTGAAGTGATAGAGCGCGGTGTCGCCGGCCCGTGGGAGAAGGAGCTTTTCAGAAAGGACGGCAGTCGCCTGACGGTGCTTATATCCGGAGCCGCGCTCGATTCGGATGGCGATTCAGGTCTCGCCATCTGCCTCGACATCACCGAGCGGAAGATGATGGAGGAATGGCTTCGCCTGCTTTCCGAGGCGCTGCCGATCATCGTCTGGACCGCGCTGCCGAACGGCAATCTCGATCACGTCGGCGGTCGCGCGCTGGACTACTTCGGCGTCTCAGTCGATCGCCTGACCGGCGAGGGCTGGCAGATCATCATCCACCCCGACGACCTCGGACTCACCTGGGAAAAGTGGAAACACTCGCTAGAGACCGGTGACTTGTTCGAGATCGAGTATCGGTTCCGCCGACACGACGGTGAGTACCGCTGGTTCCTCGGTCGCGCGCGACCGGTTCGCGACAACGACGGCGCCGTCGTCAAGTGGTTCGGCAGCTGTACCGACATCCACGATCAGAAGATCGTGGAGCTCGAGCGCGACAACGCGCTGGCCCAGGTCGAGCGCGAGCGCGAGCGACTCCAGGAAATCTTCTGGCAGGCGCCGGCGATGATCGCTGTCAGCGACGGCCCCACTCATATCTTTCGGGTCGCCAATCCGCAGTTCCAGCAAATGGTCGGACCGACGCGCAAAGTCCTCGGCCGCACCGTCAGAGAGGCATTCCCCGACCTCGAAGGCCAGGGCTACTTCGACCTCATGGACGGGGTCTTCGCGAGTGGAAAGCCGTTCGTCGGAAACGAGATGCTGGTCAAGGGCTTCAAGCGCAAGGAAGACGGGGAAGGCGAAGACGCCTACTTCAACGTCGTGTACCAGCCGCTGACGGACGCCAACGGGACTGTGACCGGAATCATGACGCACGCGATTGACGTTACCGCGCAGGTGGAGGCGCGGCTCGAGCGCGAGAAGCGGACGCAGGAGCTGGAGAGGCTGACCAAGGCGCTGGAGATGAGCAACCGCGAGCTGGACCAGTTCGCTTACGCCGCGTCGCACGATCTGAAGGCTCCGCTTCGCGGAATCGCAAATCTCGCGCAATGGATAGACGACGACATGGGTGAGAGACTGTCGGACGAGTCGAAGGAACATCTCCGCCTGCTGAACTCGCGCGTGCAGCGCATGCAGACGCTTGTCGACGGAATGCTCGCCTATGCGCGTGCGACCAAGCGGCAGAGCTCGCGCGAGCGCGTCGATGTCGGGCGGCTCGTGCGTGAGGTTGTCGACCTGCTGCAGCCACCGGCGCAGGTCACCATTCACATCGATTCGGCGCTGCCGACGGTCGAAGCCGAACGGGTTCCGTTTCAGCAAGTCGTGCTGAACCTGATGTCGAACGCCATCAAGTACGGAAAATCCGATGCGCCCACGATCGCCTTCGGCGCGGCAGAGATGGAGAACCAGCACGACTTTCATGTCGCCGACAACGGACCGGGCATCGCGCCGGAGTCGCACGACAGGATCTGGGAGATTTTTCAGACGCTCGAGAGCCGCGAGAAGACCGACAGTACCGGCATTGGTCTCGCCGTCGTGAAGAAGATCGTCGAGTCGCAGGGCGGCAAAGTCTGGGTGGAGTCGAAGCCAGGCTCCGGCGCGACCTTCCATTTCACGTGGCCGAAGGCGGTTGTCGACCTCGAGGCATTGACGACGTGAACCAGGTCTCGATGGTTTCCGGCGAAAAGTCGCTGCGCGAAACTCCAACGCGAGTCGCATCGATCCGCATTCTGATCGTCGACGACGATGTGGTTGATCGCATGGCGTTACGCCGCGCATTGGCGCGCAGCGGAGTAGACGTAAACATCGACGAAGCCCACGGCGCGCTCGAGGCGCTCTCCACCGTCCCGCGCAGCGATTACGATTGCGTCTTCCTCGACTATCACCTGGGTGATGGCAACGGCCTGTCGGTTCTGCGCGGGATTCGGGGCGCGGGAATCGAAGTCCCGGTGGTAATGCTCACCAGCCAGGGTGACGAATCGGTCGCTGTCGAGCTGATGAAGGCCGGCGCCGCCGACTACGTAGTGAAGAGCGCGCTCACTCCCGAGCACATCGGTCGCAGTCTGCTCTACGCCGTGTCGCTCGGCAAGGCACAAGTGGCCGCGAAGCAGGCGCAGGCGGAGCTGCGAGCGACTGCAGAGCGGTTGCGCATGGCGACCACGGCGGCTGACATCGGAACGTGGGATCTCAATCTCGCCACCGGCGCGATGGTCTGGGACGATCGCTGTCGCGTGATACTCGGCATTCAGCGTGACGCCGAAATAAGCAGCTCGCTGTTTCTTTCGGCCGTCCATCCCGACGATAAGGAGCGGGTACAGCGCATTCGCCAGCGCTCGCTCGATCCGGATGGCGATGGCCACTTCGATGTGGAATGCAGAGTCGTGGATCCGGACGGAACGGTTCGCTGGATCGACGCCCGCGGCCGCGCGCTGTTCGCGGATGGCGGTGACGCGAGGCGGGCGATGCGGTTCATCGGTACCGCGCTCGATGTCACAGAGAGGAAGCACGCCGAAGAGTCGCTGCGCGAAGAAGCACAGCTGATCGAGACGCTGCACAGAATCGGCAGCAGCCTCACCGCGGATCTCGACGTCGGTCATATCGTGCAGGCGGTGACCGATGAAGGGACGAAGGTGGTCGGCGCACGGTTCGGCGTCTTCTGCCAGTATGTAGCCGGAGACAATGGATCACCCCAGGTTCGCTTCACGGTCTCGGGGGCAGCGCGGGAATCGCCCGTCGACGTTGGTGAGAACGGCGACTCAGATGCGCGCGAAGAGTCTCCGCGCGAAATCGTGCGCGTTGAGGACGTTCGCACCGATCCGGATCGCGTGAAGCTCCCGCCACAGCTCGGCTGGGGCGATGGTCAGCTTCCGACGGCGAGCTGTCTCGCGGTACCCGTCATCTCGCATGACGGCGACCTGCTGGCGACGCTTTTCCTCGGACATCCCGAGCCGGGCATGTTCAGCGCTCGGCACGAGCGTCTGGTCGCCGGACTGGCGGGGTGGGCTGCCGTTGCGATGGACAACGCTCGACTCTATGAAGCGGAGCAGCGCGCGCGGTCGCAGGCGGAGCGCGCCAATCGCGCCAAGGCGGAGTTTTTGTCGAGCATGTCTCACGACCTGCGCGCGCCGCTCAACGCGGTTGGCGGCTATGCGCAGCTTGTGCTCGATGGTCTGTACGGCCCGACTACGGAGAAACAGCGCAACGGGATGCAGAGCATCCTGAGAGCGCAGCAG
>Ga0207706_10002308_pt1 | contig 18607 bp, 18 predicted proteins | sample KBSC53metaG_FD_184318 | JGI IMG/M metagenome (GOLD analysis project Ga0207706, IMG submission 184318) | Corn rhizosphere microbial communities from Kellogg Biological Station, Michigan, USA - KBS C5-3 metaG (SPAdes) (version 2) | ecosystem: Host-associated > Plants > Roots > Rhizosphere > Soil ... | reverse complement strand
TACGTTGATGAGGAAGGCTTGATAGCCGCCGCGTTCGGTCTGTGAGATCAAGTCGGCCGGCCTTCAATCGAGTGGTCGAACGCAAGACGCCGCAACGCGCCGCGATCAACAGTATGCCGCAGAACTTTTTTCGCGCGGTGACAGCTCGATTACCTTCCCGTCATGTTCCGGCTTTGCTTGTCAGGGAAGTAAACTCGAATAGCGGCAGGCGGGCCGGATAGAGGCAAAGGCCGCAAGCGTCTGGTCGAGACTGGCAAGGATGCCATCTTTTGAGACATCGCCAGGATGAACGGCAACCCGCACCGTCGCCAACGGTTGTAGGGCCAAGCGGGCAAGCGCAGCGAAAGCGAGCGACGAAGCGGTGCGTAACGGACTGCGGCTGGCCCAGGTGATGACCGGCCCGCGCGCCAGCGTCTCGCCGGTGTCGGGGCGCCACACGCGCAAGTGGTCCTCGGCCAACGCGAAGCCACCCTGCGCCAGCGCCTCGAGCGCACCGGGGCCGTAAAGCCACGCCGGGGCGACGAAGCCCGCAACCGGACGGCCGATAATGTCTTCGATCAGGGCCTTGCCGTCCGCCATTCGCCGCGCAGCCTCTGCTCTGGCAAGACCCAGAAACTCGCCCTCGCCGGCGGTCAGGTGCCGTGCCTTCCATCCGGTGAGGCCTGCGTGGTGGGCCTGGTCGCGATGAAACCAGCCGTGAAGGAACATCTCGATCCCCTCGTCGGACCACGCCCGCAAGCGGCGAGCGAATGCACGATCGCCGGCGAGCGGGTGGGCTCCCCAATGGTTCGGCACGACCAGCATCGCGAAGCGGCTGCCGTCGAGCCGCTCGCTCAGTCGCTCCGCCAAATGCACTATTTCCGAGGTAAACGCCGGGCCGACGTCATGAATCGAGACCAGAAGCCGCTTGCGCGGCGGGGAAGCCATCATGATCGGTCGTTAGAGCATCACCCAACCGCTCGCCAGAACATCTAACCGGCTAGAAGTTTTGTGTAGACACGACGCTTCGAAGACTGTTGCGGGGACGGTTTCCCGAGTTTTTCTGCGGTGGCCTGGGGAGGAGTGGTGAGCCCTGCTGGATTCGAACCAGCGACCTACTGATTAAAAGTCAGTTGCTCTACCGACTGAGCTAAGGGCCCGACCGCCGACGCGCTTAGGCAGGGCGGAGAGGCCGGTCAACCGGGCGTGAAGCTGGCGCACGGTCGCGCCGGTGACGGGATCGCGCCAGCCGGGCGCCAAAGCGAGGGCGGGCGCGAGGACGAAGACCCGTTCGCGGAACAGCCGGTGGGGGATCGTCAGCGCTGCCGAGGCGTAGGGCCCGCCGCTCCACAGCACCACGTCAAGATCGAGCACGCGGGCGCGCCAGCGCTGGCCGCCGGGGCGGCGGCCGAACTCGCGCTCGAGGCGCTTGAGCAAGGCGAGCAGGGCTTCGGGTTCGAGCCGCGTTTCGATCACCGCCGCCGAGTTGGCGTAGCGGCGGATCGAGGGGCCGATGGGGTCGGTCTCGATCGGCGGCGCCGCGGCGACCACGCGCAGACCTTCCGCCTTCAGCCGCTCCAACGCCGCAGCCAGCACACGCCGAGGCGCGCCGAACCGCGCGTGGCGCTGGTTCGAGCCGAGCGCGATCAGGTAGCGGTGGGCGTTTTCGCGCATGCGCGAGGCTTACCCGCTGGTCCGGTGTGAGGAAATCGCTTTCTTACACGCAGTCGTTCCGCTTATGTTCTGGCTATGCTCGCGAGTCCCGTTCCGTCCGCCAGGCCGCGCCGTTTTTTCCTCACGGGAGAAGTGTCACCCTGTCACCTACGCCGAACCCCGCGGAAATGCGTGGTTCTTTGCTCGGCACCAGGGTGACAGCGTCACCCCCGAAGGTGACACCATGGGCGTCAGACATCTTCGCAAATGCGCCCGTAGAGCTGCGGGCGACGGTCGCGGAAGAAGCCCATGCTGGCGCGGTGGCGACCGGCGGAGGCAAGGTCGAGCTCGACCACCAGCGCGCCGACATCCTCGCGGCCGAACTCGGCGACGCGGTCGCCCCATTCGTTGGTAATGAAGCTGTGGCCGTAAAAGCTCTGCCCGCCTTCGCTTCCGATGCGGTTGGCAGCGATCACCGGCATGCAGTTCGATACCGCGTGGCCGACCATCGCCCGGCGCCACATGCGGTGGGTGTCGAAGTCGGGCGCCTGTGGCTCGGAGCCGATCGCGGTCGGGTAAAAGAGCATCTCCGCACCCATCAGCGCCATCACGCGGGCGCTTTCGGGATACCACTGGTCCCAGCAGATGCCGACGCCGATGCGGGTGCCGAACACGTCCCACACCTTGAAACCGGTGTTGCCGGGGCGGAAATAGAACTTCTCCTCGTAGCCCGGCCCGTCGGGAATGTGGCTCTTGCGGTAAGTGCCCATGATCTCGCCATCGGCATCGATCATCGCGAGGGTGTTGTAGTAGTGCTGCCCATCCTTCTCGAAGAAGCTGGTCGGGAGGGCGACCTTGAGGCTCTTGGCGAGCTTCCGCATCGCGAGGACCGAGGGGTGTTCGCGGGTCGGCCGGGCGAGCGCCCAGAAGCGGTCGTCTTCCTCGCGGCAGAAATAGCCGCCGCTGAACAGCTCGGGTGGCAGCACGATCTTGGCGCCCTTCCCCGCCGCTTCCTCGACCAGCGCGGAAACGGCGGCGATGTTGTCCGCTTCGGCCTCGAGGTTGAGGTGCAACTGCAGCGCGGCGACGGTCAGCGTGTCCATCCGCGCCGATTAGGGCCTCGCTCGCGCACTGGCAACGATGGCCGCGCGTGCCTAAATCCTCCCCGAGCTTGCTCGGGGAGGGGGACCGCCACACCGCAGGTGGGGTGGTGGAGGGGGAATGCCCCTCCGTCAGCCCTTGCGGGCTGCCACCTCCCCGAGGCAAGCTCGGGGAGGATTAAAGGAGATCGGCATGAGCGACAACGAAACCGCCATCCTCGCCGGCGGCTGCTTCTGGTGCACCGAGGCGGTGTTCCGCGACGTGGTCGGGGTGAGCGAGGTCGAAAGTGGTTACATCGGCAGCACGGTGCCTAGTCCGACCTACAAGCAGGTCTGCGGCGGCGATACCGGTCATGCCGAGGCGATTCGGGTGACGTACGATCCGGCGGTCATTTCCTACGCCGAGGTGCTCGACGTGTTTCTCGGCACGCACGACCCGACCCAGCTCAACCGCCAGGGCAACGACGTCGGCACGCAATACCGCAGCGCGATCTTCCCGCTCGACGAGGGCCAGCGCGCCGAGGCCAAGGCGGCGATCGAACGCTGGAACGCCGAGCATCCCGGGCAGAAGGCGGTCACCACCATCGAGGGCCCATCGGTGTGGTACCCGGCCGAGGACTACCATCAAGAGTACTGGGAAGGCGAAGGCCAGCGGAACCCCTATTGCCTCGCGACGATCCCGCCCAAGCTGATGAAGCTGAGGAAGAGCTTCCAGGCGAAGGTGAAGGCGTAAGCCATCCGATGTCCCGAATTTTCGTCCCGTCCAGCGGCCCGGCGGCCTGGCAGCAATTTCTTGCGAAGCCAGACCGGCAGTGGGTCACCGGCTATAGCGCTCGCACGATCGCTCATTCATGGGAGGCGCAGGCGGGCTGGCCGGCCGAAGTGGGAGCCATCATCGAGCGCGCGCTCGGGCCGACGGAGCTGCTGCTGGCCATTCCCGAACACAAGACGCCGTTGCCAGGTGGGCGGCGCGAAAGCCAGTCCGACGTGTTCGCGCTGGGGAGGCACCGCAAGGGACTCATCGCCTGCGCCATCGAGGGCAAGGTCAATGAACCGTTCGGCCCGACGGTCGCAGAGCAGATGAAAGACGCGTCGCCGGGCAGGAAGGAGCGGCTTGACTATCTGTGTCGGGCCTTGGGGCTGGAGCACTGCCCAAGCGACATACATTATCAGCTGCTGCACCGGACCGTCTCAGCCCTGATCGAGGCCGAAAAGTTCGCCGCTGGCGATGCTGCGATGATCGTCCATTCGTTCTCGCCGGAGCGTCGTTGGTTCGACGCGTTCGCTCGTTTTGCTGCGTTGCTTGGCGCCACGGGAGAACCGGGCAATCCGGTCTCCTTGCCTACCCCCGGCGGAAGACGGCTGATTTTGGGATGGGCATGTGGCGATCCTCGCCACCGGCTCGCCTGAATTCACGAGCGAGGTGAAGCGTTGCGCCACCTGGCGACGAAGAAGCCGTCGAGCCCGCCGTGGCTGGCGAGCATGCCGGGATCGGTGCGGAGCCAGCCTTCGGGCGCCGGCTGCAATCCGGCGGGCATTTCGCCCGCCGTTATCGGATCGGGAGCGAGGGTGACTTGACGCGCTTGCTCCTCACCCTCTTCGCGCTCGAGCGAGCAGACGACGTAGACGAGCACACCGCCCGGCTTGAGCCAGCGCTGGGCCTGGTCGAGCAGACGCGTCTGCAAATCAGCCATTTCGACGATCTGCCGCTGGCCAATGCGGTGGAGCACGTCGGGATGGCGGCGGCAGGTGCCGGTTGCGGTGCACGGCGCGTCGAGCAGGATCGCGTCGAACGGTTCGGCGGGTTCCCACGTCAGGGCGTCGGCGATCCAGATCTTCGCGTCGAGCCGGGTGCGGCGCAGGTTCTCGCGCAGCCGGTCGAGGCGTTTGTCGCTCTTGTCGAGCGCGGTCACTTGCCAGCCGGCACTCGCCAATTGCAGCGCCTTGCCGCCAGGCGCGGCGCAGAAGTCGAGTGCGCGGCGGCCCTCGCCCGGACCGAGCAGCCGCGGCGGGAGCGAAGCAGCGAAGTCCTGCACCCACCAGGCGCCCTCGCCGTAGCCGGGCAGCTCGGCGACCGATGTGCCGCGCGGCAGGCGCACGTGGCCCGGGGCGAGGCTCACGCCGCCAAGCCTTTCGGCCCACCCGCCGGTCGCGGCGGGATCGCGCAAGGTCAGGTCGAGCGGCGGCGGCTCGGCGAGGCCCGCGGCGATCGCCTGGGCGCGCTCGCCCCAGCGAGCGGCCACCTCGGGCGGCACCGTGGGTGCGGCCGGCAGCGCGACGCCGCGCTTGTGCAAGGTCGAGAACACCCCGTGCGCCAGGCGCCGGGGACCGCCGGCGAGCAGCGGCAGACAGGTCGCGACGATGGCGTGCGGCGGGGTGCCCAACCGCAACCACTGGGCGAGCATCATCCGCAGGACCACGCGCGGCTTGGCGTCGTCTGGAAGGCGCTGCCTCGTCGCGCTATCGATCAGCGCATCGAGGTCCACCAGCCAGCGCAGCACCTCGCCGGCGATGGCACGGGCGAGCGCGCGGTCGGCGGAGGCATTGACCCCGCGCATCGCCGCTTCGGCCGCGACATCGAGCGTCTCGCCCCGCCGCAGCACCGCGTCGAGCAGCTTGAGCGCGGCGCGGCGCGCGGGCAGTCCGGAGGTGTCTGGCATAAGCCCAGCGCCCTATCCGCGATTGCATCGCGGCGCCAGCAGGGCCATTTTCACACGGATGAGCAAGCGCGCGACCAAACGGCCGAAGGACTTCGAGAAGCCTGCCCACTGGAGCAGCGAACCGCCGCCCGAGCCCAAGCAAGGCGAGGGCAACGAGGAAGAACTAAGTCCGACGCGTTACGGCGACTGGGTCAGGAACGGCGTCGCCATCGATTTCTAGAGCCAGCCCGCCAGCTCGCGCCGCACCAGCGCTTCGAGCATGGCCATCCCAGGGTCCCCGGCGTTAAGGCAGGCGAGCGCCGCAAAGTGTTCGCCTCCCGCGCTCAGGAACTGCTCGCGGCCGCGGATCGCCAGCTCTTCCAGCGTTTCGAGGCAATCGGCGGCGAACCCGGGCGCGGCGACGGCCAGGCGTTTCGTGCCCTTTGCCGCTTCCTCGACGAGCATCGCGTCGGTCGCGGGTTCGAGCCATTTCGCGCGGCCGAAGCGGCTCTGAAAGGTGGTGACCATGCGCAGCGCCGGTCGCGCCAGCGCCTCCTCCAGCAGCCGCGCGGTTTTGCGGCACTGGCAGTGGTAGGGATCCCCGAGGTGCAAGGTGCGCTCGGGCATCCCGTGGAAGCTCAGCAAAAGGACTTCGGGCTCGAACGTCAGTGCGCCAAGCTGGCGCGACAGATCCTTGGCCAGCGCGCCGATGTACAACGGGTCGTCGTAGTAGGCCGGGAGCGTGCGCAGCGCCGGCTGCCAGCGCATCGCCCGCAGCGCGTCGGCCGCCTTGTCGACCACGGTCGCCGTCGTCGCCGCCGAATATTGCGGATAGAGCGGTGCGAGCAGGATGCGAGCGCAACCCGCGTCGATCAGCTTGCGCAGCCCGGCCTCGATGCCGGGATTGCCATAACGCATCGCGTGGGCGACCCGCACTTCGTCACCCAGCCGCTCCTGCAACCTCGCCGCCTGCGAGATGGTGATCGCCGCCAGCGGCGAGCCCTCCTCGGTCCACACCTGCTTGTAGGCATGCGCGCTGCGCTTCGGACGCGTGGTGAGGATCAGGCCGCGCAAGATCGGCTGCCAGACGATCGGCGGGATTTCGACCACACGCCGGTCCGACAAGAATTCCGCGAGGTAGCGCCGCACCGAGCGCGCGTCCGGCGCGTCCGGCGTGCCGAGGTTGACCAGCAGCACGCCGATGCCGCCGGTCTTCACGGGGGGATGATCGTCGGGCCGGCTCACGTTTCGTCCGATAGTAGCGGCAGGCGGCGCAGGCGAAGACCGGTGGCGGAGAACATCGCGTTGGCCACTGCCGGGGCGACCGGGGCGGCGGCGATCTCGCCGGGATCGAACGGCTCATCGTCGCTGTCGATCAGCTCGATGGCGATTTCGGGGCAATCCGCCAGCGTGGGAATCTGCAGCGCCGCGAGGCGGCCGTTGGTCGGCAGGCCGCCCTCGTAATCGGTTGCCGAGCCGAGCGCGAGGCCAAGGCCGTAGATCAGCCCGCCCTCGATCTGCTGTAACGCCAGGTCACGGTTGACGACGCGGCCGATGTCGACCGCGGCGGTGAGCTTGCTGACTTTCACACCGCCTTCGCCAGTGGTGGCCGTGGCGACCAGCGCAATGCGCCCCCCGGTCTTCGAATCGCCCATTCGGTGGCAGGCAATACCCTGGCCGGCCCCGCCACCGCCGCCGCTCCATTCGCCGAGCTGTGCGGCGCGCTGCAGGCAGATCGCCAGCCGCACGTCCTCACCCAGCATCGACATGCGATAAGCGAGCGGCTCCTGGCTGTGCCGATGCGCGATCTCGTCGATGAAGCTTTCGACCATGAAGCAGGTGTAGCCGTGCGCGTTGCCGCGCAGCCGCCCGGTCGGCAGGCCGATCGAGACCGGAACGTGGTCGATCGCCACGTTGGGTATGGCATAGGCCGGCATCAGCCCTTCGAGCACCATCGGGTCTGCCTCGCCTGCCACGGCCTCGATAGCCGCCCCAGCGGTCTTGTTGTCGAACAGCCGGCGGCCGAATTCGAGCGCCGAGGGGGGGATCGCCAGGCGAGCGCGGAAGGTGTCGATGAACCCGCCCTCGCCGGTCCGCGCCGCCAATACCGCGGCCACCGGCGGGCGCGGGCGGAGCGCGAGTTGCTCCTGCCAGCGCGACCAGACGAGTTGGACCGGCCGGCCCGCCTCGCGAGCAATCAGCGCCGCCTCGATCGCGTGATCGTGCTCGAGCCGGCGGTCGAAGCTGCCGCCCGCCGGCATCGGATAGAGCACGACGTCGTCGAGCCCGAGCCCGAGCGCTTTCGCCGCCGCCCGTCGAGCGCGCTCGGGCGCCTGGCTCGCCAGCCACAGCTCGAGCCGGCCGTTCTCAAGCCGTGCGGTGCAACTGGCGGTCTCGATCGTGCCGTGGACTGCTGGAGCAATGTCGTAGCGGGCGGCATGGGTCAGCGGGTCGAGCGCTTCGTCGCCGTTGCCGCGCGTGTCTACCCGCCGGGGCTCGCCGTGGCGCACGCCGCGGTCGAGCGCTTCGTCGATGCGCGCGCCTTCGATCGCGCCCGCCACCCGGAAGCGCGGACCCATCCGATCCAGCGCGCGTTCCGCCGCCCACCAGGTCTCGGCCACGGCGGCGAGCCAGCGCTTGCCCTTGACCACCGCCAGCAGCCCGCGGGTGCGCGCGTCGCCGGGTTCGAAGGTGGTCAGTTCGGCTTCGGGGAGAGGGCCGTGACGGATCGCGGCATAAGCCATGTTCGGCAAGCGCACATCGCCGGCGAAGAGGTAGCTGCCGTCGACCTTCGAGGGCAGGTCGAGCCGCGGAAAGGCGGTCTGCGGCGCATCGGGGTCGGCAAAGGCACTGGCCTTCTCCGCCGGCGGCTCGGAGCGGAGCGGAGGCGGGTCGGGCGGATCGTAGCCCGCCGCGTCGCGCGCCAGCTCGCCGAACGTAAGCGTCTTGCCCTGGTGGCTGACGAGCCCCGCGCCCGCCTCGCATTCTTCCCAGCGCACATCCCAGCGGTCGGCCGCGGCTATGCACAGCAGCGCCCGGGCCGAGGCGGCAGCCTCTCGGCAAGGTTGCTCGTATGCGGCCAGAGTCGTGCCCTCGGCCGTGGCGGTGAAAGCCTCGTCCTGCGCCCAGCGCTTCAGCAGCAGGTCGCCGGCATCGTCGGCCAGGAAGGGAACCCCGGGACGCCACAGCGCCGCCCAGCGCGCCGCCAGCGGGAAGTTGGCATAGGCGCCGCTGATCGGCGCGGGCTCGACGGCGATCTGGCGCCAGTCGGCACCGAGCTCGCTTGCGACGATCTGCGGCAGCAGCGTGGTAACGCCCTGGCCCATCTCAAGCTGAGGCACCGCGACGGCGACCACCCCGTCCTCGCCAATGGTTAGCCAGGCGCCGAACGCGGTCTCACCCGCCCCGGTCGAAAGTGGCGTGTCGTAGCGGCGGGGAAGCAGCGCCCAGGCGACCAGCAACCCGCCGCCGGCCGCGCCGCCGATCAGAAGGCCCCGCCGCGAGACGCGCACCGGCTAACTGCCTCGCTTGTCGAGCCAGCCGGCCAGGCGCTCGGCGATCGCGGCGAACGCCTGGCCCTGCGGCGTATCGTTCGCCGCGGGCGGCTGGCCGGTGTCGCTCGCCACGCGGATTTCCATCGCCAGAGGCACGCGGCCGAGGAACGTTTCGCCGAGCGAGGCGGCCGTCGCCTCGGCCCCGCCCGATCCGAACGGGTCGGAGGTTTCGCCGCAGTGCGGGCAAACATAGCCGGCCATGTTCTCGACGAGCCCGACGATCGGCACCCCGGCCTGCTTGAACAGGTTGAGCGCGCGGGTGGCGTCGATCAGGGCCAGATCCTGCGAGGTGGTGACGATCACAGCGCCGGCGGGACGGAACTTCTGCAGCATCGTCAGCTGCACGTCGCCGGTGCCGGGCGGCAGGTCCACCAGCAGCACCTCCGCATCGCCCCAGTCGGCGTCCATCATCTGCCCGAGCGCGCTGCCGACCATCGGCCCGCGCCAGGCGATCGCCCGGCCGGGCTCGACCAACTGGCCCATGCTGAGCAGCCTGACGCCGAACTCGGTCTCGACCGGCAGCAGCGTCTGCTCGCGCGCCTGCGGCCGCTGGTTCTCGGCGTCGAGCAGCGTCGGCTGCGAGGGGCCGTAGATGTCGGCATCGACCACGCCGACCTTGCGTCCCATCCGCGCCAGCGCGACCGCCAGATTCGCCGTCAGCGTCGACTTGCCGACGCCGCCTTTGCCCGAACCGATGGCGATTATCGCGCGGGTGACCTTTTCGGCCATCAGGGCGATGCGGGCGATATCGATGCCTTCCAGCCCCTCGACCCGCGCCCGGATGGCTTCTTCGAGCGCCTCGGCCTCGGATCGCGACAGGCCGGAGGCATCGACGACCAGCGTGGCCGCGCGGTCCTTCACGGTAATCGACTGCACGCGCCCGACCGCCTGGGTCGGCAAGGCTTCGCGGATTTCCTGCTCGGTCATAGCCCGGCCTGCTAGCGCACCTCCCGCCGCTGCGCAGCGAAAACTTGGGGCCGCCCCTGTTTTTCCGAGAGCCGGTCCCTATAAGAGGGCCGATGGACAAATTGGGCGGGTTGATCGAGAGGATCGCGCTGGCGATGGCTGGAAAGCGCAGCCCCTGGGGCAAGGGGCCGTCAGGCGGCGATGACGACAAGGGCGGCGACACTCCGCCGCCATCGGGCGAGGCGCCCAAGGGGCCGCGTAATCCGTGGCTCCCCGGCGCCGGGGGCGGCTCCGGCGAGGATGAGGGCAAGCGGCGTTCCGCCAGCATCGAAGACATCTTCAAGCATCGCGGACGCGAAGGACCGCGTCGAGGCGGTCCCGGCGGCGGCTTTCGCCTGCCTCAGCGACCCGACGGCAAGAGCTGGGTTCCGCTCGCCCTCGGCGCTCTTGTAGTCCTGTGGCTCGGCATCACCACGACCCACCAGATCGGCCCCAAGGAACAGGGCATTGTCACCACCTTCGGCAAGTACAGCAGCACACTGCATCCGGGCCTCAGCTGGACGCTGCCGTGGCCGCTGCAGAACGTCGACGTCGAGAACGTCAGCGAGTTTCGGATCGAGCAGATCCCCGAGGGAACCGACCAGCGCCTGATGCTGACCGGCGATCAGAACCTAGTCGACCTCAGCTACGTCGTGCGCTGGAATATCAAGGACCTGAAGCAATTCCGCTTCCAGCTGCTCAACCCCGAGGACACGGTCAAGGAAGTGGCCGAGGCGGCAATGCGCTCCTCGGTGGCCGAGGAATCGCTCAACCGCATCTTCTCGGGCGCCGGCCGCGCCGACACCGAGGCGGCGGTCAGGGCACGGATGCAGCAAGTGCTCGACGCCTATCGCTCCGGCATCGCGGTCCAGGGCGTGCAGATCAAGAAGACCGATCCGCCGAGCGAGGTGATGGATGCGTTCAAGGACGTCACGGCCGCGCAGCAGGACGCCGAAAGCAACGTCAACCAGGCCGAAGGCGTAGCGCAGCAAGTGCTCGCCCGCGCCCAGGGCGACGCCGCCTCGTTCGACAAGGTCTACGCCCAATACAAGCTGGCGCCCGAGGTCACGCGCCGGCGGATGTACTACGAGACGATGGAGCGGGTTCTGCGCAAGACCGACAAGGTTGTCGTCGAGGCACCAGGCGTGACGAGCTACCTGCCGCTGCCCGAGCTCAAGCGCCGCGCCGAGGCGCCGCAACTCGAAGTCGACGGGGGCCAGGGCCAGTAACATGGAAAACGTCTGGCAAAACCACAAAATGAGCCTGATCGCGGTTGCGGCGCTGATCGTCGCCGCGCTGTCGACGGTGATCGTCGTTCCCGAGACGCAGCAGGCAGTGATCATCCGCACCGGTGAGCCGGTCGCCGTGGTCAATAAATTCAAGCCCAACCAGCCTTACGGCGGGACCGGCGCCGGTATCTGGTGGCGCATCCCGTTCTTCGACCGGGTCGAATACGTCGACAAGCGCGTGCTCTCGCTCGACATGCAGCCGCAGCAGGTACTGTCAACCGACCAGCTCAGGCTCAACGTCGATGCTTACGCCCGCTACCGGATCATCGACCCAGTCAAGCTGGTACAGACCGCTGGGACGGTCGAGAACGTCGAAAGCCAGCTGGCCCCGATCCTGTCATCGGTCGTGCGCCAGGAACTAGGACGCCGCAGCTTCGGTTCTCTGCTGACGGCAGAGCGCGGGACGACGATGCAGAACATTCGCAAGCTGCTCGACACGCAGTCGCGCGAATACGGCGCGCAAGTGATCGACGTGCGCATCAAGCGCGCCGACCTGCCCGACGGCACGCCGCTCGAGTCGGCGTTCGCCCGCATGCGCAGCGCGCGCCAGCAGGAAGCCGCGACGATCCGCGCCGGGGGGCAGAAGAACGCGCAGATCATCCGCGCCACCGCCGACGCCTCGGCCGCCAAGATTTACGCCGATGCCTATGGCAAAGACCCGCAGTTCTACGATTTCTACCGCGCCATGCAGAGCTACGACACGACTTTCGCCGGCGACGGCGGGTCCAGCCAGATCATCATGTCGCCCGACAACGAGTACCTGCGACAATTCCGCGGCCGCTGAACGGGCCATATTAAAGCCGGGTTCAGCCTCGTGCGGCTGAAAGGCGACGACACTTGTAGTTCCAGGCGTCCCCGGCGCCCGTGAAGAGAGGACAAAGAGGACGTGAAGCCCGTGCGCTATTCATATGCCGTCACTTCGGCCCTGCTGCTCGGCGGAGCGGCGATCTCGCTCGCCACAGGCAACCCCGCGGGCGCGCAAGTCGCCCAGAACGATGACAGCGCGATCGCCCGCGTCGTGCCCCGCCAGGGCGCGCCGGCAAGCTTTGCCGACCTGACCGCGCAATTGCAGCCAGCGGTGGTCAACATTTCCACCCGGCAGAAGATCACCGTCAGCAGCAACCCCTTTGCGGGCACTCCGTTCGCCGACTTGTTCGGCAGTCAGGGCGGCCAGCAGGCGCAGCCGACCACGCGCGAGGCGCAGTCGCTCGGCTCGGGTTTCTTGATCTCGGCCGACGGGTACTTGGTGACCAACAACCACGTGATCACCGCCGACGGCCAGGGCAAGGTCGAAGAAATCACCGTCAGCACGTCCGACGGCACCGAATACCCGGCCACGCTGGTCGGGAGCGATCAGGCCTCGGACCTGGCGGTGCTCAAGATCAAGGGCGCCAAGCCCTTCCCGTTCGTCCATTTCGGCGATTCGCGCCAGGCGCGCGTGGGTGACTGGGTGATCGCCATCGGCCAGCCGTTCGGCCTCGGCGGTACGGTCACCGCCGGCATCATCTCGGCGGTGCTGCGCAACACCGGCGGCGGCGCCTACGACCGCTACATCCAGACCGACGCGAGCATCAACCGCGGCAACTCGGGCGGACCGCTGTTCGACATGGACGGCGACGTGATCGGCATCAACAACGCGATCTACTCGCCGACCGGCGGCAGCGTCGGCATCGGCTTCGCGATTCCGGCCGAGACCGCTTCGCCGATCGTCCAGAAGCTGATCAAGGGCGAGGAAATCCTCCGCGGCTATCTCGGCGTGCGCATCCAGCCGGTGACCGGCGACTTGTCCGATGCGCTGGGCATCCCGGACAACCGGGGCGAGTTCGTGCAGTCGGTCGAGGCGGGAGGCCCCGCCGCAAAGGCCGGGCTGATGGTCGGGGACGTGGTCCTCACCGTTGCCGGCAAGGAGATCACGCCCGACCAGACGCTGTCGTACATCATCGCCAACTTGCCCCCGGGCACCCGCACCCCGATCGTGCTGCTGCGCGACGGCAAGCGCATGACGGTCACCGCCACCGTCGGCCGCCGCCCCAGCGAGGATCAGCTGGCGCAGCAGAATTTCGATCCCAATTCGCAGGACAACAGCGCCACGCCCGCGCCGCAAGGCAATGCCGGTAGCGGAGTGCTCGAAAAATCCCTCGGCATCCGCGCGATTCCGCTGACCCCGCAGATCGCCGGTCAGCTGGGTCTCGACCAGAGCATGAAGGGTCTGGTCGTCACCGATGTCGACCCGAACTCCGACGCCGGCCAGAAAGGCATGGACAAGGGCACGGTGATCTTCTCGGCCAACGGCCAACCGGTCACGACCGCGGCTCAGCTCGAAGCGCTGGTGAAAAGCGCGCAGAGCGCGGGACGCCCGGCGATCTTGCTGCGGGCTCAAGCCCGTGGTGGCCCGGCGGTTTCGGTGCCGATTCGGCTGCGCTGAGCGCGTTTCCGAATGTATTGAGACCCTCCCCGTTCGCGCGGGAGGTTTTCCGTTTCCGCTACGGTTGCGGCGGCGGGGGATAGCCGCGTGGCGGAGCGGTCGGCACAGGCCGGCGCGGTGCCTGATCGCGCGGCACGGCACCGCCGGTTGCGCGTTCGAGGAAATCGTCGCTCGCCGCTTGCGTCGGCGACGCGCCCGCCGGTGGGTTGCCGGGCTGTGGGCGCCTGCCGGGCTCCACCGCATCGGGCGGAGTACCGTTCGCCGGCGGCTGCTCGGGGCCCGGGGGCGACACCAGGTTGCCGTTCTCGTCGATGAAGTAATAGTCCTGCGGATCGCCCTGCATGTGCTCGTCGTCGGGCTCGAGCTGCCAGTCGGGCAGCTTGAGGTCGGTGTCGAACTTCTCCACCGGGCGGTCCTTCACCGCATAGCGCATGTAATCGGAGAAGGCCCGAGCCGGCGCAGTGCCGCCGTAAAGCCCGCCGACGGGCTTGGCATCGTCGCGCCCCATCCACACGCCGGTGGTGATCCCGCTCGAAAAACCGAGGAACCAGCCGTCCTTGTTGGAATTGGTCGTGCCGGTCTTGCCCGCGACCGGCCGGCCGATCTGCGCCGCACGGCCGGTGCCCGTGTTGACGGCGGTCTGCAGCAGGTCGGTGATCCCGGCGGCGACGTAATCGGGCACCAGCGGGCTGCTGCCTTGCGCCTGATGCTGATAGAGCAGCCGGCCGTCGGCGGTGGTCACCTTGAGGATCCCGTAAGGCTCAAGGGACTGCCCTTTGGCCGAGACTTCGGCGAACGCGCGAGTCATGTCGAGCACCCTCACGTCGTTGCTGCCCAGCACCATCGACGGGTTGGTCGCTACCGGCGTGGTGATCCCGAAGCGCCGCGCCATGGAGGCGACGGTGCCGAAGCCGACTTCGTTGCCCAGCTGCGCAGCGACGGTGTTCTTCGAATAGGCGAAGGCCGTGCGAACGTCGATCTCGCCCGCGTAGCCGCTGTCGTTCTTCGGGCTCCAGCCGTCGATCGTCACGGGGACGTCCTTGACCTTGTCGTCGGGCTTGTAGCCGGCCTCGAGCGCGGCGAGGTAGACGAACAGCTTCCACGCCGAGCCCGGTTGGCGAACCGCTTCGGTGGCACGGTTATAGTTGGTCTTCACGTAGTCCGTCCCGCCGACCATCGCCAGAATCGCACCGTCGCGATCCATGCTGACCAGCGCACCTTGCGCCCCCTTGGGGACGTTGGCGGTGATCGCCCGGGTCGCCGCGTTCTGCATGCCCAGGTCGATCGTGGTCCAGACCTGGATCGGCTCGGTGTTCCCCTCCGGTAGAAGCAAGTCGAGCTGAGGCAGGGCCCAGTCGGTGAAGTAGCGGACCGAATTCTGGCCTTCCTCGTCCTTGAGATGCACCGTGCTCGGATCGACCGCGGCTTCGGATGCGGAAATCATCCGCTGCTCGCGCATCAGCTCGAGGACGACGTTGGCTCGGTCGACGGCAGCGTCGACATCGGCGGTCGGCGAAAAGCGGCTCGGCGCCTTGACCATGCCGGCGATGATCGCCGCCTCGGCGTTGGAAAGATGCGCCGCCGGATGGCTGAAGAACTTGCGGCTGGCGGAATCGATGCCGTAGGCGCCGCCTCCGAAATAGACCTTGTTGAGATAGAGCTCGAGAATCTGCTGCTTCGAGAACTTGGCCTCCAGCGCCATCGCCAGCACCGCTTCCCGCAGCTTGCGATCGAACGTCCGGTTCGAATTGAGGAACACGTTGCGGGCCAACTGCTGGGTGATCGTCGACGTTGCCGAGAGCCGCTTCGATCCGGTCGCCCAGGTGTAAACCGCGCGGGCAAGGCCCAGCGGGTCGACGCCGATGTGATGGTAGAACCGCCGGTCCTCGACTGCGACCATGGCGTCCTTCATGGATTGCGGGATTTCGTTCCAGCTGAGCCACTGGCCGTAATTCGGCCCCAGCTCGACGATTTCGCTGCCGTCGCGCGCGCGGACGACGATCGTCTGCCCGTTCTGGCTACCCATCAAGGTGGCGAACCCGGGCATCGAACGCGCGGCGAAGAACACCGCGCAGCCGAGAGCGAAAGCCGCGAGAAGGGCGAACGATCCGCCCCAGACGAACAGTCGCCGCAACCACAAGCGCCAGCCGCTGAGCGGCTCGCGCGCCGGCCTTTGCGGCCGCCGCCGCTCGTTGTCCCGCCTTTGCCTGGAGCGCGAGCCCCGCTTGTCAGCCATCTGGCGTCATCAGCCGTCTATGGGCGCATCCCGCCACCCGGTGTCCCTAACGGTCCCGTGCATAGGGTAAACAAAACGCAGCGTTAACGGCAAGTCGTGGCGCGATCGTCAGTTATCCTCCGGCTTGAAATCGAGAGCGGCACTGTTGATGCAATAGCGCAGCCCGCCTTCCTCGGTCGGTCCGTCGGGGAACACGTGGCCCAAGTGGCCTTCGCAGCGGGCGCAGACCACTTCGGTGCGGACCATTCCGTGGCCCAGGTCGCGATGCTCCTCAACCGCGCCGTCCTCGGCCGGACGAACGAAGCTCGGCCAGCCTGAGCCGGAATCGAACTTGGCGCCGCTCTCGAACAGCGGCTGCCCGCACGCGGCACAGACGTATTCGCCGGCCGCCTTGTTCTTCTCGTACTGCCCAGTGAACGCGCGCTCCGTGCCCTTCTGCCGCAGGATCGCGTACTGCTCGGGCGTGAGACGTTCGCGCCACTCGGCGTCGCTGAGGTTCATCTTCTCGGCCATCGGAATCTCCTTCGGCGGATATATGGGGTCAGCTGTTGGGATCGGAATACCCGGCCGGCGCCGGAATGCCTTCCATCTTCTCGATCAGCAACGGGCGGAAGCTCGGGCGGCTCTTCATTACGCGGTACCAGCCGTGCGCCTCGTCATGGCCCGACCAGTCGATCCCGCCGAGGTAATCGGCTACCGAAATTTGCGCCGCCGCGGCAAAATCAGCGAGGGTCAATTGCGCCCCGCCCAGCCAGCGGCGGTTGTCGATCAAGTAGTCGATGTAGTCGAGGTGCTCGTGCGCCAGCCGCATCGTTTCGCGCAGCAGCCTGGAGTCCGGCGGCGTGCGCAGGATCAGGCGTTTTTTCATCCGCTCGTGGAGCAGCGGGTGAGTCACCTCGCCGAAGAACTGCTCGTCGAACAGCGCCACCAGCCGGCGGATCTCGGCGCGCTGTGTCGCGGTGCCGAGGATCAGCGGGGCTTTATCGACCGTCTCCTCGAAATATTCGCAGATCGCCTGGCTGTCGACCAGCGTCAGCCCCTTGCCCGGATCGCGCAGCACGGGGGTGCGGCCGGCGGGGTTCAGGGCGAAAAACGCGTCGCTCCCCTCCCACGGGTTCTCGCGCACGAGCTCGAACGGAACCCCCTTTTCGCTGAGAGCGAGACGGAGCTTGCGGCTGAATGGACAAAGGGGAAAGCAATGGAGTTGCCACATGGCGCTTCGCCATGCCGCAAGGCGGGCGGCCCGTCTACAGCTTGGACGCGTCGAGCGAAGCCAGGCACGCGGGCATCCCTTTGAACAAATCGGGCGAGTCCTGCAGTCTGCCAGCCTCGGCCTGGACCAGCCCGGTGACGGCGGCGCGATCGAGCCCGGCATCGTCCATCAACTGCACCAGCGCCCGCACGAAGTACTCGCGTCCTCGGGCCCCGACATCCGGAAAGGCGAGTGCGGCCTTGTCGCCGGCGTGCTGGCGGCCGGAGACAAGCGCGAAGGTCGCCGAGCAATGCAGCAGCGTGCGTTGCTCCTCGGTCAGTTGTGGTCCGGGCGCCCGCTGGCCGGCGGCGGGGAACGCGGCGACGAGCGCAAGCGCGGCGAGCAGCAGGGGAGCCTTCATGCCGAACGGCTTACCGGAGCGAAGCTGAACGATGGCCGTCAGATCTCGTTCGCCTTGCGGCGAGCCTCGGCGAAACTGTCACGACGGATTTTCTCGAACGCAACGCGCTGATCGTAACCCGCGTCCTGCGGATAGTCGCGATAATCGGCGAGGATCTCGTCGAATATCGTGCGCAGTTCTTCCTTGTGATCCGGGTGCGTGAAGATGTTCGCCCGGTTCTCGCGAATGCCCTCGAGGATGCGCGCGCCGATCACGTCGGGTTCCATGCCGAAGTCGTGCAGCCCGACGAGCCGCTCGACCATGGCCGTATCGACCGGCTTCATCGCGCCTTTCAATTCGTCCGGCCGGACATCGTCGCTGGCATAGATGTAGCTCTTGACCAGCCCGGGATGCACCACCGAGACGCCGATGCCGTATTGATACATCGAATGGCGCAGCGAATAGGAAAGGCCGCGCACGGCGAACTTGCTGGTGTTGTAGATGCCTGGAACGCCGCTGCCCATGAAGCTCGCCATGCTGGCGGTGTTGACGATGTGGCCCCCCTTCACTTCGCCCGACTGCGCGCGTGCCTTCATCCGTGGGGCGAAGGTCATCACGCCGTTGACCACGCCGCCCAGGTTGACGCCGAGGATCCAATCCCAGTCGTCGTAGGAACTGTCCTCGATCGACTGGAAGAGATTCACGCCGGCGTTGTTGAACAGCAGACTGACTGGGCCGAACTTCGCCTCGACCTCGTCGGCCGCTGCGGCGAACCCGTCACGGCTGCGCACGTCGAGCTGCACGCCCATCACCTCGCGGTTGTCGAGCGTGACGAGCGCTTTCTCGATCGAATCCTGGCGAACGTCGGCGATCGCCACCTTGGCGCCAGCCTCGAGCAGGTTCCTGACGATGCCGATCCCGACCCCGTTGGCGCCCCCGGTGACGAAGGCCGTGCGGCCGGCGAATTCGATCATCTCAGCACTCCATGGTTCTTGAAGTGGGTGACACTCTGTCACCCTGCTGGCAGGAGGAAACCCACGCATTTCCGCGGGTTTCCGGGAAAATCGCAGGGTGACACCTTTCCCGCGCGATCGCCCTCGCCCTTCCATCGCCACGCGATGGGGTTCCCCCTCCCGGAGGGAGATGGAAAGTGCGCTGAAGGCGCGAAAGGGCGAGGGTGACGAGAGGTCGCCAT
>Ga0207706_10002307_pt1 | contig 18608 bp, 19 predicted proteins | sample KBSC53metaG_FD_184318 | JGI IMG/M metagenome (GOLD analysis project Ga0207706, IMG submission 184318) | Corn rhizosphere microbial communities from Kellogg Biological Station, Michigan, USA - KBS C5-3 metaG (SPAdes) (version 2) | ecosystem: Host-associated > Plants > Roots > Rhizosphere > Soil ... | reverse complement strand
CGGTCGTGGAAGTTGCAGCGCGGGCAAACGCTGTAATTCTCTTCCCATTCTTTGACGAACACCATCGTCCCGCACTTGCTGCACTTGTGCCACAGATTTTCGGCGGTCTGCCGCTTGGGCAGGAAGGGAATGCCGCTTCTGACGCGGTCGAGCCAACTCATTGCATATCCTCGTTCAGGCGGGCGTCTGCTCCAGCGACGCCGCAATGTCCATGATCGCCCGGCGCGGGTTGACGGCCTGGGTAATCGGCCGCCCGACCACCAGCGCCGAGGCGCCGTCCGACAGTGCCTCGTGCGGAGTGACGATCCGCTTCTGATCGCCCGCGTCGAAGCTGGCGGGCCGAACCCCCGGCACGACCAGGAAGCCGTCGGGCCAAGAAGCCCGGACTGCCGCCACTTCGGCTCCCGAACAGACGATCCCGTCGAGCCCGGCTTCGCGCGCAAGCGCTGCCAGCCGCTCGACCTGACTCTCCGGCGAGCCCTCGACCCCGATGCTCGAAAGGTCCGCCTGGTCGAGGCTCGTGAGCACGGTCACTCCGACAACCTTCGTTTGCGGCGGCGCGGCCGCCTTCGCAGCCGCCATCATCGCCCGGCCGCCGGCCGCATGCACGGTCAGGATCGCCGGCTGGAGATGCGCGAGCGCGTGGACGGCTTTCTCGACCGTGTTCGGGATGTCGTGCAGCTTGAGGTCGAGGAAGACCTGAGTCCCATGCTCGGCGATTCGGATCACGCCCTCGTCGCCGTTCGCGCAGAAGAATTCGAGGCCGAGCTTCACGCCGGCCGCGACCCCGCTCACATCCCGCGCAATCGCTGCCGCGCGGTGGACGTCCTGCGTATCCAGGGCGACGAAAATCGGGGTCATTCGACAGCTTCTCCTTCTTCCACCGCGGGCGCCGCGACGGGCATGGCGCGGCTTCGCTCGAGCGCTTCGACGCGTCTGCGGTACGACCAGATTCGGGTGCGCATCAGAAGCCAGGTCGGAAGGAAACCGAAAAGGAACGCGATCAGCAGCAGGATCGGGATCTTCACGTCCGCCTGGATGTCGCCCCACAAATTCAACGTCACCGGCGCCCAGTTGCGGCTTGCGAACAGCACCACGATGACCGCCACCAGCACCCAGAACAAGGTCTTCAGGAAATTCATCCCATCGGGCTCCCGGCGGCGCTTTCGAAGCGCCTGGGCGTTCATAGCCATATGCCCGTTCGTCGCAAGTGAGAGTCGGTTCACCGCAACCGCTTTCAATGCGGCGTTGAGGCGAAGGCTCCGCCCCGTCACACCGCGGTAGAGGGTGGGGAGAAAGGCTGTTGAAGACTGCAAGCAAGCTAGGGCTTGGCGCGCTCGTACTCGTGATGGGCGCGTCGCTCCTGGCGATGCGTCCGCATACCGAGGAGCGGCACAATAAAGAGATCGCGGCCGCCCATCTGAAGCTTGCATCGCTGTCGACCGATTCCCGCCGCGACATCGACTACCGGCTGCTCGACGCTCGGCTCCAGCAGCTGATGCAAAAGCCCGCGATGGTCGGCCTCGCCGTAGGCGTCGTCGAAAACGGCCGCATCACCTTCCTAAAGGGCTATGGCGAGACCGAGGCTGGCTCCGGTGACCCAGTCACTCCGGCGACCGTCTTCCGCTGGGCATCCTGCTCCAAGGGCGTGGCGGCGACAATGGTCGCCAAGCTCGCCGAGCAGGGCAAGATCGACCTCGGCGCGCCCGTCGCGAACTACGCGCCCGACCTGAAGCTTCCCAACGGCAACGAGCGGATCGCCACCGTCGGCGACCTGCTCTCGCACCGCCTCGGCCTCTACCGAAACGCCTATGACAACAAGCTCGAGGAGGGCCAGGACCCGAGCCTGCTAAGAACCCAGCTCGGCCAGCTGAACGCCGTCTGCGCGCCCGGCACCTGCTGGGACTATCAGAACGTGGCCTACGACGCGTCGAGCGAGATGGTCTCGCGCATCACCCACATGCCGTACGAGCAGGCGGTCAAGCGCTACCTCTTCAACCCGATCGGCATGACCAGCGGAAGCGTCTCGCTCGCGGGCATCGAATCCAGCAAGAGCTGGGCCCGCCCGCACAGCGCCGGCAAGCGCCCCTGGCCGATGAGCGACACCTATTACAAGGTCCCGGCGGCCGGCGGCATCAACAGCAACATCAAGGACATGGCGCTGTGGATGGAAGCGCAGATGGGCGAGATGCCCGACGTCCTCGACGGCCAGGTGCTGGACACGATCCATGCCCGCTACGTGAAGACCCCGACCGAGCGCGCCCGTCTCCGCAAGTTCCTCGAGCGTGTCGAGACCGCCTGGTACGGCTACGGCTTTCGAAGCTACGATTACGCCGGCCACCGCATCGTCGGCCATCGCGGCGGGATCAAGGGCTACCGGTCGCTGATCCTGTTCGACCCCCAGAAGAAGAGCGGGGTCGTTGCCTTATGGAACAGCGATACGTGGCGCCCCGGCGGGCTCGAGTTCGAGGTGATGGACATGATCTACCACCTCCCCTTCCGCGACTGGATGCAGCTCCAGACGTCGCCGTCGGAATCGATCGCGGAAAATGACAGCGAGACCAGCGACAGCGGCGACGGCGGGCACTAGCGCCCTTCGGCTTCGGCCTTTGCCTCGTGCAACTCGCGCTTCTGACGGAGATGCGCGAGATAGCGGAAGCCCATTCCGATGATCGATGTCGCCATCCCGATAATCAGGACGGGGTAATACCAGCCGGGCGGATTTTCCTTGGTCCAGGCGACCGCGCCCAGGAACAGGACGCTGACGATCGAAACGACGTAGCCGGCGGCCTTGAAATCGAGGCCCGCCGGCGCTTCGACGGTGACGCTTTCATGACGCATACGACAGCAGGAACATCCAAGCCTCCACGTTGGTTTCGCCCCGCACGAACCAACAGGGAGTATGAGTTATGGCGGACACCAAGCAGCAGGATGCGATCGCGCTTTTGAAGCAGGATCACCGCACCGTCGAAGACCTGTTCGAGAAGTTCCAGAAGGCCAGCGGCGACGGCCGCAAGCAGAGCCTGGCCGAGGAGATCTGCCTGGAACTGTCGGTCCATGCCGAGATCGAGGAAGAGATTTTCTACCCGGCCTGCGAAGGCAAGGTCGATGAGGATCTGCTGAAGGAAAGCTATGTCGAGCATGACGGGGCCAAGGTCCTGATCGCCGAGATCATCGGCGGCGAGGCGGGCGATGAATTCTACGACGCCAAGGTCAAGGTCCTCCAGGAAGAGATCGAGCACCACGTCCAGGAAGAAGAGAAGAGGATGGAGGGCCTGTTCGCCCAGGCGCGCAAGGCCGGGCTCGACATGGACGCGCTCGGCGAGCAGCTCGCCGCCCGCAAGCTGGAGCTGACCGAGCAGTTCAAGGCGAGCGGGATCCCCACCCCCAAGCTCACGTCGATGGACGAAGTCTCGGTCTGACGAAGGGCGCGGCTGGAGCGATCCAGCCGCGCACACTCTACCTTAGCGCTGCAACCTCGGTCGCCGCCCCGTCGCGGCCATAAATGTCGTCGACGAAGCTCAGTTGGCCGTCATGCGCCTGCGCGGTCAGGTAGGTGATGTAGATCGGCACCGGCGTCGGCAGCTCGACGTGCAACTCGGGCTGATCCGACCGCGCCTGGGGATTACGCCCCATCATCCACCGCGCTAACGCCTCGGCATTCTCGAGCCGGATGCAGCCATGGCTGAGGTCCCGGTCATCCTCGCTGAACAGCGCCTTCACCGGCGTGTCGTGCAAATAGATGTCGTAGGCGTTGGGGAAGCCGAACTTCACTTCGCCCATCGAATTCGCCGGCCCCGGCAGCTGCCGGACTCGGACCTTCAGGCTTCCGTCGGCAACGGCGCGCCAATCGACTTTCTTCGGGTCGAGCAGCTCGTCGCTGCCGTCCGCGGGCAGCACCTGGTAGCCGCGGCTGGTCAGATAACCGATGCCCTGGTCGAGAACGTTCTTGGCGGTCAGCGACCGAACCAGCTCGGGCGATACGTGCCAATACGGGTTGAGCGTCGCATAATAGATCGTGCTTGCAAGCATGGGCGTCTGGGTGTGCGGGCCAGCCTTGCCGACCACGACCCTCATCGAATCGACGATCCGACCGTCCTCGATCATGTACAGGCGCGCCCCGGCTGCGTCGACCATCACATATTTGTGCTGGAATGGCCGTTCGCGGGCGCGGTCGAGGCTGGTGAGCACGCGCGGATCGAGCGCTCCGCCGTTGGACTGCATCGCGGCCCATGCCGCATCGCGCAGCTGGGCGTAGAGCGGATTCACCTGCGACACCGACCGGACGTAAGATGCCAGCGACGGCGCCGCCGCGGCGCGCTGGAGAATCTGGATCGGGCTGTCGCGCCTCGGCGCGACCCATGCATCGGCGAAGATCATCCCCGAAGGCGGCCGCTGCAGAACGTCTACATAACTGACCCATGCGGCCGAAAGCAGGCGATCTGCGGCCGCCGCGGCAGCAGCATCGCCGGCCGAAGCTCGCGCCATCAGCGCCTGCGCCTGTGCCGCGAGCGCCGGGCCGCTGTCGAGCCCGTCGAGCGGTGCGCGCTCGAGAATTCCGGTCAGGTCCCGGGCCGCGCTCGTGGCCTCGCCTCCACGGAGCCACAGCGGAGCATTGCCGCGCCTCGCGTAAAAGGCGTTCACCGCCTGGGTGGCAGCCGGGGAGACAATGGAAGCTGCGGGAAGCTCGGGGCTCGCTGCAGCAGCGGAAGCGGGTGCAGAAAGAACCAGCAGCGCCGCACTTGCGGCGCCGGCCAGAAACCGGGTTATCACCTTCAAATACCTTTAAAAGCTCTCTTTGCCCCCACAACGCGGGAAGAGGCGCTGAGGTTCAAATTTAGCGTTGACATTCGAGCTGTGCCGATTCGGGCTGAACCGCTGTTCAGCTTCCACAGCCGACTCGGGAAACGCCATGCTGTATTGACACTGTAATACACTGGACCTATTCTCCCGCCGGTTTTCAGGAGAACGGGGAATGTACAGCCAGCAGGAACTCGACGACGCAGTCGCCTCCGGCGTAATCAGCGCCGAGGCCGCCGACGCGCTCCGCGCGCATGTCGAAGGACAGCGCTCGAGCGTCATCGCCGATGAAGAACAGTTCCGGCTCCTCACCGGATTCAACGACATCTTCGTCTCGATCGCCGCTGCGATCCTGCTGTTCGCCGTCGGCTGGATCGGTCAGAGCATCGGCCAGTCGGCCGGCCTGATGATCTCCGAGCATGGCGAGGGCGGGCCGAGCTTCATCGCGCCGCTCGCCGTTGCCGCGACCGCCTGGCCGCTCGCTCTGTTCTTCACGGCACGGCGCCGGATGGCGCTTCCGTCGATCCTCCTGCTCCTCGCCTTCGTCGGCGGGGTGCTCATGACCTCGGCATTCGGGCTGGTCCAGGTCATTGGAGCGGACCGCTTCAACGACAATAGTCAGCTTCTCCCCGCGACGGTCGGCGGAATCAGCGCCGCCATCGCGGCGGCCGCGGCCTGGCTGCACTGGCGCCGGTTCCACGTGCCGATCACGGTGGCTGCTGGAGCAGCCGCCGTCGCCGGCCTGTTCCTCGCGGTCGTCGTTGCCATCGTCCAGCCGGGCGACACGGAGAGTGCGAAGAACCTGATCCTCGGCTTCGTCCTTCTGCTCGGCATCGGCGTCTTCCTGTTCGCGATGTGGTGGGATGCATCCGACCGTACCCGCACGACGCGCAGGGCCGACGTCGCTTTCTGGCTCCACTTGCTTGCAGCGCCGATGATCGCGCATCCGATCTTCACGTTGATCGGCCTCAACAATGGCGCGGTGGGCACAGGCGAGGCGCTGCTGGTTGTCGGACTCTATGTCCTCTTTGGCCTCACCGCGCTTGCGATCGACCGCCGCGCGCTGCTCGTCTCGGCGCTGGCCTATGTGCTGTATGCACTGACAGAGCTGTTCAAGCAGTTCGGCGCGGTCGAGCTCAACGTCGCACTGACCGCGCTCATCATCGGCTCGGCGCTGCTTCTGCTCTCGGCCTATTGGCATCAGGCGCGGGGCCTCGTCGTCCGGCGTCTTCCGTCAAACCTCCAGGAGCGGCTGCCGACCCTCGACCGGCCGGCGCACGTCAGCCAACAAGCCGCATGAGCCGGCGCTCGAGCGGGGCAAGCACAAGCGAAAGCTCGTGGCCCCGCTTGAGCACCACGCCATGCTCGCCGACCAGAGCGAACGCCCCCTGCTTCAGCCGAAGCTCGGGGCGTTTCTCTATGCGGACCTCGGGGCGCTCACTGTGCCGCCGGTAGGCGGCGAACACCGCCACGTCGGGATCGATCCGGAGCGCGTAGTCGCGCCAATGCCCTGCCGCGACCATCCGGCCGTAGAGGTCGAGGATCCGCATCAGCTCCCTACGATCGAACGTGGCGATTGAGCGCCGGTCCCCACGAGGCGGGAACGGCGCGACGACGCTCAAGCGCTCTTCACCTTCGGCTGTGGCTGGCGCGCGGCCTTCAATCGCTCGAGCTCGGCGCGCAGCTCGTCGAGCTCATGCTCGAGCTCGTTGATCCGGACCCGGACGGGGTCGCAATCCTCGCCGCACGGAGTGCCATAGGGCATGAATCCGGGACTGTAGTGGATCGCCCCGACCGGCACGGGCTTGGCCGGAATGCCGACGACGGTCGAGCGCGGCACGACATCCTTGGTTACGACCGAGTTGGCTCCGATCTTCGCGCCTTCACCGACCTCGATCGGCCCCAGAACCTGTGCTCCCGATCCGATCACGACGCCCGAGCGGATGGTGGGGTGCCGCTTGCCCGCGACGCCCGTCGTCGGGTTCGTCCCGCCCAGCGTCACATGCTGGTAGATGGTCACGTCGTCCCCGATTTCGGCGCTCTCCCCGATCACGCTGAAGCCATGGTCGAGGAAGAATCGCCGGCCGATTTTCGCACCCGGATGGATGTCGATCGCGGTAAGGAAGCGCGCCAGGTGATTGACGAGCCGCGCGAGGAAAAATAGCCGCCCCTCCCACAACCAATGCGCGAAGCGGTGGAGCCCGAGCGCCCAGACGCCGGGATAGAACAGCACGTCCCAGCGCGAGCGCGCCGCAGGATCGCGAGATTTGACGGAGTCGAGGTAGGCGATCAGTCCGGACTGCAAGCGCGGAATTCCCTTTGCCGTTGGAGCCGCAATTTAAGTGTTGTCCACCGCAAATAAAAGCCGAGTTGTCGACTAGACATATCTCCCCCTTGCCAAGCCCCATCGCTTGGGCAAAGCAGCGCGCTCCAGTCGGGGCAAAACGCAGGAATTTCATGCCTTTTGATCGTGTGAGCTAGGGGGCAGCGATCTTTTCCGCGTACAATCCATTCTATTCGCTGGCGGGATTCCTCGTGGGCGCGCTCATCGGTCTGACCGGAGTCGGGGGCGGGTCGCTCATGACTCCGCTGCTCGTCCTCTTGTTCGGATTCCACCCGGCGACCGCCGTCGGTACGGACTTGCTCTACGCCTCGGTGACGAAGAGCGTGGGCACGGCCGTTCATCACAAGGGCGAGACGGTCGACTGGAAAATCGTCGGCGCGCTTGCGAGCGGAAGCGTTCCGACGGCGATCCTCACGCTCGGCGCGATGGCCTATTTCGGAGTGACCGGGGCGCAGAGCTCGCTCGTTCTCAACTTGCTTCTCGGCGTCGCTCTGTTGCTGACAGGCCTTGCCGTCCTGTTTCGGCCGTGGATCCTGCGTTGGGCCGGCGGCCATATTCATGCTCTCGACGGCGGGCGGGTGAGGCGCTTGACCGTCGTCATCGGAGCGACGCTCGGAGTGCTCGTCTCGATCACCTCGGTCGGCGCCGGCGCGTTGGGCACGACGGCGCTTCTGATCCTCTATCCCAAGCTGCCCGTCGCGCGGATCGCCGGCAGCGACATCGCCCATGCCGTGCCGCTGACCCTCATCGCCGGAATCGGGCACTGGCTCATGGGATCGGTCGACGTGACCTTGATGCTTTCACTGCTCGCCGGTTCGATTCCCGGAATCATCGTCGGCTCAATGCTTGCGACCCGCTCGTCTGACGCGGTTCTCCGGCCAGTCCTTGCAGTGACACTCCTCGTCGTATCCGTAAGGCTGCTGACCGCCTGAGCATCACGCCGTCGCGTGGACCGTCGCGAGCGCCTTCATTACCGCCGCAATCCGCACCGCGGACTGGATCGTATCGGGCTTCACGCCGTGCTCCAGAAGCACGCGCTCGTGGCTGTCGATGCACATCCCGCAGCCGTTCATCGCCGAAACGGCGAGGCTCATCAGCTCGAACTCGTCCCTGGCGATGCCGTGCGAGCCGATGAAATTCATCCTCAGCCGCGCGGGCATCTTGCCATATTCCGGGTTCGCGACGAGGTGGACGAAACGGTAGTAAACGTTGTTCATGGCCATCACCGCGGCTGCTCCGCGCGCGGCATTCGCCTGGACGTCGGTCAGCTTGCCCGCGGCTTCAGCCTCAGCGGCATCGACGAGAGGCTTATGCCCGGACCCATGCGCGCAGGCGAGCAGCAGCGAGAGCTTCCGCTCCTGCGGCAGCAGCTGGTCGGAAAGGATCGAGCCGAGATTGAGCCGGATGTCCTTGGCATAATCCGGCAGGGCCTCGGCGAATTGCTTGAGCGACATGATGTCTCCTGTGGGGCAAGAAAAAGGGGCGGGCCTGGGGAGACCCGCCCCTGCTCGCGGCCGGCTAAGGGGGCGCGCCGGCCGGAAGCTCCTCCCGAGGGTTGGGAGGAGAAGGGACTTAGGCGGCGGGCTTGAGCACCTCTTCGCCGGGCGTCCAGTTGCACGGGCACAGCTCGTCGGTCTGCAGAGCGTCGAGGACACGCAGCGCCTCGGCCGGGTTGCGGCCGACATTGAGCCCGTTCACGGTCACATGCTGGATGACGTTGTCCGGATCGACGATGAACGTCGCGCGGAGGGCAACGCCCTCTTCCTTGTCGAGGATCCCCAGCGCTTCGGCGAGAGCCTTCCGGTTATCAGCGATCCACGCAAAGTCGGCGCCGGCCAGCTGCTCGTCCGAGCGCCGCCACGCGAAGTGGACATGCGCGGTGTCGGTCGAAGCGCCGATGAGATCGGCGTCGCGGTCGGCGAAGTCGGCCTTCAGCTCGCCATAGCCGACGATCTCGGTCGGGCAGACGAAGGTGAAGTCCTTGGGCCAATAGAAGAGCACCTTCCACTTGCCGTTGGTCTGGCCAAGATCGATCGTCTCGCCGGCAGGCAGCGCGGACGTGCCCTGCTGGACCGGCAGAGTGAGAGCGGGAAGCTTGTCCCCAACGGTAAGCATTCGGTGTTCCTCCATGAATTTTTTTTGCGTTGCAGCGTTCTTTCGTGCTGCACTGCAGCATGTAGGGCGCTGGCGCCAATCGTTCAAGTTGATTATACGGCTGTCAGTGATTGGATTTATCGATTAATGTCGATCCACCTGCCAAGCCTCAAGCAGCTGCAATATCTGGTGGCGCTCCGGCGCTACGGCCATTTCGGCAAGGCGGCGTCGGCCTGCTTCGTGACCCAGTCGACGCTTTCCGCCGGCCTTCGCGAGCTGGAGGCCCTGCTCGGCGTCACCCTGGTCGAGCGAACCCGCCGCCTGGTCCGATTCACCGCTCTCGGCGAGAAAGTCGCGGACAAGGCGATCCGCGTGCTCCGCGAGGCCGAAGAGCTCGGCGAGATGGCCCGCGCCGAGGGCCAGCCGCTGCACGGCGAACTCAGGATGGGCGTGATCCCGACCATCGCCCCCTTCCTCCTCCCAGCGATGCTGCCGCGGCTCCGAAGCGAATGGCCCGATCTCAAGCTCTATCTCCGCGAGGAAACCAGCAACGCCGCCTGCGAGGCGCTTCACCGCGGGCAGCTGGACTGCGTCTTGCTCGCCCTCCCTTTTGGCTGCGGCGAAGTGGATTCTGCGCCGCTCTTCGACGATCCGCTGTACGTTGCCTTCCCGCCCGGCGAAGCACCGCGCGGGCGTTCGGTCAAAGCGGCGGCGATCGACGAGGACCGTCTGCTCCTCCTCGAAGACGGCCATTGCCTCAAGGACCACGCGCTTTCCGCCTGCAACCGCCCGGAAATCCGCGCCCACGCCTCGATGATGGGAACGTCGCTGCACACGCTCGTGCAGATGGTCGACAATGGGCTTGGACTGACCTTCGTGCCGGGAATGGCGATCGAAACCGGCATCCTCGGCGGTACGAGCGTCGAGGTGAAGCGGCTGGAGTCCGACCACGGCTTCCGCCGGGTGGCGCTGATCTGGCGCCGCTCGAGCCCGCGCGAGAGTGAGTTTCAGCTTCTCGCGATCACATTGCGCAGGCTCGCCCGCGCCCTCATCCCCGACCTCGAGCCGGTCGTTTCGTCCGCGCCGCGCGACCCGGCGCTTGAGGGGACGTGCGATTGAGCCGCCGCCCCCATCGCGCCACGCAACCCTGCCGCGTAACTATTTTGCCATTTGAGGCTCGGCGATGCCCACCGGCTCGGTCGGCGTGTTGCTCTGCGGCAGGTCGAAACGGTCGGCGTTCATGACCTTCGTCCAGGCCTTGACGAAGTCGCGCACAAACTTCTCCTCGCCGCCCCGCTCGGCATAAACCTCGGCAGTCGCGCGCAACTGGCTGTTCGAACCGAAGATCAGGTCGGTTCGCGTCGCCCGCCATTTCTCCTGCCGCCCATTCTGTTCCTTGGCGCCGCGGTCGTAGCCGATGAACTCCTCGTCGCCGCTGCCGTCGACCACTTCCCAGAAGGTGTCGTTGTCGAGCAGGTTGACGAAGAAATCGTTGGTTAGCTGACCCTTGCGATTGGTGAACACGCCCTCCGGCCGGTCCTGGTAATTGGCGCCGAGCACGCGAAGCCCGCCGAGCAGCACCGTCATCTCGGGCGCCGAAAGGCCGAGCAGTTGCGCTCGGTCGATCAGCAATTCCTCGGTCCGAACCGAATGCTTGCTCTTGAGGTAGTTGCGGAAGCCGTCGGCCGCAGGCTCCAGCGCCGCGAAGCTTTCCTCGTCGGTCCATTCCTGCGTGGCGTCGCCGCGTCCGCCGGCGAACGGCACCTCGATGTTGGAACCGCCGTCTCGCGCCGCCTTCTCGACCGCTGCAGTCCCGGCCAGGACGATCGCATCGGCCATGGACAAGGACCCGCGCAGTTCTTCGATCTTCGCAAGCACTCGTCCAAGCTCTTCCGGCTCGTTGACCTGCCAGTCTCTCTGGGGCGCAAGCCGGACCCGCGCGCCGTTGGCGCCGCCGCGATGATCGGAACGGCGATAGGTCGACGCCGACGACCACGCGGCCTTGACCAGCTGTCCGATGCTGAAGCCGGCATCCAGGATCTTCGACTTGAACGCGGCAACATCGGCGTCCGAAGGTGTCCGCCCGGCCGGAACCGGGTCCTGCCAGATGAGGTCCTCTTGCGGCACTTCCGGGCCGAGGTAGCGGCTCTTCGGACCCATGTCGCGGTGCGTCAACTTGAACCAGGCCCGCGCCCACGCGTCCTTGAACGCTTCGTGGTCGTTGCGGAATTTTTCGGAAATCTTGCGCAGCTCCGGGTCCATCTTCAGCGCCATGTCGGCCGTCGTCATCATCGTCGGCACGCGCTTCGAGGGGTCGTGCGCCGCCGGCGCCATGTCCTCCGGCTTTTGGTTGATCGGCTGCCACTGCTGCGCGCCGGCAGGCGACCGCACCAGCTCATACTCATAGTCGAGCAGCAGCCTGAAATAATTGTCCGACCATTGCGTCGGCGTGTTCACCCACGAGCCTTCGATGCCGCTGGTGATCGTATGCTCGCCGAAACCGCTCTCGTGCGCGCTTGCCCAGCCGAGGCCCTGCAAGGTGATGTCGGCCGCCTCGGGTGCGGCGTCGACCAGGCTCGGATCTCCGGCGCCGTGCGCCTTGCCGAACGTGTGGCCGCCGGCAGTGAGCGCGACGGTCTCTTCATGGCTCATCGCCATCCGCTCGAAGGTGATCTTGATGTCCCGCGCGGATTGCAGCGGGTCGGGAACGCCGCCGGGCCCCTCCGGATTGACGTAGATGAGGCCCATCTGGATGGCCGCGAGCGGATGCTCGAGCTCCATCTCCCGCTCGGGTTGAATCCGCGTCTCCGCAGCATCGACCCACTTCTCCTCGGCGCCCCAATAGACGTCGCGCTCGGCTTCGTAGATGTCCTCGCGCCCGCCGCCGAAGCCGAACACCGGACCGCCCATCGACTCGATCGCGACATTGCCGGCTAGGATGAAGAGGTCTGCCCAGCTCAGGTTTTGGCCGTATTTCCGCTTGATCGGCCACAACAGCCGCCGCGCCTTGTCGAGGTTGCCGTTGTCCGGCCAGCTGTTGAGCGGCGCGAAGCGCTGGTTCCCGCTGTTCGCCCCGCCGCGGCCGTCGCCGGTGCGGTAGGTGCCCGCGGCATGCCAGGCCATGCGGATGAAGAACGGCCCGTAATTCCCGTAATCCGCCGGCCACCACGGCTGGCTGTCGGTCATCAGAGCCGTGAGATCGCGTTTCAGCCCCTGATAGTCGAGCTTCTTGAAGGCCTCGGCATAGTTGAAATCGTCGCCCATCGGATCGGGCGAAACTCCGCCCTGATGGAGAATGTCGATCGGAAGCGAATCCGGCCACCAGTCGCGGTTGGTTCGGCCCAGCAGCGAACGCAACGTTGTCGGCCGGTTCGCCGGACAGCCCATATCACCCGTCTTCGCGTCCATGGCTCTTCCCTCCGAGTATCGATTTGCCGACGCCGCCTAGCCGCGCCCACTGATCGAAGGAAACGAGATTCCTCGGTCAGACAGAACAGTTGAATCGATTATTCCATATGGCGGAGGCCGACTCGCAGATAATCGTAGCCGGTAATCAGCGTCAGCGCCGCCGCGATCCACAGGCAGGCGATGCCGGTCAGGTGGATCCATTGATGCGCCGGAAATGCCCCGCCGAGGATCAGGGCGCCCAGCGCAACCAGCTGGAAGGTCGTCTTCCACTTGGCGAGCGCGCTGACCGGAAGGAGCACCTTGAGTTCGGCGAGGAACTCGCGAAGCCCCGATACCATGATCTCGCGCAACAGGATGATGAGTGCCGGGATAATGCTCCAGTCCTGGATGATGGGCGCATCGCCGTCCGCCTTGCGGCTCGCCATCAGCATCACCACCACGGCCGCGATCATGATCTTGTCGGCGATCGGGTCGAGGAACTGCCCGAGGCGCGAGATGCTTCCCCACGCGCGCGCCAGATAGCCGTCGAAATAGTCGGTGATGCCGACAACGCAGTAGAGAACGAAGGTCAGCGCATAATCCCACGGCGCGGGCTTCCACAGAAGGAAGACGAGGATCGGCACCGCGAGGATCCGCGAAAGAGTCAGCAGGTTGGGCAGCGACAGCATGGTTCGGCGCGCAGCGTTATAAGGGTTTGGCGGCTTGGGCAAAGCTGGCTATGCCTCGCTTCCCGTCCATGAAACCCTGCGCGCCCAGGCTTTGATCCAGAACGTTGCCCACCTGCTGCGCGCCCGGCGATTCCTGCCGCTGTTCGCGACCCAGTTCCTCGGCGCCTTCAATGACAGCCTGTTCAAACAGGCGGTCGTGCTGTTCGTCACCTACCAGCTCTATTCGAACCCCGCGAAGGAATTCCAGTTCAGCTCGATCGCGCAAGGGCTCTTCATCCTGCCGTTCTTCCTGCTCTCGGCGCTTTCGGGCCAACTGGCCGACGACCATGACAAGGCGCGGCTGATCCGGATCATCAAGTTCGCCGAGATCCTGATCATGATCGTCGGCGGCGCCGGGCTCATGCTGGCGAATATCCCCCTGATGCTGGCTGCGGTTTTCGCGATGGGCATCCACTCGACCTTCTTCGGCCCGATCAAGTACGCGATCCTCCCGCAGCACCTTAACAGGGACGAAGTGCTGGGCGGGACTGGGCTCGTCGAAGCCGGGACCTACGTGGCCATTCTGCTCGGGACGATCCTCGCCGGAGTGCTCGCGGCGAAGCCTCAATATGCCGCCGCAGCCGTTCTAGGATTTGCCTTCCTCGGCTTCCTCGCCGGCCGCCAGGTGCCCCCTGCGCCGCCCGCCGCCGAACGGCTGCCGATCACCTGGCACATCGTCCACGCCTCGATCGAGCTGGTCAGCGCGACCATGCATATCCGCCGGCTGTTCCTGGCCATCCTCGCGATCAGCTTCTTCTGGACGATCGGCGCCGTGCTGATCATCATCTTCCCGCCGCTGGTGAAGAACGTGCTCGGCGCGAACGAGCAGGTGGCGAGCATGTTCATCGCCATCTTCTCGATCGGGATCGCTATCGGCTCGGTCGCGATCAATCGCATGCTGAAGAGCGAAGTTTCGGCACGCTTCGCCCCCGCCTCGGTGATCGCGATGGGCGTGTTCGTGGTGTGCCTGCACTTCGTCTCGCTGACATGGAGCAAGCACGGGCCGGACCTCACCACGCTGAGCAACTTCCTGTTCAACCCGATGGCCTGGCCGATGATCCTGTGCCTGCTGGGCGTTGCGATTACCGGCGGGATGTTCGTGGTGCCGCTATACGCCTTCCTGACGACCACCGTCCCGAAGACGGAGACGGCGCGGACGGTCGCAGCCAACAATATCGTCAACTCCGGCGCGATGGTGGTCGGAGCGCTGCTGGCCTTCGCGCTGTCGAGCGCCGGGATCGGCCCCGTCGGCCAGCTGCTTCTCGTCGCCGCCATGTGCCTCATAGCGGCCTGGCTCGGTTGGAAGCTCCACCTCGCCTGCGACGAGGGCCGCTGCCGGGTCGACTAGCGCCCTAGCCGATCAGGATCGAAACGAAGAGGAAGCCGGCGACGAACGTCGTCGCGAACAGCTTGAAGTCGCCGCTCAGCGTGAACGGCGCACCTTCACCCGCCGACAGATCGCGCGCCCGGCCCTTTCCGAAGTGCTTCGGGTCAAGCGCGAATGCGGGCCGAATGAGCTGCATGGCAAAATCCTTAACGCGGCTTTTACCATGTTCAAACTCTCGTGCGGCGGGCGCGGCTCCTTCCGTCCCGGAGCGGGACAGGAAGTCAGCTTTTCACTCGGGAAACGTCAGCCGTTGGCGACTGCGGACATCGCCTGCTGGTCGCGGCGGCGCCGCGCAGCGAGCAGCTCGCGCGCCTGTTCGGCAGTCATCGGCTTGCCGAAATACCATCCCTGCCCGATCGAGCCTCCGAGCCCGACCACGGCCGTGTACACGTCCTTGTTCTCGATGCCTTCGACACAGACGGGCACGGACAGCGCGGCAGCGAGCGTCGTCACTGCGCGGATGATCGCGGCGCTCTCGCGCTTGGCGCCGACATTCGTCACGAAGCTGCGGTCGATCTTGATGATGTCGAACGGCAGCGAGCGGATATGCGACAGCGACGAGAAACCGGTTCCGAAATCGTCGAGCGCGAGGCGCACGCCCTGGTTCTTCAGGCTGGTGACGATCGAGCGGGCAAGATCCATGTCCGCGAACAGCGAGCTTTCGGTGATTTCGATGACCAGCCGCTCGGCCGGGAATGCCGTCTCCGCGAGGATTCGGACGATGCGCTCGGCGAGCCAGGCGTCCGCGAGCTGCGAGGGGGAGATGTTCACCGAGATGCTCATCGCCGGGTCCCACTCTGCGGCATCGCGCAACGCGGCAGAGATGATCTGTTCGGAAAGGCGCCCGATCAGGCCGATCTCTTCGGCGACCGGAATGAAGACGTCGGGGCCGATCACGCCGGACAGTGGGTGGATCCACCGCGCGAGCATCTCGAACCCGATTACCTCGCACGTGTCGAGGTCGACCTGCGGCTCGAAATAGGGGACGAACTGGCCGTGATCGAGGCCGAAGCGGATGCCTTGTTCGATCTCGCCATGGGCGATGAGCGCGCGTTCCATGCCGGCGTCGAACCAGACGGGGCGCGCGACCCGGCCGCTTCGCGCGCAGTCCATGGCGATGTCCGCTCGGCGAAGAATGTCGGGAATGCTCGCTTCACCCGCCGGAGCCGAGGCAATGCCCGCGAAAGCGCCAACCTGGATAATTTGGTCGTTGAGAAGCATCGGCCGCGCAACCGTCCGAAGCACCGCGTCCGCGAGTTCTTCGGCACAGCCCTTTTCGCCGGCGGCCAGCGGAATTGCCACCGCGAACTCGTCTCCGCTCAGCCGCCCGATGATCGCCTCCTGCCCCAGCTCGCCCGGAAGCGCTGCCGCGATTGACTTGAGCAACCATTCGCCGGCCTCATAACCGTGCTGGTCATTCACGGCCTTGAAGCGGTGAATCTGGAAGGAGATGATGACCAGATTGTCGCCCTGCGCCGCGCCTTCGGCGCAGAGCTGCGCGGCGCGGTCGGCGAAGCCCTTCCGGTTATAAAGGCCGGTCGCCGGATCGGTCGTCGCGAGCAGCGCCGCCCGGCGCTCCTGTTCCGCGCGGACCTCCGCTTCGTGCTGGAGGTCGACGTAGCGGCGCCAGCCGAACAGGATCAGCGCCACGTTGAGCGTGAGCGCGGTGCTCGCGATCCGGACGTCGGTCGCGAAATTGCCTTCGATCCGAAGGTGGTTGAAAAAGGCGCTGCCATTCCAGATCAACAGCAATACGGCGGTGATCAGCACCGCAAGCACCACTGCATCGCGGCGGGCGCTTAGCAGCCCCGAACGCCCGGGTGTCGTTACGCTGCTGAACATGGGCTTCTGCTAACGTAGGAACGCTTAATAAATTGCTGTCCGATATGGACTAATTGGGTTGGGAAGCCGTGGACGCGTAGCTCGCGCGCAACCATGCCCGATAAGCTGTGCGCGCGGCTGGTGCGGACGGCGGGATTTGAACCCGCACTCCCAATCGGGAAGAGGATTTTAAGTCCCCAGCGTCTACCGTTCCGCCACGTCCGCTATTGTGCGCCCGGCGACGGTAGGTGCAGCCGGACTATTCCGCGGTGACTTCCTTGAGATTTAACCGCTCGCGCATTTCCTTGCCCGGCTTGAAATACGGGACGCGCTTGGCGTCGACCGAAACGGACTCGCCCGTGCGCGGATTGCGGCCGATGCGGCCGTCGCGCTGGCGGGTCGAGAAGGCGCCGAAGCCGCGAAGCTCCACGCGACCGCCCTTGGCGAGCTGATCCGTGATCGAATCGAAAATGGCGCTGACGACGCCTTCGACCTCGCGCTGGGTGAGGTCTGGAAAATCGGTGCAAAGCTTCTGCACCAGCTCGGAACGGATCATCGTAACCCCGCTATGGAGAATCGGCCGCGGCCCCTCATGCGACCTTTGTCCTTAGGCTGTCAGGAAAGTTTGTCTCGCGCAAGAAGGATTTACCCCGCGTTTACGCGGGCGTCCCGGCCGGAAACGCCCGCGCAATTTGTGCTACTTCTTGGGCTTCTTGGGAGCCTTTTCGGCCTTTTCCGTTTTCTCGGGCTTCTCGGCTTTCTCGGCCTTCGCAGGCTTCTCGGCCTTCTCAGCCTTTTCGCCCTTGGCCGACTGCGCTTCCTTCAAGGCTGCCCCGAGAATATCCCCGAGGCTCGCTCCGGAATCCGACGAGCCGTATTGCGCGACCGCCTGCTTCTCCTCGGCGATCTGCATCGCCTTGATCGAGAAGTTGGGCTTCTTCGAGCGGTCGAAGCCGATGACCATCGCATCGAACTTCTGGCCCGTCTGGAAGCGCTCCGCGCGCTGCTCGTCGCGGTCGCGGCCGAGGTCGCCGCGCTTGACGAAGCCGACTGCCCCGTCGTCGCCGACCTGGACGTCGAGACCCGCGTCCTGGACGGCGCGGACGGTTACGGTGACGACATCGCCCTTCTTGACCCCGCCGGCCGCTGAGGTTCCGCCGCCCGCGGACGCGCCGGCGCCTGCACCGGCGCCGCCGCCCTCGAGCTGCTTCATCCCGAGCGAGATCCGCTCCTTCTCGACATCGACGTCGAGCACCTGCGCCTTGACCATCTCACCCTTGCGGTGAAGCCCGAGCGCCTCCTCGCCCGACACGCCCCACGCGATGTCCGACATGTGGACCATCCCGTCGACGTCGCCCTCGAGGCCGACGAACAGCCCGAACTCGGTCGCGTTCTTGACCTCGCCCTCGACCACGGAGCCGACCGGATGCGCCTCTGCGAAGGCCTCCCACGGGTTCGACTGCGCCTGCTTGAGGCCGAGCGAAATCCGGCGCTTCTCCTCGTCGACCTCGAGCACCTTCACGTCGACCTCCTGCGAGGTGCTGACGATCTTGCCCGGATGGACGTTTTTCTTGGTCCAGCTCATCTCCGAGACGTGGACGAGGCCCTCGATGCCCGGCTCGAGCTCGACGAAGGCGCCATATTCGGTGATGTTGGTGACCCGGCCGCGGAACACGCCGCCAACCGGATATTTGGCCGACGCGCCCTCCCACGGATCGCTCTCGAGCTGCTTCATCCCGAGCGAGATGCGCTGCGTTTCGCGGTTGATGCGGATGATCTGCACCTTCAGCGTGTCGCCGATGCCGAGCACTTCCGACGGGTGATTGACGCGCTTGTACGAAATGTCGGTGACGTGGAGCAGGCCGTCGATTCCGCCCAAGTCGACGAAGGCGCCGTAATCGGTGATGTTCTTGACCACGCCCTCGATCACCTGGCCCTCGGCCAGCGACTGGATGAGGCCGCTGCGCTGCTCGGCGCGGGTTTCCTCGAGGATCGCGCGGCGCGACACGACGATATTGCCGCGGCGGCGGTCCATCTTCAAAATCTG
>Ga0207706_10002303_pt1 | contig 18616 bp, 14 predicted proteins | sample KBSC53metaG_FD_184318 | JGI IMG/M metagenome (GOLD analysis project Ga0207706, IMG submission 184318) | Corn rhizosphere microbial communities from Kellogg Biological Station, Michigan, USA - KBS C5-3 metaG (SPAdes) (version 2) | ecosystem: Host-associated > Plants > Roots > Rhizosphere > Soil ... | reverse complement strand
GCCGTGAACGACATCTTCGTCGCCGACTACGCGATCACGGCGCAGAACAACTACTCGCCGATCCCGACCTCCGTCGGTCAGAAGGCCGCGACTACTCCCGGGGTAACGGCCGTCGGGAGCGTTCGCACCGGCGACTCGCTCGTGTTCGGCGAGCGGCAGTTCACGACCGCGGTCACGCCGGGAGCGCCGGACGTCATCTCGCTGAAGTGGAAGGACGGCTCGCAGGAGACCATGGCGAACCTCGGCGCCGACGGAGCGTTCGTCGACGACGGCTTCGCGAAGGATCACAACCTGACGGTCGGCTCGTCCGTTCCCGTGACCTTCATCACCGGGAACACGCGCACGTTCGAGGTGAAGGGCATCTTCGACCCGCCGACGGGTGGCTCGCCGTTCGGGCCGGTCACCGTCTCCGCCGCCACGTGGGATGCCGAGAACCCGCAGCCCCAGGACCTGTACACGTTCGTCAGGATCGCCGGTGGGGAGTCGGACGCGAACGTGGCCGCCCTGGAGAAGACGCTCTCGGGCTATCCGAACGCGAAGGTCCAGACGCGGCAGCAGTTCATCGACAACCAGATCTCGGGCCTGAACTCCATTCTGAACATCCTCTACGTGCTGCTCGCCCTCTCGGTGATCGTGAGCCTGTTCGGGATCGTGAACACGCTCGTGCTCACCGTGTTCGAGCGGACACGGGAGATAGGAATGCTGCGCGCGATCGGGCTGACGCGACGGCAGACGCGCCGGATGATCCGGCACGAGAGCGTGATCACCGCGCTGATCGGCGCGTTCATCGGGATCGCGCTGGGCCTGATCCTGGCGGGCATCCTCATCGCGAAGGTCGACTTCCTCGAGTTCGCCTTCCCGACGGCCCAGGTCATCGTCTTCACCATCGCCGCGATCATCGTGGGGATTCTCGCGGCGATCTTCCCGGCGCGGAGAGCGGCGAAGCTGAACCCGCTCGAGGCGCTGCACTACGAGTAAGGCGTTCGTGGGGGAACCCATGGTTCCCCCACGAGCCCCCGCCTTTGGGTTTGCGGCTTTGCCCGCCGATCTTGGCCTCCCGGCCGGCGAAGCCGGCCTCCGGCCGCAGGCGGTCACGTTCCGACTGCGGAGGCGCTCTCTACCGGGTCTTGCGGGCGACGCCGTCCTGCTCGGCTGCCTCGGCGACAGCTGTCGCGACGAGCGGCGCGACGTCTCGGTTGAAGACGCTCGGGACGATGTACTCCGCGCTTAGCTCGTCCGGCGCGATGACCGCCGCGAGCGCTCGTGACGCGGCGAGCTTCATCCCCTCGGTGATCGCCCACGCCCTGACGTCGAGCGCACCGCGGAAGACGCCCGGGAAGGCGAGGACGTTGTTGATCTGGTTCGGGTAGTCGGAGCGGCCCGTCGCGACGACAGCGACCTTGCCCGGCGGCAGGTCCTCGGGCGCGATCTCCGGCGTCGGGTTCGCGAGCGCGAAGACGATCGCGTCGTCGCGCATCCGCGAAACGCCCTCTGCGCTGATCGCGCCCGGGACGGAGAAGCCGAGGAAGATATCCGCGTCGGCCAGCAGCTCGTCGGCAGTGCCACGCTCGCAGGCGTGGTTGGTGCGCTCCGCGTAAGCCGCTTTCGCGGTCGAGAGCCCCGTGCGCTCGCGGTGGACGGCACCGCCTTCGTCGCAGCCGATCACCGTGCGCGCGCCGGCGGCAAGAAGGATGTCGGTCACGGCGATACCAGCGGCGCCGACGCCCGTTGTCACGATGCGCGTGTCCGCGAGGTTCTTGTCGACGACGCGGAGCGCGTTCAGCAGCGCCGCGAGGACGACGATCGCCGTCCCGTGCTGGTCGTCGTGGAAGACCGGGATCGAGAGCTCCTCGCGGAGCCGGCGCTCGATCTCGAAGCAGCGCGGGGAGGAGATGTCCTCGAGGTTGATTCCGCCGAACCCCGGAGCGATCGCCTTGACGGCCGCGACGATCTCGTCGGGATCCGTGGTCGCGAGGCAGATCGGCCACGCGTCGACGCCGGCGAACTCCTTGAAGAGTGCCGCCTTGCCTTCCATGACGGGGAGCGCCGCCTCCGGTCCGATGTTCCCGAGCCCGAGCACCGCGGTTCCGTCGGTGACGACCGCGACCGTGTTCTGCTTCGACGTGAGCGTCCACGCCGCGCCCGGGTCGGCTGCGATCGCGGCCGAGATCCGGGCGACGCCCGGGGTGTAGGCCATCGAAAGGTCGTCCCGAGTCCTGATCGGCGACTTCGAGCGCATCTCGATCTTTCCGCCGAGGTGGAGCAGGAAGGTGCGATCGGAGACGTGCTCGACCTCGACGCCGTCGAGCGCGCGAACGGCGTCGGCGATCCGCCCGAGGTGATCGGCGTCCGTCGCCTCCACGGTGACGTCGCGGATCTTCCGACCTGGCTCGACGCGGACGATGTCGATCGCCCCGAGCAGGCCGCCGGCGTCTCCGATCGCCTGGGCGAGCCGCGCGAACGACCCGGGGCTGTCCGGCACATGGACCCGGAGGGTGGCGCTGAAGGAGGCGGAGAGGTGACCTGTCATGTGCGTACGACTCCCTCTGCCGCGAGCGCAGCGATCTCGTCGTCTTCGTAGCCTGCCTCACGCAGGACGTCGGCGGTGTGCGCTCCGACGTCGGGCGGCGCCGACGGATGGAGCGGTCGCTCGCCGTCGATGGACAGCGGCACGCCGGCCAGCGTCAGATCGGGAATCCGGGGATGGGGGAGATGCTGGAGGATGCCGAGCGCGTGTGTCTGCTCCGCGTCCGCGACGTCCGCCACGTCGGCCACCGGTGCGGCCGGGACGCCGGCGTCGGTGAGCTTTCGGTGCCACGCCGCCGTCGTCGCGGTCGCGAGCCTGGCGACGAGCAGGCTGGCTAACGCGTCGCGGTTGCGCACGCGGTCGGGATTCGTTCGGAAGCGCGGGTCGTCCACGAGCTCGGGCAGCCCGACGACCTCGCAGATCGAGCGGAACAGACGGTCGTTGCCGCCCGCGATCATCAGCTCGCCGTCCGCTGTCGGAAACACCTCGTACGGCGCGACCATCGGGAAGCGCGTGCCCTCGCCTCGCGGGACGGTGCCGTCCGCGAGGTACCCGGCGAGGTGGTAGCCGATGTACCCGACGGCAGTCTCGTAGAGCGACACGTCGACGAGGCCGCCCTCGCCGGTGCGCTCGCGCTCGAGCAGTGCCGCGAGGACGCCGAGCGCGGCCCAGGTCCCCGTCCCCTGATCGATCAGCGACGAGCCGACGCGAACACCCGGCCGGCCGGACTCGCCCGTGATCGAGATCAGCCCGCCGGCCGCCTGCATCAACGCGTCGTAACCCGGTTCTCTGGAGAGAGGACCGACGCGGCCGTAGGCGCCGATCGAGCAATAGACCAGGCGCGGGTTGCGCGTGCGGAGCGTCTCCGGGCCGATCCCGAGCTCCTCGGCGAGCCCGGGACGGAGGCTCTGGAGGAACACGTCGGCGCCGTCGGCCAGTCGGCGGAGCGCGTCGGCCCCGCGCTCGTCGCGAAGCGAGACCGCGAGCGACCGCTTGCCGGCGTTCGCCGAGAGGAACATGGTCCCCTCGCCGTTCCAGAACGGCGGTCCCCAGGCGCGACCGTCGTCGCCGGTGTCGGGACGCTCGACCTTGACGACGTCGGCGCCGAGCGCGGCGAGGATCTGCGCGCAGTACGGCCCCGCGATCGACGTCGTCACATCGAGGACGCGCATTCCCCGGAGCGGCGCATGCATGGCGCCATCATCGCCGGATCCCGCTCTGCGAGGATGCACTGCCGTGTTCAGCCAGTTCACCGAGTGGGTCTCCGGGGCGTGGTGGAGCTACCCGTTGATCTTCGCCGTGTCGATGATCGACGCGTTCTTCCCGGTCGTCCCGAGCGAGAGCGTCGTCATCACGGCCGGCAACCTCGCTTCGAGCGGCGATCTCTGGCTCCTCGGCGTGATCGCCGCGGCGGCCGGAGGGGCGATCGTCGGCGACAACATCTCGTACGCAATCGGCAAGTACGCCGGCGAGCACACCGTCAAGCGCCTGTTCCGCTCCGACAAGGCGCGCCGCGGCTTCGAGTGGGCCGAGGAGCAGCTCGAGCGGCGCGGCTTCTACATCATCGTCATCGCGCGGTTCATCCCGGGCGGGCGGACGGCGGTCACCTTCTCGTCCGGGTACACGCACGCAATGCCGTGGCGCCGATTCATCGTCGCCGACGTCTGCGCGGGCCTGATCTGGGGGACGTACGCGGCCATGCTCGGCTACATCGGCGGCAAGACCTTCGAGGACCAGCCCTGGAAGGGCCTGTTCCTCGGCTTCCTCATCGCGATCGGCGTCGCGGTCGGCGTGGAGGCGATCCGCTGGTACATCGGCAAGCGGCGCTCGACGCGTGGCGCCACCCCCGACGGCGACGCCACGTAGGGGGCTCGATGAACCGGCTCGCAGCTTCCTCGAGCCCGTACCTCCTCCAGCACGCGGACAACCCGGTCGACTGGTTTCCGTGGGGCGACGAGGCGTTCGCGCAGGCGAAGGAGACGGGTCGCCCGCTCCTGGTCTCGGTCGGCTACAGCTCGTGCCACTGGTGCCACGTCATGGAGCACGAGTCGTTCTCTGATCAGGCAACCGCGGCGTTGATGAACGAGCTGTTCGTCAACGTCAAGGTCGACCGCGAGGAACGGCCCGACGTCGACGCGCTGACGATGGAGGCGTGTGTGACGATGACCGGACAGGGTGGCTGGCCGACCACGGTGTTCCTGACGCCGGACGGGAGACCGTTCTACGCCGGCACCTACTTTCCCCCGGACCCGCGTCACGGGTTGCCGAGCTTTCGGCAGGTCTTGGAGGCGATCGCCGGTGCGTGGCACGACCGGCGCGACGACCTCGAGGCGCAGGCGGAGCGGCTCGTGTCCGCGCTCGGGGGCGCAACCCGCCTCGAGCCGGGCGAGGGGCCGCTGTCGCCCTCGCTCCTCGACGCCGCGGAGCGCGGGCTCGCCCGCGACTACGAGCCCGCCTTCGGCGGCTTCGGGACCGCGCCGAAGTTCCCGCCCTCGTCCGCGATCGAGCTCCTCCTGCGCCGCGGCGGGGACGAGGCTCTCGGGATGGTGCGACGGACGCTCGACGGGATGTCCGCCGGCGGGCTGTACGACGTCGTCGGCGGCGGCTTCCACCGCTACTCCGTCGACGCGCGCTGGGTCGTGCCGCACTTCGAGAAGATGCTCTACGACAACGCGCTGCTGACCTCCGCCCACCTCCATGCGTGGGTCGTGACAGGCGAGGACCGCTACCGCACGGTCGTCGAGGAGACGGTCGGGTACCTGCTGCGCGAGATGCTGCTCTCGAGCGGCGGCTTCGCCTCGGCGCAGGACGCCGACACGGACGGCATCGAGGGATTGACGTACACCTGGACGTCGGCGGAGTGGGCGGAGCTCGGGCTCGCGGCCGACTTGCTCGAGCCGTTCGAGCACGGCCGCTCGATCGTCCGCGGCGACCTCGACGCCCCGACGAAGGCGCGCCTCCTCGATCTGCGCGCCGACCGGCCGCAGCCGTTCCGCGACGACAAGGCGATCGCCTCCTGGAACGGCCTCGCGCTCGCGGCGCTTGCCGAGTCCGCCAGGCGCATCGAGCGGGACGAGTGGCTCGAGGCCGCCGTGCGGCTCGGCGACTTCCTTGTGGGGCCGCTTCACGGCGAGGACGGCCGGGTCCTGCGCAGCGTCCGCGACGGCCGGGTCAGCGGCGGCGGCTTTCTCGACGACCACGCGAACGTCGCGCACGGTCTCGTCGAGCTCCACATCGCGACCGGCGACGTGCGCTGGCTGCTCGAGGCGCGCCGGATCGCCGAACGCGCGATCGAGCTCTTCGCGGACGACGAGCGCGGCGGGTTCTTCCTCGCGCCGCACGACGGGGAGCCTCTCGCCGCCCGCTCGAAGGACCTCGACGACGATCCGATCCCGTCCGGGAACTCGATGATGGCGTCGGTGCTCGTGCGCCTCGGCCGGATCTGGGGCGACGATGCGATGATCGAGCGCGGCGAGGGCGTCCTGCGCCTCCTTGCGCCGGCGATGGAGCGCGTCCCGCGAGCATTCTCCTGGGCGCTCTGCGCCCTCGACCTCCATCTCGCGCCGCCGCGTGAGCTTGCGATCGTGGGTGACGTGCGCTCGGAGGTCGCACGCGCGGCTCTGGCGCCGTTCGCCCCGAGGAGCGTGGTCGCCGTTGGCCCGTCCGACGAGGTCCCGCTGCTCAGGGGGAAGACGCTGGTCGACGGCCGCGACGCGGTGTACGTCTGCGAGCGCTTCACCTGCCGGGTGCCCGCGACGAGCGCGGGAGAGCTGCTCGGCTGATCGGCGGGCGGGGCTCGTCCGGGTCGGGACCCGTGGGCCCTCGATCCGAATTGCACTGCCGTCGACGTTGGGTCGAACCACGGGCGTCGGCCGGACGCGCCGGGCCCGTCCGTCCACGCCGCGCTGCATGTCGCGGCCTGGATCCGATCCGGGCTGCATGTCGGGGCGGGCGTTGGCGCCGGCTGCGTGCCGCGGCCGTCGTCCGCGCCGTCACACAGTTGGCCCGAACTCGGCACAGAGAGGTCACGATGTGCGCGCTACCTTCGGTGCCCCGTGGGTGGGTGGGGGTTTGGGATGGGACCAGCAACCGTGTGCGCGCGGAACCGCGACCGTCGTGAGATGCGCGTCAGAAAGACCGGGTGCCGTCAGGCGCGCCGGCCCCGCCCGGACAGCTAGATTCCCGCGGATGGCGACGGCCGAGGTCACCGGGGCGGAAGAGGTCGCATGGGACCTCTCGGATCTCTTCGAGGCGATCGACGACCCGCACATCGACGAGGTCGTCGCGCAGGCCGAGGTCGATGCCGTCGCGTTCCGTGAGCGCTACCACGGGAAGGTCGCCGGGATCGATCCTGCGAGCCTCGCCGAGGCGGTTGCCGAGCACGAGCGGATCGAGGCCGCAGTCGTCCGGCCGCTGACCTACGCGCACCTCGTCTTCGCGACCAACATGGCCGACTCCGCACGCGGCGCGCTCGTCGCACGTCTCGGCGAGAAGGCGGCGGCGCTCGAGACGCAGCTCCTGTTCTTCGGGCTCGAGTGGGCCGCCGCGCCGGACGACGTCGCCGAGCGCCTCCTGGCAGACCCGGCGCTCGACCACTGGCGCCATCATCTGCGCTCGCTCCGAAAGTTCAGGCCGTTCCTGCTCTCGGAGCCCGAAGAGCGCGTCGTTACCGAGAAGACCGTCTCCGGCGTCTCCGCGTGGTCGCGGCTCTACGAGGAGCAGCTGGGTGCGCTCCGCGTCGGGCTCGACGGCGACGACGTTTCGTTCGAGACGGCGCTCGCCCGCCTCTTCGACCCCGATCGCGACATCCGGCGCGTCGCCGCCGAAGCGATCACCGAGGCGCTCGGCCCCGGGCTCAGGACGCGTGCGTTCGTCTTCAACACCATCCTCTTGGACAAGTCGATCGACGACCGCATGCGCGGCTATCCGACCTGGATCTCGGCCCGCAACCTCGCGAACGAGACGACGGACGAGGCGGTCGACGCGCTCGTCGAGGCGACGACGTCGCGGTACGACGTCCCGCAGCGCTACTACCGGCTCAAGGCCCGGCTGCTCGGGGTCGACCGGCTCGAGCACTACGACCGTTCGGCGCCGGTCTCGTCGGACACGCGGAAGGTCCCGTGGGACGACGCGCGGCGGATCGTCGTCGATGCGTACAGCGAGTTCTCGGACGAGGCAGGCGCGATCGTGGCGCGCTTCTTCGACGACAACTGGATCGACGGGCCCGTCCGCCCGGACAAGCGAACCGGTGCGTTTTGCGCCACGACGGTTCCGGGCGTGCACCCGTACGTGCTGATGAACTACACGGGCGACCGCCGATCGATCCTGACGCTCGCGCACGAGCTCGGGCACGGCCTGCACGGCGTCCTCGCGCAACCGCTCGGGCTCTTCAACTCGTCGACGCCGCTGACCACGGCGGAGACCGCATCGGTGTTCGGCGAGGCGCTGACGTTCGAGCTCTTGCTCGCGAACGAGGACGACCCGCGGCGCCGCCTCGACCTGCTCACGGGCCGCATCGAGGACGCGATCGCCACGACGTTCAGGCAGATCGCGATGAACCGGTTCGAGCACGCCGTCCACACCGAGCGCCGCGGCCAGGGCGAGCTCGCCCCGGAGCGGATCGGCGAGCTCTGGCTCGAGGCGCAGAACGCGTTGTTCGCGGACTCCGTGTCGACCGAGGGGTACATGCCCTGGTGGAGCTACATCCCGCATTTCACGGGAACACCGGGCTACGTCTACGCCTATGCCTACGGCTACCTGTTCTCGCTGGCCATCTATCGCCGCTACCTCAGCGAGGGGGCGACGATGGTGGAGCCGTACCTCGACCTGCTACGCGCAGGCGGCTCCCGCTCGCCGGAGGAGCTCGCGCAGCTCGTCGGCCTCGACCTGACCGACCCGGTGATCTGGGCGAGCGGGATCGACGCCCTCTCCGAGGAGCTCGACGAAGCCGAGCGCCTCGCCGGCGAGCTCGGGCTCGGCTGACGCGGGCTAACCGCTACCGCGCGGTCGTCGTCTAACTGTGTGGCAATCCGTTTCGCGGCGGGATACGCTCGCCGCCAACGCATCTCTCCAAAGGAGCTTCAATGAGGAAGGTCGTGCTCTTGGCCGCGGCGCTCGTCGTTGCGCTCGGCATTTCCGCATCGAGTGCCACGTCGGCCGCGACGGAGACGGGGGTCACCGCCCGGACGGTCACGATCGGGGGGACCTTCCCGCTGACCGGCCCGGCGTCGCTCTACGCTCCGATCCCGGCCGCGATGAAGGCGTACTTCGCGTACATCAACTCGCGCAAAGGCCCCGACGGCAAGCGCGGCGTCTACGGCCGCCAGATCGTGTTCAAGTACTACGACGACGGCTACAACCCGGCGAACTCCGTGCAGCTGACGAGGAAGCTCGTCGAGGAGGACAAGGTCTTCGCCCTGGTCGGCACGCTCGGGACGGCGGTCAACGAGTCGATCCGGCCGTACGTCAACGCCCGCAAGGTGCCGCAGATGCTGGTCTCGACAGGCGCCTCGGTGTTCGGGGACGCGAAGAAGTACCCGTGGACCGGCGGCTGGCAGCCCGCGTACGACTACGAGGCGCGGATCTTCGGCCAGGCGATCGCCCACAACAGCCCGAACGCGAAGATCGCGGTGCTCTACCAGAACGACGACTTCGGGGCCGAGCTCCTGAACGGGCTGAAGGCCGGTCTCGGGGCCAAGGCGTCCAACATCGTCGACGCGGAGTCGCACGAGGTGACGGCCCCCGACGTCCGCGCTCAGGTTGCGAAGCTTCGTGCGTCGGGCGCGTCGATCTTCGTGATCTTCACGACGCCGAAGTTCGCGATCCAGTCCTATGCGATCGCGAACGCGCTCCGGTGGTCGCCAGCCGTGATCTACACGACGTCGGTTTCGGCCACCGACACGTTCCTCACGCTCGCGAAGAGCTCGGGCGGCGGTGACCTGCCGAACAAGACGTACACGGTGCAGTACGCCAAGGACCCGGCGAACCCGTCGTGGGACAACGACGCCGCGATGAAGAGCTACAAGCAGGTGATGGCCAAGTACCTGCCGAGCGCGCGCGTTACGGACGGCCTCAACCTCTACGGCTTCGCCACCGCAGAAGCGTTCGTCCAGCTCCTCTACTCGGCCGGGAAGAACCCGACGCGTGCGTCGCTGATGAAGGCGTATCGGAGCTGGAACCAGCCGAACCAGTTCCTGCTCCCGGGGAACCGGCAGAAGACCGGCGGCGCGGATCAGCTGCCGCTGCAGTGCGAGCGGATCATCAAGTTCACCGACGGGACGTTCCAGCCCGTCTCGAAGCTCAAGTGCGACTCGAGGAAGGCGACCTAGGCGCCGCCGCTCTCCGAGCTCGCATCGAGAACGACACGAGAGGGCGGGGGTGACCCCGCCCTCTCGGCATTCGCGGCCACGTCGCGCCCGGTGCCGTCCCGGGGCACGTACTCCTGCCAGTACTGCTCCATCTGAGTGAGCCTCGTCGTGCCGTGGGCGAGGTCGTCCGGCGCAACATTCACCGCGCGGACGATCCACTCGGGCGGGACTTCGCGTCCGGCGTCCAGCACGTTGAGGCAGCCCGGCGCCTGCTCGAAGCGCCCGAGGAAAATCCTTTCGCCGAGGAGTGCGTGCGAGAGGATGGCCCGGTTTACGGCGCCGTGGGCGACGACGAGCGCCGTGTCCCACTCCGGATTTCGAAGCAGCCGGTCGACGGCGGGCAGGACACGGTCGAACAGCTCGCCGATCGTCTCGCCGCCGAGAAAGCGCTTGTCGTTCGGGACGATGCCGTGGAGCGCGCCAACGAACTCCCTTTCCAGCTCGTCCGGCGGGATGGCCGAGAACCGGTCGCCCGCGATCTCTCGCAGCTCGGGCCAGGCCTCCACGTCATGCCGGGGCGCAACGATCGTCGCCGTCTCGACGGCCCGGGGGAGGTCGCTGGAGATGACCCGGTCGAGCGTCGTTCGTTCGAGGAGGGCGCCGGCCGCCTGCGCCTGTCGTCGTCCTTCGGCTGTCAGAGGAACGTCGTCGGGGGCGACGGGCCGCCCGTCGGCGTCGAAGTACGCCACGGCACCGTGGCGCATCAGGTAGATCCGGCGCCGCTCCATTGACGCTAGGCGACGAGCTCGGCGAGGAGCCGCAGTGCTTCGGGCTGGCGCGCCTGGAGGACGAGCGTCGTCACGCCGCAGTCGCGGAACGCGGCAACGCGTTCCGCGATCCGGTCCCGACCGCCGACGAGCGCGACCTCGTCGACGAGTGCGTCGGGCACCGCGGCGATGGCGTCGTTCTTCTTCCCGGCGAGGTAGAGGTCCTGGACGGTCGCCGCCGCGTCCGCGTAGCCGTACCGCTCGGCAAGGCGCGTGTAGAAGTTCTGCCCCTTGGCGCCCATCCCGCCGACGTAGAGGGCAAGGAGCGGCTTCAGGAAGTCACGCGCGACCTGGACGTCGGCGTCGTCCGTGAGGACGACGGGCACGTGCGCTGCCAGGTCCCAGCCGCCGGGGCGTCCGCCCCGGCGCGCGAAGCCCTCTTCGAGCATCGGCAGGTGCGTCTCGGCGAACCGTTCCGGTGAAAAGAAGATCGGCAGCCAGCCGTCCGCGATCTCGGCTGCGAGCGCGACGTTCTTCGGGCCTATCGCCGCGAGGTAGATCGGCACGTCCGCGCGAGGCGGATGGACGATGATCTTGAGCGGCTTGCCGAGGCCGGTTGCGCCGTCGCCCGTATAGGGGATGTCGTAGTGCTCGCCGTGATGCTCGAGGGGCTCTTCGCGACGGAGGATCGTGCGCACGATCTCGACGTACTCACGCGTGCGCGTCAGCGGCTTGCCCCACGCCTGGCCGTGCCAGCCCTCGGCGACCTGCGGGCCGCTGGTTCCGAGGCCGAGCAGCGTGCGGCCACCGGAAAGGAGGTCGAGCGTCGCGGCCGTGGCCGCGGTCGTGGCAGGTGACCGGGCCGGCATCTGCATGATCGCCGTGCCCAGCTTGATCCGCTCCGTGCGCCCGCCGATCCAGGCGAGGGGGGACACCGCGTCGGATCCGTACGCCTCCGATGTCCACACGGAGTCGAACCCGCAGCGTTCGGCCTCCTCGGCGAGGCCGACCCAGAAGGCCGGATCGTCGTATCCCAGTTGCAAGCCGAGGCGCACGCGACGATCCTACTCGGGCCATGTCCCTCTTCCCGCCCGAGTACCTCGACGCACGCGCGCGCTATCGCGCGTTCATGGTGGAGCACGTCTATCCGAACGAGGCGGCGATCGGCCGCGAGGACGACGACTCGCAGACGCTGCTCGAGGAGCTTCGCGGCCATGCGCGCGAGGCCGGGCTCTGGGCGCCGCACGTTCCGCCCGAGGCGGGCGGGACCGGCTTGGGCTTCCTCTACTACGCCTGCCTCAACGAGGAGATCGGACGGTCGGCGTACGCGCAGCTCGTGTTCGGCTGCCAGGCACCCGACGCCGGCAACGCGGAGATACTCCATCTGTTCGGCACGGAGGATCAGAAGGAGCGCTTCCTGCGACCGCTCGTCGCGGGTGACGTGCGCAGCTTCTTCTCGATGACCGAGCCGGAGGTTGCAGGGTCGGATCCGACGCTGCTGCGGACGAGGGCCGTACGCGACGGCGACGAGTGGGTCGTCGACGGGCACAAGTGGTTCTCGAGCGGCGCGGACGGAGCGGCGTTTGCCATCGTCTTCGCGATCTCCGATCCCGATGCCGAGCCGCACCGGCGCGGGACGATGATCCTCGTGCCGGCCGACACGGCCGGTGTCGAGGTCGTTCGGCCCGTGCCTGTGATGGGGCATACGGGGCGCGGATGGAGCACCCACTGCGAGGTGCGGTACACGGGCGTGCGGGTGCCCGTCGCGAACACGCTCGGTGGCGAGGGCGATGCCTTCCGCCTCGCCCAGAAGCGGCTCGGTCCGGGGCGGATCCACCACGTGATGCGCTGGCTCGGGCAGATGCAGCGCGCGTTCGAGCTGATGTGCCGGTACGCGAACGAGCGGGAGGCGTTCGGCGGGCCGCTCGCGGGCAAGCAGACGGTGCAGAACTGGGTCGCGGACTCGGCGGCGGAGATCCAGGCATGTCGCCTGCTGACGATGGACGCGGCAGGGAAGATCGACGGCGGCTCGGAGGCGCGCGTGGAGGTCTCGCTGCTCAAGTTCTATGCAGCCCGGGTGCTCTGCGACGTGATCGATCGCGCAATCCAGGTGCACGGCGCGCGCGGCCTCACCGACGAGACGCCGCTTGCGGCCATGTCGATGATGGCCCGTGGGGCACGGATCTACGACGGCCCGGACGAGGTGCACCGGATGGTCGTCGCCAGGCGCATCCTGCGCTCCTTCGCCGACGGCGACGGCTGGACCTTCTCGTAGCGCGCTGCGTGCGCACGTGCGCGAGGTGGCGTCCGGCGGAGTTCGGTGTCAGACACCGTTTCTTGTCAAGAGCAAAGCGCGCCCAGTTCGACACAATCGCTCCACAGGGGCTTCAGGCGGCCACGGCCGTGCGTGGCGCGTCGATCGGCGACGCCGAGCTCGTCGAGCTGCCGTCGAAAGTCTCGTCGACCACGAACTCGGTGAAGCGCGTGCGGGCGTGCACCGGATCGTGGGCGAAGTGCTCGAGGATCTCGCCCACGCGCAGGTATTCGGGCGCCCGAACGAGACCGACGGTGGCGGGGAAGCTCGTCCAGCGAGCGTCCAACGGCGACGAGCAGAGGCCGGCCTCGACCGGATTCCGTGCGACGTAGCGCAGCGTCGTCAGGAACTGCTCCTCCGTCTTCTGAAGCACCGCGCCGAAGCGATTGTCGAAGACGTGTGCCGTTCGACGCCACCGTTGGTCGAAACGCAGCGCATAGCGGTGGTTCAAGTGCTTCATGAACGCCGAAAGACCTCCGTTGGGGCATCGGAAGACGCCATGCCAGTGGTTCGGCATCAGCGACCAGCCGAACGTGTCCAACCGGTGCCTCCGAATCGCAGCGGCAAGAAGCATGTCGAATTCCACGTAGTCGCCGTGGTTCAGGAAGATCGCCTGGCGATTGCTGCCGCGGGCGAACACATGGTAGATCGAGCCCTCGATCCATTCGCGCCTCGCCCTTCCCATGCGTTCAACGTACAGGCAACAAGACGTCAATTGAAGGGATGTGGAGCGATTGGCACAGAGTCGACACGGTTTGCTCTTGACCAGCATCGGTGTCTGACACCGCAGTGGCGGCGCGCGGCGGCGTCGGGTGTTCTCGTACTCTGGAGCAAGGCACATGAGATTCGCGCTGCCGGATCGCCGGCGTCCTTTCGGACCAGTGCTTCTCGAGCTCGACTTGTCACGGGGCGTCGTCGAGACGCCGTCCGCCACGCCGCTCCGGATCGTGGGTGCGCGCCCGGCTCCGGCTCTCCACGCGCTACTGACCGCGCTCCGGCAGGCGGAGCGCGACAGGCACGTCGCGGGTCTCGTCGCGCATGTCGCGCAGCGGCCGATCAGCCTCGCCCTCTCGAGCGAGCTGCGCGACGCCGTTGGGCGGTTTCGCAGATCCGGGAAGGTCGCGGTTGCCTGGACGGAGAGCTTCGGCGAGCTCGGCGTCGGCAACGTCGGCTACCACCTGGCCACGGCGTTCGAGGAGATCTGGCTGCAGCCGAGCGGCGATGTCGGCCTCACCGGGGTGGTCGCGCGGGCCGTGTTCGTTCGGGACGCGCTCGACCGGCTGGGCGTCGAGCCGCAGCTCGCGCAGCGTCACGAGTACAAGACCGCGGCCGACACGTTTCTCCGCAGCGAGATGTCCGACGCCGGGCGGGAGATGGCGCGCCGGCTCGCCGAGTCGGCCACCGAGACGATCGTGGCGGACGTCGCGGCAGCTCGCGGTCTCGACCCGGCCACCGTCCGCGAGATCGTCGACCACGCGCCGCTCACAGCGACGGAGGCGCTCGAGGCAGGGCTGGTCGATCGGCTTGGCTACCGCGACGAGGTCTATGCCTCGCTGCGCTCGCGTCTCGGGGACGTACGGCTGCTGTACGTCGAGCGCTACGGCCGACGCCGCGAGCGTGGGCGGGCTGTGCGACGGGCCGTCGCCGGACGGAGCAGCCCGGTGGTGGCGCTCGTCCGCGCCTCCGGCCCGATCCACCTCGGTCACTCCACGTCGGTTCCGTGGAGCGGGCCCAACGTCGGCTGCGACACGCTTGGTGCAACGCTGCGGGCCGCGGGACGCGATCCGGCCGTCAAGGCCGTTGTCCTCCGGGTCGACAGCCCTGGCGGGTCGTACGTCGCGAGCGATGCGATTCGTCGCGAGATTCTCGCGTTGCGGGGCTCCGGCCGTCCGGTGATCGCATCGATGGCGACGGTCGCCGCCTCGGGCGGCTACTACATCGCCATGCCGTGCGACGTCGTCGTGGCAAGCCCGACGACGCTCACCGGATCGATCGGAGTCCTGGCGGGCAAGCAGGTCGTCAAAGAGGCGCTCGGCCGCGTTGGCGTCAGGATCGACAGCGAGGCGGTCGGCGCGCACGCCGAGATGTTCTCCTCCCAACAGCCCTTCACCGAGGAAGAGTGGGCGCGGCTCGAGGGCTGGCTCGACGAGGTCTACGACGACTTCACGAGCAAGGCCGCAGCCGATCGCGGCATGCCGGTGGAACGCCTCCGCGACGTTGCGCGCGGGCGCGTGTGGACGGGCGCCGACGCACGTGCCCACGATCTGGTCGACCAGCTCGGCGGCCTCGAGGAAGCCGTCGCCATCGCGTGCGAGCGGGCCGGGGTCGGACGCGACGACGTCGACGTCCGCGTGCTGCCGCAGGCGGGCCTCGTGCGCCGGCTCCGAGGGCCGGAGTCGAGCGAGCACGCGGCCGCGGCACACACCGCCGGCCAGCAGCCGCTGCTCGACGGTGCCCTGGCAGCACTCGGTCTGCCACTCGCCGCGGGCGTTCTCACGATGCCGGTCACGTGGGAGCTGTCGTGAGCGCGTCGCACACGAGCCCCCCATACGGAAGGCGCTCCTCGGGCGGCGTCGTGTGGCCTGGCGAGTGCGACGCGGCGCGCGGACTCGTGGATCGCGTCGGCCAACCCAGGCTCGACGGTGTACATGTTCTCGATGTGCTCGTTCGGCACGACGATGACATGACCGGCGTTCCGCTCCCACGAGCGGGAGCTGATCCAGGCGGTGGTCGCGGCAGACTGCATGACCACGTCGTCGTGAACGGGGAAGGGAGGCTCGCCGCCGCCCGCCACGATCGTGCAGAAAGGGCACTCGTAGTCGGAGGGCTCGTGGCTCGGGAGAGACGACTCCGGCCTCACGAAAGTGCCGGCGGCATTCCGACCGAGCGCTCGCCGTCGGCTCGCGGGCCGGGGAGCGTCGGAAAGCGGAAGTCGAGCGGAGGGCGGCCGGGCTGAACCACCCACGCATGCCCCGTCTCTCCTGATGACAGCGCGACCCACGCGGCCTCGGCGACCTCGGCCGGCGTCAGCAGCGGGAAGCCGACCGACTCGAGCGCCTCGCGCGCCGTGCCGGCGACCATCGCCGTATCGGCGAAGCCGGGGCAGACGGCGTTGATCGAGATGCCCCGTTCCGAGAGCGGCGACGCGACACTGCGGACGAACCCGACGATCGCATGCTTCGTCAGCGCGTAAATGGGGTCGTCGGGGACCGCCGTCAATCCCGCGAGCGACGCCGTGCAGACGATCCGTCCGCCCGCCGGCATGACGCGCGCGAGCCTGCGGACGCCGAGGACGACGCCATCCACGTTGACGCCGATCGCGCGCCGGTAGCCGTCGAGCGTGAGCTCGGCCGGGTCCGACGGCCCGCCGAGCACGCCCGCGTTCAGGCAGGCGATGTCGACAGGACCGACGTCCCCCCACGCCTCGGGATCCGTGACGTCGAAGCCGGTGACGAGATCCAGTGACTCGACGTCGAAGCCCTCCGCCCGAAGGCGCGCGACGAGCGCCGCCCCGATGCCCGACGCGCCACCCGTCACGAGCGCGCTGCCGGCGGTCGCGCCGCTCACGGTAGGAGCACGACCTTTCCCGTCGAGCGCCGCTCGGCGACCATCCGCAGCGCCTCCCCTCCTTCGGCGAGCGGGAAGGACGCTCCGACGGAGGGCGTTATCGAGCCTGCCGTCCACTGCTCGAGCAGCTGGCCGACCGCGGCGCGGACGAGCTCGGGCTCGAACCGCATCAGCCGCCCGAGGTAGAAGCCCGCGACCGAGCTGTTCCGGCCGACGAGCCGCGCGGGGTCGATCGTCGGCCAGGCACCGCCCGCGAACCCGACCGCGACGATCGTGCCGAGCGGGCGCAGCTGCTCGAGCCCCGCCGCGAACACCTCGCCGCCGACCTGGTCGAGGATGACGTCGAACGGCTCGAGCCCACCAACCTCGTCGTAGAGAACCGCCTCTGCCGCGCCGAGGCCGAGCACGTGGTCCCGCTTCTCGGGCGAGCCGACGGCGCCGACGACATGTGCGCCGAGCGACGCGGCGAGCTGAACACCCGCGCTCCCCACACCGCCTGCTGCCGCGGTGACCAGCACCCGGGCGCCGGGCCGGAGGACGACCTGCCGGGTGAGGGGGATCCACGCCGTGAGGTACGCCAGGACGAATGCTGCACCCTGCTCGAACGACGCCGTGGCGGGGAGGTCGAACAGCCAGTCGTCCTCGACGGCGACCTTCTCGGCGTACCCGCCGCCCTCCACGCGGACGAAGCCGACGACGCGGCGGCCGTCGGCGGTCGTGCCGGCGACCTCGGAGCCCGGCACGTAGGGCAGCGGCGGCGGCTGGGGGTAGCGGCCTTCGCGGATCAGGACGTCGGCGTAGTTGACGCCGGCCGCGCGCACGTCGACGACCGTCTGCCCGGCCTCGGCGACCGGCGCGGAGACATCTCGTAGCTCGAGCTGTCGGTCTTCGTCGAGGACGAGCGCCTTCACGAAAGCGTCTATCGTCCCGAGAACGCCGGCGGGCGCTTCTCGATGAACGCCGCAACGCCCTCGGCGCCGTCCGCGGAGCGCAGGCAGCGGACGAAGCCGTCGGCCTCGCGCCGCAGGCCCTCCTCGAGCGTGAGGTCGCGCGTCGTGCGGGCGAGCTCGCGCAGCACGGCGACGGCGTGCGGGGAGCGTGACGCGATGCGATCGGCGATCGCGACCGCGGCATCCTCCAGCTCCGCGGCCGACACGACTCGCTCGACGAGCCCCCACGCGTACGCGGTCTCCGCGTCGATGAAGTCGCCGGTCAGGTTGAGAAACATCGCGCGCCCTTGCCCGACGAGACGTGGCAGGCGTTGCGTGCCGCCGCCGCCGGGGATCAGGCCGAGCTGGATCTCCGGCTGGCCGAGCGTCGCGTTGTCGGCGCAGACGCGGACGTCGCAGCACATCGCGAGCTCGAGCCCTCCGCCGAGGCAGTAGCCGTGGATCGCGGCGACGAACGGAGTATCTGCCGCGTCCATCCGGTGCCCGAGGCGCTGGATCCCACGCGCCGAGCCGCCCTCGGAGGCGGTCTCGCGGAGTGCAGGAAACTCCTTGATGTCCGCACCGGCCACGAATGCCCGGTCGCCGCCGCCGCGCAGGACGATCGCGCGGACGCCCGCATCGGCATCGAGCGCGTCGATCTCCGCCTCGAGCTCGTCGAGCAGAGCGGCCGACAGCGCGTTCATGGGAGGGTTGTCGATCGTGACGAGCGCCACCGCCGCGCGGCGTTCGGTCGAGACGAAGGTGCTCATACGTTCTCGACCGGCGTCGCCGACGCGAACTGCTCCCGGAGCGCGGTCTTGCGGAACTTGCCGACGGCCGTCTTCGGGATCTCGTCCACGTACTCGAACCGGTCGGGCAGCCAGAACTTCGCGAACGACGGCGCGAGGAAGTCCCGGAGCTCTCCGTCGGTCGCGGCCGCGCCCTCCCGCAGCACCACCACGGCAAGCGGACGCTCCGACCACTTGTCGTCGGGCACCGCGATCACCGCCGCCTCTGCGACCGCCGGATGCCCCATCAGCGCGTTCTCGAGTGCGACCGTGGAGATCCACTCGCCACCCGACTTGACCAGGTCCTTGGAGCGGTCCTGGATCTCGACGTACCCGTCGGCGCCGATCGTGACGATGTCGCCGGTGCGGAACCAGCCGTCGTCCGTCCAGCGGTCGGCCGCCTCCGGAGCCTCGAGG
>Ga0207706_10002302_pt1 | contig 18617 bp, 11 predicted proteins | sample KBSC53metaG_FD_184318 | JGI IMG/M metagenome (GOLD analysis project Ga0207706, IMG submission 184318) | Corn rhizosphere microbial communities from Kellogg Biological Station, Michigan, USA - KBS C5-3 metaG (SPAdes) (version 2) | ecosystem: Host-associated > Plants > Roots > Rhizosphere > Soil ... | reverse complement strand
TGAGGAGGTCGAGATCCGGCAGTGGACCGTCGAAACCCGGCAGGGACGCCGATCATTCCAGACGCATCTGGATGACTGGCCGCGCAGCCTGCCTAACGGTGGAATTCTCATCCGCGACGTCGCCGGCGATCTCTACCGGCTGGCGGCTCCCGCGGAGATGGACAAGAAGAGCAGAGAACTACTGTGGGCGTTCGTCGACTGACGGGAACGCATCAAAGGGTCAGAGTCGTTGAACCGATCAAGCGACTCTGACCCCTTTGATCCTGGCGCCACACTGGAGCCGCGTGGACGGCGTCTCGCCCACGTCAGGGGTCGGGTATCGGTCGTCCGTTCGGGGCGAATGATCGTGGCGCGTACGCTCGTGGCACGAAGGATTGTGGCGCGTCGTTCCGCCAGCCTTCGGCAACCGTTCCGACCTGCAGGTACGCCGCCACGTCGGCTGGCACCTCTTCATGCGGGAAGTGTCCCACGCCTGGGATTCGCTCGACTCTGACCAGATCTCCCAGCGACGCGAGCGCCGTGATCTCCGACGAATCGGGTTCCGCCGGGTGCGGGACGTCGCCCAACAGTACAGTGACCGGAACCCCGACGCGCTCCACCACCGCCACATTCGACTCGGGCTCGCGCGCGTGATCGAGTCGCTTCGCCAACGAGATCGCCTTCGACAGCTGGCTCAGCACCGGTTCGGTGTACTCCCGCACGGTCGTCGAGTCGAGCCAGTCGTGCCGCCCAGCGTTCTGCTTGATTCCCTTGATGAACCGACCTCGCACATAACCGCGTCCACCCGGGAGCTTCGTGATGAACGAGGCCCATTTGAGCGACGAGGCGAACAGTGCCGTCCGGTTCTCGTCCACGGCGCCACCATCGAGGAGGTAGAGCGCCGAAACGCGGGCGGGTGAGTTCGCGGCGAGCCGGAGCGCGACGCCCGTACCGTGCGCGTGTCCAACGACGCGCGCCGAGTCGACGCCAAGCTCACCGAGCACCGTGTCCACGTAGCGGGCGAGAGCGGCGAACGTGACATCCGCCGAATCTGCGGCGAGGCGGTACGGGTCGATGGTGACGACCCGATTCTCCGACTCCAGCAGCGACGCGAGGCGGCGAAATCCACTGACGCCGCCGATCATCCCACTGATGAGAACGAACGTGGTGGGCCCGCTGCCGCGAACCGCTACGACACTCGAGTCGTAGCGGGTTTCCTGAGCGGCGAGCGTTGCGGACCCGACCGTGATAAGCGCGCAGGCGATTCCCAAACGCCTGCGCGCGGCAAGCCAATTCATTGAACAGCCATCCTGGTCTCCCGTCGAACCACCGTCAGTTCGGCGGGTGCAAACCCGCCCGGTTCTTGAGGATGTGCTGTGGAACGGCTGGACGCCAGTTTCCGCTTCGTGTTGCGGGACTCTACGGCTTTTTCGACGCGCGGTCGATCGGCGCGGGACGCGGCACACGCTTCGTCCCGCCCTGGCTCAGCAGCTTCATCGCCTCCTGCACCGCACGGTCGAGCTGCGGGTCCCTGCCCTTCAGCACCTCATCGGCAGAGTACTCGACTTCGACGTCCGGCGTGATGCCCTCGTTCTCGACCGCCCACTTGCCGTTCGTGTCGTAGAACGCGAGCCCCGGCGCCGTGATGCCGCCGCCGTCGATCGTCGTCGGAACGCCGATCGTGCCGACGAGGCCACCCCACGTGCGCGTGCCGACCAGGGGCCCGAGCTTCCGCTGCTTGAACATGTACGGAAGCGCGTCACCACCGGAGCCCGCCGACTCGTTGACGATCATCACCTTCGGGCCGAAGATCCCCGCCATTGGCGACGTGACCGTCTTGCCGTCGCGCATCGCGAAGTAACCCATGAGCTTCCGATCGAGCTCGTTCACGATGTAGTCGGCCACCTGGCCGCCCTGGTTGTAGCGCTCGTCGATGATCGAGCCTTCCTTCTGCTGCTGTGCGTAGAAGTAGCGCGTGAAGTAGGTGTATCCGCCGCCGGCCGTGTTAGGCAGCCACACGTAGGCGAGTCGCCCGTTCGACAGCGAGTCGACGGTTCGACGATTGTGCTCGACCCACGCGCGACTGCGGAGCGCGTCCTCGCTCGGGACCGGCACCACCGTCACGAGTCGAGACCCGTCGGCGGACGGCGTCTTGCTCACGCGGATGATCGTCTGACGATCCGCCGTACCCTCGAACGCCTTGTAGATGTTCGTCGGCGCCGCGAGCGGCACGCCGTTCACCTCGAGTATGTAGTCGCCCTCGGCCACCTGGATGCCGGGTGCGCTGAGCGGGGCGCGCAGATCGGGATTCCAGTTCTCACCCGTCAGGACCTTCTTGATGCGATAGCGCCCGTTCTCGATCGAGTAGTCAGCGCCCAGCATGCCGACCGATACCGGCGTGTCTTCGGGCTGGTCGCCCGGACCCGTCAGGTACGAGTGCCCGACCACGAGCTCGCCCCCGATCGTCTCGACCAGGTAACCCAGGTCATCGCGATGCCCGATGTACGGGATGAGTGGGCTGTACTTCGCCCACACCGCGTTCCAGTCGGCCCCGTGCATCTTCGCGTCGTAGAAGAAGTCACGCTGGAAGCGCCACGTCTCCCGGGCGATCTGCGCCCACTCCGCGCGCGGGTCCACCCACGCCTCGAGCTGTGCGACGTTGATCGCGCCATCGCCCACCTTCGCGGGCTTATCGGTGCCGACGACGCCCCAGCGTCCGCCGTCCTCGCCGCCGCCCGCCTGGTACAGCAGCTTCTTGCGATCCGCCGAAAGCGAGTACGAGCGGACCCCCTCGATGAACGGAGTGCCCGCACGATCCTTGAGCACGTATCGGTTGACCCGGAGCGCTCCCGGACCCCCACCGGGCATCGGGTCCGCGTAGAAGATCGTGTCGGCCAGGCCTCCCGTTAGGTTCGAGAGCTCGGCCGCCGGTACGGGCAGCGAAAGCACACGCTGACTCAGCCCCGCGACGTCGATGCGCGTCGTGGAGTCGGGCTTGGGGCGCGCCGCACCGCCGGCAGCGGCGCCGGGCGCGGCGGCGGCGGGAGCGGGTGGCGGGCCGGGCTCGTCACCGGCCTCCGGTAGAAGCGGTGACGGTTCGGTCGCCGACAACACCGCGAGATAGATGGAACGCCGAATCGGCCGCTCCTCCGAGCTCATCTCGAGCCAGCCCACGTTAGGCCCGTAATTCGTGCTCGCGAGGAAGTAGAGGTACTTGCCGCTCGCGTCGAACGCGGGCGAGATCGCGTCCGACAAGCCGTCGGTGATCTGATGCGACTTTCTGTCGGCGATCGAGTACGCGAAGATCGCCCGCATGGCGTTGCTGAGATTCTTCGAGTACGCGATCCACCGCGAATCCGGCGACCACACCGGATCGATCGACCGGCTTGGGTCGCTGAATGTTTCAGAGTCGATCTTCGTCGCCTTGCCGCTCGCGACGTCGATCGTCCACAGGTTCAGATGGTTGTCCTGGAAGAGCAGCTGCTTGCAGTCGGGCGACCACGCGAGCTCGGAGTAGAATGCGGCCGACGGCAGCGAGATCGCGCGTGGCTTGGTGACACCCGTCTGCTCGGCGATCATGAGCTGATACTCGCCGCTCGCGTCCGAAACCCAGGCGAGCTGCGTCCCGTCCGGCGACCAGACCGGGCTGCGGTCGTTGACGGCGGTGCTGTGCGTCAGGTTCCGGTAGTCGCCCTTCTCCACCGGCACGGTGAAGATGTCGCCGCGGGCTTCGATCGCGACGCGCACGCCGGCCGGCGAGAGCGACGCGCTACGGATCATGCCGGCCACCTTCCTGTACCCCGCGCGCGCCCACGGCAGATCGCCCGTCGCGTCAATGTTCAGCTGGCGTGACTGGCCGGTCTTCGCATCGACCAGGTGGATGTAGCCGGCCTGCTCGTACACGACCGCATCAGGTCCGGCGCTCGCATTCGCGATGTCGAAGTCGTCGTGATGCGTGAGCTGCTTCAGCTCCTTCGTGTCGGCGTTATACGAGAACAGGTTCGTGGTGAAGGAGCGGTCGGACAGGAAGTACACGGTGTTCCCGATCCACCCGGGGTACGAGTCGTTGCTGTCGGTCCACGGCAGCTTCGTGACGGAGTGGTCGGCGAGGTTCATCACGCTGATGGGGTGCGTGCGGCCGCCCCGGTAGTGACGCCATCCGCTCGCCTCGATCCATCCCGGGAACATCACCGTGGAGACTTCCTCGTAGGCGACGCGCTTCCCGTCAGCCGAGAGCGTGCCGGTGTACGCACGCGGCATGGGGAGCAGTTCGGGGAGTCCGCCATCGAATCCGATGGTGAACAGCCGGAAGTACGAGTTGTGTGGTGGGCTTACTCGCGCGGAAGCGAACACCACCTTCTTTCCATCCGGCGTCCAGCCGCGCACGCGGTCCAACCCCGGATGATACGTCAGGCGTGTCGGGTCACCCCCCGCCGCTGGCATGACGTACGCATCGGTGTTGCCGCCCACGGTCGCGGTGAACGCGATCTTCGAGCCGTCTGGTGAGAAGTACGGTTCGGTCTCGACCGTGGGGGTCGCGGTGAGGCGCCGCGCCTGCCCGCCGTTGCGCGAGACGGTCCAGAGGTCGCCGGCGTACGCGAACGCGACGAGGTCCTTACTGACAGTGGGATGCCTGAGCATCCGCGTGCCTTGGGCCTGTACGATGCTGGTGGCGCCTAACGCCAGGCTGCCGATGAGTGAAATCAGTCGATAGTTCACGATGGGTCTCCGTTTGGACCGGCTACGATGCCATGCAACATCAGAAAGGGGGAAACGGAAACGGCCGGAAACATCGGATTTTGCGGATCGTTCCGCTTGGAGGAAAACTCCACCCGCAACGAGCCGTGTTTTTTTGGGAACAGCCTCGGGAAGCTTGGGCGTCCCGAGGTTGTTCCCCTTCAAATCAGCTCGTTGCGGGTGGAATCGTCCCGTCCTCGGAGCGATCCGCCCGATCAGTAGTTTCCGGCCGTTTCCGCTTCCCCCTTCGGTTTTGGACGCCACACCAAGACTGGACAACCCACGACCAGGCATGGCTACTGCACGACCTTGGACTGCACGACCGGAAGCGAGATGAACGAAGCCTGCTGCGGCGACCGGTAGATCTTGTGCGTCGCCGCGCGGAAGTCCTTGGGGCTAGCGTCGTAGATGTTCGGGACGAACGTCTGCGGATTCCGATCAATGAGCGGGAACCACGAGCTCTGCACCTGCACCATGATCCGGTGCCCCTTCTTGAACCGGTAGCTCTGCGTGTGCAGGTCGACCGGGATCTCCTCGACCTTGTTCGGCGTGAGCGCCTCCGGCTTCTCGTAGCTCTTGCGGAAGCGGCTACGGAACACGTCGTTCGACACCATCAGCTGATAGCCACCGAGCTTCGGGTTCGCGTCGTACGTGTCGGGATAGACATCGATCAGCTTCACGACGAAGTCGGCGTCGGAGCCAGTGGTGGACGCGAAGATCTTCGCGAGGACATCGCCCGCAATGACGATATCGTCGTCGAGCGGAGCGGTCTGCCATGCGGAGACGTCCGGCCGGTCCGACGCAAAGCGCTGATCGTCTACTAACCATTGCGACCAGGAGGAGCCCGGGCCGTACGTTGGCAGGATCGGTCGCACGCGATACGGAACCGGCTTTGCCGGATCCGCGATGTACGCGTCGAAGGCACTGTCAGGCTTGGTCGCCGGCGGCGGCTCGAACGCCAGCTTCCCACCGGGCTGGAAGTAGAGCTTCCGTTCCGTGACCTCGTGTTTCGGCGGCCAACTGTCGTACGACCGCCATGTGTTCGCGCCCGTCTCGAACGTCGTCGCTTCCGCGAGCTCGAGCTTGCCCTTGTCCTTGAGCCAGTAGTTGAACCAGGGCAGCTCGATGCTCTTTCTATAGTATTGCGCCGTGTTGCTTCCGAACTCGATCGCGCCGAGCTTGTCGCCGGTGGGGCCGCGCCAGCCGCCGTGATTCCACGGGCCGACGACCAGGTAGTTCAGGTGCTTCGTGTCGTGCGGCTCGAGCGCGCGGTAGATCGTGATCGGGCCGTAGAAGTCCTCCTGGTCCCACCACCCCGCGACGTTGAGGGTCGGCACGTTCACGCGGTCGATGTACTTCACGACGTTCTCGCGCTGCCAGAACTCGTCGAAGTTGGGATGGGCGACGTAGTTCTTCCACGTCGGCAGCTTCCCCTCGGGCAGGCTGTCCGTGACCTTCTTGAGCGAGCCTAACGACAAGTACCAGCTGTAGGTGTCGTACTGGTCGGGCTTGAACGGCGTGATTTCCTTCCCGCTCTCCATCATCGCGACGTACTCGAAGCCGTAGGACAGGCGGAATGCGCCGTTATGGTGGAAGTCGTCGCCAAGGAACATGGATGACGGCGACGCCTGCGGCGACACGGCCTTGAGCGCGGGGTGCGGGTCGAGCATCGCCATGACGGTGAGCCATCCCGGATACGATACGCCGAGCATGCCGACGCGTCCGTTGTTCTTCGGGACGTTCTTCAGCATCCAGTCGATGGTGTCGTACGTGTCGCTCGCTTCGTCGACCGACTTCGGGACCTTCTTGTCCCGCGGCGGTCGCAGCATGACGAACTGCCCTTCGGAGGTGAACCGTCCGCGGATGTCCTGGAAGGCGAAGATGTAGCCCTCCTGCGCCAGGTCGGCGTACGAGCTGGCGAATGCGCCTTCGGCGCCCGCGATGCCGTACGGCGTGCGGGTGAAGATGATCGGGAGGTTCGCCGTCTGGCTCTTCGGCGTGTAGATGAGCGTGTGGAGCTTCACGCCGTCGCGCATGGCAACCATTACCTCGCGTTTGTCGAACGCGGCGGCGGGGTCGGCCGGTGTCTGGGCGCTGAGGGCACTGACGGGGATGGTCAGGGCCAGGCCGATGTGGCGGATCCGATGGAGCATCATCGCGGGGTCTTTGGTCGACAGTTTTGGTATACCAGTTTCGACTGGTAAGGTAGTTATACGTGCAGGACACGTCGAGAGTGTCATGGCGGTTTCAGGTCAGCAACGTCGCGCTGCGGGCCCGTCGAGATCATCGCGCCGCGGGGCTCGTCGAGATCATCCCGCCGGGAGCGCGGGGGCGCTTTGACGGCACCTATCCCGACCAGGACACTGCTCGTCGCCACCACGCGTCGCGACTTGGCACACTCAGCTTTCAGCATGTGCGCGACCTAATGGTGGCGGAAGCTCGCCGCGTCCACGTTGGGGCGCGCCCGCTTGCTGCTGGCTCCTAACGGGCAGGGTCTAGCCTGACAGGAGGCGAGGCGTCGGGGTGAGGAGGCGTCGCGCGGCGCCGCAGCGATCGCCGGACCTTACGGACCCTTACGCCTAACCGCCGCTTCGGTCCGGCGGCGCCGGCTGCGAGCGCGTTCCGCCGACGAACCCCGATGCCTCGCCGACCGGTCGCGATGCCGACCGTAAAGCCGTCAGCAGCAAGCAGCCAGCAGGGCCTAACGAGCGCGACGAGCCGACGACGCCGGATCCCACGCGTGCCAGGCCCCCCGCTCCCCCAACTGCTCGATCACCCGCGACAGCCGAGCAGCCGCATTTCGCCAATTTGTCTCCACCGAACGCTGCGCCGCCCGGGGATCCCCTGAGGCGATCGCGCGCACGATCACCTCGTGCTCCTTCACCGACGTCGCCAGCTCGTCCACCAGCGCGCTCACGTACAGGCGCGTGTACCGCTCGATCTGCGGCTTGATCGACCGGTGCAGGGCGAGCAGCCGAGGACCCACCACCCCCTCGACGTACGCCCGGTGAAACTCCTGGTCGAGATCGAAGATCCGCCCGAACTCCCGCCGCTTCGACTCCTCGGCCAGCTCGCGGTTGATCTCCCGGAGTCGCGTCACGATCCGCTTCCGCCGATCGTCGGGGAGCGCCGCCGCCGTGTACGCAGCGAGCCCCTCGAGGTGGCCGACTATGAGAATGATCTCACGGCCGTCCTCCTGCGTGAGCGGCGCGACGATGAGACGCTGATCCTGCCCGCGGCCCACCGACGAGACGAAGCCCTCCTGCTGGAGCCGATGCAGTGCGCTGCGCACCGGCGTTCGACTCAATCCCAAACGTTCGGCGACGGCACGCTCGGCGATGCGAGCGCCGGGTGGGAGATGACCCCAGACGATCAGGCTGCGCAGCTCCTGATAGACGCGCGAGACCGTATCGGAGCGCGCGCTGGCTTCAGCCGGCGTGCTCGCGCCCGACTGGGGAGAGGATCTGCGCGCCGCGCGGCGCGGGACCGAGGTTGACACGGCGGCCAAGCTAAGCGCGAGCACGGGCGGTCCGCAACCACGGACGACGCCTCTGTGATAGAGGACGCTCATGTGACCCGCGCGCGGGCACCGCGATCGATCGTGGCGTCCACAGCGACCGATTTGGTCGACCATTGTGGTATGCCCGACACTACCGTACGTTGACGCGCGCTCTTTCCCGCCCACCAGTCAGCCGGCCTATGCCGCTCGATCTCGACGATCCCTCCCGCACCGCCGGATTCGCCGACTCCCATGCCCGCGTCGAGGTCGAAACGCATTCGGGCCTGACCTACCGGCCACTCGTCACGCCCGAGGATGCCGCCGCGTGCTTCGAGCTGCAAGGCGAGATCTGGGGAACCGTGTTCGACCGCGTTCCCGCCTCCCTGCTCCGCGTCACCACCAAGATCGGCGGGCTCGCGATCGGTGCGTTCGACGATAGCGGTACTCTCGTTGGCTTCGTGTACGGCCTCGCCGGGCTGCGTGATGGTCAGGCGATCCACTGGTCACACATGCTCGGCGTTCGCGAAGCCGCCCGCGGCATGGGCGTCGGTCGCCACCTGAAGGAGATGCAACGTGCCATCCTGGCGCGCCGAGGGATCTCTCGCGTGCTCTGGACGTTCGATCCGCTACAGGCGCGGAATGCCCACCTCAACTTCAATCGGCTGGGGGTCAGCCTGGTCGATTACGTCGAGAACATGTACGGCATCACCGCGAGCCCGCTGCACCTCGGGCTGGCGACCGACCGCCTCATCGTCATGCTGCCAACGACTGGCGCCGTGGCCACGCGAACGAGTCGGAACGGTCCCACCGCGGGGAGCGGATCGGTGCCGGTGCTAACGCCCTTCCCGCGCGTAGGCGACATTCAGGTGGATCTCGACGACACGACGGTACCGCACGTGCTCATCGAGATCCCGGCCGACCTGCATCAGGTCATCACGACGACGCCCGATCTCGCCGGCACGTGGCGGCTCGCGACGCGCGGCAACTTCCAGCGCGCACTGCGCCGCGGCTACGAAGTAACCGGCCTCCGCCGAGACCTAACGACGAATCGCGCGTTCTACACGCTCGTGGCGTCGTCATCCGCCGACACCAATCCGGAACGTGCATGACCGGCCCTAACGAACTGCGCCGAAGCCTCGGCTTCACGGACTTGATGCTGATCACGATCGGGACCGTGATCGGCTCGGGGATCTATCTCGTGCCGAGCCTCGTGCTGCGGCAGACCGCCGGCCACACCGGGCTCGCCTTCGCGGTGTGGGCGGTGGCCGGGTTCCTCTCGCTGCTCGGCGCGCTCACGTACGCCGAGCTCGGCGCGATGAAGCCCGAAGCCGGCGGCCTGTACGCCTATCTCCGCGATGCGTTCGGACCGCTGCCGGCGTTCCTCTATGGATGGGCGAGCTTCCTCGTCATCGCGAGCGGATCGATCGCCGCGCTCGCGGTGGCGTTCGCGAACTACTTGTCGCCGCTGCTTCCGTTCCGCGTGCCGGGACCAATCATCTCGCTCGTGGTGATTCTGGTCGTGGCGCTGATCAACATCCGCGGGACGCGCGGCAGCGCGACGGTGCAGAACTGGACGACGGGCGCCAAGTTCGGCGTCCTGTTTCTTCTCAGCGCCGTGCTCACGCTCCGCGGCACCGGCGGCGCCGGGCTGCCGACCGCGCCGATCGAGGTCCCTAACGGGTCGCTCGCGGCGGGCTTCGGCGCGGCGATGATCGGCGTCCTCTGGGCGTACGAGGGCTGGCAGTACGTGACGTTCTCGGCCGGTGAGGCGAAGGACCCGCAGCGCACGTTCCCGCGCGCGATCAGCATCGCGACGTTCCTCCTCATCGTGCTGTACCTGATGGCGAACCTCGGGTATGTCCGTGCGCTCGGGCCGGCCGGCGTGGCGAACAGCCAGCGCGTCGCGGCGGACGCGATCGGCACGATCCTGGGCCCGGTGGCCGGTGCGGTCGTGAGCGCGCTGATTCTCGTGTCGATTTTCAGTGCCCTCAACGGTCTCATCCTCACGACGCCGCGCATGTACTACGCGATGGCGCGCGACGGACTGTTCTTCCAGAAGCTCACGTCCGTGCACCCCCGGTTCGGGACGCCGGCGTTCGCGATCGTGACGCTCACGGCGTGGGGTGCCCTGCTCGCCGCGAGCGGCACGTTCAGCCAGCTCCTCACCTATGCCGTGTTCACCGGCTGGATCTTCTACGCGCTCGGCGCGCTGGCGGTGATGATGCTGCGTCGGTCGGAGCCTAACGCCGTGCGGCCATTCCGCGTTCCGGGGTATCCGGTGACGCCGATCCTGTTCGTCGTCGCAGCGATCGCGCTCGTGATCAACACGATCGTCACGCAGCCGGGTATCTCGTCCATCGGGCTCGCCTTCGTCGCCCTCGGGGCGCCGGTGTTCTTCATCTGGCGCTCGCGCGGTCGCGCATCGGGTTCTGCGGTGGCGTCACCCGCAGAAGGCCGCGACAGATGACATTGAAGGTCGACTCCCTCGATATGCTCGAGCGGGATGCCGCGGCGAGGGCGTCGCTTCCCGCTCCCGGACGTCGAACGGAACAACAACCCCACCTTAAATGGAAAGTCCAGCTAACACGCAGGTGCGACAGGCTGGCAACGCTTGCTCGGTGAGAGGCAAGTCGCCTTTCACCGGGCCATTGTTTGCCCTATGCCTGAGTGTTCTCGCCGCTGCCGGTGCGCCAGCGGCGTACGCCCAGACAAACATCTCGTTCCCGCCGTTTCTCGAGATGCGTGTCCCCAAGCCACCCACGGTCGCGGCGTCGGAGAAGGGGCCGCTCCTCGCGTACGAGGTGCACGTCACGAACTTCACGCCGCAGCCGATCAACCTGAAGAAGCTCGAGGTGATGGCATCGCCGGATCAGCGTGTCGTCTTCACGCTGAGCGATTCGGGGCTGATGCGCGCCGTGTCGCGGCCCGGAATGGCTCCGGCGGCGCAGGCGGAGCGGCTCAAGGTAAATGGCGGCCTGCGTGCCGTCGTGTTCTTGTGGGTTCCGCTGACGGGTGCCGCGCCGAAGTCGATTCAGCACCGCCTAACGATCGAGACCGGTACCGGCGACAGCGTGCGCACGCAGACGCTGGACGGCGCGGCGGTGCCGGTGACGGCGCAGGCGGTGGCGATCGGACCGCCATTGCGTGGTGGCACCTGGCTGGCCGCGAACGGTCCCTCCGACGCGTCGGGGCACCGGCGGACGATCGTTCCGATCTCCGGGACGCCGGCCATCGCACAGCGGTTCGCGATCGACTGGGTGAAAATCTCCGACGAGGACAAGACGTACAAAGGCGACTCGCTCAAGAACGAGAGCTACCACGCCGAGGGCCTCGATGCGTTGGCGGTGGCCAACGGGACGGTCGTCGAGGTGAAGGACAGCATTCCGGAGAACGTGCCGGGGATCAATTCCCGCGCGGTGCCGATCACGCTCGAGACGGTCGGTGGCAACCACGTCATCATCGACATCGGCGGTGGGTACTACGCGTTCTACGCGCATCTCAAGCCCGGATCGCTCAAGGTGAAACTGGGCGACCAGGTGAAGCGGGGTCAGGTCATTGGCCTGGTCGGGAACACCGGCAACTCCACGGAGCCGCATCTGCACTTCCACGTGGCCGACGCCAACTCACCGTTAGGCAGCGAGGGGGTTCCATACCGGCTCGACTTCGAGGTCGTCGGGCACTGCACGACGTTCGGCGCGACGTGTCAGCGGTCGGCACCGGTGACACGGAAAGGCGAGGTCCCGCTCGAGAATGCGTTGATTCGGTTTCCTTGATCGGCATCCAGAAGACGGGAAATGGATTCAACGGGAACCACACGGATCGAGCTGATTCCATCCAGACAGGGAAGCACTGGAACACAAGGTCGTAACTGGTTTTTTGAGCGGCCTCGGGACGCAGGAGTCGTCCCGAGGCCGTTCCCATTTTCAATAGGCTCGTTCGAGTTTCAAACACATCGTCGTTAGGTAATATCCGTTTGATTAGCTGTTTCCGTCCAATCCGTTCCCGCACCGCTGTCTGGATGCTTATCTCTTAGAGTCGAACGACCTGCCGCCCACTTCGCAAAGCGCGTCGCTGGCCGCGCCACTCGAGCACACCAGTCACGCCCGCAGGTAACGTGATCTCAGCCTGAAAGCCGCGCGCTCCGTCAGCCTCGAGCTTCACGTCGATATCCCCGCGCGGATGTGGGACGCGACCCTCAGCTCTACGTAACGGACCCAGCGACGGCGCGATGAGCACTGTTCTGAACCCTGCGCTCGCCGGACGCACGCCCAGTACAGTCGCCAGCAATCCGTAGTTGGGATGCGCGGCCCACGCATGTGTGTCCGATCGCGTCGGCTCGGGGTTCTCGGGAGTTGACGTTAGGCCAAGCCGCAGCATGCCCTGCCACGGCGCCAGCTGCTCGATGTACCGATCTCCCAGCCCCGCCTTGCGCAGCGCTTCCAACACGTAGAAGCCGAAGTAATACGACGCTCGCGTTAGGGTCGTGTCGGACAGCACGCGCTCCATCAGGGCGCGCTGCTCCGCCACCGGTGCGCCATCGGTGAGTATCGCCAGCACGTTCGTCTGCTGACTGTACGAGACGGTGTCCGGCGAGTCCCTGAACAACCCTCGCTTCGCGTCCCATGCGCGCGAACGCACGGCGGCGAGCACGCTCGCTCGTCGCGTGCGATACGCCTCCGCGGCGCCGCGCATCCCGACGCCCGCTTCCAACTCCGCGGCCCGCTGCAGCGCATACGCGTACAACAAGCTGATGGTCGCCGAGTGGCCGTGGTCCGCGCCCGGGGGAACACCGCGCGGCCACGGATTCGTCCAGTCCACGTAGTTCCAGTGCGGCATTGGTCCCAGCATTCCGGTACTGTCTACGTGCCGCGCGTACCAGTCGAGAATACCGCGCACTCCCGCCAACCGCTCGCGAACGAACGCCGAGTCACCGCGGTGCATGTAATAGTCGTGCACCATCGCGACGTAGATGAGCGAGAAAGGCGGGATGATCTGCGTCACCGCCGATGGATACCGGCTCGTGGTCAACCCTTCAGGGATGCGCGAGAGATCGAAGTGCTCGATCGCCTGACGTAGCAACCGGTCGTCCCCGGACACGTACAGCGAGATGAGCCCCTGGATGCGCGTGTCGCCCACGTACTGCAGTTGCTCCCAGTACGGCGTGTCCATGTACGTCTCGAACGCACCGATGCGCGCGCCGTTCCAGTTCATGCGCCACATGTCCGCGAGCCACGGCAGATCGCTGGCGAACCGCGCGCGCTCCGAGAACGGATACGCCGTATAGACCCCGTGCAGATCGTGAACGCGTAGCGGTTCGTCCGCCGTCACGATCTCCATCTGCACGTACCGGAACGAGCGCCAGTACACCGTCTGAAAGCGATGATGTGCACCGCCATCCGGCCTGAACACGTCCCGCACGCCGCGCACGCTGCGCCCGCCGATCGAATCGCGGTGCGCTTTGCGGCCGGCCGAGTCTACCAGCGCTTCGGCATACGTTAGGCGGACAGTGCTGCTCGCACCCCCGCTCGTCTCCAGCACTGGATACGCGTTCGTCGTGTGCGACTGATCCAGCAGCAACGTCGCGGTGGTGTGCGCGGGGACCACGAGATCGCCGGCGGCACGCAGGAACGCTCCGTCGGTCGTGACCCCCGTCGCGCGTCGCACGCGAGCGAGGCGCTGTAACGTCTCCTCCATTGGCGGAATGGAGCGCGGCTCCAGCTGCCATCCGGTCACCTCGCCATAATCGCCAGGCTGCATCGCTCGCCGTTTCGCGAGACCCACGATGCCCCCGCCCGCGGCATTGTCGAACGCCGCCAGCGGCGCCGCCGCCGAGGTCTGAGTTGGCGGCGCCACGATGTACCACGCGCCGTCGTCGTAATCCGGCTGCTCCCACCCCCACGGATAACGCGCGCCGTCGATCGAGTCACCCGGCACCGCCGCGTAGTAGTTGCCCATCGCAGCACTCGTTATGACGATCGGCGCGTACGCGGAGTCCACGAGCAACCGCCAGCCATATCCCGAGTTGACGAGCGCGGCCTCGGCGCTGCTGTTCCCTTGCAGCAGAAAGCCGGTCCGATGGCTGTGCTGCGCCACTGGCCGCGCCGCGCCCCAGTTCCACACGAGCGCGGCGATCACGTTGCGGCCCGGATGCATATGGGGCGCCAAATCCACCGTCTCGTAGCGCCAGTGCGTCACGTCCGACCGCTGCGGGCCGGAGGACACCTGGGCGCCATTCACGAACAGTCGATAGCGGTTGTCCGCGGATACGTGCACGACGAACCGCGCCGGAACCTTCCCCAGCTCGAAGGTCTTTCGCGTGTGGAAGACCGTGAAGCTGTCGCCGGGCACGCCTGGTGGGGCGATCCAGCTGGCCGGCGGGGCGCCGTCGAAGATCGGCGTTGGCTGCGCGCGCGCAGGCGTCGACGCGAGAATGCCGACGACAGCGAGAACGCTCGACCTGATGCCGTGGGTCATTGACCGCTGCGCGGTCATGGGCATGGGCTGATCCCTCGGGTCGATCACGGCGGTTCTGCGCGAGTGCTTCTGCTTCTCAATGGAACTCTATCCGCGCCCGTTCGCGAAGCCAGCTCAAGTCCTGCACAATGAGGTCAGGATGCGTGGCGCGTGCGCGAGCTGGGAAATCCGATGCTGCCTCCTTCACATGACGGTCGAGAAAACCTCCGACCAGGGCGTTCTGAATCGCGGTGAAATTCGCGAGCGCAGCCTGCGTCCCCAACTTGCTGCGCAGCGCCGGAACGCCTGACAGTTCGGGCAGATCCGAAACACCGCTGTGCCGAATGCCGGGCACGAGGAATCGGTATCCATCGGGCCGAAGTCCGGCCCGAGCGAGCACCTCGTATGCGAGATCCGACCCCGTCGGGGTTTGCGGCCCGAGGGGCTCGCGAACACTGGTGTCCATGCCGCGAGGCAAGTCCGGCATTCTCCGAAAATCTTCCCAGAGATCGGAGCCCAGTGTCAAGAAGGGTGTGCGGAGTTCGGTGTCGACCAACTCGTACGACCAGACGCCGCCATCGAGGTGCACGACGCCGCGGGACCGCGGGTCACCCTGTGCCAGCATTCCTGCGACGTACGCGCCGAAGGATTTGCCCATGTACGCCCGGCGCTCATGATCGATGATCGTCGACACCGACGCCGCGGCCGGAATTGCATTCTCCTCGAGCCGGTCGAGCACGAAGTAGACGTCGTCGCGCCAAACAGGGGCGAGCCGCCCCGCCGACGTGGTCCGCAATACTCTGATGTATTCGCGCAAGGCTCCGAGCTGAGCGCTCAATGTCGGGGCGGCGTAGGCGGCCATCGCGCCTAACGCCTGACCGATCTGCATCATGTCCTCGAGAATACGCGGCGATCCGAGGACAGGATCGCCGTTCGGATACACGATGCCACCACTTTCCCACGGGTGCCCTGCGCTGAGAACCACGTATCCGTTCGCGGCGAGGTGCTCGAACAGGGCGGTGTGCTGGGCCGGATACGACAGGTATCCGTGATTGAACACGGCGACAGGAAACTTTCCCGTCGCTGGCGGCGCCCCGACATAGGCATTGGTGAGGAGTCGCACCGCGTTCCGCAACGCGTTAGGCGGTTGCCGAAGCAACTGGAGCGACATGGCCGGGACAGTGCCAACCTCGGCCTCCGTGAAGTAGGGACGGCGCGAAAAGCCGACGACGTCACCCGCCGGATACCACGCCCTCACGTACAGGCGGCGGGTAACGGTCGGCTCGGGTGCGTACTGAGCATTGCGAAGCGCATCGGTGACCTCGAACTCAAGCGTGCCCACCCGGAATGGACCGACGACGTCAGGCCAGTGGCGGCAGTTCGCATCATAGTCGTACGAATCGACGGTCTCCTGCATGCTATAGCTCCATCAGGTCCTTCGCGACGATGACGCGGCCACTGAAATCCTTACGCGCCGCGTCGATCCACATCGGCTCGGTCACCTACGATTCAAAGGCCGTGTCGGAGGAGTTGCTTGGCGGCGGAGGACATGGCGCGTCGGGAGGAAGATTCTGCCTTCGTACTGCGACATAAGTCACCGATTAGTCGACGGACTCCCCTTCAATTGCCGCTGGTACTCCTCATTGTCGAAGTGCCCTTCTGACTTCGCAATGAGGCCGTCGGCTCCGATCGTCCACCGTTCGTAGCCGCGCAAGTTTACTGCCCTGCCCGTCCCACCCGGGCCGGCATTTGTTCCCGTCCACGTCCAGTGAAAGATTGTCTGTCCCGCTTCCTGGCCTAACGAATCAAGCTTAACGACCATATCCGGAAAGGCCGCCATGTAAGAGCGAGCAGTCGCGGTGATTGCGGCCCGGCCAACCGACGCATCACCGTTCACTATCAGCGAGCCATTCTCTTCGTAGAACGCAGCAAACTTCACTGGATCCTTGCCGCTCCATGCTGCCGCGTATCGAGTTGCAAAATCTGTCAGATCACGATTGCTCATTAGGTTTGCCTTGGCAGTGCAACTTGCCATGAATACGAAGGCAGCGCCCATGGTGCAAACTGTCGATGACACTCCACTGACACCTCGTAGCAAGATCATAGATCGTCGTCGTTCGATGATGGCCGCCGCGTGCCGACCTTCGCCAACACTGATGCGGGAATCCCGCACGCCTCGATCACCGCGTCATGGCGCGGCAACCCGCACGCTTCGCGCTGCACGAAGTACATCCAGACCGCTTCGGCGCACGCGTACTCGGCCTCCTCGTGCGCCGCCGTCGACGCTTGGCCCAGCCGCGTGAGGGCCCGTTCTACGGCGCGGCCGAGCCGACCGAGGTTGGCCGCGGTCTCCGCAGCGAGCGCTCGCTTGAGCGCGCTCGCCCCGTTCTCGCGACGCGGGGCAGGTACACCATCCCTGAAATCGCTACCCATGTCTCGACTGCCGTCCTGCTTTTTCATCCTTTCAGTGGCAAATACACATCAGTGATCATCTCGGCTTCCTTCAAGTCCGGTCCGATGTTCACATAGTGGAGGAAGATCGGGAAGTCTCGTGGGCGAAGAACCCGGCCCGGCATAGTGTCAGTTGGCATCACGGTCGGCAGCGACTTGGGCGGCCAGCGCGTCCTCGCAAGCCCGGACGGTGCTCCAAGAGTCCCAGAGGGAGGAATCAGGCGCGGCAAGCAGCGCGTCGTACGCCTCCCGCAGCGCCCCTTTCCGCTGGATCACCTCCGGACTCGGTGGCCCGAGCATCCACGGCTCGAGCCTCGCGGGGTCATACATACTCACGTGGCGGGCGAAGCTGGCGCGCGCCTCCGCGAGTGAGCGACCGTCGTTGCGCTCCTCCGCGCTCGGGGCATCGGGGACGGGCACGCCGGCCTCAGTGAGCCGCGGACTCTCCCATTCGCAAAGCGGGCAGACGCGCTGGGCGAAGTCGAACTCCAGCTCATCCTGCACGAGCGGAACGCGGAGCGTTGGATAGCCGCAACATTCGCAGAACATCCGACTGTCGTGTGGCTCGACGGTCAGTAACCGAGGTTGCACCACGGTGACGCCTGATGTTGGCGAGCGGTGCTCCTCAGATTCGTCCGACGTGTCTCGCCCGGCGCGTCGCGATGAGTGATAGGCGCCGAATAGAGCCCCAAGGCCGGCGAACAGCGGGGCTCCGGAGCGCGCCAGGCGCCATGCGTCTGCGCGCGTCGAGTGCTCGAGGAAATGACGTCCGACTGGCTCGTAGAAAATCGCGAGCATGTAGCCGATGGTGCCGTAGATGGTGGTGGACATCGCAGCACCAGTGATCATCCACCCTAGCGTCCACTTGTGCAGCGGCCGCGTGAGAAAGTAGGCACCTGCCCCGAGGTGCCCCGCGATGAGGTACGAGCTCCAGACGACCGCGACAGCAGCACCGTAGGTCGACCAGGGCACTTCCAACGTCTTGCGCCCGAGCGTCTCCCACAGGTTTACCAGGCCAAGGATGCCGAGCGGCAGCGCGGTATAGGCGCAGAATGCAACGGCCATCGCGAAGCCGAATCCGGCGTCCCGTCGGTACTGCGTCCAGGAGTAGTGTTTCACGACGCTAGTGTGTGTGGTTACCTAACGTATGAAGTCGAGCCGCGAGAGCCGACGCCTAACGCCCTCACTCAGTGCGGTCGCGACGTCGTTCTGTCAGTCGCAATCCACGTTAGGCAAGTGGTGGGTATACCCGGGAACATCGGTAAGAGAGGTCCAAGGCATTGATAACGCTCGACTAACCTGCATCACGGGGCCCGAACGCGTGAGGGCTCTGACGCAGTGGCAAGAGCGTGACGCCATGCCGGGCTGCTGGGATGCGGAGGCGGCCGAGTCTCTGGATCGTCGATCCTATCCTACCGCCTGTCGACACGCGAGCTATCGAGCCGTACATTTGCTGCTCCTTCAGCGGAGTGACCTCTCGTGAGCCTCCGAGCACGCC
>Ga0207706_10002301_pt1 | contig 18622 bp, 18 predicted proteins | sample KBSC53metaG_FD_184318 | JGI IMG/M metagenome (GOLD analysis project Ga0207706, IMG submission 184318) | Corn rhizosphere microbial communities from Kellogg Biological Station, Michigan, USA - KBS C5-3 metaG (SPAdes) (version 2) | ecosystem: Host-associated > Plants > Roots > Rhizosphere > Soil ... | reverse complement strand
CCGTCGAGTCACTCACCATGCAGATCGGCACGGCGCTGCGCGACGACCCGGCGCTGCAAAACAAGGTCGACGGGAGCTTGCAGCGCCTGGTCAGCCACGTGCTCGCCAATTACTCCGACGACATCGCCGAGCTCATCTCCGGGACAGTGGCTCGCTGGGATGCCGCGGAGACCGGCCGTCGACTCGAACTACAGGTCGGGCGCGACCTGCAATTCATTCGGATCAACGGCACGGTGGTGGGTGCGCTCGTCGGGTTGATCATTTACGCGGTCAGCCAGGTTCTCTGAAGCTCGCGCCATCAGCGCAGTGCGCAGCGCCGCGACCCACACCAGGCACGCGCCGAGCATGTGGACGCCTACCAGTACCGCCGGGACCTTGAGAAAGTACTGCGTATAACCGATAGCGCCTTGAGCCAGCTCCGCGCCGACCAGCCACCAGGCGGCTGTCCGCACCCGCCCCGGCGCATGCACGGCGTAGAGCAAGGCGAGCAGGCCGATGCTCAAGCCGATGAGCAGCATGACGACGTCGGCGTGCAACTGCGCCATCGCGCGCACGTCCAGTCCGGTTCGATGCACGTGGCCCGAGCTGTTGCGATCGCCGGCATGCGGACCGCTGCCGGTCACGATGGTGCCGAGTACCAGCACCGCGGCAACGACGACGACCACGAGCCGGGCCAGAACCGCCGCGGCCGGCCCGACCGGAGGCGGTATCGGCGCCTCGCGAACCCGCCACCACAGGAGCACGGTCACCGCGATGGCGGCCATCGACGTCAGGAAGTGGAGCGCGACGACCCACGGATTGAGATCGGTGAGCACGCTGATCCCGCCGATGACGGCCTGTACCGGAATGATTGCGAGGGCGAGCGCGGCGAGGGCAACCTGCCGGCGCTGCACGACCGCCGCAATGAGCGTGGCGAGCGCGATGGCGCCCAGCACGAACGTGAGCTGTCGGTTGGTGAACTCGATCAGGCCGTGAGCGGCGGCCTGCCGGGTGGGCGTGAGCGCCGAGTCCGTACACGACGGCCAGGTCGGGCAGCCGAGGCCGGAGCTGGTCAATCGGACCGCGCCACCGGTCACGACGATGCCGCAGTTGGCGACGATCGACGCGATCGCCAGTCCGGTGAGCACCCGCGGCGATGCGAACCAGGCCCTGACCCGCGCGGTCACTCCCATCGGAACCATCTCACAGCGGCCGGGACGGCAAACGCGGTCCACGCCAGAAGCGTCACCAAGGCGCGGATCGGCGGTCCCGATCCGTGCTGCAGCACAAGGTGCAACCCGTCGGACAGCGCGGCCGATGGGAGGAGTCGCAGGACGCTTGCGAGTGCGGGCGGGAACTTGTCCAGCGGGATGGCGATCCCTCCGCAAAACAGCAGGATGAGCCAGATGAGGTTGGCTGCCGCCAACGTCACCTCGGCTCGCAGCGTGCCGGCGACAAGTAATCCCAAGCCGCCGAACGCGGCGGTGCCGATGACGATCAGCAGGACCGGCCACAGCGGGTCACCCTGCGGCTGCCAGCCCAGGATGAAGCCGAGCCCGCAGATCAGCACGATCTGGACGGCCTCCAGGATCAGCACCGCCGACGTCTTGCCGGTGATGAGCACCGAGCGCGGCAATGCCGTCGCGCCGAGGCGTTTGAGCACGCCGTACTTGCGTTCGAATCCGGTGCCGATCGCGAGTCCGGTGAACGCGGAGCTCATCACGGCGAGGGCCAGGATGCTCGGCACCACGAAATCGATGCGTGGGCCGCCGAGTGAGTACAGCAACGGCAAGTTGAAGAAGAACAGCAACAACAGCGGGATGACGAGCGTGAGCATTACCTGCTCGCCGTTGCGCATCAGCAGGCGCAGCTCCATCCCGGTCTGGGCCAGGAACATCCGGCCGACCGGCGCCGCACCCGGTGCGGGGGCGAAGGGCGATGTAGTGCTGGTCGCCGTCATATGCGAGCGCCGATCATGAGGCTGGGGTGCCTGCGGGCCAGCAACGTGGTCACGCCCGCACCGCGCGTCCGGTCAGGTCGAGGAACACGTCCTCCAGGCTTCGGCGCTCGACGGCCAGCTCCTCGGCGAGGATGTTCTGGCTGGCGAGCCAGGCGGTGAGCGTGGCGAGCAGCTGCGGAGTCACCTCGCCCGTAACGAGGTAGCGCCCGTCGCCTTGCTCGGCCACCCGGGTCCCAGGTGGCAGCGCGTCCCGCAGCTCCGTCACGCGCAGTCCCACCGACACCCGCACGCGGATCTGCCCCTCAGCACCGTGCCGGGTCAGCTGGGCCGGCGTTCCTGCGGCGACAACCCGGCCTGCGTCGACCACCACCACGCTGTCCGCGAGCTGCTCGGCTTCGTCGAGAAAGTGGGTCGTGAGGACGACAGTGACGCCAGCCACTCGGAGCTCGCGCAGCAGACTCCAGGTGGCATGCCGGGCCTGGGGATCCATGCCGGCCGTGGGCTCGTCGAGGAACACGAGTTCCGGGCGGCCGACGAGCGATAGAGCCAGCGACAGGCGCTGCTGCTGACCGCCGGACAGCCGACGGACCTGGATGCTTGCGACGTCCCGCAGCCCGACCCGGTCGAGCAGCATCGAAACGTCAAGGGGTCGAGCCGCGTAGCCAGCGAACAACTCGAGCAGCTCGCCCGTTTTCGCCGCGGTGTATCCGCCGACCCCGCCCTGCAACATGACGCCGACCCGCGGTTTGAGGCGGTTCCCGTCGCGCCGCGGATCCAGGCCCAGTACCCGGACCTCACCGGCATCGGCGCAGCGGAAGCCTTCGCAGATTTCCACGGTCGTCGTCTTGCCGGCGCCATTCGGGCCGAGGAGCGCGAGAATCTCGCCGCGCCGCACGGTCAGCGACAGCCCGTCGACCGCGCGAGCGCCGCCGTAGCTCTTGACAAGGCCCCGCACCTCGACCGCGGCGTCTCCCACGCTACGAGTCTAGGAAAGGCGGCTTTGCGTCACCCACGACGCTCATGCTGCTTTGGCGTTGCTCGCGTACATGTCTACGTACTCCTGCCCGGACAAGCGCTGCACGGCTTTCCGAATCTGCTCGGTGATCTCCCGCAACACGCGCGAGCTGCGTTCTTCGGCCGCGCGGCCGGAGAAGTCCATCGGTTCGCCGAAGTGAACTCCGACCGCAGCCTTATGCCAGCGTTTGCTGTCGGGTGGCTGCACGTCTCTGGTGCCGATCAGCCCGACCGGGACGACCGGCGCGCCGGACCGCAGCGCGACCCGCGCGACACCGGTGCGGAACTTGTACAGCCGCCCGTCCGGCGAACGGGTGCCCTCCGGGTAGATGCCGAGGGCACGGCCGTCCTGGAGCAGCTCGACGCCGACCTCTATCGACGCCGCGGCGGACCGGATGTCGCCGCGCTCGACCGAGACCTGACCCATGCCGCCGAAGAAGGCCGCCATGGCGCGTCCGCGCAGCCCGGGCGTGTTGAAGTACTCCGCTTTGGCGAAATAGAACACTTGGCGCCGCGCGGCCAGCGGGGTGAAGAACTCGTCCGCGAACGAAATGTGGTTGCCGGCGATGATGACCGCCCCGGTGCGTGGAACGAACTCGAATCCGACGATCTCCGGCCGGTAAAGTACACGTAAGGCGGGAGCGAGCGTCAGCTCGAGCGTCCGGTACAGCACGGTGCGGCAACTTACACCGGCCCGACAGGCTGTGATTTTGAGCGGCGCGCCCTCCCCCACCAGCGGCCAGCCGCCAAATACGTCATACTGATGTTGTGAAAATCGAGGCCAGCACGTCGGACGCCGGTGCCATTCGCACCCGCGATGCCGTGGCTCGCCTCATTCTCGAGCAAGGGCCACAGACCGCGGCGGCGTTGGCTGGCGCCTTGCGCCTATCGCCGGCCGCCATCCGGCGTCATCTGGACGCCCTGGTCGCAGACAACCTTTTGACTGAGTGCGACCCCCGGCCCCGTCGCCGTCGGGGGCGCGGGCGGCCCGCCCGTGCTTACGCGCTGACCGACGCCGGGCGAGCGGCGTTCCCGCACGCCTATGACGACCTGGCCACGACGGCCCTGCGCTATCTGCGGGAAACCGGTGGCGAGGCTGCCGTTGCCGAATTCGCTACCCACCGGGCGCGCACGCTCGAGGCCGCGGTTGCGCCGACGATGCCCGTCGGGACGGGTGCGGGGGGTCGCGAACGCCGGGTCGAAGCCCTGGCCGTGGCGTTGACCGGGCAGGGATACGCTGCCAGTACCGAGCACACCGGCGCCGGCGTGCAGCTGTGCCAGCACCACTGCCCAGTTGCGCACGTCGCCGCCGAGTTCCCGCAGCTGTGCGAGGCCGAGACGCGGGCCTTCGAGCGGGTGCTCGGCACGTACGTTCAGCGGCTGGCGACCATCGCCCACGGCGACGGGGTATGTACCACGTACGTTCCAGAACCACCGAGCACGTCCGTAACCGCCACGACACCATCCCGATCCGGGAGGACTACCTGATGACCACCGCACCGGAGCGCGTTCTCACTCAAGACGAGCAGATCGACGCGCTCGGCCGCTACGGCTTCGGCTGGGCCGACACCGACGTCGCCGGGGCCAGCGCGCAGCGCGGCCTGTCCGAAGCCGTCGTGCGCGACATCTCGGCCAAGAAGAACGAGCCGGAGTGGATGCTGCGGCGCCGATTGCGGGCGCTCGCCATCTTCGAGAAGAAGCCGATGCCCAACTGGGGTTCCGATCTCTCCGGGATCGACTTCGACAACATCAAGTACTTCGTCCGCTCGACCGAGAAGCAGGCCGCCAGCTGGGATGAGCTGCCCGCCGACATCAAGAACACCTACGACAGGCTCGGCATCCCCGAGGCGGAGAAGCAGCGCCTCATTGCCGGCGTGGCCGCGCAATACGAGTCCGAGGTCGTCTATCACAAGATCCGCGAGGACCTCGAGGCGCAGGGCGTCCTCTTCCTCGACACGGACACCGGATTGAAGGAGCACCCGGAGCTCTTCGAGGAGTACTTCGGCTCGATCATCCCGGCCGGCGACAACAAGTTCGCGGCGCTGAACACCGCCGTCTGGTCGGGCGGGTCGTTCATCTACGTGCCGAAGGGCGTACACGTCGACATCCCGTTGCAGGCCTACTTCCGGATCAACACCGAGAACATGGGCCAGTTCGAGCGAACGCTGATCATCGTCGACGAGGGCGCCTACGTGCACTACGTCGAGGGCTGCACCGCGCCGATCTACAAGTCCGACTCGCTGCATTCCGCCGTCGTCGAGATCGTCGTCAAGCCGGGAGCCCGGTGCCGCTACACCACGATCCAGAACTGGTCGAACAACGTCTACAACCTGGTCACGAAGCGGGCCCGGGCCGAGGCCGGCGCGACCATGGAGTGGATCGACGGCAACATCGGCTCCAAGGTGACCATGAAGTACCCGTCGGTGTGGATGACCGGAGAACACGCCAAGGGTGAGGTCCTGTCGATCGCATTCGCCGGCGAGGGCCAGCACCAGGACGCCGGGGCCAAGATGCTGCACCTCGCGCCCAATACCTCCTCCACCATCATCTCCAAGTCCGTTGCGCGCGGAGGTGGCCGGACGTCCTACCGCGGCCTCGTCCAGGTGAACAAGGGCGCGCACAACAGCCGGTCGACGGTGAAATGCGACGCGCTGCTCGTGGACGCCATCAGCCGGTCGGACACCTACCCGTACGTCGATGTCCGCGAGGACGACGTATCCATGGGTCACGAGGCCACCGTGTCCAAGGTCAGCGAGGACCAGCTGTTCTACCTGCGCAGCCGAGGACTGACCGAGGACGAAGCCATGGCCATGGTGGTGCGCGGGTTCGTCGAACCGATCGCGCGCGAGCTGCCCATGGAGTACGCGCTGGAGCTGAACCGACTCATCGAGCTGCAGATGGAAGGAGCCGTTGGCTGAGGTGACCCTCACCTATACCCCGACTCATTCCCACGGACCGCTGCCCACCGGGAGCCCCGCGGACCGATTCACCTCACGTGACCCAGAAGCCTTCGAGCTTCCGTCCGGACGTGATGAGGAATGGCGCTTCACGCCGTTGGCCAAGATCCGCCGGTTCTTCGAACCGTTCGTTCCCGATGGCGTGATCGAGGGCACGAACCACGTTCCGGCCGGTGCGCAGGTCGACGTCGTGACGCCGTCATCGCTGCGTTCCTTCGGCGCGGCGCTCGTTCCGGCCGACCGGGTCAGCGCTCTGGCCATGCAGCGCGCCTCCCACGGGCTGCACGTACAGGTGGATGCCGGTGCCGACGTCGTCCCGCCAATCGTGCTGGAGCGGATCGGTACGGGCGGATCGGCTTATGTCCATCACGTCGTCGACGTCGGACCAAACGCACGGGCGACAGTGGTGTTCGACCACCGGGGCACGATCGAGGTCGCCGGCAACGTCGAGGTTGTGCTCGGCGACGGTGCCTCACTGCAGCTGGTCTCGATCAACGACCGCGATCCGGGGTCGATCGAGCTGACCGCGTACGCCGCTTCGGTCGGCCGGGATGCAACCTACCGATTCGTGAACGTGGCCCTGGGCGGTGAGGTCGTGAGAAGCGTGCCCACCGTTCGCTTCGCGGGCCCAGGTGGCCGCGCCGACCTTCTCGGCATCGCGTTCGCGGGCGCGGGCCAGCACCTGGAAAGCCGGCTGTTCATCGACCACGCCGCACCGAGCTGCTCGTCGACCGTGCTGTACAAGAACGCGTTGTTGGGCCATTCGGCCCGAACCGTGTGGATCGGCGACGTGCGCATCCGGCCCGCTGCCATTGGCACCTCGACGTTCGAGACGAACCGCAACCTGCTCCTGTCCGACGGAGCGCGCGCCGACTCGGTGCCCAACCTCGAGATCGAGACCGGCGAGATAGCCGGAGCCGGCCATGCCAGCGCCACGGGCCGGTTCGACGACCTGCAGCTGTTCTACCTGCGCTCGCGCGGAATCCCAGAGGCCGAGGCGAGGCGGCTGGTCGTCCGGGGCTTCTTCGCCGACGTGGTCAGTCGCCTCGGGTTGCCCGCCTTGGAGGACCGGTTGATGACCTCGATTGACGACCGCCTGTCCATCCCCACGAAAGAGACTGTTGATCAGTGAGCACGCTTGAGATTCGTGACCTGCACGTCAGCGTCGACACGGTTGAGATCCTGCACGGCGTCGACCTGACGGTGTCGTCCGGCGAGACCCACGCGATTATGGGGCCGAACGGATCCGGTAAGTCGACCCTCGCGTACTCCATCGCCGGTCACCCGAAATACACCGTCACGCAGGGCCAGATCCTGCTGGACGGGCAGGACGTGCTCGCGATGACCGTGGATGAGCGCGCCCGCGCGGGACTGTTTCTCGCGATGCAGTATCCAGTCGAGGTGCCGGGCGTCTCGGTCTCGAACTTCCTGCGTACCGCGGCGACCGCGGTGCGCGGAGAGGCTCCCAAGCTGCGCACCTGGGTCCGGGAAGTCAATGACGCGATGGCCGGTCTCGAGATCGACAAGGCCTTTGCCGACCGCAGCCTCAACGAGGGCTTCTCCGGCGGGGAGAAGAAACGCCACGAGATTCTGCAGATGACGCTGCTCCAGCCCAAGATCGCCATCCTGGACGAGACGGACTCCGGTCTCGACATCGACGCGTTGCGGGTCGTAAGCCGAGGCGTGAATCAGGTCCGGCAGACCGGCATCGGGACCCTGCTGATCACGCACTACACGCGAATCCTCCGATACATCAAGCCGGACTACGTGCACGTCTTCTTCGACGGCCGCATCGTTGAGTCCGGGGGAGCGGAGCTCGCCGACCAGCTGGAGAGCGAGGGCTATGCCCGCTTCGGCGTGAACGAGACGGCAAGTGCGTGAGTGAGCGAGCATCGCAGGTTAGGCAAGCAGCAGCCGGAGTGAAACGTGCCCATTGACGTCGAGGCGGTTCGCAAGGAATTCCCGATCCTGAGCCGCGAGGTACACGGGGTCCCCCTCGTATACCTCGACAGCGCCAACAGCGCCCAGAAGCCCCAAGTGGTCATCGACGCCGAGGCCGATCTCTATGCGCACCACTACGCCAACGTGGCTCGCGCAGTGCATACGCTCGGTTCGGAAGCAACTGCAGCCTATGAGGGTGCCCGCGACGCCGTGGCGGCGTTCCTCAACGCGCCCGGCCGAGACGAGGTGGTATTCACCAAGAACATCTCCGAGGCGCTGAATCTGCTCGCGTACTCGTTCTCGAACGCGGCCACGTTCCCGACGGCGGAGCGGTTCCGCATCGGTCCGGGCGACGAGATCGTCGTCACCGAGATGGAACACCACTCCAACCTCGTGCCCTGGCAACTTCTGGCCCAGCGAACCGGCGCCACGTTCCGCTGGATCCCGATCGACGACGAGGGCCGGCTGGTCGAATCAGCCATCGACGAGGTCATCTCCGACCGCACCAAAGTCGTCTCCTTCGTATATCAGTCCAACGCACTCGGCACGATCAATCCGGTCGAGCGGATCGTCGCTCGGGCCCGGGAAGTCGGTGCCCTGTCGATCGTTGATGCCGCCCAGGCGGCGCCGCACCTTCCGCTCGACGTGCAGAAAGTCGGTGCGGATTTCGTCGCGTTCACCGGTCACAAGGTCTACGGACCGACGGGCGTCGGCGTGCTATGGGGTCGCTACGACCTCCTGGCCGACCTGCCGCCGTTCCTCGGTGGCGGCGAGATGATCGAGACAGTGGCCATGACCGGCAGCACGTATGCGGCCCCACCTCATCGTTTCGAGGCCGGCACCCCGATGATCGCCCAGGCGGCTGGGCTCGGCGTCGCCGTGGAGTGGCTGGGCAATCTGGGTATGGAGAACGTCCGGGAATACGAGCACGAGCTCGTCTCCTATGCACTCGGCGAGTTGAGCGGCGTTCCGGGCCTGCGCATCGTCGGCCCGACGACGTCGGTCAGCCGCGGCGCGACGATCTCGTTCACGCTCGACGGCATCCACCCGCACGACGTCGCGCAACTGCTCGACGAGCAGGGCATCGCAGTGCGGGCCGGCCACCACTGCGCCCGTCCGGTCTGCCTGCGGTACGGAATACCGGCGACGACCCGAGCGTCCTTCGGGGTATACACGACGACCGATGAGATCGACGCGTTGGTTCGCGGGCTAGACCGAGTCAGAGGGGTATTCGCAGCATGACGGCGTCGCTGGACTCGATGTACCAGCAGATCATCATCGACCACTACAAGCACCCGCACCACCGCGGGCTGCCGGAGTCGTTCGACGCCGAGGTGCACCACGTCAACCCCACCTGCGGCGACGAGGTAACGCTGCGAGTCCGGGTGCAGGACAACACGATCACCGACCTGGGGTGGGTCGGCGAGGGCTGCTCGATCAGTCAGGCGGCGACTTCAGTGATGAGCGATCTGGTGGTTGGCACCCAGGTGGAGCAGGCGCTTGCGCTGCAGCAGAAGTTTCTTGATCTGGTGCAATCGCAGGGTCACGCCGTGCTGACCGATGACGACGCCGAGCTGCTCGACGACGCGGTCGCGTTCGAGGGAGTGGCCAAGTATCCGGCCCGGGTGAAATGCGCGCTGCTCGGCTGGATGGCGATGAAAGGAGCCGTCGCGGACGCGGCGGCGAAGGTAGGAGAGTAGCCGTGACCGACACAACCGCTGCACTGACCCGGGACGAGGTCGAGGAGGCCATGCGCGACGTCGTCGATCCGGAACTGGGGATCAACGTGGTTGATCTCGGGCTGATCTATGACGTCTTCATCGAGCCGGAGACGGATCCCGGCGCCGCGCCGGTGGTGACGCTCGACATGACGCTGACCTCGGCCGCGTGCCCACTCACCGACGTGATCGAGGATCAGGCCAGCGCCGCGCTTACTGGCGGCCCGCAACCGCTGGCGTCCGACGTCAAGATCAACTGGGTCTGGCTACCGCCGTGGGGGCCCGACAAGATCACCGACGAAGGTCGCGAGCAACTGCGCGCGCTCGGCTTCAACGTCTGAACGCTGATCGGGAGTACCGGCCGCCGCCCGTCGGTTAGGCCTGATATGACCTCGCAGCAGACCGTCAACCGTGGCCGTATCCGTCTCGAGCCCTCGCCCAAACGCGTCCGGGTCCAGCTCGGCGGACTGACCGTGGCTGATTCCGGCCGAGCGGTGCTCGTCTGGGAGAAGCCTTATTACCCCACCTACTACTTCCCGATCGACGACGTCCGGACCGACCTGCTCAATCCCGATCCCGGCGTATCCCATTCCCCCAGCCGCGGCGACGGCACGCTCTACACCGTGACCGCCGGTGCGCGAACGGTGCCGGGAGCTGCGGTGCGCTACGAGCAGTCGCCCATTCCGCAGCTGCGGGATCTCGTCCGCTTCGACTGGGATGCCATGGATCACTGGTTCGAGGAGGACGAGGAGGTGTACACCCATCCGCGCGACCCGTACACCCGCGTCGACATCCTCGCCAGCTCGCGCCGGGTCCAGGTCGAGGTCGACGGGGTGACCGTGGCGGATTCGACCAGCCCGCGGCTGCTCTTCGAGACCGGCCTCCCGACGCGCTACTACGTGCCCAAGACCGACGTACGAATGGACCTGCTCCGGCACACCGACACGTCAACCGGCTGCCCGTACAAGGGGACCGCGGAGTACTGGTCGATCGACGTCAACGGCCGCGCGCACCCCGATATCGCTTGGTCCTACAAGGCGCCGTTCGCGGAGAGCCAGAAGATCGCCGGCCTGATCGCGTTCTACAACGAGAAGGTGGACCTGGTCGTCGACGGCCTGCGTCTCGACCGTCCGCAGACGAAGTTCAGCTGAGCCCTCAGATCAGGCCAACAGCCGACCCGCAGGTACACTCGCGACATGCATGAGCTCCGGGTCGGGTAGCGGCACCAACCAGCCGCGCTATGCCCGCACCCTTCCTCAGGAGCCGTATTCATGATCGCCGCCACCGATTTGGAGCTGCGCGCGGGCGCGCGCATCCTGCTTGAACCAACCACGCTGCGCATCCAGCCCGGAGACCGCATAGGCCTCGTCGGCCGAAACGGCGCCGGTAAGACGTCGGCGCTGCGCGCGCTGGCCGGAGAGAGCGTGCCGCACGCCGGACGGATCGAGCGGCGCGGGCCGGTCGGATATCTGCCCCAGGACCCGCGAACCGGCGACCTGGACGTCACCGCTCGGGATCGAGTGCTGTCCGCTCGGGGCCTTGACCGGTTGGTCACGGAAATCGCGAAGATCCAGGTCCAGCTGGCCGAGACGCCCGACGACGAGGCGTTGGTGCGCCGCTACGGACAGCTCGAACATCGCTTCGACGACCTCGGCGGTTACGCCGCGGAAAGCGAAGCCGGCCGCATCTGCTCCAGCCTCGGCCTGCCCGATCGGGTCCTCGGGCAAACCCTGCGCACGTTGTCGGGCGGCCAGCGCCGCCGCGTCGAACTGGCTCGCATCCTGTTCGCGGACGGTGACATCGCGGGGGAGTCCGCCACCCTGCTGCTCGACGAGCCGACGAACCATCTCGACGCCGATTCGATCACCTGGCTGCGGGACTTCCTACGCCAGCACCAGGGCGGCCTGGTAGTGATCAGCCACGAGGTCGGGCTTCTCGACGCGGTCGTGAACAAGGTGTGGCACCTAGACGCGAATCGCGCCGCCCTCGACGTCTACAACGTCGGCTGGAAGACCTATCTGCAACAGCGCGAGACCGATGAGCGACGACGCCACCGTGAGCGAGCGAACGCCGAACGCAAGATCGAGGCGCTCCGGAGCCAGGCCGACAAGATGCGCGCCAAGGCCACGAAGGCTCGCGCCGCCCACCAGATGGATCGCCGGGCGGATGTCCTCGCAGCCGGCCTGCCCGACCGGCGCGTCTCCGACAAGGTCGCCCGGTTGCGCTTTCCCACCCCGGCACCGTGCGGACGTACCCCGCTCCGGGCCGAGGGACTGTCCAAGTCCTACGGATCCCTCGAGGTATTCACCGACGTCGACCTGGCGGTGGACCGCGGTGCCCGCGTCGTTGTGCTGGGACTGAACGGTGCGGGCAAGACGACCCTGTTGCGACTCCTTGTCGGTCTGGAACCGCCGGATACCGGGGAGGTCGTGGCCGGCCACGGGCTGCGCCTCGGCTACTACGCGCAGGAGCACGAGACGCTCGATCACGACCGGACGGTCCTGGAGAACATGCGCACGTCGGCCTCGGCGGCCCCGGCCGATCTCACCGATACCGAGCTTCGCCGCATTCTTGGCGCATTCCTGTTCTCCGGTGACGACGTGAACAAACCGGCCGGGGTGCTCTCCGGAGGCGAGAAAACGCGCCTTGCCCTCGCCATGCTCGTCACGAGCGCAGCGAATGTTCTGCTCCTGGACGAGCCGACGAACAATCTCGACCCGATGAGCCGCCAGCAGGTGCTGAACGCACTGCGGACCTACGCCGGCGCGATCGTGCTGGTCACCCACGACGAGGGCGCCGTCGAGGCGCTTCAGCCGGAGAAGGTCATCCTGCTGCCGGACGGCGTCGAGGACGCCTGGAGCGAGGATCTGTCGGACTTGATCGCATTAGCATGATCGACATTCGGCGGAGCGCAGTACGATAAGGGCACCGGTGCGACACCGTCCGTCGCATCGTCCACTCCCACCCACCGGGTCACTGGGTCACACGTCGCTGTGGGCGGGCACGTCGGTCCTCGGCCGGGGGCGCGAACATGGGCGATCGGGGACGTACCCAGCGGCGGCGTCAGATCGGCACCGCTGGCCGAATCGTCTGCGGCGTACTTGCCGTGGCCGTGTTGGTCGGCAGCGGCTGGGCCTGGGCCACTTATCGTTCGTTCGCCGCCAAGATCGTCCGCATCGACGCGATCCCGCCTACCCCCACCGCCGGCCCGTCGACGAGCGCGGCGCACAAAGATCTCGACGGCAAGGATCAGAACATCCTGATCGTCGGGAACGACAGCCGGGACGGCGCGACCCCGGCCGAACTGGCCGATCTTGGCACCACTGCGGACCCCGGCGCATCGAACACGGACACCATGATGGTGCTGCACGTTCCCTCGGACGGCAGCCGAGCCAGCGTGATCTCCTTCCCGCGGGATTCCTACGTCGCGATACCCGGCCATGGAATGGGCAAGCTCAATTCGGCCTATTCCTTGGGTGTCCAGGATGCGAAGGGCGATCCGGCCGGCGGATACCGACTGCTCATCCGGACCCTCTCGGCTCTCACCGGCCTGACCATTGATCACTTCGTGTCCGTCGGCCTGCTGGGCTTCTACCGCATCAGCAATGCGATCGGCGGTGTGCCAGTGTGCCTGTTGCACGCGCAGAACGCGCAGACCGACGCTGACGAGTACGGGTCGGGCTACTCCGGCATTGATCTCAAGGCAGGGTGGCAGACCATCCAGGGCAAGCAGGCTCTCGCTTTCGTACGCCAACGGCATGGGGTCCCCGGCGGGGACCTCGGGCGCATCAACCGGCAGCACTACTTCCTCAGCCAGGCCATCAAAAAGATCGCATCGGCCGGCACCTTGCTCCATCCGGCAACGATCACCAAGTTGCTCAACGCCGTCCGCTCGTCCGTCGAGATGGACCCGCGCCTCGACCCCCTGTCGCTGCTCACTGAGTTGGGGGAGATGTCGGCCGGCAATATCACCTTCTCCGATATGCCGACCGATGGCAGCACAATCAATAGCGCCGGGTGGGTCTTTCTGGTCAATCCGGCCCAGGTAAAGGTCGCCGTCGCAGCGATTATCCGCAAGCGACCGTCGTCCGTGGCCACCGCCGCTCCGGCCCCGGCCGCGCCGACCTCCAGTCGGAGTACCGCATCCAGCCACCCCACCACGCCGGCGCAGAACACCGGCCAGTGCATCGACTAGGGCTGGCCGCCTACCTCCGATCATTGCGGTCGGCATTCCGAACGAATCTGATCTTGCGGCTTCGCAAGTGCGCTGATATCAAGACGTGAGGGCTTCCGCGGAGCGGAGCTGCCTGCGGACGGTTCGGAAGGGAATGACAATGGCCGCGCTGAAGAAGGGTGTCCGGATCACGGGCACTGAACGCACGAAGCTCGCGACCGATCTTCGCAAGCAGTACGACAAGGGCCGTAGCATCCGCGAGCTCGCCAGCAGCAGCGGCCGGTCATATGGCTTCGTACATCGGGTGCTGGCCGAGTCCGGGACGACGCTGCGCGGACGTGGCGGCGCCACGAGGAACAAGAAGAAGGCGAAGTAGCACTGACGTTTGGTCCGGCGGCCGTACCAGCTGAGGCCGGCTTCGTCATCACCGTTGCTGATGCCGTCGCCCGAATCACGCTGAACAAGCCGGAGAAGCGCAACGCCCAGACGCCGGACACCTGGCGCTGGCTGGCCCGGGCCGGCGCCGACCTCCCTGGGTCCGTGCGGGTCGTCCTTGTTACGGGCGCCGGACCGTCGTTCTCGTCGGGCTTGGACCGCACGCTGCTCGCCGACGAACACTCGGTTCTCGGTGCCCTGGCTCGAGGCTCGGCGCAGCGCGCCGAGGACGCCATCGCGGACTATCAGGCCGGGTTCGGCTGGCTGGCGCAACCCCGGTTGGTCAGCATCGCGGCCGTGCAAGGACATGCCGTTGGCGCCGGGTTCCAGCTCGCCCTCGCCTGCGATCTGCGCGTCGTCGCCGCTGACGCGCAGTTCAGCATGGCCGAACCCCGATTCGGGTTGGTGCCCGACCTGGGTGGGACCAAGCGGCTCGTCGACCTCGTGGGCTATGCCAAGGCGGCGCACATTTGTCTTGCCGGCGCTCGGATGGACGCCGACGAGGCACTGCGCGCCGGCCTCGCGGCGACGGTGGTGCCCGCTGATCAGCTCCTGGACGCCGCCGAAGCGATGGTGGCCGCGGTGCTCGCGTTGCCTCGAGACGCGGTCGTCGAGACCAAGGCGCTGCTGCGTGCGGCCGGTGATCGCACGCAATCGGCGCAAGAGGCAGCGGAACGGGCAGCGCAGTATCGCCGGTTGCGTGACCTCGCCGGCCTCCTCGACGAGCGCTGAGTACGCGCCCGTCTGGAATGTTCGTAATCATGTAAGCGTTGATGCAAGTCGGAGGTGGCTCATGTCCATGCACGCAATGCGCGCGATGCATTCGATGAGCCGCCGGGATTCATCCGTGCTTCAGCGGCAGCTGCCGCCCGGTACCTGGCGGCGCGTCTTCCGCTTCGCGCGCCCATACCGGTGGCAGCTGGTGATCTTCCTGGTGATCATCGTGCTGGACGCGTTGATCGGCGTCCTCACGCCCGTGCTCGCCGGTCGGGTCGTCAACGAGATCACGGCTCATGGCGAGGTCCGGGTTGTCGTACAGATCGCGTTCGTGATCGCCGGGCTGGCCCTGATCGACGCGGTGCTCTCGGTGGCCCAGCGATGGTATTCGGCCCGCGTCGGGGAAAGCTTGATCTACGACATGCGCACGTCGGTCTTCGATCACGTGCAGCGGATGCCGCTCGCTTTCTTCACCCGCACCCAGACCGGCGCCCTCGTGAGCCGGCTCAACAACGACGTCAACGGTGCTCAGCAGGCGTTCACCTCGACCCTGTCCGGCGTCGTGTCCAACGTGGTGAGCCTGGCGCTGACCGCCGGTGTGATGTTCTCGCTGTCCTGGCAGATCACCGCGCTGGCGCTCGTGCTGCTCCCGCTGTTCGTGCTCCCAGCCCGCCGAATCGGCACACGACTGCAAGGGATCACCCGCGAGTCGTACAACCTCAACGCGTCGATGAACGCCACGATGACCGAGCGGTTCAATGTGGCCGGCGCACTGCTGGTCAAGTTGTTCGGGCGGTTGCCGGCCGAGAACGCATCGTTCTCCGCCCGGGCCGCGCGGGTGCGCGATATCGGCGTGACCTCGGCCATGTACGGCCGGGTGTTCTTCGTCGCGCTGACCCTCGTGGCGGCCCTGGCCCAAGCCCTGGTGTACGGACTAGGCGGGTACTACGCCCTCACCGGAAGGCTGGATGCGGGCACGGTCGTGACCCTCGCCCTGCTGCTCACCCGGCTGTACGGTCCCCTGACGGGCTTGTCGAACGCGCGGGTGGACATCATGAGCGCATTGGTCAGCTTCGACCGGGTCTTCGAGGTCCTTGATCTGGCCCCGATGGTCGACGACGCGCCGGATGCAACCGAGCTGCCCCGGGACGCGCGCAGCATCGAATTCGCCGACGTGCACTTCACCTACCCCACCGCCGCTCAGGTATCTCTCGCCTCGCTGGAAGACGTTGCCGTGCTGGACACCGCTCCGTCGCATGAGGTGCTGCATGGCGTCTCATTCCGAGCCGAGCCAGGGGAGCTGGTCGCGCTCGTCGGGCCATCCGGTGCCGGCAAGACGACGATCAGCCAGCTGGTGTCCCGGATATATGACGTGACTTCCGGGCAAGTGCTGGTCGGTGACCACGACGTGCGAGAGGTGACTCAGCAGTCGCTCCGGGACCGGATCGGTGTCGTGACGCAGGATGCGCACATGTTCCACGACACGATCCGCGGGAACCTGGTCTATGCGTCGCCTTCCGCGACCGAAGCGCAGTTGTGGGCGGCGCTCCGGGCGGCCCAGATCGCGCCCCTCGTGGAGTCATTGCCCGATGGCCTCGACACCGTCGTGGGTGACCGCGGGTACCGGCTGTCCGGTGGCGAGAAGCAGCGCCTGGCTATCGCCCGCCTGCTGCTCAAGGCGCCACCGATCGTGATTCTCGACGAGGCGACCGCTCATCTGGACAGTGAGTCCGAGGTCGCACTGCAGATAGCGCTGGACGAGGCGCTCACCGGGCGAACCTCGCTCGTGATCGCACACCGCCTGTCGACGGTCCTCGGGGCCGATCGGATTCTGGTCGTCGATGGTGGCCGCATCGTGGAGAGTGGCACGCACCTGGAGCTATTGGCCGCGGGCGGACTGTACTCGGAGCTGTACCAAACTCAGTTCGAGCGCCAGTCACCGGTTCGCGCTATCTGACGCTGCCTTGAGGCCCGGTGATGCCGGGACGACGGCATCTAGCGCGGCAACCCAGTGTCCGTGCCCGTCGATCTGCACGAGCGGCTCGGGCCGGCTCGTGCCCGGGCCGTGCATGACGAGGATTGGCCGCTCGTCGGCGACCTGTCGAAAGTGCGGCGCGGTGGCTGGTTCTTGCCAGGCGTGATACAGCGGCCCTGCCTTACCAATGGAATCGATCGCCTCGTCGAATGCTGCCCGGCGACTGAGCGGTACGTGCATCCGCGTCGCCGCATGGAAGACGAGGCGCGGTTCGCCCGGCGGCAGGTCACGGCCCAGCCGAGGACATACCTCGATCGCGTCGCCGGCGATGATGGCCGGTGGATCGGCCGCCAAGCTGGACAAGGCAGCATCGAGTAGCCGGGCGTCGGACTCGTTCTCCGGCCAGACCAGCGCGCGGAGCCAGCGCCGCTGATCGGCGTCAGCGGTGGGGACGGGATTCAGGTCGATCCCCACCCGGGTGGCAATCGGCGGTATCGGGTCGAGAGCAGGCGGGGGGTGAGCGCCGATCCAGCGACTGTCGACTGTCACCGTCGCGCCGTCGAGTCCATATCTCCGGTCACCGATCAGGTATCCGAACCGGTCGACGTGCGAGTGAACGCCGGCGCTCGCACCGACCTCGATGAGGTGGATCGGAGCGCTGGAGGTCTTGGCGACCTCCGCGAGAGCAAGCCTCAAGCCGACGACCCGTCGCACGACATTGGTCTGTACGAGCCGGGTCCGGATCTGCCGATCGAGATCGTCGTGATAGGTCTCGCAGAAATCGACCAGCGCTGGGCTGGCCTGCTCCGGTCCTCGCGACCGCGCGCCGACAAGCGACGGGTAGAAGGTCCGTAATGGGTGTGGCACGCCGCTAAGCAACAAGTACTGAACTGCAGCGAAGAACAGGTAGGGAGCCTGTTGCCCGGGGCGCCGATGGAGCAGCATTTCGAGGATCGCAGGCTGCTCGGCGACCGTATGGCGCAAGACCTGGTACAGCGGCGACGTCGGGAAGTGTTCAGCCGACGGTCCGACGAATTGTTCCGACAGCTGCTCGAGCTCGCTCTTCACCCTCAGGCCAGCCGGAGCTGAACCGTGCCGTACGGATCGGCCAACAGTGGCCGGAACGCCAGTTCGGCGGCCCCGATCAGCGACGAATCGTCACCGAGACCCGGCGTCCGCAGCGTCACCATTCCGCGCGGGCCGGCCATCGCATGACGATCTAGCTGGGCCTCGATGCTGGCCGCTCCTAGCTCCAGAATCGGCGCGAGCGATCCACCCAAGACGACGACCTCGGGATTGAGCAGGTTCACCAGATTGGCAATCGCGAGACCGAGGGCGGAGCCGACCTGGGCGATGCCCGCCCGAGCGGCCGGCTCACCCAGCCGCGCTGCCTCCAGCACTTCGGCGACGGCGTGCCTGGTGGGCGGACGGAGCCAACCGCTGGCCCGCAGCAACGCCGCTTCCCCGACCAGCGCCTCCATGCACCCGTTGCTCCCGCATCGGCAGACCGGGCCGGCCGGATCGAGCACCATGTGACCGACCTCGCCGGCCAGTCCTCCAGCGCCGGTCAGAGCTTTGCCATCGACGATCATGCCGGCGCCCACGCCGATCTTCCCGATGAGGTAGATCGCGTCGCTCGCGCCCCGGGCCGCCCCTCGCAAGTGTTCCGCCATCGCGCCGACATCGGCATCGTTGGCCAGTCGAATGGGTATCCAGGGCGGGAACCGGGTGGCGAGCAGCTCATGAAATGGC
>Ga0207706_10002300_pt1 | contig 18629 bp, 18 predicted proteins | sample KBSC53metaG_FD_184318 | JGI IMG/M metagenome (GOLD analysis project Ga0207706, IMG submission 184318) | Corn rhizosphere microbial communities from Kellogg Biological Station, Michigan, USA - KBS C5-3 metaG (SPAdes) (version 2) | ecosystem: Host-associated > Plants > Roots > Rhizosphere > Soil ... | reverse complement strand
GTTCGATGGGCGGATTTGGCCCCGAACCGCCTCCCGCGCCGCCGGCGGCGCAGCCTCGAACCCAACGGCCCGCCCCGCGCGCCGGACAGCAGCAGTGACGGAGGGCGTGGGGATGAACCGCAGCCCAGCCCGTTGGTGGATCGCCATTGGGATCGCCGTAACCTTACAGACATCACTGATCGGGCAGGTGCCCACCGTCGCGCCCTCGACGCTGGTGCATGCGCCGACAATTCAGCCGCCCCCGTCCGGGGAAATCGAAGTCCTGCCCATTCGCGGAAACATCTACGCGTTGCTCGGCGCAGGCGCCAACATCGTGGCATCCGTCGGTCCCGATGGCGTGATGCTCGTCGATGCCGGGACCGCGCCGATGTCAGACAAAGTGATCGCGGCGCTCGCCGAGGTGCAGCGCGACTGGTCGGCCAGAAACGAGCCGAAACCACTTGGCTGGGGCGCCGAAACCCGATCGTCGGTCGTCAATCGACACATCGTTGCGCCGCCCAAACCCATCCGCTACATCGTCAATACCTCGCCGTCCGCGGATCACGTCGGCGGCAACGAGAAGCTGCGCAACGCGGGACGGACGTTCACGGGCGGCAATGTCGCCGGCGACATTCGAGATTCGGGCGAGGGTGCCGCGATCCTCGCGCACGAGAATGTGCTCTCGCGGCTGGGCAAGGCGGCGGAGGGACAGCCGGCGCCGCCGGCGGACGCGCTGCCGACGGATACCTACTTCAACGAGTACTACAAGCTGAGTCATTTCTTCAACGGCGAGGGCGTGCAACTGCTTCACATGCCCAAGGCAAACACTGACGGCGATTCGATCGTCTATTTCCGCGGCAGCGACGTCATTGCCCTTGGCGATCTGATGGCGACCGAGAGCTACCCGGTCTTCGATGTCGAAAAAGGCGGCAGCATCGACGGCATCATCGACGGTCTGAACGCCGTGCTCGACCTGGCCATCTCCGAGTTCCGGCTCGAGGGGGGCACGATGATGGTGCCGGGGCACGGCCGGATCGTGGATTCAGGTGACGTGGCGTATTACCGGGACATGTTGACGATCATCCGCGACCGCGTGAAGGACATGGTCACCAAAGAGATGACGCTCGACGAAGTGAAGGCCGCGCGGCCGACGGCCGACTACGACACCGAATACGGCAAGACGCCAGGATGGACGTCGGACCAGTTCATCGAAGCGGTCTACAAGAGCCTGGGTGGAGGACGAACACCGCCGCGCGCGCCAGCGAGGCAACGGAAGTAAATGGGGTCGGGAGTCATTTGTTGAGGACACTCTGGGTTGTCTCAGTCGCGCTTTGGGTCGCTGTTGCGTCAACCAGGGCCGCTGCGCAGGAAGGCCGTGGCCGCGGCGCGGCTCCCGCACCACGCGCAGCGGCTCCGATCGATCTCACCGGCTATTGGGTCTCTCTCGTCACCGACGATTGGCGTTGGCGAATGGTCACGCCACCCAAGGGCGATGTGCTGTACCTGCCGGTGAATGACGAGGGCAAGAAGGTCGCGGACGCATGGGATCCCGCGAAAGACGAGGCTGCTGGTGAAGCGTGCCGGGCCTACGGCGCCGGCGGCATCATGCACCTGCCCGGTCGCCTGCACATCACCTGGGACAACGACACGACGCTCAAGTTGGAGACGGACACCGGACAGCAGACGCGACTCTTTGCGTTTGGCGCGGCCAAGCCCTCCGCCGAGGCCACGTGGCAAGGCTCGTCGGCAGCGACCTGGGAACTGCCAGCGGGAGGACGAGGGCGAGGTCGCGGAGCTGCGGCACCGAGTCCAGGGCGTCCGGGGACTTCGCTGCGGGTCGAGACCACGCACATGCGCCCGGGCTACTATCGCCGCAACGGAGTGCCCTATGGCGCCAACGCGCGTATGACTGAATGGTTCACGACGGTCAGCGAGCCGGACGGCAACACCTACTTGCTCGTGACCAAGATTCTCGAGGATTCGCAATACATGAACGGTCCGTACGTGCGTACGGTTCAGTTCAAGAAGCAGGCCGACGCGAATGGGTGGAATCCAACCCCCTGTTCTGCGCGGTAAGTGGGATGACGGCGTGCTCGCGCGCCAAAGTGTAGACCATGCGCCTCTGTCGTTTTGATGACAATCGCCTCGGCGTCATCGATGGCCCGATCATTCGGGACGTGACGGCTGCGCTCGACGAATTGCCCCGGCAGGGCTATCCATTTCCGACGCACGACCTGCTCGTGGCGCATCTCGATGGTGTCGTCAGTCGTGCCCGCGCGTTGATGCCGCAGGCGCGGACGATATCGATCGAGGGCGTCACACTGCTCAGTCCCGTCGCGAATCCAGGCAAGATCGTCGCGGCGCCCGTGAACTACGAGAAGCATCGCGTCGAAGCGACCACGAATCCCGAGCTTCACGGGAACAATCCCGGAAGCGCCTTCAACATTCACACGGCCGGTTTGTTTCTGAAAGCCTCCAGCTCGCTGGTCGGGCCCGGTGAGGGCGTGGTCATTCGTCGGCCCGAACGGCGCACGGATCATGAAGTGGAGCTGGTCATCGTCATCGGCAAGCGTGCTGACCGCGTGTCGCGTCAGGATGCGATGGCGCATGTGGCCGGCTACGCAATTGGGCTCGACATCTCGTTTCGAGGCTCGGAGGATCGCAGCTTCCGCAAGTCGCCCGATACCTACAGCGTGCTCGGGCCGTGGCTCGTGACCGCGGACGAGATCCCGAATCCAGGTGGTCTCGACCTGCAAATTTCCGTGAACGGCGACGTGCGTCAGCAGTCGAACACCCGGCACATGATTCTCGGCGTCGCCGAGCTGATCGAGATGGCGTCTTCGATGTACACGCTTCATCCCGGGGATCTCATCTTCACCGGCACACCAGAGGGAGTGGGCCCGATTCGTCCCGGCGACAGCATCGTGGCCACGATCGCCCACATCGGAACTATGGCCGTGGCGGTGCGCGCCGATCAGACGATCTCCGCGCCGGCCATGAGCACTTCATCTACCGGCGCGTAGGACGACATCATGGACGGCGCGAGCACCACGTTCTTCACCAAGCCGACGCTGACCGCCGAGCGGAAGGAGTTCTACAGCCGTCTCGCGGCAATGGGGGCCGCACCGCTGTGGGAAGTCCTGGGCGCCATCATCCCGCCTGAGCCGCGGCCGGAGATGGTTCCGGTCCTCTGGCACTACGACGAGCTGCGCCCGCTTCTGATGGAAGCCGGTCATCTGCTCACGGAAAAAGAAGCCGAGCGGCGCGTGCTGATCCTCGAGAACCCTGGTCTCCGCGGCAAGTCTCGCGTCACCGGCAGCCTCTACATCGGGCTGCAACTGATCCTTCCCGGCGAAACCGCCCGCTGTCATCGTCATGCGACGTCGGCCCTGCGCTTCGTGCTCGAGGGCACTGGCGCCTACACCGCCGTCGAGGGTGAGCGGACGATGATGCATCCGGGCGATTTCATCCTCACGCCGTCGTGGACGTATCACGATCACGGGAATCCGAGCGACGGCCCGATGGTCTGGCTCGACGGGCTCGACATCCCGATTGTCAACCTGTTCGACACGAGCTTTGCGGAGCATTATCCGGGAGAGGTGCAACCGAACACGATTGAGTACGGCGACTCGCTTGCGCGCTACGGCGCGAACATGCTTCCGGTCGATTACACACCGACGCGTCCGTCGTCGCCAATCTTCAATTACCCCTACTCGCGCAGCCGCGAGGCGCTCGAGCAGTTGCACCGCAACAGCGCGCCGCATCCGTGTCACGGCATCAAGATGCGCTTCGTCAACCCGGCATCTGGCGGCTACACGATGCCGACGATCGGGGCGTTCATGCAGTTTCTGCCTGCCGGATTCAACGGATTGCCATATCGGCAAACCGACGCCACCATTTATGTCGTCGTCGAAGGTCAGGGACGTACGCGAATCGGCGACGTGACGTTCGCCTGGCGGCCCCGCGACATCTTCGTCACGCCGTCATGGGCACCTGTTGCGCACGAAGCAGACAAGGACGCGGTGATATTCAGTCTCTCGGATCGCCCTGCGCAACAAGCGCTCGGGTTGTGGCGCGAGCAAGTTCCCATGAAGTGACATAACTCCCAGTCTCCAAGTCCCAACTCCCAAAGGAACTTTCGAGTTTGGGAGTTGGAACTTGGACGTTGGGAATTGGGAGTTGGGAGTTGACATGAATCAGATCGCTCGGTGCACCACGTTGGTGCTGATGGCATTGGCGGTCGGCGTGTCCGACGCCGCCGCACAGGTAGACTTCTCCGGAGAGTGGGCGCCGCGTTTCTGGGAGGATCAACCCGAGCGCGTGCCTGGTCCGGAGCTTGGCGACTACCTTGGCATTCCGATCAGCGATGCGGCACGACTGCGAGCCGAGTCCTGGGATGCGTCGATTCAGACCTTACCCGAATGGCAGTGCCGGCCTCATTCGGCCGACTACATCTGGCGCGGGCCTTCGCAGCTGCGTATCTCGAAGGAGGTCGATCCCGTCTCGCGGGAAATCGTGGCATTTCATGCTGAGTGGCTCCGCTCCGTCGATCGCGCGGTCTATCTCGATGGGCGGCCACACCCGCCGGCCGACGCGCTTCATACCTGGGGAGGCTTTTCGACCGCGAAGTGGGACGGCGACATCCTGACGGTCACGGTGACGCATCTCAAGGAAGGCTACCTGCGACGCAATGGCCTTCCGCGCAGCGACAAGGCCACGCTGACCGAGCACTGGATCCGCAATGGCGACTATCTCACCGTCGTGGAGATCGTGAACGATCCGGTGTATCTCACCGAGCCGTTCATCCGCACGACAGACTACGAGTTGAGTCTCACGCAGCAGATCCCGCCGTATCCGTGCGGCGTCGTTCAGGAAATCGATCGCGAGGAGGGCACCGTCCCGCACTACCTGCCTGGCACGAATCCTTACACCAAGGAGTTCGCCATCAAGCACGCTCTGCCGCTCGAAGCCACGCGTGGTGGCGCTGCCACGATGTATCCGGACTTCAGAGAGAAATTGAAGACCTTACCGCCCGCAAAATAGGCCGGAGCCGTTACATGCCTCAGGTCGTTGCTCGTGTGCCTCGCTCCTGGCGGTTGCTGCTCGTCGCCGTCGTCTGCTTCATTGGTACTCCGCCAGCTCACATGGCCGCGCAGCAAGGCCAACCGGGACAGCTTCAATTTCTTCCCGTGCGCGGCAACATTTATATGTTGCAGGGTGCTGGCGCAAACATCACCGTGTCCATTGGCCGCGATGGTGTGTTGATGGTCGATAGCGGACTGCAGTCCGTGGGCGATCAAGTACTCGCGGCGATTCGCCGGCTGCAGAATCAGTTGGACCTGCGCGATGCGCCCATCTCAGGGGGCGCGGAGACGCGATCGACGGTCGCCGATCGAAATATCGAGCGACCGGCGAAGCCGATTCGCTACATCATCAACACCCACGTGCATCCCGACCACGTAGGTGGCAACGAGCTTTTGCGCCGCGCGGGGATGACGTTCACCGGTGGGAACGTGACCGGCAACATCTCCGACGCGACCGAGGGCGCAGCGATCATGGCGCACGAGGCGGTACTGACGCGCATGACGTCGACCGCAAATGGCGCAACCCCGGCGCCGGCCGACGCGCAGCCAACGGATACGTACTACACCGACACGATGAAGCTTAGTCACTTCTTCAACGGTGAAGGCGTGCAGCTCATTCATCAGCCGGCAGCGCACACCGATGGCGACACGTTCGTGTGGTTCCGCGGCTCCGACGTCATTGCCGCAGGTGATCTGTTTTCCACGACAACGTACCCCGTTATCGATATCAAGCAAGGCGGGACGATCGATGGGATCGTCGAAGGACTGAATCGAATCCTCCGACTGTGCATCGCCGAATTCCGGACTGAGGGCGGCACGCTCGTCGTGCCTGGCCACGGGCGGTTGAGCGATTCCGCGGATGTGGCGTACTACCGCGACATGGTCACGATCCTCCGCGATCGTGTCCGCGCAATGGTGGCAAAGGGTCTGACTCTCGAGCAGGTGAAAGCCGCGAAGCCGACGGCGGATTACGAGCCTCGCTACGGCGCTACGAGCGGTCCATGGACGACGGATCAGTTCATCGAGGCGGCGTATGTGTCGTTGGGCGGAGGAAAGGCCGTGGCTCCGCGTACGGCGCCGGGACGATCGAAATGACGCGAACCTGGGTTGCAGTCTGCTGCCTGATCGCCCTGAACGGGGTCAGACCCCTTGAGTCGATCCATGTCAAGGGGTCTGACCCCGCCTTGCTGATCGCCGCGCAGCGAGGTCAGGGCCGGCAGGGTGGACCTTCATCCGCGCGCGCGTCGGCGCCGGTGGACCTCACCGGCATGTGGGTGTCGATCATCACCGAAGACTGGCGCTGGCGAATGCGAACGCCGCCGAAGGGCGATTATGCGAGCCTGCCGCTGACTGACGCGGCCATCAAGGTTGCCGACAGCTGGGATCCGGCCAAGGATGCGGCCGCGGGTGAGCAGTGCCGGGCGTTTGGCGGCGCCGCGATCATGCGGATGCCTGGTCGCATCCGGATCGCATGGAGCGACGACACGACGCTCAAAGTGGAGACCGAAGCCGGGACCCAGACCCGCGCATTCGCGTTTGGAGCGGTCCAGGCCGGCGAGCCGAGCTGGCAGGGTGTATCAGCCGCCACCTGGCAGCCGGCTGGCGGTGGCGGTGGGCGCCGTGGAGGAGGGCCACCGCGCGGCGGGTCGTTGAAAGTCGTGACGACGAATTTGCGACCAGGGTACCTGCGCAGGAATGGTGTTCCCTACAGTGCGAATGCGCGCGTCACGGAGTATTTCAATCGCGTGAACGAAGCCAACGGCGATTCATGGCTCATCGTGACGACGATGGTCGAGGATCCGCAATACTTGAATGCGCGATTCGTGACCAGTTCCCATTTCAAGAAGGTCCCCGACGACGCTCCCTGGAAGCCGACGGCATGCGAGTAGTCCTGCTCGGCCTCGCGCTGGCGACCGCGATGCCGGCCTTGGCCGCCGCGCAGGGTGCAAACGACGTAGCCGAGGGAAAGAAGCTGTTCACCGGCTTATGCGTCACCTGCCATGGCTTCGATGGCGCCGGCGGTGCGGGCCCTCCACTGAACCGGCCGAGACTGCTTTCCGCACCCGATGACGCGTCGCTTCGCAACATCATCGCGGAGGGGATTCCCAATCGCGGCATGCCCCGCGTGCGCCGCGTCACCGACGATGAGATGCGTCAGCTTGTTGCCTACGTGCGATCGATCGGCAAGTCCGCGCGCGTGGTGGCGCGCGGTGACGCGGCTCGTGGCGGTCAACTCTACGCCAAGCTCGGATGCGCAAGCTGTCACATCATCAGCGGGAACGGGGGCAGTCTTGGTCCGGAGCTGACCAACATCGGATGGATTCGCGGCGCCGACTATCTTCGTCAGGCGGTGCTCGAGCCGGCGGCGCGCCTGCCACAGGGCAATCTGCCGATTCCGGCTCGCGGCTACAACGAGTACCTGCCCGTCACCGTCGTGTTGCGAGACGGCGCCGAAGTGCGCGGCATTCGTCTGAACGAAGACGTGTTCACGATCCAGATACGCGACACCACCGGGAAGTTTCACTCCGTGCGGAAGAGCGACGCGGCTGTCGTACGCAAGGAGACCGGCTCCAGTCTGATGCCGAGTTATGCCAACCGGCTCGCGGCCGGGGAAATCGACGATCTCGTGGCATACCTCTCGAGGCTCGGAGGTGCATTGTGAGCAGGCAGTCCGCGATTCGGGACTCCCTGGGCGCCGAAGCGCTTCGCGCGAAGGCGGCGGGATCCGGGATCCGAATTGCTGTCACGACGGTCGCGTTACTGTGCTGCACGCTCGCATCTGTGCGAGCGCAGGTGTCCTATGCGCGATTGCTCAAGGCAGAGAGCGATCCGCAGAACTGGCTGACGTATGCCGGGTCGTACAAGTCGCATCGCTACTCAGGGCTCGATCAGATCAATCGCAGGAACGTCTCGTCGTTGAAGCTCGCCTGGGCCTATCAGATCCAGCGCGCGGGCATCATCGAGACATCGCCGCTTGTCGTCGACGGCGTGATGTATCTATCCGAGCCCCCGAGCACGGTGACGGCGCTCGACGTTCGGAGCGGGCGGCCGCTGTGGACGTACTCACCAAACATTCCGCCGGATGTCATCGTGATCGGGTCGCCGCCCGTGAACCGCGGCGTGGCGATTCTCGATGATCTCGTGTACGTCGGGACGGTGCACGGCCACTTGATCGCCCTCGACTCGAAGTCGGGGACCGTCCGCTGGGACATCGTGGTTGGCGACAACAAGCAGGGGTACTACCTGACGCTGGCGCCGCTTGCGCTCGATGGCAAGGTCGTCGTGGGTGTGTCCGGGGCCGAGACGGGCATTCGCGGTTTCGTCGACGCATATGACGCGAAGACCGGGAAGCTGGCGTGGCGCACGTACACGATACCGGCGCCAGGTGAGCCCGGCTTCGAGACATGGGGCAAAGGCAGTGGCTGGCAGACCGGCGGCGGCTCCACATGGCTGACCGGCTCGTTCGATCCGGAGTTGAATCTTCTCTACTGGGCGACGGGGAATCCCGCGCCTGACTGGAACGCCGACAATCGTCCGGGCGACAACCTTTACACCGACGCTGTCCTGGCAATCGATCCGTCCAACGGGAAGATCAAGTGGCATTTCCAGTTCACGCCCGAAGACGTGCACGACTGGGACTCGAACGAGACGATGGTGCTGTTCGAGGCGCAGATCGGAGGACGCGAGAGAAAGCTCCTGGCGCAGGCGAATCGCAACGGGTTCTACTACGTCCTCGATCGCGCAACCGGGGAGTTTGTGACCGGTGCGCCTTACGCGAAGCAGACATGGGCAGACGGACTCGATGCGAAGGGACGGCCGATTCGCAAGAAAGGGATCGCGCCCAGTCTCGAGGGCACGCTCGTCTTCCCGAACATCCAGGGTGCGTCCAACTGGTTCAGCCCGAGTTACAGTCCGCAGACGAAGTTGTTCTATCAGGCCGCGCGCGAGATGGGGACGATCTACTACAAGGGCGCCGCGGTCTATAAGCCGGGTACGGCTTTTACGGGCGGCGGTGGTCGCTACGTCAACGGCGACGACGCGTCGGGAGCGATTCGGGCGCTCGATGCGACAACGGGGAAGATGAAGTGGGAGTTCCCGCTGTTGTCGCCGGGGTGGACCAGTTTGCTGTCGACGGCCGGCGGCCTGGTCTTTGGTGGATCGGAGGAGGGGAATTTCTTCGCACTCGATGCGGAGACCGGGAAGCCACTGTGGGATACGCAAATCGGCGGCGCCGTGCGCGGCATCCCGATGTCGTACGGCGTCGACGGCAAGCAGTACGTCGCGATCGCTGCAGGATTCACGCTCTTCGTGTTCGCGCTGTGATCAACGCGATCGACGCCCTGACTCGCCTTCGTGAAGGCAACCGTCGGTTCGTGACCGGTCAGTCGTCGACGGCTGCGCTGTCGAGGAGCGCGCGCGAAGCGCTGGTCGCCGGTCAGGAGCCGTTCGCCATCATCCTCGGCTGCTCCGATTCGCGTGTTCCCGCTGAACTGGTCTTCGATCAGAGTTTCGGCGATCTGTTCGTCATCCGCGTCGCCGGAAATATCGTGGCGCCATCGCAAGTGGGTAGCGTCGAGTTCGCGGCGTCACGGTTTGGCACGCGCCTCGTCGTCGTGATGGGCCACTCCCAGTGTGGTGCCATTACGGCCACGTTGGAAGAGCTGCAAGGGCGCGCCACGAGTCAATCGAGGAACCTTCGTTCGATCGTCGAGCGCGTGCGTCCCTCCGTCGAGACGCTTCTGAACGGAAGGCGCGACATCGACCCGGATGCTCTCATTCGTGGCGCGGTTCGCGCGAACGTCCGCGCGTCCGTGAACCACTTGCGGCACGGCTCCGAGCTGCTGGAGCGACTCATCCCGGAAATCGGGCTTCTGGTGGTGGGAGCCGAGTATTCGCTCGAGACGGGCGTCGTCGACTTCTTCGAAAACATCCCGGACGCCGCCGAAATCAGGCCCGTTTCGAGCTGACGCGTCCTCGGCATGCGGACTTCGGCACTGTCTGGTGCCGATTCACCGATCGGCCGAAAGACAGAGAGTGCCAATACTCTTTGCCAGTGTTCTGTTCCTGAACGCGCTTCTGCTTTTCTGGGTCCAGCCACTGTTTGCAAAGATGGTTCTGCCCATCCTGGGTGGTTCACCCTCGGTCTGGTCGACTTGCATGTTGTTCTTCCAGGCGGCGCTATTGGCTGGATACGCGTACGCTCACGCGGGGGTGGGATGGCTTGGCATCCGGCGACAAGCCGCCGTGCATGGCATCCTCGTCTGGGCCCCATTATTCCTGCTGCCCATTGGCGTGCCGCAGGTCGGCGCTGCCATCGCCACACGCGAGCCAATCAGCTGGCTGCTGATGGTCCTCGCCACTGGTGTGGGATTGCCCTTCGTGGTACTTGCATCTACGGCGCCGTTACTCCAACGTTGGTTCTCTGCGGCCGAGCAGAGCTCGTCGGATCCGTATTGGCTCTACGCTGCGAGTAACGCGGGCAGCCTGGTGGCCCTCCTTGCGTTTCCAACCGTGTTCGAACCGCTGCTTCCATCGCAAGAGCAGGCGGCGATCTGGAAAACCGCGTACGCCGTTGTTGCGGCCCTGTTGACGACGTGCGCCGTCATCGTGATCAGGCGCCATGCTGCTCTTGCGCCTTTGCCAGATCGCGACGCCGAGATGCCGTCGGCGTCTGCGCAGCCCACAGCTGGCACGCGGCTGCGATGGTTGGCGCTCTCGTTCGCGCCATCCAGCCTGATGCTTGGCGTGACCACGTATATCTCCACGGACGTCGCTGCAGTGCCCATGCTCTGGATTCTGCCGCTGTCGTGCTATCTGCTGACGTTCATCGTGGCGTTTGGTTGGTACTCGGACTCGATGCATGCGTTCACCAGGCGCATGCTGCCGCGCGTGTTATTGCCGTTGGTCTTCATTGTCCTCATTGGCATACCGCTGCAGATTTGGCTCACCGTCCCGCTTCATGTAGCAGCGTTCTCGGTGCTGGCATTGCTGTGCCACGGCGAGCTCGCCCGCAATCGTCCCGGCGTGCGCCACTTGACGGAGTTCTACCTGTGGCTGGCCGCCGGCGGGGTCTTGGGCGGGGTCTTCAATACGCTGGTGGCGCCGAAGATTTTCACCTCGGTCGCGGAGTACCCTCTCACGATCGCCTTGTCCTGCCTGCTGTGCATCTCGCGCGAGCAGCTGCGTGACGTGGTCATCAACCCACGACGACTGATGCGGCCGGCTCTCGCCGCGGGGACTGCGGCCGCGCTGCTGATTGGGCAAAGGCTGGCGCTGGTTCCCGCGGCCGCGATGATGGCGCTTCTCCCTGCCCCGATGCTGGTGTGTGTCAGCGTGGCCAAAGACAGCGCCCGCTTTTCGTTCGCGATTGCCGGGCTGCTCGCGGCGCTCCTGATCGGCAACGCCATTGGGCCAGTAGAAGGTGGCCGCGTTCTGGCTGCAGATCGTACGTTCTTCGGTGTGTATCGGGTGCGTACGGATCCGACCGAGCAGCGAGTCTCCCTCGCGCACGGGACGACGACGCACGGCGCGCAGGTCATTGGCGATCTCAATCCGGAACCGTTGACGTACTACCATCGCCGAAGCCCGATCGGGCAACTGTTCGAGACGCTTGGACCGGCAGCGCAATCCGTGGGAGTTGTCGGGCTCGGCGCCGGGACGCTTGCCGCATACGTGCAGCCGGGCGCGTCGTGGAGCTTTTATGAAATCGACGGCACGGTGGAGCGGATCGCTCGCGACACGCGGTTCTTTCACTACCTCGATCGATGCGGCGCCCAGTGCACTGTTGTCCTCGGAGATGCGCGGCTGTCGCTCGCGCAACGCGGGATCGCTCACGATGTGTTGGTACTGGATGCCTTCAGTTCAGATGCAATCCCGATGCATCTGCTGACGACGGAGGCGGTGCAGACATACGAGTCCCGGCTCACGTCGAACGGAATCCTCGCGTTCCACATCTCAAATCGTCACATCAAGTTGCGCCCGGTTATCGGGAGGATCGCGCGCGAGCTGGACATGACTGCCATCGCACGCCTGGCTGGTAGCAGTGATACGTCGGGCGGGAACCTGGCATCGGAGTGGGTGTTGATGGCGCGCAACGCCGCGACGCTCGATCGCTTTGCGCGCAACCCCGAGTGGACGCCGGTCGAGTCAGACGGTGGCAGAGCCTGGACGGACAACTTCTCGAACATCTGGACGGAACTTCGCTAACGGGGAGAAGGCGGGTCTGAAGACCCGCCTCTACGAACATCGCCCGGGGCTCGAGGTGTTCATGGTTCTTGCAGCAAACGGTGGTCTTGGCCACTATGACCGACGTTTGCCTGGTGATTCCGTGCTTCAACGAACAAAATCGGTTGCCGCAACAACAGATTTTAGAGTCGGTGCAGAGATGTGCGGGACTGAGCATCTGTTTCGTTGATGATGGCAGCACGGACGGAACGCTCGCCATCCTGTCGGCGCTGAAGGCGAAGGCGCCCGCGAACATCGACGTGATCAGCCTCGAACGTAACTGCGGAAAGGCCGAAGCCGTCCGCCAGGGGATGCTGTACGTCACGCGTTCGAACCGGGTGGCGATGGTCGGCTACTGGGACGCCGACCTCTCGACGCCGCTCAAAGATCTCAACAGCCTGGTGTCAGTCCTCACCTCCAACCGCGCCTGCGTGCTCGCGATGGGGTCGCGTGTGAAGCGGCTGGGGTCGTCCATCGATCGCCAGTTGTGGCGTCACCTCACGGGTCGAATCTTCGCCACGTTCGCCAGCGTGATCTCGCGGCTTCCGGTGTACGACTCGCAGTGCGGCGCGAAGCTCTTTCGCCGGCACGCCGCCGCGATCGTCTTTCGTGAGCCGTTTGTCACGCAGTGGCTCTTCGACGTCGAGATTCTCGTCCGCCTGCGAAATCGTTACGGCCTGAACACCGTGCTCCAGGCGGTCAATGAAGTCCCGTTGAAGACATGGATCGATGTCGGGGGCTCCAAGTGGCGCGTCAAACGCTTGCTTGGCATTCCCGTCGACCTGCTGAAGATTCACCTCCGCTACAACGCGAAGCAGGCGCCATTCGCAGAGGCGGGTCTCGAGGCTCGTCGCAACGCCTCGTGAAGAACTGCATCACGGGGTACCCGAAAATCGTCAGGCCTGGAAAGACCGGCTCACCTGTGGGCGTCTGGCGTAGAATCACCCGAGGAGGCGGCAATGAACCATCGAGCCCTGGGTGCGCTGGTAGCTCTTGTGGTCTTCGGCCTGTCGGTTCCTTTGGTGTCGGGGCAGGCCCCGCAGGCGCGCGCCAATCGCGCAACTGGCGGAACGATCCCTCGAACGATCGACGGTCACCCTGATCTGCAGGGATTCTGGACGAACGACACCCTGACGCCGCTCGAGCGACCGACCGAGTTCGGTGAGAAAGCTGTCCTCACCAGGGAGGAAGCCACTGCCTACGCAAAAAAGCGTTTGGATCAGTACCTTGCTCAACCCAAGGACGACATCCATTACGACGATGCGATCTGGCAGGGCGAGAACTACGACAAGCAGACGACGCTTCGGACGTCCCTCGTTACGGATCCAAGCAACGGGCGGCTTCCACCTTTGACGGCGGAAGGGCAGGCGCGTGCCGCCGCACGTGCTCGGCGAGGCGGCGCCGCAGGGCCGTCGGACAGTGCGCAGACACGCACGCTCGCAGAGCGCTGCATCTCCTGGGGGAACGTGGGTCCGCCGATGATCCCGCCTACGTATTACGCCAACATGCAGATCCTCCAGTCGAGCACTCAGGTTGCGATTCGGCACGAGTTGATGCACGACGTACGGATCGTCCATCTGGACGGAACGCAGCAGCCGGGTTCGGCCGTGCAGTGGATGGCCGGCTTTTCGCGAGGACGATGGGAGGGCGACACGTTTGTCGTCGAGACCACCAACTTCACGGAGGAGACGAATTTCAGGGGTCCGCCACGAACGACGCGGCAGGACATCACGACGAGCACGCAGTTGAAGGTGACGGAGCGGCTTACGCTCGTCGATCCCGACACGATTCGCTATGAGTTCACGGTGAACGATCCCGCCACATGGACGAGGCCCTGGTCTGGCGAAATCCCGATGCGGAGGATCGAGGGACCGATTTACGAGTACGCCTGCCACGAAGGGAACTACGGCCTGGCGAACATCTTGCGCGCGGCGCGGGCTCAGGAGGCGAACGCACGATAAAATAGAACGCATGCAGGATCTCATCCAGCAACTCCTCATCGAGATCGGCGAGGATCCGAATCGGGAGGGGTTGCTCCGGACGCCCTTACGGGTGGAAAAGGCGCTCAAGTTCCTGACGAGCGGCTACAACGCCAACATCGACGACGTCCTCAACAACGCCCTCTTCACGGTCGACTACAGCGAGATGGTCATCGTGAAGGACATCGATTTCTACAGCCTCTGCGAGCATCATCTGCTGCCGTTCTTCGGCAAGTGTCATGTCGCCTACATTCCCCAGCGTCATGTGATTGGCCTCAGCAAGATCCCGCGGCTGGTGGATGTCTTTGCCCGGCGCCTGCAGGTGCAGGAGCGCATGACCAACCAGATTGCCGAGACCATTCGTCAGAAGATCGACCCGCTTGGGGTGGCGGTCGTGTGTGAAGGCACACACCTGTGCATGTCGATGCGTGGCGTGGAGAAACAGAACTCGTGCGCCGTCACGAGCGCGATGCTGGGCTCGTTCAGGGACAACGCGCGCACGCGGATGGAGTTTCTCGAGCTGATTCGCGCACGGGCCGGTGGATCGCTGGCCACCAGCCCGGCGGGTCTCGCCTGCATTGACGATTAGGGCTCCTATGAGGACGCGTACCGCCGTCGTGCTGCTCCTTGCCGCCCTCGCCGCTCAGGCGGTGGTCGCCGCGCAAACCACGCAGACCAAGCGCCCGCCTGCGCGCCGGCCGGCGACGCCCCCGGCGCCTCCGCGGACTGAAGCCGCCAAGGTGAACTGCCCGGCAGTGCTCGGAACGGGAGCCAAAACCGCGCGGATGTTCTGTGACGTCCTGATCGAACGTGATCCGGCTGCGGGAATCACGATCCCGTTTCCTCCTCACACCGGGGACGTGATCCTCAGCTTCACGTTGCACAATCGCCACACGTATTCAGAGGACGAAATCAAGAACAAGCGCGCCTACCGCCGCTACACCGCCTCGATCGGCGTGATGGCGATGGACAATACGTTGTTATCACGCGCAGTGGTGCAGAACGAGTTCCGCACGCCCGCCGACCTCGTGGATCGGATCATCGGTGGGAGCGGGCCTGGCGGGCTGAAGGCGGTCGCGCCAACCGGTTCCGAAGAGATCACTGTGACGATAGGCGAGATGGAACAGGGCGTGAGCCTGCTCGGCGAAAAGCTCTCAGTGCTGCGCGTGGACGGTAAGGACGAGTTCACCACGCTGGGCCGACCGATCGCGGTGATCAGCAACGTGGTGATCCAGTATCGGCCGGGTCCACCCCCGCGCCCCGCGCCTGCGACGCAGAAGCCTGCGCCAAAGCCCGCCCCGACGAAGTAGCACAGGGTTACGGCGCGCACGTATCGACGGCTTTTGCGACTCCGCATCGGAGTCACAACCGTCACGAATACGAGATCAGGCGGACCTTCCCGCGTTGTGGCTGCTGCTCTTTCTTCTCGGCGACTTCGTCGAGCTTGTCGACGACCGCAGCAAACCCACAGCGACTGGGGTCGAACATACCCCACTCGTCCTGAACATCTTCCGTCTGCGGCTCTGCACGTGCGGCCTTTGCCTTGACGCCCTTCGAGCCGCGCTTCTTCTTCATGTCACGACGGCTGGACGATTCCTCACGGGTGCTTCTGGATGGTTCGTCCTCGGCCTGTGGCTCGGCAATTGGAGAAGCGGCATCTCGCGTCCGCACTGGGGCCAGCGGGGCGAAGAATTTCGCTTCGAGCTCAGGCAAGTCAGGGTCGACGGAGAGCTCGTACACGTCTTCTGCCTCGGACGAGACGGGGCGCGTCTTCTTCGTAGGTTCGAGTGGTTGTGGAGGTCCCGGCACCATCGTCGACTCCGGTTGCGGGTCGTCGAGCATTTCGACGGCGCCGGTGAGATCGACCTCAACGGGTGCGGTGATTTCGGCGACGGGCGCCGCTGCCTCCGGCTCCAGGTCATCTGCGATTTGGGCCGACACGATTCGATTGCTGGCCGGCTGCTGCGCGTCGGCGGTGCCGGCGTTGTCCTGGCCGGGTGTCCGCGTCGGTTTGCCCCATGCGGCCCGGATCGCTGCAAGGGCTGCCTTGAACGACGGCGTCGATTTGATCGCGCGGGCGTCGGGCCCCGCGGGCGTGCTGGAGCCGGAAACCGCGTCTTGTGCGGTGACCGGCGGCCCGCTTGACGGTGCTGCGACATCCTCGTCTGCTTGGTGGATGGTGGTGTCCGGCTCTCGCGGGACGTCGACGCGTTCGGTCACTGCGGCTGTCGTTTGCGGTTGTAGATGGACCTCTTCGACAGGTGGCCCGCCGACAAGTGGTTGTTCGACGAATGATTCTTCGACGAATGATTCTTCGATGACTGGTTCTTCGAGAACGGGTTCTTCGGCGACCGCTGCTTCGACGATCTCGAGCCGCGCGATCGGCGATGCTTCGAGCGGCGGTTCCTCGAGCGGCTCCACAGCCGCGGCCAAGTTCGACGTTTCGATCACTGCAGCCTGAGACTCGAGCTCGACTCGCTCAGTCTCTTCCGTCCACGCGGGAGCCGTCTGCAGGTGGTCCACCTCGTACGCGGGCTCATCGGCGAAAGGGAATTTGTCGAGGAGATCGCTTCGCCAGGCCCCGTGATTCGGTTCCGGTTCTGGTTCCGGATCTGGTTCCGTCCGCCACGTCGCCTGCTCCGACGGTGTGTAAACGGGCGCCGCTTCGGAGGAATAGACCGGAGTCGAGTCGTCACTGTACGCCGGTGTCCACTGCTCCTCGATCGAGGGCGTCGTAAACGACTCTTCCACCTCTATCGCCGCAGACGACGCACTCGCGCCTGCATGACGCTTTTCTTCCGCCGCGCGTTCCAGATAATGCTGAATCTCGTCGGCGAAGACCTTTGGCTCACATCCTTCGGGCGTGACGGGCTCCGGCTTGGAGCGGCCAAATGAAAAACCGAAGCCCTTCTTCTTCTTCGGTGCCTCACTCAGAACCGGGATGCGGACTGTCTGAACGTGTGCTCCGGCGGGTCCGAGACTCCGTAAGTACTCGTCGAGCACGCCGTCGTCAAAGGGTGACATCAGCGGCGACGTGAGGATCAAGTCGGGGAGCCGATCATCGAGCGCGAGCAGTCCCTCGCCGACTTCAGCGGCTTGCACCAGATCCACTGAGAGCCGGCCCTGTATCAGCTTGGCGAGCTGGGCCGCCTCGTGAGGATCGGCAACGATGGCGAGGATCAGTTGCATGGCCTCTACGTGGTTACGTGCGTAGCATGAACAAGACCAGAATCGTCGCAGCGACGCTGAAGATCACGAGCGGGGCATTCTCGACGCTGTGATCGTGCGCCGCCTTGAGCATCACCATCGATACATCTCCGAGCTTGGTGCCGACGCCGGCGATCCCCGAGGCACCCGTAGGTGGCGCGACCATATTTCTCAGCGTGTCGCGCACTCTCGGGTCAATCGACACGAGCATGACGAGCAGTACTACGACTGCTGCTAACGAGATGAGCCCGTCATTGATTACGCGACGCATCGCTCTATTACCTTGGATGACACTCCACCTGCCCATTGGCACGCAAAGGCCGTTCCCGCGGCGGCCGATGATGCTAAGGGACTGTCCGCGCGCGACTTGGCGAAAGACGCATCGGAGATGTGGCGGGCTCGACGCCGACGGATTTGGCCGCGCATTAACAGATTCGGTTGTTCGCGCGCGGATCGTGACGATCCCGGACAGGCATGCTCAATCCATCGAGCGCCTGCCGTGATGCCCCACCTGGCCCCAGCTTCGTAAGCGGCCGGTCGATTCCGTACCCGCTGTCGTGCACCTTCGCGCAGCGTATCGGTCATTCGCTCATGACCCCATGACGACGGTCAAGTGGCTGTGCCATCGGCACTTTGACCTGGTTCCCCGTCGCCAATTGCCGCGCTGGCACGTCCGTTGCGCTTAACAGGGCATCGTGGTCGCGGTCAGCCCGCATCGAGGGGGCCGCATTCGAGACATGTGCGCATCGGACAAGCCGACGCACCAACAGAAAGGGATCGCATGAGGAACCTCATTAATCGTTTGCGTGCACTGGTTCGCGGTACTGCCGGTCAGGACCTCCTGGAATACGCGCTTCTCGTCGCGCTCATCGCGCTGGTCTGCGTCGCCGTGATCACGTCGACGGGCACCAACGTGCAGGGCATCTTCTCGAAGATCTCGACCAAGCTGGCTGACGCGAACAAGTAGCCGTTACGACGTTGGGCGGAGCAGTCGCGAGTCACGCCTGCACACCGCACCAAGTCGTCGCCTACGGAACTTTTAGCGTGTGCGTCGGGGGCTCCGAACGCACCAGAGGAAAGGACGTCATGAACCTTATTGCTCGTTTGCGTGCGCTGCTGCGCGGGACCGCTGGCCAGGACCTGTTGGAGTACGCGC
>Ga0207706_10002294_pt1 | contig 18663 bp, 19 predicted proteins | sample KBSC53metaG_FD_184318 | JGI IMG/M metagenome (GOLD analysis project Ga0207706, IMG submission 184318) | Corn rhizosphere microbial communities from Kellogg Biological Station, Michigan, USA - KBS C5-3 metaG (SPAdes) (version 2) | ecosystem: Host-associated > Plants > Roots > Rhizosphere > Soil ... | reverse complement strand
GTCGTCGCGCCCGGCCAGGGCCTGCCGCTTCTCCTGGAGATACTCCTGGTTGAAATCGACGGCAATCACCTTCATGCCGAGCCCGAGGAAGTTCTGCACCAGCCCGTAGCCGATGCCGCTCGCGCCACCCGTGACGAACGCGACCCGGCCGGAAAAGTGCTTCATCGGGTCAGCGCGCCTCGCCCGTGAACGTTCGCAACGCGGGGTTTGTCCGGTTGGGCATCGCGAGCGCCGCCTTGACGCCCGGCCGCTCCGTCACGCGCTGCACCCACTCGCTGAAGCGCGGCGCGCGCTGGTCGAAGTTCTTCTCGGGAAACATGCGTGCCGCGGCCATACCGCACATCGAGTAGAAATTGATGTCTGCGAGCGTGTACATGTTGCCGGCGATCCATTTCGTTTCGGCCAGCTGCTTCTCGGCCTTGTCCACGGCGACCTCGACCTTGCGCGTGGCATTGGCGAGATCCGCCTCGCTGAAGCCCGAGCGCGCCGTGCGCCATTTTTCGCGCTGCTCGTGGAGCGGAATTCGGGACAGGAGCTTCTCGAACTCACCTGAATCAATCGATCGCGCGATCACGCCTACCATGCGATGCCAGCCGTGCATCGAGACGTAGTTCATGACGTGCTCGTCGGTGAACTTGTTCCAGAAGCGCATGCGCGCCTTACCGACCGGGTCGGCGGGGCGGAGCGGGGGTGCGTCGGGAAACACGTCCTCAAGGTACTCGCCAATGACGGTGGTCTGGGTGATGATGACGCCGTTGTGATCGAGCACCGGCACCTGGCCCTCGGGGTTGATCGCGACGAACCAGGGCTCGTGCTGCTCGAACTTGTGCAGGTCGACGTACACGCTCTCGAACTCGAGGCCCTTTTCCTTGAAGGAGAGCAGCGCCTTCAGCGAGTTGGCCGCGGGCTCGGCGTGGTAGAGCTTCATCATGGTATCAGCGCTGGTCGGCCGCGCTCGGCGGCCGCGCCTGCACCATCGCGACGAGCGCCGGGTCGAGCTTCGTGGGCATCGCCCCGATGATCGCTGCGTGGCGCGCTTCCGCGCCGGGCCGCCATTCGCCGTGCGTGACGATGTACAGCTCGTCGTCCAGGACAGCCTTCAACACGAGCCGGCCCACTTCCGCCGGCTCCATCATGCTCGGGAACGGCACCTTCGTTGCGCCGGCTTCCTCTGCCTCCCTGAAGGCGTCACCCACGCCAAATTGTGGCGGGCGGTTCCGGGCGAGCTCACCGATGTTCGTCCTGATGGGGCCGGGGCAGAGCACGGAGACGCCGATATTCTCCTGCATGAGCTCGGCGCGTATGGTTTCCGAAATCGTGACCACGGCCGCCTTGGCCGCGACATAGATGACGAACTGGGCCGGCATCGGCACGAGCGCCGCCAGGGAGGCAGTGTTGACGACATGCCCGCCCTCACCGTGAGCGCGGATGCGCGGCAGGAAGGTCTGCAGTCCGTTGACGACTCCGCCGAGATTCACCGCCAGCCCGAAATCCCAGTCGGCGTAGGTGATGCCCTTGAACGGCCCCTGGATGCCGACACCGGCGTTGTTTACGACCACGTGCACCTTGCCGAACATGCGTTCGGTTTCGTCCGCCGCGGCCGCCAGGGCGCTGCGATCGGTAACGTCAACCCGAATGGCATGAACGCTCTTTGACCGGTCTTGCCGGTCGAACGCCGCCAGGGCTTCGCTGATGTGATCCTGCCGCAGGTCGGCGAGCACCACCTTCATCCCTGCCCCGACGAAGGCGCCGGCAATGCCGAGGCCGATGCCGCTCGCTCCGCCGGTGACGAAAGCCACCTTCCCTGCCACGTTCTTCATTCCGACGTCTCCTCGTCGCCCTGGTGTTTCAGGCGAAGTATCGCTCGATCGGCTCAGGACGTCTGTCCTTTCGGGGAGGCAGGTCGGTCCAAACGCCGAGGCACTGCAGGACGAGATGCGTCGATGAGTCAGGCAGGCGCTCAGTACTCCACCACCTGTTCGTCCGGGTAGCAGTACAGCCAGCGCTCACCGATCTCGGCCGAGGCGATCACCGGATGCTTGCTGGCGTACGCGTGCTTGCTCGCGTGCTGATTTGGCGAGCTGTCGCAACAGAGGGTGGTGCCGCATTCCTGGCAGGTGCGTAGATGCACCCACTGGTCGCCGGTCTTCACGCACGCCTCACAGACACGCTGCGTGGGAGCCTTGACGGATTCAATGGCGGTGAGATGACCGCAGATCGGATCGGACATGGCGACTCTCCCGTGAACTATTCGGCTAGTACGCGGTGCACGAAGGAAACGGCGATCGAGCCCTCTCCGACAGCCGATGCTACGCGCTTGATGTTGCCCGCTCGTACGTCCCCTACTGCGAATACGCCCGGCAGGCTCGTTTCCAGCAAGTAAGGAGCCCGCGCGAGAGGCCAGTTCGAGCCTGCCAACTCCTCTTGTGACAAGTCGCCTCCCGTCTTTACGAAGTCCTTGTCATCCACGACGAGGCAACCCTTAAGCCATTGAGTCGCAGCAACCGCGCCGGCCAGGATGAAAACATGCCGAATCTCGTTGGCCTGAATCACTCCGGTTTGGCTGTTGCGCCACCGCACCCGCTCCAGGTGCGTTTCGCCCGCCAATTCAATGAGCTCCATGTGCGAATGCAGCTCGATCGCGGGGTGCTCTTCGATCCGTCGGACCAGGTACCGCGACATAGTCTCTGCCAGGCCACTCGATCGGACGAGTATGTGCACGCGCCTGGCTGTCTGCGCCAGAAAAACCGCGGCCTGACCCGCTGAATTGCCGCCGCCGATTACGATCACCTCTTCGTCCGCGCACAGTTGCGCCTCCATGAAGGTCGCAGCGTAGTAAACACCGACGCCCTCGAAGCGCGAGAGGTTCTCCAACTCCGGTTTGCGATACTCGGCGCCGCTCGCGATCACCACGCAACGGGCCCGCAGCGGCGAGTCATCGCCGATCTGCACCGAGTACGGCCGGCAGTCGCACCCCAGTGCGGTTGCCCCTTTTGCGATGAGTACACGTGCGCCGAACTTCTGCGCCTGCGCAAAGGCACGCCCCGCGAGGGCCTGTCCCGATATCCCCGTCGGAAACCCCAGGTAGTTCTCGATCTTGGAGCTCGATCCGGCCTGGCCTCCCGGCGAATCTTCCTCGAGCATCACGACATCCAGGCCCTCCGATGCGGCATACACGGCGGTCGCAAGCCCTGCAGGACCTGCACCGACGACGACCACATCGTGCACGCGCGACGAGTCGAGCGTGGGGTTCAACCCCAGGCATGCCGCAATCTGCTGGTTGGTCGGATTGCGCAGCACGATCTCGCCACGACACACCAGGACCGGTACGTCCGCGGCGCTGACCTGGAACCGATCGAGCAACGCTTGAACATCGGCATCACGGTCAAGGTCGATGTACGTATACGGATGAACGTTGCGCGTCAGGAACTCCTTGACACGGAGTGTTCCGGAGCAATGGGTCGAGCCGATGAGGATCGCATCGCCGAATCCCTGTGCGATCAGCTCCACCCTGCGAAGGATGAACGCACGCATCAGAATCTCGCTGATCTCGGAATCGGTCTGCACGATTGCAAGCAGGCGTTCACGATCCAGCTCGCTCACTTCGCCCGACTCGCTCACCTGCGCCCGCAGCAGGGAACGGCGCCCGCTGAGCATGTTCACTTCACCCGTAAACTGGCCAGGGCCATGCACTGCCACGAGTTCTTCGCCCGTTCCCGATGGGCGAACGATCTCGACCTGGCCCGCGATGACGAGGAAAAAAGGTGCTGCCGGATCACCGGCCTCGAACAGAACTTCTCCGCGCCGCGTGGACCGCCGGTGTCCATGCGCTACCACCCGCGCCAGCTGCGCGGGTGTGAGCCTGGGGAACATCCGCTCAGCCGGCGATTTCCCGCTCAGCGGAATCTGCGGTGTACGTGTCGACATCCAGCGGTTCGTCTGCAGCTGGCCGCGCGGTTGAGCGCGCGAGCACCGCGCCGCGTAGCACAATCAATAGGATAGGAACAATTATGCTGTTTACTCGCGACCGATGCACTATTGCAAGGGATGACCATGGAGCTCGGCTATGAAATCGCTTGGCAAGAGGTCGCAAGGCGCACGACTCGAACGCATCCGCGCGTCACCGCGCTGGACAGGCGACCGGTTCCACAATGCGCACCCCATCATGGCGGGCTTGCGCGACCCGAACGCAGCGATGCCGACGCTGAGCGAGTTTCTGTGCGGCGGTGAGCGGCGCGTGCCGCGAAGGTCGCTCCCATCGATGAACCCGCTGGACACCTGGCGCAAGCCGCCAGCCAGCGGTCTGCGCGCCACATGGCTCGGGCATTCCACGCTCCTGATCGAGATCGATGGCCTCCGAGTGCTTACCGATCCGGTCTGGGGACCGCGCGCATCGCCATCACGGTTCGCAGGTCCCAAGCGGTTCCAGCCCGTGCCTGTGCCGCTTCGCGCCATGCCGCCGCTGGATCTCGTGATCGTCTCGCACGACCACTACGACCATCTCGACTACCCGACAGTCCGCCAGCTGGCGAAGCACGACGTGCCGTTCGTGACGTCGCTTGGGGTCGGCGCGCATCTCGAGGCGTGGGGCGTGCGTCCCGAGCGCATCATCGAACTGGACTGGTGGGAATCGCACCGGCCGTCGAACACCGAGCTTACGGTGACCGCTGCGCCCTCGCAGCACTTTTCGGGGCGCGGACTGAACGACCGTAACGGCTCCTTGTGGTCTTCGCTCGTGCTCCGATCGCCACGTCACACGGTGTTCTTCAGCGGCGACACGGGCCTCACGACTGAATATCGAGTCATCCGCGAACGGTTTGGGCCGTTCGATCTGGTCATGCTGGAAGTGGGCGCGTTCCATCCGGCCTGGGGCGACATGCACCTGGGGCCAAAAAATGCGCTCGAGGCACTGGCCCTGCTCGGCGGCGGACCGTTTCTGCCGGTGCATTGGGGGACGTTTAGCCTGGCAATGCACGCCTGGGATCAGCCCGCGGAGGTGTTGCTGGATCTCGGTCCAAAAGCAGGCGCGGAACTGGTAATGCCTCGCCTCGGGGAGCCGGTTGAGCCGTCCCATCACAGAGATGTCGAGCCGTGGTGGCGTTCCGTCGACGTGGCTGCTCAAGGACGCGACCTCGACGCACCGACGGCTATTACCCTGCCGAGAAGCGTACCCTGGCCCTTCGACTAGATTCGAGGACTCATTAGCGCCGATTAGCTTCGGCGATGAGTTCGAACGAGCGAAGGCGTTCGGCGTGGTCGAAAACATCGGAAACGACGATCAGCTCGTCGGCCTGCGTCTCGGCCAGCAGCGCATCGATGCCCGCTCGCACCGTGATAACGGAGCCGATGATGGACCGCGCGAGCATCTGCTGTGCCTGGGCCTTCTCGATGGGCGACCAGTAGGTGTCGATATCGTCGATCGGTGGCTTGCTCAGGCCCCGCGTGCCGCGAAAGATATCCGCGAACGACATCTGCTGCGTTGTCGCCAGACGCCGCGCCTCGCGATCGGTGCCGGCCGCGACGATGTTGACGCCGACCATCACGTACGGCGCCGCGAGCTGCTTCGAAGGCTTGAAGCGCGCGCGATAGATCTGCAGCGCCGGCACTAGCAGCTCCGGGGCGAAGTGCGAGGCGAACGCGTAGGGCAGGCCGAGCTCCGCGGCGAGCTGCGCACCGAACAGGCTCGATCCCAGGATCCAGATGGGCACCTCGGTGCCCGCCGCCGGCACCGCCTGCACACGCTGACCCTGCTCAACCGGTGCAAGGTACGCCTGCAGCTCCAGCACGTCGCGAGGAAAAGTGTCTGCGCTCGACCAGCTCCGGCGCAGCGCCCGGACGGTCTCCTGGTCGGTCCCGGGGGCCCGCCCGACACCCAGATCGATACGACCCGGGAACAGCCGCGCCAGTGTGCCGAACTGCTCGGCGATGACGAGCGGCGCGTGATTGGGAAGCATGATCCCACCCGCACCGACGCGGATCGTACGCGTGCCTGCAGCAACATGCGCGATGACCAGCGAGGTCGCGGCACTGGCGATGCCCGGCATGTTGTGATGCTCGGCCACCCAGAAGCGCCGGTAGCCCAGGTCCTCGGCGTGAGCCGCCAGGTGACGGGCGTTGTCGAGCGCACCGCGCGCATCGGTGGCAACGGTCACGCGAGCGAGATCGAGGATCGAGACTGCTGCCAAAGGAATTCCTGCGGCGCGAACGGCGTGGCTATAATGCCAGCATGCCGTGGTGGGGTTGGCTGGTACTGGGCATCGGTCTGCTCGGCGTCGAAATGTTCGTCGTCGACGCGCAGTTTTACCTTGTGTTCATCGGCGTTGCCGCGGCGCTGGTCGGCCTGGTGGGGCTGACCGGAATTGACCTCCCGCAATGGGCGCAGTGGCTCGTTTTCGCCGCGCTCGCCCTCGTCACGATGTTCGCATTCCGCAAGCGGATGTACGCAATGGTGCGGGGCCGGGGCGGGCAGGTGGAAGCACCCGTCACAACGGGCGATCGTGTCCGCGTGTCCATGCGTCTCGAGCCCGGCCAGTCCGGCCGCGTCGACTATCGAGGCTCCACCTGGACGGCCCGCAACGTCGATGACCGCGCGATCGAGGCGGGTGCCGAGGCGCTGATCAGCCACGTCGACGGTCTGACCTTGCACCTGAAGTCCGCCAACGCCTGATCCGGGATACCGCATGGAAACTCTCGTCGTCGTGCTCGTCATCGCCGCGCTCGCGGTGGTCATCCTCGCCAAGACGGCGACCGTGGTTCCGCAGCAGAGCGCTTACGTAGTCGAAAACCTCGGGCGCTACAGCCGCACGCTGCAGGCGGGGTTTCACATCCTGATTCCGTTCGTCGAGCGCATCGCCTACCGGCACAACCTCAAGGAGGAGGCAGTCGACATCACCGAGCAGGTCTGCATCACCAAGGACAACGTGCAGGTAGGCGTGGACGGCGTGCTGTATATGCAGATACTGGACGCGAGCAAGGCGTCCTACGGGATCACCAACCATCGCTTCGCGATCTCGCAGCTTGCGCAGACGACGCTGCGCAGCGAGATCGGCAAGATCGAGCTCGACCGCACGTTCGAGGAGCGCGCGACGATCAACGCCAACGTGGTGAGCGAGCTCGACAAGGCCTCAGCGCCCTGGGGCGTCAAGGTGCTGCGTTACGAGATCAAGAACATCAATCCCCCGCGCGACGTGCTACAGGCCATGGAAAAGCAGATGCGCGCCGAGCGCGAGAAGCGCGCGGTGGTGCTCACCTCTGAAGGCGATCGCGACGCGAAGATCAACCAGGCCGAGGGCGAGAAGCAGCGCGTCATCAAGGAGTCCGAAGCCAACAAGCAGCAGCAGATCAACGAGGCGCAAGGCGAGGCGGCCGCCATCCTCGCGGTCGCCACCGCGACCGCCGAAGGCCTGCGGCGCGTGGGCGAGTCGCTCGCCGGGACGGGCGGCATCGAGGCGATGCAGCTGCGGGTGGCGGAGGAGTACATCAAGCAGTTCGGACGCCTCGCGGACGAGGCGGCAAGCACGCTCATCGTGCCGGCCAATCTCTCGGACATCTCCTCGATGATCGCGCTCGCGACCAGCGTCGTTAAGAACCAGACACGACCCGCAGCCTCCACCGGCTGACGCTGCCGCAGTGCGCGGCGTATTTCGATCCTGGGGCTCCGGCAGACTGCTGCGCGCCGTGTCGTTGACGCTCTGCTTGTCTTCCGCATCGCTTGTGCAAGCCGCGCTGGCCGACGAGGCGGTAACACTACGCGTGATGAGCTTCAACGTCTGGTATGGCGGCGAGCAGGTGAGTCTCGCAAAGGTGGGCGAGGCGATCCGTGCGGCCGATGCCGACGTCATCGGGATCCAGGAGGCCGACGGCAATCTCGATGCGATCGCCGAGGCTGCCGGGATGCCGTACGTCGATCCGCGCCGTCGCCTGCTGTCGCGCTGGCCGATCTTCGATTCGGGTGCGGGTGAGCGCAGCGAGCATGGCGCATCGCCGTACTCGGTGACCGGCCTCGATCGCGACGCGATCCATGCTTGGGTGATGGTGCGGCCGGGCAAGGTGGTCGCGGTCGCGAACGTCCACCTGTCGAACGAGCCCTCGGGGACCGGCCTGGCGCGCGACGGCCGGCCGCTCGCGGAGGTGCTGGCCGCCGAGCAGGCGAGCCGCGTGGTGGAGGCGACGCCGCTCGCGGCGCTGGGACGACTTGCGGCGGAAGGCACGCCGGTCTTCCTGACAGGCGACTTCAACACGCCGTCGCATCACGACTGGACCGAGGCGGTGCGTCGCGTTCGCCCCGAGATTCCGTATGCAGTTGCATGGCCGGTAACACGCCTGCTCGAGGGCGCGGGTCTGCGCGACAGTTATCGCGAAGCACATCCGGATCCGGTCAACGATCCCGGATTCACCTGGACGCCGGGTACGCCGCACCCCATCCAGCCGCCGGGCGAGGGCCGCGACCGCATCGACTACGTCCTGGCTGGCGGCCGCACCGAAACAATTTCCTCGACCATCGTCGGCGAGCCAGGCGGGCCGGATGTCGACATCGCGGTCTCACTCTGGCCTTCCGATCATCGCGCGGTGGTGTCGACGTTCAGGGTCATTCCGATCGCTGCGCCGCCGCTGATCGCCGTCACGCCGCGCAGAGTGGAAGAGGGCGGACGCTTCCTGGTGCGCACCTACGACCCGATCGGCGAGGACTGGACCGCGTTGATCGTCCGCCGCGGCGAGCCTCCCGCCGCCGCGCTGACCGGTGTGCGCGAGATGCCGCACAGCTATCAGCGGGCCATCCCGCTGTCGAGTCACGGGCTGCCGCCGGGCGACTACGACGCGCTGCTCGTCGGCGACGACGGCGGGGTGTTGAAGCGCAATGCCTTCACGATCGCAGCACGCGGCGCGCGGCCGGAGCTGGCGCCGCTCGAGGGCACCGTGCGTGCAGGTGCGCCGATCAGGGTGCGTTGGAGCGGCGCCCCCGGGGATCTGCGTGACTGGATCGGGCTCTATGCGGCGGGCGAGACCGACGTGACGCGTTACCTCGGGTTCGTGTACACGGAGGCCGCGTTCGCCGGCGAAGCCGTCGTCGTCCCGGACGACGAGCATCAACCGCTCCCGCCCGGCGACTACGAGCTACGGCTGCTGCACGACGAGACTTACGTCGTCCTCGCGAGCGCACGACTCGAGGTCGTGCCCTGACCGAACGCCGATCCGGAGCGCACGCTTATCGGGCGATGTTGATGATCCGCGACTGCGTGAACTCTTCCAGGCCTTCCTGCCCCATCTCCCTGCCGAGGCCCGATTGCTTGGCGCCACCGAAAGGAACATCCGCCGGCATGTCGAGATGCTTGTTTACCCATACGCAGCCCGACTCGATCCTGCACGCAACCTCGTAAGCACGCTGCGTATCTGCTCCCCACACCGTCGCCCCGAGCCCGAAATCGGTGCTGTTTGCACGGCGGATCGCATCATCGATGTCCGAGTAGCGGAGCACCGGAAGAACCGGCCCGAATTGCTCCTCCCGCACCAGGCGCGCATCGTCCGCGATGTCGCGCACGATCGTGGGACGGATGAAGTAGCCGGGACCATCGGCACGTGTACCGCCCGCGATGATCGTTCCGTGCTCGCGCCCGTCCGCGATGTACCCCTGCACCTTTTCGAACTGTGTCTTGTTCTGCAGGGGTCCGAACTGCGTGTCGGGATCGAGGCCGTTGCCGAGAACCGCGGCGTCGGCCAGCTTTGCGAGCTCAGCGCAGAGCTCATCGTAGATCGAGTCGTGCGCGTACACGCGCTTGGCGGCCAGGCACACCTGGCCGGTGTTGAACATGGCGGCCATGAAGATCTTGGGCGCGACTTCCTTCGGATCGACGTCATCGAGCACGATGGCAGCGTCGTTGCCGCCCAGCTCGAGCGTCAGCCGCTTGAGGCTGCCCGCGACGCTCGCCATCACCTTCTTGCCGGTAGCGGTGGATCCGGTGAACGCCACCTTCGCGACGTCGGGATGCTCCGTCAGCGCGGCGCCGAGATCGTTCTGATCGGCGATCACGTTGACCACGCCGGCGGGAAATATCTCCGCACACAATTCCCCGAAGCGCAGCGTCGTGAGCGGGGTGGTCGGCGCCGGCTTTGCGACGACGGTGTTGCCGGCGAGCAGTGCCGGCGGGACCTTGAGCATGAGAAGAAGCAGCGGGAAGTTCCACGGCGTGATCGCCGCCACGACACCGAGTGGCGTGCGCCGCTGCACGATGCGCAGCGTCTCATCTTCCTTCAACACCTTGTCCTGCAGGTTCATCGCGGCGAACGCCTGGATCATCGCTACGGAACCGGCGATTTCGCCCCGGGCCATCGCCAGCGGCTTGCCCTGCTCCTGCGTCAGCAGCCGGGCGAACTCATCGGCACGCGCACTCAAGGCATCCGCCAGCCGCAATATCAGGCGGCGACGGTCTTCCAGGGGGGTCGCCGACCACGCCGGAAAGGCCGCCTTGGCTGCGGCGACAGCCTGGTTGAGCTGCGCCAGGTCGGCACGCGGGCACTTGGCCAGCACGCGCTCCGTCGCGGGATTGATGACGTCGAAAGTCGAGGCACCCTCGACCAACCGGCCGCCGATCACGAGGCGAAAATCGGTAAACGGTTCCGGCTGCAGCTGCGCGTTCATGGTCAATCTCCAGTAATAATTCGCCCGGTGGGCGTCGCGCCCGACGCCGCCAGGATCGGCCCGGCGCGGGCTATTTAGCCTATTACAGGGACGGGCGGGGCGCTACTTATTGGCAGTTTTATCCCGGGCCAGCAGGAGGTGCGGACACGGGCCTTCGCCCAGCATCGCCGCCAGCGCAGCGCAGGCATTCAGCGATGCCAGCTCACCCTGCGGCGTCGGTACGCGCTCGGTCGCGTCCCTGAGCAGTGTCCGTACCTGGCCGCTCGTCAGGCGCGGCTGCCGTGACAAGAGCAGCGCCACGACGCCCGAGACCTGCGCCGTCGCGAGCGAGCTGCCGGACGCGAAACCGTAGCCGCCGGCGGGGGTGAGCGTGAAAATATCGTCGCCTGGCGCCTGAATATCCGCTGACGGAGGCGACCCGGGCCGCGAGATGTCCACTGCGATGACGCCGGGAGCGTGGGCAGGGAAGCCCGACGCGTCGGACTGCGCGGAACCCGACGGCGGTACGGCCCCGACCACGATGACTCCAGTGCGATCCGCCACGGATACGAGCTCCTCGAGCAGCGGATCGGAAGGCCCGGCGAGGCTCAGGTTGATGACCTGGGCACCTGCATCGATCGCGGCGGCGAGGCCCTGCGCAAGAGTAAAGGAGTTGCACACCGCCGCGTCCGAGGCGGGGTCGAGCTGCCAGCACGACTTCAGGGCGATCAGCGCCACTTCAGGCGCAACGCCGACGATGCCTTCGCTGTTGCCCGCGAGCGCCGCAATGAGGCCGGCGACGCTGGTGCCATGCCGGTCGCGCTCGAAACGCTTCTCGTCGGCATCGATGAAGTTGCGGGACTCGCTGATCCGCCCGGCGAGGTCGGGGTGATGCGTGTCGACGCCGGTGTCGATTACGGCGACCCTGACTCCGCGGCCACGCGACCAGCGATGCGCAGCCGGGATCGCCATCTGCTGCAGGCTCCGTTGCAGGTCCAGGTACGGGTCGTTATAGGCGGCGGTCGAGCTCGCCGTCGCGAACGTGTGGAGCGGTTGAGCGACACGAACGGAGGGTTCGCGCCTGAGCTGCGCCAGCACGGCATCGCGATCCGCGCCACCTGGCAGCTCGAACACGATGCAGTGCACGTGCAGCGCGGGAATCGGCCAGGACCGGACCTCGTGCAGTTGATAGGTGCTCGACAGGGATTGAACGGTCGCCCGCGCCTGCGAGCTCACCTGGTAGCGCACCGCAGTGTCGTAACCACGCGTCGTCGAGCCCGCACGCGTCGGCATCGCGGTTGGCTCGTTTTCGACCGTCACCAGGATGTACCGGTCCGGATTCGCGCGCATGGCAAGCGTCGCGAGGTCCGCTTCCGCGGATGTGCCTGCGACGAGGCTGCTGCAACCAGCGTGAAGCAGCGCGACGCCGACGAGACACACGCTCCGCAGGATGAAGGACGTCCTCATCGCGCGAGCTCGGCGTAGCGTACGGAGTCCTCGGCGCGAAGATCCGCGAGCAGCAGCGCAGAGTCCAGGATGGCGGACGGCTCGGCGGGCGCGAGGACATAGACCCCCGAAAGGGACGGGCCGCCGACGATGACGAGGCGACGGCGCACGAGCATGTCCTGCTGGTCGGCGACGGTCGCCTGTCCGGCGAACACGACCCGGAAGCGAGGCAAAGCAGGATCGGGCGTGGTTGAGGTAGTGACCGTGCGATAGACCCAGGGAGCCGTCGCATCGCGTGCGCCGACCTGCACCGTCAGCCAGCCGAGCGCGATCGCCTGCACGACCACGGCCGCGGCCAGCCACCGCGACAGCGTGGACATGCGACTGCGCCGCGGGCGCCATCGGTGATCGGAGATGGAGGCGGGGCGCGGAGCCGGCTCGGGAGTGCTGGCTGCCGGGACTTCGCGCTCGAGTTCCTCGATACGTGACCAGAGTTTCTCGAACGACGCAGCGGGTGAGTACGCGATCCGGTCTTCCGCCGCCATGCGCCTGTGCAGATCCTGCTCGAGGGCGAGGTCGGCGCGACACTCCTCGCATTCGGCAAGGTGTTGCTCGACCCGCGCTCGGTCACCCTGGTTCAACGTGCCGTTGACGAGCCACGGCAACAGGTCGCGGCATTCGAGGTGCCCGTCCGCGTGAGCCTGATCCGGTCCGGTGAATTCGTGCGTCATCGGTCGAGCCGCCTCAACAGCATCTTCATCTTGAGCCGCGCCTTGTGCATACGCGTCTTAACGGTGTTGACCGGGCAGTCCATGATCTGCGCGATCTCCTCGCACGAGTGACCCAGGTAATACGAGAGCTCGAGTACCGCACGCTGGTTGACAGGCAACTGCGCGAGCGCGCGCTCCAGCCAGTCCGAGCGCTCGTACGCGGGTTGGACGTCATCGTCGGCGACGGCCTCGCTCTCGTCGTCTATGTCGCATGCGGGCGGCGGTTGGCGCTGCAGCGTCTTGAGTCCGCGCCGATAGGCGATGCCGAAGATCCAGGTCGACACCAGCGAGCCGTGGCGGAACTCCGGCGCCTTGCGCCAGACGATCCAGAGCGTGTCGTTGATGATCTCTTCCGCGATCTCATGGTGGCGGGTGAGACGCATCAGGAAACGCGTCAGGCGGCGGTGATAGATGTGATAGAGCTGCTTGAATGCCTCGCGATCGAGAGCGGCGACGCGCGTGAGCAGCTCCTGGTCGCGCTGGTTATCGGCGGCGCGCCCGCCGCCGGGCTCGCGCGTTGCGGGCGGCAGCGGACCGCGATTCGGCCGGACATTCATTGCCCGGCCCCGCCGAACTGCCATTGCAGCCCCAGCGACCAGCGATCCTGCGTCGCTTCGCTGCCATACAGATACGCAGCACGCTCGCTCGTTCCGAAACGCGCGAGCGTCAGCTGCCATGGTGTCGAGTCGTATGTCAGCGCGCAGTTCCAGAAAACGAAGCCGGTGCCAAAATGATTGTCCAGGTCCTGGTAGCCGGCGCCGGCCCTTGCCAGCCAGCGACGGCGGAATGGAAGCTGTGCGGAGAGCTCGTACGACATTGTCTTGCGATCCTCGACGAACTCGCCGGCGCCGAAACTCGAATAGTTCGGTGACCACGCGATGGTGGCCGCCAGGCGGTCGCGAAACGCCAGCGAGGCTGCGACCTCGTCGTAGTCCCAGCGCAGCGTCGTCGCGTCGTTCGGATATGCGTAATGGATCGCCAGCAGCCGCGCGACCCAGTCGTCTGCGAGCTCGCGTGCAACGCCGGCGTACAGGTTGATCTCCACCGTCGGTCCGGGACCCGGGTTCGGATCCACGGTCGAGCCCCAGGCGCCCGCCAGCCATCCCGTGTCGCTTTGCCAGTGAACGTCTGCCTGCAGCGCTTCGCCACCACGCGTCTGCGTCACGCCGCGAAAAACGTAGTCCGAAACGAGGCTCACCGTCCCGCCCCACTCGTCGGCGGCCTGGGCGCAGAGTGGGGCGAGGCTGTAGAAAAGCGCGATCCCTGTTGCGCGAAGAGCTCTCACCCTGTTGCGAGTATAGGAGCACCGCGCCGACGTGCGTAATCTCGTTCGAGGGGCGCGCGGCTATCCATCGGCCGGGAACCTTTTGGCGTCGCATGGGAACTCACCGCAGATCGGGAACTGGCAGCAGCTCCATTGCTCGCGTCGTCGCCCGACCTGCGGTGAAACCGGCCCCGTCGAGGTCAGTCCTCATCCTCGGCGAGCTCGAGCGCGCCGGGCGCGGGCCGCGTGGCGGAAATGCGACCATAGAGCCCGCCCGAGCCGAAGTTCGGGCCCGCCGCGAAGAAGAGCACGTTGGTGGGCTGCCTGAGGATGCCGTTTCCGAACGCCATTCCCCACAGGATCGGGATGACGACCCGATTGCCCTGCGGCGTCCGCAGGGTGCCGATACGGCGGCCGCTTGCGACGTCAAACGCCTGGATCGAGCCGTCGCCGAAATTTCCGATCAGGAGGCGGTTGCTGAAGCGTCCGAAGTTCGCCGGCGCGATCGCCATACCCCACGGGGCGTTGAGAAATGAATCATCTTTGATGCGGCGCAGGAAGCGCCCGTTCGCATCGAAGACGCTGACGATGCCCTGGCCCTTGCCCGGTGCGACGAAATTGCGATCGGCGTTTCGCTTGCCGAAGGACACGTACAGGTTGCCCTGCAGGTTGTGGATCGCGAATGGCACAAATCCGCTCGGCAGCTCCGGATCGCGGAAGCGCCCCGGGAGCGTGACGGGCGTGAAGGTCGCGTCGAATACGTCGATACGACCGCGCTTCACGTCGGCGGCATAGAGCAGGTGGCCCGCGCCATTACCGGCCAGTGCCAGGCCTGTGTAACTCGCGCCCTGCGCGGATCGGTCGACCGCGACGATCGCGTTGGTCAAATCGACGTTCGGCGCCCAGCCCGAGATCGAACCCGTGAGGCTCGCGAAAATAAAACGACTGGGTCCGGTCGCCACACCGTTGGTCACCGCAAAGTCGGCCGAGCTGCTGAAGACGATGCCGGTGGGGATGCCCTGTCCGCCGCCCGTGGCTGCCGGCACCGATACGACGAGGCTGTTCGGCACACCGTTGCCGTCGTACAGCACTGCCTTGCCGGCAAGCGCCGAGTTCACCCAGACGAAGCCGTCCGGATTGAATGCGACACCCCAGCCGTCAATCAGGTTCGGGTCGGTATTGTCGGCGGGCACCGAACCGTCCGAGACGAGGTTGCGGACGGCGTATGCGTTTGGCTGCTGTGCCGAGACGCTGGCGCAAGCCAGGGCGAGCAGGACTAGCAATGCGATGCGGCGTAGCGCGAGCATGGGTCGCTCCTTTGTTGTTACGACCGTATGTTCCGCAATCGCGCTAAAAGGTTCTGAGCCGCGGACCCGGCGATGGCTCCGCGCTCGGCCAGCGAGGATTCTTGCGATGCTCAGCCCGCCGTGCCGCCGAGAATCGGCAGCTCGATACCCGTGATGTAACTCGAACAGGACGGCGCGGCGAGGAAGACAAATGCCGGCGCGATCTCCTCGGGCTGCGCCGGCCGCTTCATCTCCGTGTTGGCGCCAAACTCCGCGACCTCTTCACCGCCGCGATCTGCAGGATTGAGCGGCGTCCACACCGGACCCGGGACCACCACGTTGACGCGGATGCCCTTGTCGACGAGGTTCGCTGCGAGCGACTTGGTGAAAGCGTGTATCGCGCCCTTGGTGGCGGAGTAGTCGAGCAGATGCTTCGAGCCGAAGAGTCCCGTCTTCGACCCCGTGTTGATGATGGAACAGCCATTCTTGAGGTGCGGCACGGCTGCCTTGGCCATGTAGAAGTATCCGTAAAGATTCGTCCGCACCGTCATGTCGAACTGCTCGTCCGAGATTTCGTCGATCGATTCGGCATGACCCTGGAAAGCTGCGTTGTTCACCAGGATGTCGAGGCTGCCGAGCTGGTCGACCGTGTAGTCGACCGCGTCCTTGCAGAAGGCCGCGTCGCGGACATCGCCCGCGATCGCGATGCAGCGTCGACCCTCGGCTTCGACCGCGCGGCAGGTTTTCCTGGCATCGGCGTGCTCGCTCAGGTAGACGATCGCCACGTCCGCGCCCTCGCGAGCGAAGAGCACGGCCACCGCGCGGCCAATGCCCGAATCGCCGCCGGTGATGAGCGCAACCATCCCCTCGAGCTTGCCGCTGCCTACGTAGGTCGGCGCCCTATAGTTCGGCTCCGGGTCCATCTCGTGCTCGTCGCCGGGCTTGGCGAGATGCTGCTCGGGCATGGGGCTGTCGGGTTGCCGCCGGTCGCCCGCCTGTACGGCCTTCTCGGTTGCAGAATCCGACTTTGATTTCTTCGCCTTTCCTTTCCTCGATTTCGGCTTGCGCGCGTCCTTACGATCGATCCGTTCCTGGATCTTGCGCTGCTCACGGGCTGTCTGTTCCGCCATCGCGCGATATCTGTCCTGTCCATCCTGCTTCGCCATGGTTTGCCGCTCCGTTGCGCTGGCCCGTTCCCGCTAGCGATCACCGTACGTCGCGCTATACACGGACGGATGTGGACCGGCGCCGAGATCGATCGTCGGTCGCTTCCTACGCCCGAGCGCGATGTAGGCTGGCTACCGACACGATCACAGGTGCATTGCTGGATGGACGGTGCGGCAATTGCCGCATACGGTCGTGGCAGCTCAACACACGGATGCAGCAATGCCCGCGAAAACCGCTAGACCGGCCCAGCGCAGGCGCAAGACATCGAGCAAGGACCGGGTGCGCGTACCGCGCAAGCTGGATTCACGCAGCGAGCGCGAGCTGAACCAACCGGGCCAATCGGGCAAGAAGGACCGCGTGCGCGACGGCTCGACACGGTCGAAGTTGCCACGCAGCTAGGACGAACGGAGGCGAGTCATGGCCAGCAAGAGGAAGTACAGCAAGTCGGCGTCGCGAAAGGTCGCGAAGGTGATGCGCGAGCGAAAGCGCGGCACGTTGCGCAGCGGCAGTTCCGGCAAGAAGGTGACCAGCCGCAAGCAGGCCATCGCCATTGGCCTGTCTGAGGCCCGCCGCGCCGGGGCGCGAGTTCCGAGCCAACGGGCAAGCCGCAAGAAGAAGTAGCTCCCCGTTTCCGCGCGGGACTGGTTTTACGACGCCGACGTTACCGACCGCTGACCGCTCAACATGCGTCCGATGCTTAGCTCGAGCCAGCTTGGGCCGGCTCTCCCCTCGCAGTAGCCACAGTGGCCGCCATACCGTGTGCGTGTAATCCGGAGTTGGCGCAGCGACGGCAAGCGGCCCACATCCTCGACAGGAAGGATTGGATCGTCCGTGGCGGCGATCAGCCAGGTATCGACATCGAGGCCGCGCAGGGTTTCGCCGCCTATGGTGTAGCTCTTCAGATAGTGATGCAGCGAGGGATAGTCGGTATACCTGCGGACGAAATGGTCGGTCATCCGGGTGAGACTCGACATCTGCAGCATTGCGCTGAAGTCATAGCGGCGGGGCCATGTGGCGCTTTTTCTCAGCAGCGAGCGGCGCCACTTGCCGATGAAATAGTGGCGATAAAGAAGCGAGCCACTATCGAGGCGCGACAGTGCATGAGCCGGATCAATCACCGGGCACACCGCCACGATGCGCGCGAGATCGAGGTTCTCCGAACGTGCATGTGCGCCGAGGCGCAGCGCGAAGTTGCCTCCGAGCGAGAACCCGACGAAGGTCAGTTCGTGGCGCGGGTGTTTATGCTGCAGGCTTCGAACCGCGCCTACGACCTCCGCGAGCCGGCACGAGTGGAACAAGTCGCGGTTCAGATGCTCCGTCTCACCATGGTCTCGCAGGTTGAGTCGGATTACCTCAAAGCCTCGCAGGAAAAGATGCTGTGCAAGCGACACGACGTCCGGTGAATCCGCGCTGCCGTGCCATCCGTGAAGGAGGATCGCCATACGCGGAACCTTGCTCCCGCGGCGATCGTGCGGGACCGCGTGAAATCCGAGCAGACGCACACCGTCGCCGCACTCGATGAGCTTCTTCCGAGAGGCAGCCATAACTTCGCGGCAGTTCCGTCGAGCACTTGGACGCGGCCAGGGTAGGGTTGGGAAAATCGATTGCAGATGGGGGTTACGCAGCCAGCGTGGCGGCACGAAGTCCTCTCTGACGCTACCCGCGTACGCATCGCCAACAATTGCGATTCCATCGGCCATGTTGTTCTTCCCTCGATCGCGAATCTACGTTCGGCGAGATCGAGGCGTCCAGACGCGCTTTACCTACACGTTACAGGTCAAGAGAACGTCTGCATCGAATGCTCCGACATGCAAATGCAGGGATTCCTACGGGGCTTCGTCGTTTGGCCGGCTGCGGCGCGCGAGGAACTCCAAAACGTTGTTCAGGAATCGCTCAGTGAACATAATCGCGCGGCAGAGGTTGACGCGCCGTTCGCGTCCGACTGACTCGATGTTCGATGAACTGTGACCCTACAAGCGTCAACAGGTGAATGCACATCGCCGAGATGCCTCGGCGACCTTCCATGGCCGCATTTTCGTTGTGATAGGATGCGCTCCCCTCCGCGGGCGCCAGGGCAAATGTGGCGGTCGCAAGGAGAGGATGCCGGAGGGATCT
>Ga0207706_10002287_pt1 | contig 18680 bp, 17 predicted proteins | sample KBSC53metaG_FD_184318 | JGI IMG/M metagenome (GOLD analysis project Ga0207706, IMG submission 184318) | Corn rhizosphere microbial communities from Kellogg Biological Station, Michigan, USA - KBS C5-3 metaG (SPAdes) (version 2) | ecosystem: Host-associated > Plants > Roots > Rhizosphere > Soil ... | reverse complement strand
GGGTGGCGGGTGACCAGGACCCGGGTCACCGCAGCGTCACAGGCCAGCCGCTGACACGCCTGGGGGTCCAGCGGTCCCGCCTCACCGATCTCCCCACCTACCCTCACCGCACCAGGCAGGCCGAGCAAACTGTCCAGGTCGACGGTCACCATCAGCTGGGGGCGGACCCCACCGGTCTGGGGGAGCCGTCCTCCCTCCAGGCTGCGGCGGGCCAGCTCCGCCAGGGCATCGGCCCGGCGCTGGCCGCCGCTGCGGGTGTCCTGGGCGTCGGCGGGGCGCGCCAGCGGTTCCAACGCAGCCAGCAAACTCTGGCCGGCTTCGGGCTCAAGCAGCCCATCCACGGCGACCATGCCGTCAAAGGTTGGGGCCAGCCACAACCCTCGCCGCTGCTGACGACGCGTTCGATCACGTTCGGTGCCATCGGGGTCGACGACCAACTGGAGGTGGCCCAGGACCCGCCGGAGCCGGGGCGGGTCCAGCCGACCGGCCGCCTCCACCAGGACCGGTTCGGCTTCCACGGTGACGTGGTCGGGGAGGTCGTAGGTGCCGTGGGCGAGCACGCTGGCGTGGGCGACCGAGATCGTTCCGTCGGCCAGGGCCTTGGCGGTGGCCGTCAGCGGGCCGCGGAACAGGGCTCTGGCCGTGCGGACGAAACTCGTGGCCGCGCCGGCACCCAGGTGGACCCGGTTCCGCAGCCACGCGGCGGTCGACCCGACCTGCTGGTCCTGGTCGGCACCGGCGGCGCCGCGGGCATCGACGCCGGCGAGTTCCTTGAGCCATTGGCCTTCGAGGCGGTCCACCAGCCGCCGCAGTTCCAGGACCCGCTCGGCCCGGACACTGTCGGCCAAGCCGTCCAGGTCCTGGGCGGCCAACCCATCCACGGCCTCGGCGAGTGCCGCCAGCCCATCCCACCGCGCGTCCGGTTGCCCGCCGGGCGCTCGGATCGAATCTGTGTTCGAGTTCATCGCGGCAACCTATCAAGCCCCCACCCCAGCACAAGCACCAACCCTCGATCTGGGGACAACTTCTCTGCCACTGGCCCCCGGGCTCCTTCTGGGAGGGGTAACCGACCCGCAAGGAGCGGGCGCACGGTTGTCCACAGGTAACTGATCGGTGAAAACTCGCCGGTTCACTGGTGCGACGCGATTCCCGATAGTTACGCTGACACGTAACCAGAAGGGAGTTCGCGCATGACCGCGCGAGGGCGGGGGCTGGCGATCCTCACCGGGCTGGCGGTGTTCGTGGCCGGGTGGGTCGCGTTCGTGTCCCAATGGAGCGGGCCGGCCGGCGCCGGGCCGGACGGGCGGGGTGCCGGGGTGGCCGGGACGCGCGCCGCCGACCTGGACGCCTTCCGCAACGAGCTGCTGGTCTGGGCCCCCGGCGGGTTCTCCGAGAAGGAGGTCGGGCGGGTCCGCGACTCGACCCGGGTGGCCGCGATCAGCGCCGTGCGCACCGGGACGTTGCCGGCGGCCAGCGGACGGCGCAGCTACGGGATCGTGCCGGTGGAGACGATGGCCGTCGACACCAACGCCTACACCAGCGCCACCGGCCGTCCCGGCCGCAAGCTGGCCACCCTGCTGCCCAAGGGCGCGGTCCTGTCCAGGACCGGGGCCAAGCTCCGCCGGGTCAAGTCGGGCGGCAAGCTGAAGCTGGACGGCGGCCGGTCCCTGAAGGTCAGCGGAGTGGTCGACGACGCGCTGCTGGGCGGCTACGAGGTCGCCCTGGAGCGAGGCCTGGCCCGCCGCTACGGCATCCATCGCGCCGCCTACCTGCTGGTCAGGCCGCGCGGCCCGGTGGACGACCTGCGCACCGAGATCCGCAAGCTGCTCAAGGGCCGGTCGGTCCGGTTCATCACCCCCGGGGACCGGCCGTTCGTCCGGGGCGGCGACGGGGTCCTGCCCATGAGCCAGGTCAAGGCCCGCTTCGGCGAGTTCGCCCTGCCCAGCCTGCACAAGGGCTGGCCCGACCCGGCCTGGACCAGGGCCAACCTGGTGACCAGGAAGGTGCCGCTGCTCGGGCGGGTCCGCTGCCACAGGCTGGTCGTCGGCGACCTGGCCAAGGCCATGGCCGACCTCGAGCGCCAGCGTCTCGGCAACCTGGTCGATGTGGGCGAGTTCCGGCGCGACGGCGGCTGCTGGAGCCCGCGGCTGCTGCGCGACGCCCGCGGTGGCAAGCTGTCACGCCACGCCTGGGGGATCGCCGTCGCCCTCAAGGTCAAGGGGGACGAGCGCCTGGTCCAGACCATGGCCAGGCACGGATTCGTCTGGGGCGGCAGCTTCGCCCGCCCCGACACCACCCACTTCGAGTGGGTCGGCCAGGGGGCGTAGCGGGGGGGCCGAAACCGGGTAGCCTTGCGCCATGCTCACTTTCGGCGCCGCGGTCTCCACCGCCCCTGACCACGCCAACGCCCTCGACGAGGTCATCCCGGCCGCTCTCGGCCAGCTCGGCGGCGCCCCCGACCTGGTGGTCTGCTTCTTCACCATGGAGCATGCCGACGCCGCCACCGGCATCGCCCTCAGCCTGTCGGAGCGCACCGGGACCTCGGCCATCCTCGGCTGCACCGCCCAGGGGGTGATCGGCGACGGCCGCGAGGTCGAGGGCGAGCCTGGCCTGGCCGTCTGGATGGCCCGCCTGCCCGGGGTCAGCGTGCGGCCGTTCGCGCTGCGGGTGCTGCCCCTCGAGGACGGCGTCGGCATCGACGGCTGGCCCGACCTGCCCGATGAGGAACGGGCCAGCGTGCTGCTGCTGGCCGACCCGTTCACCTTCCCGGCCGACAGCTTCCTGGAGCGGCTCAACCAGGAGCAGCCCGGCCTGCCGGTGCTGGGCGGGATGGTGTCGGGGGCCACCGAGGCCGGGCGGCACCGGCTGCTCCGCGGCACCGAGCTGATCGACGGGGGGGCCGTCGGGGTCGCCCTGGTCGGCCCGGTCGACATCCGGGCGGTGGTCAGCCAGGGCTGCCGCCCGGTGGGCTCGCCGTTCGCGGTCACCCGGGGCGAGGGCAACATCGTCCACGAGCTGGGCGGCCGGCCGGCGGTCGACCGGCTCAGACAGATGCTGGCCAGCCTCGACCAGCACGAGCAGGAGCTGCTCCGCGGCGGCGGCCTCCAGGTCGGCCAGGTCATCGACGAGCACAAGGCCAGCTTCGACCGGGGCGACTTCCTGGTCAGGGGCCTGCTCGGGGCCGACCCGGAGACCGGCTCGATCGCCGTGGCCGACAGTGTCGAGGTCGGCCAGACCCTGCAGTTCCACGTGCGCGACGCCGACGCCGCCGACGAGGACCTCGAGCTGCTGCTCGTACCCGTCTCCCGCTGGCGGCCCCGGGGCGTCCTGCTGTTCTCCTGCAACGGCCGGGGCCGCGGGTTCTTCGGCGAGCCCGACCACGACGCCGCCAGGGTGGCCGCGGCCACCGACGCGGCCCCGATGGCCGGCTTCTTCGCCCAAGGCGAGCTGGGCCCGATCGGCGGCCGCAACTTCCTGCACACCTTCACCGCCAGCATGGCCGTGTTCTGCGAGCCCCGCGACCCGGTGCTGGCCCTGGACCGGGCGGCCACCGAGCGGCCGCCGGCCCCGGAGACCCCCGAGCCCGTCTAGGAGCAGCCGCCGATGACCGCCCCCGCCGACCTCGAGCCCCGCTTCAACCTCAGGCGGTTCCTGCTGAGCGGGGACGGCTGGCCGTACCTGCTGGTGCCGTTCATCCCCGTGGCCATCGTGCTGGAGCTGCTCCACGCCGGGGCCACGCCGATCTTCGTGGCCGCCGCCCTCGGGGTGATCCCGACGGCCGCCCTCATGGGACGGTCGACCGAGGAGCTGGCGGCCCGCTCCGGGCCCGGTATCGGCGGCTTCCTCAACGTCACCTTCGGCAACTTCCCCGAGCTCGTCATCGCCCTGTTCGCCCTGCGCGAGGGCCTCCAGGAGGTCGTCAAGGCGTCGATCGTCGGCTCCATCCTCGGCAACATCCTGCTCGTCATGGGGGCGGCCATGCTGGTCGGGGGGCTGCGGCGGGACCGCCAGTACTTCGACCGCACCGCCGCCAACGTCCAGTCGCTGATGCTGCTGCTGGCCGCCGTGGCCCTGGTCATGCCGGCCATCTTCGAGCTGGTCGCCGGGGCCGGCCTGCCCCGGCCCACCGACAAGGCGGTCGACTTCCCCGGCGACCTGGAGCAGCTGTCGGTCGGGGTGGCGGTGGTGCTGCTGATCACCTACGTGGCCGGGCTGTGGTTCTCCCTCAAGACCCACCGCGACCTGTTCAACCCCTCCCACGCCGCCGAGGACCACGGCGGCGAGCCCTGGTCGATCCGGCGGGCGGTGACCATGCTGGCCATCGCCGGCGTGGCCGTCGGGGTGATGTCGGAGATCCTGGTCGGGTCGATCACCGAGGCCTCGGCGAACCTCGGCCTCTCGCCGTTCTTCGTCGGCATCATCGTGGTCGCCGTGGTCGGCAACGCGGCCGAGCACTGGGTGGCGATCTACTTCGCCCAGCGCGACAAGATGGACCTGGCGGTGAACATCGCCATCGGCTCCTCGGCCCAGATCGCCCTGTTCGTGGCCCCGGTGCTGGTCCTGCTGTCGTTCCTGGTCGGGCCGTTCCCGATGGCCCTGGTGTTCAACGGCTTCGAGATCGGGGCCATCTTCCTGGCCGTCCTGGTCGCCAACCAGGTCACCCAGGAGGGCGAGTCGACCTGGTTCGAGGGCCTCCAGCTGCTGGCCGTCTACGTCGTGCTCGGGCTGATCTTCTACTTCGTGACCTGAGAGGCCGCCTCCGGCTCCAGCTCCTCGAACGGGGTCCTGAAGCCGTCGCGCAGCAGGTGCCGGAAGTCGCCGCGCTTGCGGATCAGCAGCCATGCCCCGAGCAGGATGTACAGGGCCGAAAGGGCCAGCAGCTCGATGCCCTTGGACGACGCGGGCACCACCGCCCCGAGGATGAACTGCGCCCAGAACAACCCGAACAAGGCGAACGCCTCACGGAGTGTGATCGACAGGTTGACCAGGATGGCCACCGCGAACACCGTCTGGGCGGCCGTCAGCAGCAGCTCCTCCCGCTGGGCTGGCTCGACCGGCAGGCCGTGCAGGCTGCCCGAGGCGATCGCGAACACCAGCGGCAGGGTCCCGACCAGCAGCGTCCACTGGTTGATCTTGGAGGAGACCACCGTCGTGAGCGCCTCGCTGGTCTTCAGCCGCCAGGCGTACAGCGCCACCACCAGCAGCTCCGGTGCCTCCGAGGCCAGCGGGGCCACCCACTGGACGAGCAGGAACTCACTCACCCCCAGCTCGGTCCCGGTCTCGACCAGCGACTCGGCGAAGTGCTCGGCGACCAGCAGGATCACGACGCCGGCGACGGCGAACATCGACAGCACGCTGATCCGCCTGGCCCGTCTGCTCATCGCCCCGATCCAGGCCGCCGGGCCGATCAGGTCGGGCTCGGTCTGGGGGGCCTTGGAGATCCGCAGGGTGTAGGCGATGAAGATGCTGACCAGGATGACCGTGTCGATCAGGGTCACGGTCCGCTTCAGCGGCAGGGTCAGAGAGTAGGCGCAGGCCAGTGAGAGGTAGGCCAGCTCCACCGCCTTGGAGCGGTCCATGGTGACGCCCTCGGGGTGGCGCTCGCCGCGCCGCCGCCACTGCCAGTAGGCGATGAACACGATCATCGACCAGCCGATGCCGATCAGCAGCCGGTTCGCCCCGGTCATGTTGGCCAGGACCAGCGAGCAGTTGTTGGTGGTCTCGCCGGGCGCCACGCAGCTCGACCCGTGCTCGGCGACGGTGCTGCCGCCCTTCCAGGCGAACACGAAGCCGACCGCGTACTCGGGCAGGACCGCGATCAGGGCCAGGACACCGATGGCCAGGCTGGCCGACACGTCCAGCTGGGCCGCCTCGGCCGCCCAGGCGAGCACGAACGCCGCCCCGATCACCGCCACCCCGTAGGTCAGGGCCAGCAGCAGCGGGGCCAGCTCGGGGTGCCCGAGATGCAACAGCTCGGCCAGGCCGAGGTAGCAGCCGGGGAGGCAGGCGGCCAGGGCCAGGGCCAGGGGGACCGGCCCGCTCTTGGGGCGGGCGGGCTGCTCGGGCTCAGCTGCCAAGGGATCCTCCGGCTCGGTCGGGTCCCCGAGGGGACGCCAGACGGCTCGAAGGTCTCGTCCGCCCGCGACCCGGGTGAGGCGCCGGGTGGGCGCTGGCGCCCACCGTCCTGACGGCGTGCTCGTCGGGGCACCGGCCCCGCTGGACTACTCCCCTTCGCCGGTCAGCATACCCGACCACGACCGGCTCAGGACGTTTCGCCGAGGTGTGCACGGAGGAACTCGAGCGACCGCCGCCAGGAGATCTCGGCCGCCTCGGTGTCGTGGACCTCGGGCCGGTCGTCGTTGAAGAAGGCATGGGTCGTGCCCGGGTAGCGGTGGAAGGTCACGTCCACCCCGGCGTCGCGCAGCTGGCGCTCGATGCCCTCGACGAGCTCTGGCGGGGCGAAGTCGTCGTGCTCGGCGAAATGCCCGAGCACGGCCGCCTTGACCGCCGACAGGTCCCAGTCCAGGCCCTCGCGTGGGAAGCCGTAGTAGCAGACGACGGCCGTCACCTCGGGCTTGCGCGTGGCCAGGAACAGGGCCAGCCCGCCCCCGACGCAGAAGCCGACCACCCCGACGCCCTGGCCGGTGGTCTCGGGCATGGCCAGCAGGGCGTCGACCGCGGCCGCCATGTCCTTGGCCGCCTGGTCGAGCTGCATCTCCATGACCAGCTTGCCGGCCTCGTCGGGCTCGGTGGTCTCCTTGCCCCGGTACAGGTCGGGGGCGAGGGCCACGAACCCCTGGGCGGCCATCCGGTCGGCGACGTCACGGATGTGGGGGACCAGCCCCCACCACTCCTGGATGACCACGACACCCGGCCCCTGGCCCGAAGGGGGCAGGGAGATGTAGGCGGGAACCGCGTCGCCGTTGACGGGGATCTCGGTCATCGAGCCGGCCATCGAAGCAGCCCTCCTGGTCGTTCCGGTCCTGGTTACCCGTGATCCTTGCACGCCAGGGACGGCTTCAACCATCCGAGCCGCTCAAGCCATGCCCGGCAGGGGCCGACCCGATCAAGGGGTGCCTGCAACAGGCGTGTGCCCGGAAGGGGGAGGTCGAGCGGTGACGAGCATGAGGGCCTGGATGGAGGCGCTGGTCTCCGCCAAGGGGTCTGACCTGCACCTCAAGGTCGGTTCGCCGCCTCGCATGCGGGTGGACGGGCGCCTGGTCGTGCTCGACGGTCCCGTCCTCACCCCCGAGACGGCCGACAGCCTGCTCCGGGAGCTCATCCGTCCTGACCTGCACGACCAGTTCCAGCAGACCAACGAGGCCGACTTCGCCTACTCGCTCCCGGGGGTGGGGCGGTTCCGGGTCAACGCCTTCCGCCAGCGCGGCTCGGTCGGGATGGTGCTGCGGCGGGTCCAGGAGGGGGCGATGTCCATCGGCGAGCTGGGCCTGCCCCCGGTGATCGCCCGCCTGGCCGAGCAGCCCCGCGGCCTGGTGCTGGTCACGGGCCCGACCGGCTCGGGCAAGACCACCACCCTTGCCGCCATGATCGACCACGTCAACGCCAACCGGGCAGTCCATATTGTGACGATCGAGGATCCCATCGAGGTCCTGCACGCCGACAAGCTGGGGATGGTCAACCAGCGCGAGGTCCGGGTCGATACCGACGACTTCACCGTCGCCATGCGGGCCGCCATGCGCCAGGACCCCGACGTCATCCTGGTCGGCGAGATCCGCGACTCCGAGACCCTCAAGAACGCGCTGGCCGCCGCCGAGACCGGCCACCTGGTCCTGTCCACCCTCCACACCACCGACGCCGCCGAGACCGTCAACCGCTGCATCGACCTGTTCCCGCCATTCCAGCAGCGCCAGGTCCGGCTGTCGCTGGCCGCAGCCCTGCGCGGCATCGTCGGCCAGCGCCTGGTCCGCCGGGCCGGCGACGGCGGCCGCATCGCCGTCCTCGAGGTCATGGTCAACACCGGCCGCACCGCCGAGGCCATCGCCGACCCCGAGCGCACCGGCGACCTCACCGCGATCATCGCCGAGAGCGGCTTCTACGGGATGCAGACCTTCGACCAGCACCTCATCGCCCTGTACCGGGAGAGCGTGATCGAGCTCGAGGACGCCCTCGGCGTCGCCACCAACCCCCACGACCTCCAGGTGGCCCTCCGCAGCCAGGGCCTGGTCGCCTAGCGGGCGGCGGGCGACCGCCGGCGCCATCACCGGCCACGGCACGCCCGCTTATGCCCGCTTGAGCGGGTGGCGCCCAGCATGGGCTGGTGATGTCCCGCCCTGGTCCGGTCGCGGCGCTCCTGGCCGCCTGTCTGGTGCTGGCCGGGTGTGGGGTCGTGCCCGGGCTGGGGGCGGCCGATCCCGGCGGGGAACGGGGGATCGGGGCCGGGTTCGGGGAGCCCGAGGTGGTGGCCGGCGGGTTGGAGGCGCCCTGGGGCCTGGCCTTCCTGCCCGACGGGAGCGCGCTGGTGTCCGAGCGCGACAGCGGCCGCATCCTCCAGGTCCGGCCCGGAGCCGGGGCCCGGGAGGCCGGGACCGTGCCCGGGGTGGTCGCCGGGGGCGAGGGCGGGCTGCTCGGGCTGGCCGTCTCTCCCGCCTTCGACCGCGACCAGCTCGTCTACGCCTACTTCAGCGCCGCCACCGACAACCGGATCGTGCGCTTCCGGCTCGGCGGCGGGCAGGCCGAGGTGCTGGTGGAGGGCATCCCCAAGGCCGGCATCCACAACGGCGGGCGGATCGCCTTCGGGCCCGACGGGATGCTGTACGCCGGGACCGGCGACGCCTCCGAGCGGGGCCGGGCCCAGGACCCGGCCAGCCTCGGCGGCAAGATCCTCCGGCTGCGGCCCGACGGGGGCGTCCCGGCCGACAACCCGTTCCCGGGGTCGCCGGTGTGGACCCTGGGGCACCGCAACGTGCAGGGGCTGGCCTGGGACGATGCCGGCCGGATGTTCGCCAGCGAGCTCGGGCAGAACAAGGTCGACGAGGTCAACCGGATCGAGCAGGGGGCCAACTACGGCTGGCCGGAGGTCGAGGGCACCGGAGGCGGGGAGCGGTTCCGCGACCCGCTGGTCACCTGGCCCACCTCCCAGGCGTCGCCCAGTGGGGCCGCGATCGCCGGCGACACCCTGTATGTGGCCGCCCTCCGGGGCGAACGGCTGTGGAAGGTGCCGCTGGACGGCGCCGGCGGGACCGGCGAGCCGGCGGCCGTCCTCGTCGGCGCCGACGGCCGCCTGCGCCATGTCGCCGTGGCCGACGACGGCGCCCTGTGGGTCCTGACCAGCAACCGTGACGGCCGCGGCGACCCGGCCCCGAACGACGACCGCGTTCTGCGGTTTCCCCGCGCCTGAGGGCGGCCGGCCCCCGCCGGAGGTTTGGCGGGGGCCGCCGGTGGCACCATGAGGCGGTCCGGAACTACCGAGTTTGCGGGATCTGTATGACCTTGACCGTGTTGATCAACGCCGGCCCCTGGCTGCCGGTGCCGCCGCCCGACTACGGGGGCATCGAGAACGTGCTCGCGACCCTGATCCCGGAGCTGCGGGCCCGGGGGGTCGAGGTGGTGCTGTGCACCGTCGAGGAGAGCACGGTCGAGGTCGACGACCGCCATTGCGCCTTCCCCGACGGCCAGTTCGGCCGCCTGGCCGGGCCGTACGCCCAGGTCATGGGCATCACCGCCGCCCACATGGCGACCGTGCTGGAGACCCTGCGCGAGCGGCCCGACATCGACCTGGTGCACGACCACCTGGAGGTGGTGGGGCCGAGCGTGCTCGGGGCCATCGACGGCGGTGGCCCCCCGGTGCTGCAGACCCTCCACTGGGACCTGCGCAAGCATCCCGAGTTCTACGGGACCTTCGACGGCAAGGGGCGGGTGTTCTTCAACGGCGTCTCCAACGCCCAGCTGGCCACCGCCCCGGCGAATCTACGATCCCAGAGCCTTGGCGCCGTCCACCTGGGGGTCGACCTGGCCGCCCACCGGTACCGGGCCGACAAGGGCGAGGACTACCTGGTCCTGGGACGGGTCACCCCGTTCAAGGGCCAGGACGTGGCCGCCCGCATCTGCAAGGAGCTCGGGATGCCGCTCGTCCTGGCCGGCCCCGTGGCCGGTGTCTCCTCCCCGCGGGAGCTGTCGGCGGCCCTGGAGGACCCGGCCAGCCCGCTGCACGGCTACGGCGACGTCCGCCACTACCTCGACGCCGTCCGGCCGTTCGAGGACGGGGAGCGGATCCGCTGGGTGGGCACGGTCGGCGGGGCGGAAAAGGATGAGCTGGTCGGCCGGGCCCGGGCCGTGCTCATGCCGATCTCCTGGGAGGAGCCGGGGGCGACGGCGGCGATCGAGGCGCTGGCCTGCGGCACCCCGGTGATCGCGACCCGCCGGGGCGCCCTGCCCGAGATCATCGAGCACGGCCGCAACGGCTTCCTGGCCGACGACGAGTCCCAGTTCGCCCAGCTGATGCTGCGCACCGGCGAGATCGACCCGGCCGAGTGCCGGCGCTCGGTCGCCGAACGGTTCTCGGCCGGGGTGATGGCCGAGGGCTACCTCCGCCTCTACAGGGAGGTCCTGACCCGAATCGGCGCCTGAAGCGCGTCGAGGGCCGCGATGGCGGACCCGCGGGCGCCGGCCATGTCCCGGTCGGGGACCAGCGCCAGGCTGGCCACCCGGGCCTGCTCCTCGCGCAGGGCGGTGTGCTCGCGCACCTTGCCAAGGAACCACTGGCGGAACGTGGGCGTGGACTCGACCACGCCGCCGCCCAGGAAGTAGGTGTCGGGGTCGCTGTAGTTGGCGGCGATGGTGAACAGCCGGCCGATGGCCATCGCCTGCTGCTCGAAGATCGCCAGAGCCAGCGGGTCCTCCCGCTCGCCGTAGCCGCGGACCAGCTTGGCCGCCTCCTTGGGGTCGGCGACCCGGCCCAGCTCGTGGTTCTCGAACCGGGTCAGCCAGTAGGGGAGCAGGTTGCGCTCGATCCCGGTCAGCGAGGCGATGCTCTCGGCGTCGCCCACGAAGCCGCAGTTGCACACCGGCAGCGGCTGGCCCTCGGCCAGCAGGCCGTGCATGGGGATCTGGACGTGGCCGAACTCGCCGGCCATACCGGCCGCCCCGCGGACGATCCGCCCGCTCTCGACCACGCCGCCGCCCAGCCCGGTGCCGACGATGGCCGAGACCGAGGAGTGGCCGGCCGCCTTGGCCCCGTAGCGGACGCTGTGGGCGTAGAGGGCGGCCGCGTTGGCGTCGTTGTTGTAGACCACCGGCAGCCCCAGCCGGACCTCCAGCGCCCCCCGGACGTCGAAGCCCCGCCACGCCGGCTGGGCGAAGTTGGTCGCCCCCTTGGAGGAGATGACCCCGTTGGCCGAGGCCGGGCCGGGCGTGTCCAGTCCCACACCGCGGACCGCCTCCGGCGCGATGCCCGTGAGGTCGAGGATGTTGTCCAGCGCCCTGGCCATGGCGTCGATGGCCACCTCGGGGCCCTCGGTGACCCGGCTTGGCGTCTCGACCAGCCGGTCGACCAGGAACCCCTTCGACGGGTCAAGGACGGTGGCGTTGTTGCTGGTCCCGCCGGTGTCGATGCCGACCACGACCCATCTGCTGTCGCTGTCCATCTCCGTTCCCTTCCCCGTCTTGTCTAGGCCGTCACCGCCGGGCAGGCGAACACCGCCTGGAGGACGTGGCGACGGCGACTGGCCAGGTCGGCCAGCAGAGCCGGCGCGTCGCCGAGCGGGACCAGGTCGGTGACCAGATGCTCCCGCATCGCCGGGCCGTCTGCACGCAGCAGGCTGACCGTCTCGGCGGCCAGGCGCCGCCGGTCCCACAGATGGGCCGTGCCCCTCGGCACCCGGCCGATCTGGGCGCAGCGGATGGCCAGCCCGTTGTGGTGGAACTCCTCGCCGAGGGCCAGGTCGGGCGCCCCGCCCTGGTAGAAGGCCAGGTCGACCACCGTCCCCTGGGGCCGGAGGCTGCGCAGGGCCCCGGCCAGGGCGGCCGTCCGGCCCCGGCACTGGAAGACGACGTCGGCCCCGCAGTCGGTGGGGTCGCGGCGCCAGCGCTCCTTGACGGCCCGCCAGGCGGTGCCGTCGGCGTCGTCGACCGCGTCCAGGCCGAGGTCCCTGGCGACGGCCAGCCGGGCCGGGGTGGCGTCGGCCACCAGGACCTCGGCCGCCCCGTGGTGGCGGGCGAACAGGGCGACCAGCAGCCCCACCACCCCGGCCCCGGTGACCAGCACGTGGCGGCCCCTGACCCCGTCGCCGAGCTGGATCGCCCCCGGCCCGGCCGCGTCGGCGGCCGCGTGCAGCAGCCCGTTGGCGCAGATCGGGCCCATGTGGGCCACGTAGATGCCGAGCACCGGGTCGAGGTCGGGCGGCAGGGGCAGGAACCGGTCGACCATCGGGTCGGCGGTGTGGGCGGTCTTGTGGCCGTAGGCCATGGCCACCAGGTCGCCGACGGCCACGGCGTCGCTGCCGGTCTCGCTGACCCGCCCGACCTCCATGTAGCCGGGGGCGCGGACCGGGAACCCGGTCGCCGGCCGGTCGCGGCGGAACACCCCCAGCTGCTCGTCCCAGGCGGCATGCAGGTAGGGGTTGGTGCCCTTGAAGTAGGTCAGCTCGGTCCCGGCCGACAGGCCGGTGTAGAGCGTCTCGAGGCGGAACTGGCCGCCGGCCGGGGCTGGCTCGTCCTCGTCGACCAGGCGGGCCACCCCCGGCTGCTCGATCACCAGCAGCCGCACCGGCCGCCGGTCAGCCACCTTCGCCTCCCCGACCGTCCGGGAAGACCGGCAGCGGCCGGCCCTCGTCGGCCGAGCGCGTGATGGCACAGGCCAGCAGGTGGGTCCGGTAGGCCTCCGGCCAGGGCACCCGGATCCTGTTCTCGCCACCACGGACCGCGGCCACGAAGTCCCGGTCGGGCCGGGGACGGGCGTCGGCATCGGCGGTCCAGGCGTCGCGCCGGCCGTCCACCTCGACCAGCAGCTCGGTCTCCGACAGCTCCAGCGAGAGCCCGTCGGCGATCACCTGCACCCCGGCCAACTGCAGGCGGGGAAGCAGGCAGGTCGACGCCACCGTCCCGACCGCCCCGGAGGCGAACCGCAGACTGGCCACCGTCACGTCATGCACATCAGCCGCGGACGGCGCCGCCTCGCCCACGGAACCAGAGGGGGTCGGGGTGGACGCCGCCCGGGCGGCGAAGGCGTGGACCTCGACGACGTCGCCGGCGAGGCCTCTGGCGGTGTCGAGGACGTGGGTGGTCTGCTCGATCGTCTGGCCGCCCGACCTGTCGCGGCGGAGCCACCAGGGGGGAGGGGGGACCTTGTCCAGCCAGGAGCACTGGACGAGCCGGGCCGGGCGGTCGCCCAGCAGGTCGGCCGCCCGGTCGAAGATGTCGAGCCAGCGCCAGTGGTAGCCGGTGCAGGTGACCAGGGGCCGTCCGGCCAGGCGGGTGGCGATCGCCGTGGCCGTCTCCTGGTCGATCGCGACCGGCTTCTCGACGAACATGGGCAGCCCGGCGTCGATCACGGCCAGCTCGGGGGCGCCGTGAGCGAACGGCGGGACGCAGATGTAGACGGCGTCCAGGCGCTCGGCGGCCAGGAGCTCCATGTGGTCGGGGTAGGCGGCCGCCCCGGCCTCGGCGGCCAGCTCCTTGGCCCGCTCCAGGGCCGGGTCGGCGACCGCGGCCACCTCGACCCCGTCCATGGCCAGCAGGGCCCGCACGTGGCGGGCCGCGACCGCGCCCGCCCCGACCATGCCGATCCGCACTGTCGACCGCATTCCAGCAGGATAGGGCCAACCGGACGGACCGGCAGGGCCACGGCCAACGCCGGAGCCCTCTGATAGCCTCCTGTCGCCGTTTGGCCCACTTCAGCGCGCTTCCCGGGAGATCGCCATGGCCGACATCGACGCCTTCGTGCAGGCCGAGGCCGACGCGCTCGTTCGCGAGCTGTCCGAGTGGTGCGCCATCCCCTCGATCTCCAGCGACCCCGAGCGTGCCGGCGACGTCCGCCGTTCGGCCGAGCACCTGGCCGGGCTGATGGAGGCGGCCGGGCTCGACACCGAGGTCCTGGCCGCCGAGGGCGGCCAGCCGGCCGTGTACGGCGAGTGGCTGGGGGCCGGGGCCGAGGCGCCCACGGTCACGGTGTACGGCCACCACGACGTGCAGCCGGCCGACCCGCTGGAGGAGTGGACCACCCCGCCGTTCGAGCCGACCGTGCGCGACGGCTACCTGCACGCCCGCGGCGCCTCCGACGACAAGGGGCAGATCCACTTCCAGGTCTCGGCCATCCGGCACCTGCTGGCCGCCGACGGGCGCCTGCCGGTCAACGTCAAGTTCTTCGTCGAGGGGGAGGAGGAGTCGGGGTCGCCCACAATCGACGCGTTCCTGGGCGAGCACGCCGACCGGCTGGCCTGCGACCTCATCTGTGTCTCCGACACCGGGATGGTCGCCGAGGACGTGCCGTCGCTGGTCACGGCCATGCGCGGGCTCGTCTACTTCCAGGTCGACCTGCGCACCGCCCCGGCCGACCTGCACTCGGGCTCGTTCGGGGGCGCCGTCCCCAACGCCCTGGCCGAGCTGGTGGCCCTGCTGGCCGGGCTCAAGGACGAGGCCGGGCGCATCGCCATCCCGGGCTGGTACGACGACGTGGTCGAGCTGACCGACGAGGAGCGGGCCAACTTCGCCGCCCTGCCGTTCGACCCCGACCAGCTCATGGCCGTGACCGGGGTCGGCGCGCTGCCCGGCGAGGAGGGCTTCACGCCCCTGGAGCGGATGTCGGGCCGCCCAACCGCGGACATCAACGGCATCTGGGGCGGGTTCAGCGGGGCCGGCACCAAGACCATCATCCCGGCCAGCGCCCATGCCAAGGTCTCGTTCCGCCTCGTCGCCGACCAGGAGCCGGCCCGGCTGGAGCCGCTGTTCGAGCGCTGGGTCCGCGACCGGGTGCCCGGCCACGTCGAGGTCTCGGTCCGCTCCTTCGGCGGGGTCAAGCCGGCCCTCACCCCGCTCGACCACCCCGGCAACCGCGCCGCCGCCAAGGCCGTGGCCCGGGCGTTCGGCAAGGACCCGCTGTTCTACCGCGAGGGCGGGTCGGGCCCCGAACGGGCCCTGTCCGACGCCCTCGGCGCGGCCTGCGTCTACCTCGGGGTCATGCTCCCCACCGACCGGATCCACGCCCCCAACGAGCGGCTGCTCCTGGCCCACTACTACCGGGGGGTGCGGGCGGCCGCCTACGCCTTCGAGGAGTTCGCCAGGCCGGAGGTGGCGACGGCCCTGCGCGCCCCGGCCGGCTAGCGGCCATGGAGCCGGGACTCGCCCGCGACGCCCTCACCCTCCTCCTCGGCTTCACCACCGGGGTCCTCAGCGCCCTGTTCGGCATCGGCGGCGCCATCGTCAGCAACCCCGGCCTCCGCGCCCTCGGCGCCGCCCCGCTGGTCGCCGTGGGCACCACCCTGCCGTCCATCCTCCCTGGGGCCATCTCCGGCACCCTGCGCTACCGCCGCGAAGGCCTGATCAACTGGCAGCTCATCATCCCCGCCGCCGCCTCCGGGCTCCTGGCCGTGGTCGCCGGCTCCCTTCTCTCGCACGCCGTTCCCGGCGGCGGGCACCTGCTCCTGCTCCTCATCGCCGTCCTGCTCGCGTTCACCGCCTGGCGCACCGCGGTGGCCCCCCCGGCCGCCCCAGCCCCCGAGGCGGCCGAGGACGTCCCGCCGTCGGCCCCTGAGGGGCGGACGCGGTGGCGCGCGGCCGGGATCGGGGTGGTCGCGGGGCTGCTGTCGGGGCTGCTGGGCATCGGCGGGGGGGTGATCATGGTGCCGGCGTTCACCGAGCTGCTCGGGATGTCGCTCAAGTCGGCGATCGCGACCTCGCTGGTCTGCGTGGGGATCTTCGGGGTGCCGGCGACCATCACGCACGCGTTCCTCGGCGACATCGACTGGCGCCTGGCCGTGCTGCTGACCATCGGCGTGATCCCGGGGGCTCGGATCGGGGCGTCACTCACCATCCGCACGGCCGAGCGGCGCCTGCGCCTGGCCGTCGGCATCTTCCTGGCCCTGGTCGCCCTCGTCTACTTCGTCACCGAGACCCGGGCCCTGCTCGCCCTCTGAACTGATGAGTCCTGAGCGGGTCATCGGCCACCACCTCCGATGAGGCGCAGGTTGCGCTGCTCGGCCCGGCGGGCCAGGCGAAGCTGGCGGCGGCCGAGCAGGAGGATGACGCTGAACAGCAGGACGCCGACGCCGACACCGGCGGCCAGGGCGGCCGGGTGGACGCCGGTGCTGATGGTGGCCGGGAGGGCGACCAGGACCAGCCAGACCAGCACGACCCCGCCGCTGATGCGCAGGGCGGTCGGAAGGGTGCGGTCCTCGAGGCGGCGCTGGGCCAGGCGGGCCAGCTCGACCGCCGCCGGCGCGTCGGCCGGGTCGGTCACCGCCTCGCCGGCCCGCACGGCCAGCGACACCCGCCGCCGCGCCTCCTGATCGTCCGGGGCACCCCCTTGGGGTTCCCCGGACCCCTCCGGGCCGAGCCCGGCCGGGGGGTCGTTCATCCCTTCGGGGGGCCGGCCGCCACGAACGTGGTGAAGTTGAACTTGAGGTCCTGGATGCGACGCTCCAGCACCCGCAGGCCGAACAGCTCGGCGCAGCGCTCGGCGGCGATCACGGCCGTCGAGGACGGCAGCTCGCCGGTGGCCAGCATGCGGGCGGCCTCGGCGGTGTCGGGCTCCTCGGTGACCAGGGTGGTGGGGAAGTGGTGGCGCAGCCACATGCGGCACTGGCGGATGGCCTGCTGGTGGGAGGCGATCCGCTCGATGCTCTCGCGACCCGGGAGGCTGGGATGGACCAGCAGGGTGTGGTTGACGTCGATCTCGAACAGGTCCATCACCCGGAACCGGTGGGCGGCCATCGCGTAGACGCTCTCGTAGACGACCCCGCCGTTGGAGTTCTCGAGGGCGAAGATGCCGATGTCGACGTCGCCCGCCTCCACCGACCGCAGCACCTTCTCGGTGTTGAGCAGCTCCACGATCTCGACCTCGCCGAGGTTGTTGTCGCGGGCGTACTCCAGCGCCGCCTCTTCTGAAAATGACCCCCGGATGCCCATGACGCCGAGGGTGAGCAGGTCACCCACGGCCGGGCACCTCCTTGACGGCGTCGGCGAAGCGGGCGAGCTCCGCGGCCAGCTCGGCCGGCCGCTGCAAGGGGATGTCGTGCATCGTGTCCTCGAACCAGGTGAGGGTGGCGGATGGGAGCAGGCCGGAGGCGCGAACGGCCGCGCCCCGCTTGGCCTGGGCGTGCGCGGCGTCGGCGGCCGGGTCGGCGGCCGGGCACAGCAGCACGGGGCAGTCGACCAGCGGGTACAGCTCCGGCGGCCGCTGGCCGTAGAGGGCGTCGACCACCTGCATGTGGTTGTCGAACTGGAACCGGGAGCGGGCGACGCCCTGGTCGTCGACGTCGACCCCGGCCCGAAGGTAGTCCCGCACCCAGGGCTGGCCGCCCGACCCGCCGGCATCGAACCGCCCGGCGCGGGCCAGCCAGTCGGCCAGCGGCACCGCGAACCGGGGCGGGGCCAGGCGGCGGCGGGCCTCGTCCAGGGTCGGGCCCGCCCACTCGGCCACCCCCAGCAGGGCGCCGTCGACCAGGGCCAGGCCGGCCAGGGTGCCCGGCCGGTCGGCCGCGAACTGCAGGGCGACGTTCGCCCCCCAGGAGTGCCCGGCCAGCACCGGCCGCTCGATCCCAAGGGCGGCCAGCGCGGCCGACAGGTCGCGGCCCAGGGTGGCGAAGTCGTAGCCCGACCCGGGCTGCTCGGAGGCGCCGTGGCCGCGCTGGTCGAGGGCGACCACCCGCAGCCCGGCCCCGGCGAGCCGGGACGCGACCCCGTCCCAGATGCGGGCGTTGGAGGCGAGCCCGTGCAGCAGCACCACCGCCTGCCCGCTCCCGCTCCAGTCGCGGGCGTGCAGGCGGACACCGTCGCCGGGCACGGCGCGGTCGGCGGGGGTGGTCGTGCTGGTCCGCATGGGCGGCTCATCGTACGGGAGCCCTCCGGGCTCCGCCTCGGCATTCCTCAGGAGGCGTCTCCCAGCTGCCGCTTGAGCTCCTTGCGGTCGACCAGCTCGACCTTGGCGACCCGCCCGGGGCTCGCCTCCAGCCGGAACAGCGAGCCGGTGCGGAACTCGGGGAACCCGTCGACCAGACCGGTCTGGAACAGGAACATGGGGATCAGGTCGCCGTGGCTGACCCCGACCACGGCCCGGCCGGGATGGTCGCGGACGGCCGTCCGCACCCAGGCGGCCAGGTCGGGGGCGTCGTAGCCGAGCCGGTCGTCCAGCTCGACCTGGAGCCCCATGGCGCCGGCCAGCGGGGCCGCCGTCTGGCGGCAGCGCAGCCAGGGGCTGGCCGCGACCAGCACCGGCTCCTCGCGGCGCAGGGCGGCGGCCAGCCGGTCGGCCTGCTTGCGGCCCTTGTCGATCAGGGGCCGGCCACGGTCGCCGCCCGTCCAGTCGTACCGGTCGGCCGCCTTGGCGTGCCTGACCAGAAACACGATAGTGCTCGCCATGTCCAGAGTGTGGCGGCCCGCCAGGTGCCAAGGCAACCGGGCGGGCCGCCGACCAACCTCCTCGCGTCAGGCGCGGCCGGTGGCGTGGGCCCGCTTGCGCGACAGGGCGTCCACGCTGGCCGCGATCAGCAGCACCAGGCCGGTGACGA
>Ga0207706_10002286_pt1 | contig 18686 bp, 17 predicted proteins | sample KBSC53metaG_FD_184318 | JGI IMG/M metagenome (GOLD analysis project Ga0207706, IMG submission 184318) | Corn rhizosphere microbial communities from Kellogg Biological Station, Michigan, USA - KBS C5-3 metaG (SPAdes) (version 2) | ecosystem: Host-associated > Plants > Roots > Rhizosphere > Soil ... | reverse complement strand
GACCCGTAGTGCAACATTTGAGGTCAGGCAGAGGTCCAACGCGATCTCGTGCTCAGCGAGGTGCTCGAGCAGGCGCTGATCACCGACCCCGCCAATCCCGTGTTCGATCCGCTCCGCACCCAGGCTGCGCAATGCTTCCCAGACGCTCTCGGGCCCAGCCGTCTCTCCGGCATGCGGAACGCTGTGTAGCCCGGCTGCTCGAGCCCGATCGAACTGATGACGAAACATCGAACGCGGGAAGCCGAGGTCCGAGCCGCCGAGCCCGAAGCCGATCAGTCCGGGCACGTCATGATCAAGAGCGACTGAGGCCGTCAGTTCGGCAGCCGGGATACCGAAGTCGGCCGGAATGTCGAAGATCCAGCTCATCTCCAGGCCATGATCGCGGCGGGCAGCCTGTCGAGCGTCCTCGATGGCCTCCAGGAAGGCGTCCGCCGGCAGCTCATCATTGATGGAGATGTAGGGAGTCACCGTCAGCTCGGCGTAGCGAATGTGCTGAGCCGCCATGTCCGCTGCGACCTCGTAGGTGATGAACCGGACATCCTCGGCGGTCTTGATGAGGTCGACGACGGCCAGATAGTTCCGGATGAAATGGGACAGGTCGTCGAAGACGAAGAACCTGGCGAGTTCGGCTGGATCGCTCGGAACTGTCCCCGGATGCCGGCTGGCTAATTCAGCAACGACACGTTGGGAGACCGAGCCGACGTGGTGGACGTGCAGCTCAACCTTGGGAAGACCCGCGATGAAGCTCTGGGAGATCGCCACGCGCGCCAGTCTCCCAGGCTGTGCAGAAAGATCGTGCGCGTTTGACCCCCGTAGAGACACCCGTCAAACGCGCACGATCTTCTACGATCAGCCGAAGCGGCGAGCCGAGGCCTCTTCCTCGGCCGCTCGACGGAGTGCCAAGATCACCGGTTCGAGTAGCACAGTCCCGAGGACCACGTACCGTACGGCCGCGGCTGGCGACTCGGTCGGCACGTTGTCGATCTCGAATTCCGCGATCTGACGCATGTGGTCCTGATAGAGGTCAAGTGCACCCTCAGGAAGCGTGAAGCCAGCCTCATCGAGCGCTCGGAGTGCGTCATCCAGATTCGGTCCAGCAACGGCGCCTGCGGCTACGCCGAGCAGTTCGTGAACAGACCCAGGAGGTTCCTCGATCGCCTGGATGACCTGATGCGCCGCTGCGATGGACAGCCCACCCGGACCAATCAGCGCACGGATCAGCCGGAGTCGCGCCACGTGGCTCTGGTCGTATTGAGCCTGAGTGGCCGCGGTCCGAACGCCGTCATGCAGCAAGTTCTCCCGCAGATAGAACTTGATCGTCGCAACGGGGATCTCGGTATGCGACGACAGTTCAGAAATTCGCATCCACACCTCACTTGACATTAGATAGTGCTACTCTCCAATATTGGAGAGTAGCACTATCTAGTGGAGGATTTCATGGCTGACATCATTGCGAGCCGCATGACTCATGACTATGACGGTGAGCTTGTCGTATTCCTGATCGGGATGCGGATCAACAAACCGTGGCGCCCCGATCTCTGGCTTCCGGTGTTCAACGCAATGCCCAAGATGTTGGCCGAGTTGTCGAAAGACAAGGACTCGGGCCTGCTTGGCTACCGGCTGACCTTAGGCGCAGGCGGGCCACTGCTGGTGCAGTACTGGAGCTCACACGAGAAGCTGTACGCCTACGCGAGCGACCGGGATGCGGCTCACCGTCCAGCTTGGGCCGCGTTCAATCGCCGCGTGCGTAAGGCTCCCGGGGCGGTCGGCATCTGGCACGAGACCTATCTCGTGGAACGTGCCGAGACGATATACGCCGGAATGCCCATTTCGGGGCTGGCTGCGGCTACGTCTTCAGTACCTGTGGCACGGCGCGGCGAGACCGCGGCGGAGCGGCTCGGGGCACGACAGGCAGCGTGAGGTGGGCGCCCTTCGACAGGCTCAGGGCGCATGAACTCGGGTGAGAAATGGTCGAACGGCCGGGTACGGCAGAGATAGCCTGAGCCGGTGCTCGCAGTCCCGCCGAACCACTACGGCTACTTCGGACCGGTTGGAACATTCACCCACCAGGCGCTGCTCACGCTGCCCGCGCTGCCGGACGAGCCCGCGCCGTACGCGACTGTCGGCCTCGCCTTGCAGGCTGTCCGGGACGGCGACGTCGCCGCCGCCCTGGTGCCGATTGAGAACTCGGTCGAAGGTGGGGTCTCCGCGACGCTGGACAACCTGACCTACGGCGAACCCTTGCGCATCATCCGCGAGGTGTTGCTCCCCGTTCAGTTCACCCTCTTTGGGCGTCCCGGCACACACATCGATGACGTACGGCGGGTGCTTACCCATCCCCACGCGGCAGCCCAATGCCGCGACTGGCTAGCCAATAAGCTGCCGCAGGCCATCGTCACCGAAGGTGGCTCAACGGCTGCTGCCGCAGCGGAAGTTGCCGATCCGGGCTCCCGGTTCGATGCGGCGATCTGCGCACAAGTCGCGGGGGAGTTGCACGGGTTGATACCGCTTGCCCCCGGCATTGCTGACAATCCGGACGCGATCACGCGCTTCGTGTTGGTCTCGCGGCCACTTCCAGTCGGCCCGGCCACCGGCGCCGACAAGACCACCATGGTTTTGTTCATGCGCGACGACCATCCGGGTGCGCTGCTAGAGATCCTCGAACAGTTCGCAAGTCGAGGTGTCAACCTGTGTCGCATCGAGTCGCGCCCTACCAAGCAGAGCCTTGGCGACTACTGCTTCAGCGTTGACGCCGAAGGTCATGTCGACGACGCGCGGATGGCTGAGGCCATGATGGGGCTGCATCGGGTCTGTCGCGACGTGGTCTTTCTTGGTAGCTACCCTCGCGCCGACCTCACGGAATCGATCATTCGGCGCGGCACCTCTAACCAGGAGTACGCGGCGGCCGCGACTTGGCTGCGAAAGTTGCGCGGCTGAGAGGCCGGGCACCCTCCAGTTGGCTCCGGCTCGAGCCAGCAGCAGTGCTTACCTCGCCGTTGCCGGTCGCCAGGTCGCTGAGCTGCTTCGGCACCCGCAGGCGCAGCGCACCCGGTACCACCTCAGCCGTCAACGTCGAGCACTCTCCAACCGTGTCGCCGTCGAGCTGAAATTGATCACGCTCCTCCACTGAGATCGTGACCTTGCGTCCCGTGAGCCGATCGAGCTGATCATCGGGCTGCCGGCGCCGGGTCAAGACGCGGGTCGTCAGCCTGACCCAATCGCGGAACGTACGCGGCGAGGCGACGAGCACGTCCAATTTTCCGTCGTCGGCACGGGCATCAGGAATCAGTTGAATGTTTGCCATCAAGAAGCCGACATTGCCGACGACGATGACACTTGCCCGGCGCCGGAACGGTTGTTGATCATCGACGGCGATGGTGGCGTGGACGGCGGGATGATTGGCGTTCTGTGCTGCCGAGACGAAGTATGCTGCCGGGCCGACAGCCTTCTTCATCTTCGCATCAGCGCCTTCCATGATCACCGCGTCCATGCCGATGCCGGCCATCACCGCGAAATGATCAGGCGGCTGATCATCAACCTTCACTCGCACCAGGTCCACCGCCTTGTCGGCGCCATCGAAGGCGACGCCGAGGGCGGCCACCTCGTCCAGCGGTATGCCGATGTTGCGGGCCAGTAGATTCCCGGTACCGGCCGGGATCAGGCCGAACGGGATGCCGGTGTGAGCCAGTCCGGAGCAGATCACCCGAATGGTGCCGTCGCCACCGGCGCCTAGCACCAGGTCGACGTTCTCGCGTACAGCTTGTGCAGTCATGGCGTGTCCGGGATCCTCGCTAGTGGTTTCCAGCCATAGCGCCCGATCCCAGCCTCGAATCTTCAGCTCGTAGTCCACGTGCCGCCGGAACGTGATCCAGTCGGTGACCTTTGCCGGGTTGAAGATGACCGCGGCGCGCCGCAACGGAGCCACCGACGGCTCACCGGCAACAGCGCGGCTCCGGACGATCTCGCCGACGAGTTCATGGGGGATCGGCACCTTGACACCGGCTACAAGCAGCGCAGCCGTTGCTGCGAGCGCGCCGAACAATGCGCCGCCCACAATGTCGGTGATGTAGTGCGCCCCGGTGATCCAGCGATCGAAGGCGACGGCGAGGATCAACAGGCCGGAGCCGACCTGCCAGAGAACTCGCGCGCGGAACGTCTGCCTGGTCACAGCGAAGGTCGCTCCAATAGCGATCGACAACGCCATGACACCGGTCATATGACCAGACGGATAGGCATATCCGGTCGCAGTCAGCAGGTCCAGCGCTTGTTCTGGACGCGGCCTCTGGAAGATGATCTTGAGCAGATCAGCTCCGCCCCAACCGAAGATGATCACCAGGACCAGCGCCACCGCCAGCTGGCGGAGTCGGCGTCGGAATGCCCAGAGCGCAATCGCCGCCAAAGCGGCGTACTCCAAGCCTGGCCAGGTCAACAGGGCAAAGGCCGCGGCGATCTCTGCGGTGTTCGAGTCCGGATCCAGCTGCGGTGCCGCCGTACGTTGATCAAAGGCCAGGAACGCAGCTGAGTTGAATGTCAGCCAGGTCCACACGACGAACGCCAGCAGCAACAAGATCGCGATCAGGACCGAAGATCGGGTCGGGGGGCGGCGACGGACCATAACCGCTTCATCATTGCAGCCACACTCAACAGCACTATGCGTGCAGCCCGGTTGTTGTGGGACGGCAATCGAATCGTCTCCACGCACGGAGGTGGCTACGCTGGCCCGGTGATTGATGTCAAGGTGCTGCGCCTGGATCCAGACCGGGTACGGGCCTCACAGCGGGCTCGCGGCGAGTCGGAGTCTTTGGTGGACGACCTGGTCAAAGCCGATGAGGCGCGTCGTAACGCTATTGCTCAGTTCGAGGAGCTGCGCGCCGAGCAGAAGGCGCTCGGCAAGAAGGTGGCGCAGGCGGCCGGTGCGGATCGGACGGAGCTGCTGAGCCAAACCAGAGAGCTCGCCGACTTGGTCAAGAAGGCGGAATCGGCGCAGAACGAGATCAGCTTCGCCTACGACCAGATGCTGCGTCAGGTCGGCAATCTGGTTTTCGACGACGTGCCGCCCGGCGGCGAGGACGACTATGTCGTCCTGGAAAACGTCGGTACACCGCGAGACTTCGGCGCCGAAGGCTTCCCACCCAAAGATCATGTGGAGCTCGGCCGGCTGCTCGGCGCCATCGATGTGGAACGAGGCGCTAAAGTCTCCGGATCTCGTTTCTACTACCTGACCGGCCAGGGCGCAGAGCTTGAATTGGCCTTGATCAATCTCGCAATGACGACCGCCACCACAAACGGCTTCATCCCCTTCATCCCGCCCTCTCTGGTCAAGCCGCAAGCGATGGAGGGCACCGGTTTCCTCGGCCAGGCAGCTCAGGATGTCTACCATCTCGAAGAAGATGATCTCTACCTGGTTGGTACAGCAGAGGTTCCGCTCGCGGCCTACCACGCGGACGAGATTCTCGATGCAGGCACACTGCCGCGCCGCTATGTCGGCCTCAGTCCCAGCTATCGGCGCGAGGCGGGTTCCCATGGCAAGGACACCAGAGGCATCTTTCGCGTGCACTGGTTCGACAAGGTCGAGATGTTCGTCTTCAGTGCGCCCGAAGACTCGGCGGCCGAGCACCAGCGGTTGCTGCAGTGGCAGAAGGACTTCGTTGCTGCGCTCGAGATTCCCTTCCAGGTGATCGAGCTTGCCGCTGGTGATCTTGGTCTGAGCGCTGCACGCAAGTACGATGTCTACGGCTGGCTGCCAACTCAAGATCGTTATCGGGAGATCACGTCGACGTCCAATTGCACCGATTTCCAGGCGCGACGGCTCAATATCCGGGCTCGCTTCGACTCCGGAACCGCACCGGTCGCGACCCTCAACGGCACTCTGTGCGCTATGACCAGGACTATCATCATGATCTTGGAAAATCACCAGCAGGCCGATGGCTCGGTACGCCTGCCGAAGGCGCTGCGGCCGTATTTGGGAGGCCGAGAGGCTCTGACACCCCGTTGAGACAGTCAGCAGAGCCGACCAATGTGCCCTGAGCCCTTCGACCAGCTCAGGACGGCGCCCGAAGAAGGGCACGAGCCCACGCTTCGACAAGCTGAGCGTGCGAATCGCACCTGGCGTCCGCGTCTGGTCGCGCTGGACATTGACGGCACAGTGGTGGATCGCAACGGTTTCATGCCGCCGGCCGTGGCCGAGTCAGTCGCGCTGATCGTGCAAGCTGGCGTGCCGGTGGTCTTGTCAACTGGCCGATCATGGCACGGCACCCAGCAGGTGTTTGACCAGCTCGGGCTGCCGCCGGGTCCGACGGTCTGCTCGAACGGCGCCGTGATCGTACGCTATCCGCCACAGGAGATCATCAAGGCGATCACCTTTGACCCACGGCCGGTGATCGCTCAGGTGGAGGACTTCGCGCCCGGCACATTGATCGCCGTGGAAGAGATTGGCCGCGGGTATCGGCTCAACGAGCCATTTCCGGGAGACGACCTGACCGGAGAGTTGATCATTGAAGATGCCAACCAGCTCAGCTCGCGGCCGGTGACGCGGGTGATCCTGCGAGACCCCAAGCGTTCCGAAGAGGATTTTCTAGCCTTGGCGCGCCACCTCGGCATGCATGGGATGACCTACTTCGTCGGCTGGGGAACCTGGCTCGACATCGCCCCTGATGGCGTGAACAAAGCGACCGCTCTCGCCGAAGTCGCGGCTGGATACGGCGTACGGGCTGCCGACGTACTGGCGTTCGGTGATGGCCGCAATGACATTGAAATGCTGCGCTGGGCCGGGCGCGGGGTCGCCATCGGCGATGCTCCGGATGAGGTCAAGGCAGCCGCCGACGACGTGACCAAGACCATTGACGACGGTGGTCCGGCTGCGGAGCTACGTGAGTGGTTCGGTTAAGGGTTTGCAACTCCCAGATGTGAGGTGATCAGCGAGATGAGCTGCGCGGACCCTGGTTCCTCTCATCGACTGCTGGGTCTGTCACATCATCGCGGCGGACGTCGTCGCGGCGGACATCGCCGCGATCAACGTCGTCTCTGACTCCCTCGTCCCTGACATCGCGCCTGGTCCCACGTACGTCGTCATCGGCAACGCCGCGATCCGCATCGACATCGTTCGCTGGCGCGTCATCCGCGGCCCGCCTCGGATCGGCGTCGGCCGCGCGGCGGCCTCCTGCGTCAGGGTCAAGACGGTCGGCCTTGCGTAGTGAATCCTCAACATCGGTTCGGGCCTCCGCGGTGCGCTCGCGTTCTTCCGCCGACACCGACTCAAGCCGGTCTGCTTCCGCGCGAGCGTCCTGAGCCTGGGCGGCCATAGCGTTAGCCTCGGCCTCCTTCCGATCGAGCTCTGCGGCTCGCTCGGTTGCCTCTTGCCTGATCTTCTCAGCGCGAGCACGGCGTGCCGTTGCGCGGCGATTCATGAACACGAACGCCAGTACGGCCACGACCACGACAACGACGATCACGATGATGATCCATGCGGTGGTACTCATCCGAGTTCCCTTCTGCTTGGCGGACTCGGGGCTCGGGTCCCGTTGCACGTTATCGCGCAATTATCCGCTTGATACGCGTACCCGCCGGGGGTTCATCCGAAACTGGGCTCGTGAGCTACGCAGCCTGGGGGCGACGGCTGAGGGTCGACGAGCCGGTGACAGTGGCGGCGGCGGCAAGCACATCGGCGACGGTGGGCCTTGGCTTGGTCGTACGCGCGGTGGGCTCGCGACGTTCGCGGCGTAGGTGACGTTTGACAGTGGACAGGGAGCAGCCGAGTCGCTGCGCCAACAAGTCCAGGCTTTCGTGCGGATTGGCGTTCCGAAGGCGTATGACCTCGCTGTGATTGACCTGGCGATGCCCGCGGGTGACCCCGGCCATGGTGTCGAAGTTCTCGGGTTCCACCGTGATGTCCAGCTGCCGGCGAATCAGAGCACGCTGGGGCGGGGTGGTGCCCGCGACATAGCCTGCAACGTCATACTCGACGACCGCGCGATAAAGGCAGTCAGTGATCAGCGGGCATTCGCGGCAGGCGGCCTTGGCAAGGGTGATCAAGGCCAGCTGTCGGCGCCGTAGTGCTACGGAGGCGCCGGCCGTCAGCGGCTCCTCCAGCAGTTGATCTTGGAACACCGCGGCGAGCTCGACGCAGCGGGGGATCCTCCGATTGGCAGGGCTGGTGATCGATGTGGGGCTCGTGATCGATGTGGACATGAGCTCTCTTCCCAAGGTTTCTGGTCTCAACAGACCTCGCCTCGGACGGCAGCCGGCGATGCTCGGTTCCCACTAATCCGGGTTTCTCAGGAACTTCCCCTGGTCTTCTTGGCCGGGGCTCAGGTGTCAACGACCAGCGCCTACAGGTACATCCCACCCGTGCCCTCGCGCCGACCCTCCTGCTGCGGTGTCGAAGGCAGCGGGCCTGTCGGTAGCGCCCGCCGCATCTGCTCGAGCTGCGCCCGGGCAGCCATTTGCTGGGCGAACAGGGCCGTCTGAATGCCGTGGAACAGACCCTCCAACCAGCCGACCAACTGAGCCTGAGCAATTCGCAGCTCTGCGTCGCTCGGCGTGGTGTCATCGCTGAAGGGCAAGGTGATCCGTTCCAGCTCCTCGGCCAGCTCCGGCGCAAGACCCTGCTTCAGTTCGGTGATCGAGGTTTCATGGATGGCCCGCAGCCGCTGTCGGCTGGCGTCATCGAGGGGAGCAGATTTCACCTCGGCGAGGAGCTGCCGAATCATGTTGCCGATGCGCATGACCTTGGCGGGCTGCTCGACAAGCTCGGTCACTGATCTCGGCTCCTCGTCCCCCGCTGCCTCCTCGCGTGGCGGACCCTCGACGGCCATAGCCTGCGGCGTCACGACATAGACGCGTCCATCATCAGTCGCTCCGGCGACGGGGGGCATCTCTTGCTCTTCATTGCCAGCTGTCGAGTCAGTTGTCATGTTTCTAGATCCTAGATAGGGATGTATCCGAGGACCGCTGGACCCATCGTCGTTCTGGCGAAAACCGGTGGAGTCGATCAGCAGCCACGTCCTACGCTGACCAGGTCATGCATGACTTCCCGCCGCTGGTCCCGGACATGGCGGGGCTGGACTCATCCACGTACACCACTCTCACTCCAAGCGGGCCGGCGGTGGTGCGCAGGCGGCTGCCCAAGCGCGATTTCCGCAACATTGATACCCGCAGCCCATCGCGTTTCCTCGGCTGGCTGATGTGGCAGCAGCTGCCGGCGCTGGTGCTGAGCTCATTGATCGCGGTGGTCGAATGGCTACCCGGCTCCGTAGGCCCCTACATTGTCGGCAAGATCGTGGATGACGGGATCGTGCCGCACGACATGGCGACCGTCACGCGGCTCAGCTTGATCATGTTCGGCCTCGTCATCGCTGGGATCATCGCCGGCGTGCTGGGTCATACCTTTGTGGTTCGGACTTGGCTGGTCGCTATGTACGGCACCATGAAGCTGGTCACCCGCAAGGTGACCCAGATGGGGCACGTGCTGCCGCAGCGTACGCCGACTGGCGAGGTGCTCAGCGTCTCGGCGGGGGACTCCGATGAGTTCGGCGCGTTGACCGAGGTCGTGTCACGCTTCGTCGGCGCATTGATCGCGTATCTGGTGATCGCCGGCCTGGTGCTCTCCACCTCGGTCAAGCTCGGCATCGTGGTGCTGGTCACGGCGCCGTTGATCGTTTTGTTCGCGATGCCGCTACTCCGCCCGTTGCAGCGGCGCGAGGAGATCGAGCGAACCAGGACCTCGGAACTGACGTCGATGGCGACCGACATCGTTGCCGGATTGCGGATCCTGCGAGGCATTGGTGGCGAGGAGACTTTTTCTCACAACTACGCCGAGCAGTCGCAGCGAACCCGGCAGGCCGCCGTCTCAGCCGGTATCTGGCAGAGCGCGGTGGACGCCACCAGCGTGTTGTTTTCGGGCATGTTCCTCGTCGCCTTGACCTGGCTCGGCTCCCGAGAGGTGGTTGCGGGCGAACTCAGCGTTGGCCAGTTGATCAGCTTCTTCGGCTACGCGATCTTCATGGTGTGGCCTATTCAGACCTTCTTCGAGTTGGCGCAGAAATGGGTCCGAGCGGTGGTCTCGGCGCGTAAGACGATTGCGGTGCTGGAGCAGCAGCCACCGTGGCGAACTCCGCAGCCTCCCTTGACACTGCCCGAGGAAGGCGTCCTGCATGATCAAGAATCGGGGTTCGCCGCTCAGCCCGGAGAGTTCACCATCGTCGTCAGTGCGGTCCCAGACGACTCTGCCGCGCTGGCCGATCGGCTGGGCCGCTACCTACCGAGTGATCACGAACCGGTGAGCCTCGAGGTCGCGGACGGTCTCAAGGGCCGCGCCGCGCGACGGGCTCGAAAGCGGCAACGCCTCGAGCAGGCGCGGCTGGTCGAGCGAGATCAACAGCTCGCCGGACAGAAGTGGGGCGTGAGTCTGGGCACCGTCGATCTCGCCGATGTTCCCATTGATCAAGTACGGGATCGGATCGTGGTCAGCGACACTGCGAGCCAGGTGTTCGCCGGCACCTTGCAGTCCGTACTCGATCCGCATGGACGTCTCAGTCTGTCCGAGGCCGAGACAGCGCTGCGCGTCGCCGCCGCCGAGGACGTGTTCGCGGGAATGTACGGAGGCTGGCAGGGTCGGATCGACGAACGCGGCCGGGGCCTGTCGGGAGGGCAGCGGCAGCGGGTCGTGCTGGCGCGGGCGCTGGGCCTTGATCCAAAGATCTTGATCTTGATCGAGCCCACTTCCGCAGTCGATGCGCACACCGAGGCACTGATCGCCGAGCGGCTGGTGACTCACCGCCGCGGCAAAACGACGATCGTGACCACCGCCTCGCCACTCTTGCTCCATCACGCGGACCGGGTGGCGTTCTTGTTGCACAAGAAGATCACCGCGTACGGAACGCACGAGGAACTGCTGCAAAGCAACGCCGACTACCGGCGTACGGTGGCCCGCGCGCTCGACGAGCCGGCGGAGGCATCCGATGGCTGATCTGCAGACCGGCCTGCGAGGGTCGGCAGAGACCTGGCGGTCAAATCCTCCCGCGCCGGAAGTGCCTGAGGAGCTGCTGCTGCCGAGGCGCGGATCGGTCAGGTCGAGGCTTCGGGCATGGCGGCAACGCCACCTGCTGCGCCAGCGACGGGCGGAGGAGTTCTTCGCTGCCTCCCGTAACCCGGACCGGGGACTTCCGGTAGCCGATCGGCGTGAGGTAGGGGCCTTCGCATCCCGACTACTGCGTACCCGGCGCGCCATGATCACCGCGTTGCTGGTGTTGCACGCGCTGGCGGCTCTGGCCGGCCTGGTGGTGCCGCGCATTCTTGGCTCGCTGGTTGATCAAGCCTCGGCTGGCGGCACTTTGGCGAACACGCTGAATGGGCTCGCGTTGGCAGTCGCTGGTGTTGTCGTGCTGCAGGCAATCCTGACCTTCTTTGCGCTGTGGATGTCGACGCTGTTCGGCCAAGATCTGCTCTCGGAGGCCCGCGAGTATGTGGTGCGGACCGTGCTCGGACTGCCTCTGGGAAAGGTTGAGAGCGCGAGTACGGGCGATCTAGTCACGCGGGTGACTCGCGACGTCAGCACGATGAGCATGAGTGTCCGTTTCGGCTTGCCCGAATCGGTGATCGCGAGTGTGACAACCCTGCTGACCGTCGTTGCGATGCTGCTGAACTCTCCGCTGCTGACGCTGCCGCTGCTTGTCACGGCGCCGTTGTTGATCATTGCCGCGAGGCGCTACTTGAAGCGGGCACCGAAGGGTTACATCACCGAGGGCGGCACCTACTCCGAGATCAACTCGACGTTCACCGAGACGGTCGAGGGGGCGCGTACGGTCGAGGCCCTGGGATTGCAGCGGAATCGCATCGAGCATGGCGATGTGGACATCGCGGTCTCCGGGCAAGCCGAGCGCTACACCATGGCGCTGCGCAACCTGCTGTTTGCGGTCATCGGGCTTGCGTACGACACACCAGTGGTCATGGTGTTGGTCTTGGGCGCAGTCGGCTATGCACAAGGCTGGGTGACGTTAGGACAAGTGACCGCGGCGACCCTCTACGTGCAGGCTCTGGTCGAGCCTCTTGATCGGCTGATCCGCAACGTTGACCGCCTGCAAGTTGGCATCGCCTCGACCTCGCGGCTACTGGGCATAGCGTCCGTACCGCAAGATCGTGAGCCGGGGGACAAACTGCCAGTCGGTAATCGGTTGGTCGGGCGTAACCTGCGCTTCGCCTACTTCGACGTTGACGACGTGCTGCACGGCATTGATCTGGCTCTGCGTCCTGGGGAGCGGCTGGCCATTGTCGGGCCGAGCGGATCGGGTAAGTCCACGCTGGGCCGGCTGCTAGCCGGCATCAACAGGCCGCGTACGGGATCGGTCACGGTAGGCGACGTGGAGCTCACCGAGCTGCCGCTGCCGGTGCTGCGGACCGAGGTCGCCTTGGTGACCCAAGAGCACCACGTGTTTGTGGGTACGGTCCGGGACAACATCATCTTGGCTCGCGAGTCCTCTGCCGATGATGCCGTTGTGATCGAGGCGTTGCAGACGGTCGATGCCTGGGACTGGGTGCAACGGCTACCGGAGCAGCTTGGCACCATGCTGGGCTCTGGCCATCAGAAGCTGACTCCTGCCCAAGCGCAGCAGATCGCGTTGGCCCGACTGGTGGTCGCTGACCCCCACACACTGGTGCTGGATGAGGCCACCTCATTGATCGATCCGCGGACGGCTCGGCATCTCGAGGGCTCGATGGCGGCGCTGCTGCAGGGTCGTACTGTCGTAGCGATCGCGCATCGGCTGCACACCGCACACGATGCCGATCGAATTGCGGTAGTAATCGACGGTCGTATTGCCGAGCTTGGCAGCCACCACGAGCTGGTGGCGGCGGATGGTGAGTACGCCCGCCTGTGGCGAGCTTGGACCTCGTAACCGTCTGAACCGCTTCCTCGACACTTGGCATCAGTAGCTCGGACATGGCATGAGCTGCAGCCAATGCCAAGACCAAGGAAGTGATGCCAAGTGAAGTGAGGAGCAAATACAGCAAGAGCTCTAGCGCGCAACAGAGAGGATGATCTTGCCGATGTTGTCTCCGGATTCCAGACGCGCGTGGGCTGCGGCAGCGTCCGCGAGCGGGAACACAGTCAGCGGTGGCTGCTTGATCGTGTCGTCAGCGATCAGCGGCCAGACATGCTGCACCAGGCCGCGGCAGATCGCGACCTTCTCCTCGACCGTTCGGGCGCGAAGCGAGTTTGAGGTGATGAGACCGCGTTTCCCCATCAATGTCGCCAGGTCGAGTGTCCCGCTCCGACCGCCTTGTCGGCCGATGATCACCAGAGATCCGTCGACTGCCAGCAACTGAACATGATCAGTCAGGTATTCGGCACCCATGTTGTCCAAGATCATGTGTACGCCGTCACCGGCGACCTCGCGTACGGCTGCCGGCCAGTCGCCGCGGTAGGAGATCGCGTGATCTGCCCCGATCGAGCGGCAATAGTCGAGCTTCTCGTCGCTGCCCGCGGTGGCGATCACGATCGCCCCGACGCTTTTGGCGTACTGAATGGCGAATGAGCCAATCCCTCCGGCGCCACCGTGCACCAGGAAAGTGTCACCGTCTGCGAGACCGATCATTTCGACGTTGGAGTAGACAGTCGCCGCGACCTCGATGACAGCCGCTGCCGCCACGAGCTCCACCCCGAGCGGCGGCGGTACGACCTGCCCGGCGGGCGCGACCGCGTATTCCGCATAACCGCCACCTGCTAAGAGTGCGACGCAAGTGTCCTCGACTGCCCAGTTGGTAACGTCCGCGCCCGCGGCGGCGATCGTTCCGGAAACCTCTAGACCAATGAGCGGGCTGACACCGCGAAGCGGCCGATAGTGCCCCTGCCGCTGCAGCAGATCGGCACGGTTGACGCCCGCGGCGGCCACCTTGATCAACACCTCGTTCGGCCCAGGGCTGGGAGTGTCGACCTCGCGGAGCTCCAGCACCTCCGGGGGCCCAGGCTCGCGGGCAACTATCGCTTTCACTCGCCACAGCGTGCCATATCGCTGCGTACGGGTCGGCTAGGATCTGGATGCTCGTCGCGCTCGCGAGCGTACGAATCCGTGCCGGGCGAGGTCGCATAGTGGACTAGTGCAGGCGCCTTGAAAGCGCCCGAGCGGGAGACCGTTCCGTGGGTTCGAATCCCACCCTCGCCGCTGGCGGAACGCACCTGCGCGGCCGGGTTTCTCGGTGTGAATCGGCTGCGACGTGCCCGGTGTTTGCGAGTGCAAGAGGACGTAAGGTGCAGCGATGAGCGAATCGGGCCGGTTGCGTCCTCAGCAAACGCACTTTGTGCTGACGCCACCGCCGCCGGTGCGCTCGCTTGCGATCAGCGCCGTGGCGGCTGTGTCCGCCGCAGCTGTGCTTGTCCTGGCGAGCGCCCTCCAGCTGCCTTGGGCAGTTGCAATTGCGGGGATTGTCATCATGGTCTTCGCGGTTGCGCTCGCGGTAATCGCGCTGGTACTCACCGTACGGCTTCGCACGACTTTGATCTTGAATTCAAAATCGATCACGATCATCAAGGGTCACCATCGCCGAGTCTTGGACTGGTCCATGATCGACAGCGTCAGGCTGCAGGGACCTCGGTTGAAATTGATCACGAAACCAGAAGGTGGCGTGGATGCGACAGTGCTGAACCCGCGAAGTGCTACCGATGCTAGATTCACTGAGCTTGTCGCGGATATCGGCAGGCGTCTAGACGCCGACCGCGGGTACCAACGACTTCAGTAATTGCGGTGTGTGACCCGCAGCCGACTACCGCCAACCAGCTCAGCGGTAGGGCCGCGCGGTCGCCGCGACCTTCGGGTCGTATGCGCACGCGTCGTTGACGCTCTCGCTCTGAATAGTGCCGCCCCCGGCCTTCTTCGCCGCCTTGGGATTCTTGCTCTCACCGATAGCCGCCTTGACCCGCTTCCGCATCAAGCGAAAGTCCGGATTGGACGAGGTGAATCCGGCAACTCCGGACTTGAAGACGACGCTGCGTACATTGCCGTCCTTCACCCGCAGGCTCAGCTCGACCATAAGAGGCAGAACCTCTCGCGGCATGTCGGTGTAGACGAGCTGCTTGCCGGCCTTCACGACGTCCTCATAGCGGGCCAGCATGTTGGTGGGGTTGGCCTGCTTGATGATCGCATTGATCACACAGCGTTGCCGGTCCATCCGCGCGAAGTCATCCGAACCGTAACGACCCCGGGCGTACCACAGCGCGCTGCGTCCGTTGAGCTTTTGATTCGGTCCTGGCTTGAGGTAGTCCTTCGGCGGTATGTGCCTGTCGGTGTCGCCGCCGATCGGGATGTAGGTGTTGATGTTGAGGCGGATGCCACCGAGGGCATTGATCATCTTGCTGAAGCCCTCCAAGTTGATCAACACGTAATAATCAACCCGCAGGCCAGTTGCCTGGCCTACTGAGAGTTTGAGGACGTCTGCACCGAGATTGTCCGTGGGGCCGAGGATATCCTTGGGTACGGCACGCGGCACATTGCGATACATGGCGTTCAGGAAGTACTCGGCGTTTCCGCCATTACCATCGGTAAACCCGTATGGGTAGTACTTATGCAGTGGCGAACGCGACGGGAATGGCATGTGGGTCGCGTTACGTGGCAGGCTGATCAGCGCGGTATCGCCGGTCTTGGTGTTGATGCTCGCCAAGATCACGGTGTCAGTACGGGTGCCGACCCGGCCGGGTCCCGCGTCGCCGCCCAGCAGCAGGATGTTCAACCGCGGCTTGCCGGCCCAGGGGTCCTGGGGTTTCGGCTTGCCAGGCGTCGTTTGAGTGTTCTGCAGCGTCGGCACCGTCCCGCTCTTTATTTCGTCCTCACTCTTGAACACCGAGCCGACCGAGCTTGCAGTGACATAGGAGTAACGCGCAGCAACGGCCATGGGCGCGGCAACGGCAAAGGAGAGCAAGCCGACAAGAATGCCGCCGGCCACCCGCTGGCCCGGTGTAGGTCGACCGCGAAGGCTCAGGTGACTGGCGATGATGATTGCGACCCACGCCAGAGCGATGATCACCAGGGCCAGCGCGGCCCGGCGCAGCGTCTTGGGATCTAGCGCGTATCCGAGAAGAGCCTGGCGATCAACAGTGCCGTAGATGCCGAGGGCCAGGATAGATGCGGCGAACAGGCCGAGGATGATGCTGCCAATGATGCGGCGCCGGCCGGCAATGAGGCCGAGCCCAGGGATAGCCGTTCCAGCGATTGTGTACACCACGGCACGACGGAAGCTGGGCTCCTTCTGCGGATCATCCGGCTTCGCGCGTGCGGGCGCACGGCGACCATCGGGGAGCCGCCAGCTCCACGATTGCTGCTCGAGTTGATCAGGCATCAATCCCTTACGCGCGCCCTGGAAGTGAAAACCCGCTCCACAATACGTGCGAAGCCGGGCCAATATGCGATTCTCGCAAGGAATACGGAATGGCGGGCAGGTGGGCTGCGGACGGTTGGCGCTTCGACAAGCTCAGCGCACCGTGAGGGGTCGCCCTTCCACATCCTCAGCGCGGATCCTGAGGCGTTGGCGCTTCGAGATGCTCAGCCCAGATCAGGCACCAGAACGAATGGCTTTGCTTCCCGTACTGTCCGCTCGGTAGTCTTGCCCAGCGCTCTGCCGCGGCCGTGCGTTTGGTTATGGGGAGGCGTCGCCTAGTCCGGTCTATGGCGCCCGCCTGCTAAGCGGGTTGAGGGCACAACCCTCTCGCGGGTTCAAATCCCGCCGCCTCCGCCACTTCCTCCTCAGGTCCACAGCTTGTAAACAGGCGATGGACCAGCCAATCTAGGGTTATCGAGTGTGAGATTCGGTCGGCTAGCCGCCGGCCTCTTCACAGAAATCAGCAGTGATCCGGATGCCTGGAGTCAGCGAGTGGTTGGCGATAGTTGCGATATTCGTCCTGCTTCCGGTGTTGACCTGGCCGGAAGCCGTTCGCGTGCTCGGCCGGCTGGCCACCCGCGTCAACGATTGGGGCACCGCGCGGGCTGAGGCGCGCGAGGTACCTGACGTAGACGAACAACAGCTATGGCTGGTGCACCGGAGGCGCCAGCTCTGTGCCGATCTTGCCCGCCTCGAGCATCTGATCGCCACCGACACCTGGATGTCGGCAACCCGGCAACGCGGCAACCGACTCGCCTACGCCCAGCTTCTCGACGACCTTCGTCGTACGCCGGACGTGCTCGAACCTCATTCGTTCGATCCATTGGACGCCACGGCAGGTGATTTCCGATCTGTGAGGCTCGCTGGCACGGGCTACACGCAGCAACCATCCACAGTGGAAGTGCTCGAGATCGGGTGGCAGCGGCATCGCCGCCCCTGATGCATCCTGCCGTCGCGACGATTAGCCGGGTGGGCGGCAATTACGAGGTCTGATCTTTCCAGGCCTTGGAGCCCGCCGAGACGGCTTCCTTGAACTGGTGAGCCCGCCTGCGGGCAATCTCGCTCGGCGATTCCTCGAGCTGATCCATCCACTTCATAGCGGCTTTAGCCAACGCAGCAGCAGACAACGCCGCTCCGACCCACCACAGGAAGAAGCCAATGAAGAGCAATACCACTCCTGGACTCATCAAGCCTTTGTTGATTTCGAACGCCGGTCGAGTGGAGTTGCTCATGGATGGTCCTCCTCGTCGAACGCATCGCAGCGGGCTATGGACTGGATCCCATCATGCTCTTGCCCTGCGCCGTTTGGGAATCACCCAGCTCGGGTGAATCGTCACGATCTAGACGTCAGTGAGGGCGTGATCATTCCTCCGGAGCCGGCGTCCTTCCGGCACTAGGCATGTTGATCAGTTGCCGATGCCGGCTGTACCGACCAGCTAGCGGGCTCGTCGTCGGTGTCGGCGGCTGCGTCGGCCGCAGTGCTGTGCACCTTGCCGGGCTTGTGGTGGGCAGGCGCGTAGATCGCGTAAAGCTGCATCGGTTCGCTGCCGATGTTGATCACGTTGTGCCACGTTCCGGCCGGCACGAAGATGCACCATCCGTCCGACACCTCCTGATTGAACTCCAGGTTCTGTTTCGTCGGTCCCATCTGAACTCGGCCGCGGCCGGCATCCAGCCGGAGAAACTGATCAGTCTCGGGATGCATCTCCAGACCGACGTCTCCGCCCTCCGGAATGGACATCAACGTCAGCTGCAGGTATTTGCCGCTCCAAGCGACGGTGCGGTAGTTGGTGTTGTCCACGGTCTCTTGTTCAAGATCGAACGACTGAGGTTCCGGTCCGATGTCCTTGATCGTCATCTGGTGCTCTTTCTGCTAGCGGTTGTTCAGCTGGTGCTAAGTGTTGCCGATTCACACACCGTAGACGCGGCGGGCGTTGTCGTGGGTGATCAGCGAGGCGACGTGATCAACGTCGCCGCCGGCCATCTCGCCGGCCTCGACAAGATCACCGAGGACGGCGGACAGGCCGTGCCGGAACAGTACGGCACCGAGGTAGAAGAGCTCGGCGAGCCCGTACGCATCGGTGGAGAAGAGCAGCTTGCCGAAAGGAGCCAGCTCCAAGGACTCCCGAAACAGTGTCCGGCTGAGGGCGCCTGTGTTGTGCACCGCCAGACCAAGATCGATGAACACATGGCCGTAGACCTGCGCCAGATACGCGGCTTGGCGGTGGTACGGATAGCTGTGCAACAGCAGTACCGGCACACCGCGGTGCTCGGTCGCTCGCAGGAAGGGAGTGAGCAGCAGCGGATCGGCGTGCAGCAAGTCG
>Ga0207706_10002285_pt1 | contig 18695 bp, 17 predicted proteins | sample KBSC53metaG_FD_184318 | JGI IMG/M metagenome (GOLD analysis project Ga0207706, IMG submission 184318) | Corn rhizosphere microbial communities from Kellogg Biological Station, Michigan, USA - KBS C5-3 metaG (SPAdes) (version 2) | ecosystem: Host-associated > Plants > Roots > Rhizosphere > Soil ... | reverse complement strand
CGACTCTGGCGATCGTCGTCATTTACATCGCCTTCACCCGCAAGGTCAGCGACTGGCGCACGCACATCCAGCGCCAGATGAACGACGTCGACAACAAGGCGATCGGCCGAGCGGTCGACTCGCTGCTGAATTACGAGACGGTCAAATATTTCGGAGCGGAGGACCGCGAGGCCGCACGCTACGAGGAGGCGGTCGGCGCCTACACGCGCTCGGCGGTGCGCAACGAGGTCAGCCTGGCGTGGCTCAACATCGGCCAGGCGCTGATCACCAATTTGATGATGGCCGGCGCGATGATCTTCACCGTCTGGGGGTGGAGCCAGGGCCGCTTCTCTCCCGGTGACGTGGTGTGGATCAACGGCCTGCTACTGCAGCTCTTCCGCCCGCTCGACGCGCTTGGCTGGGTCTATCGCTCGATCCGCCAGGGGCTGATCGACATGGAAGCGATGTGGGACCTGCTCGACACCCCCGCGGAGGTGATCGACCAGCCGGGCGCCCCCGAACTGCGGGTCACGCGTGGCGCGGTGCGTTTCGACCAGGTCCACTTCGGCTATGAGCCCGGACGCGAGATCCTCAAGGGGCTCGACCTCGACATACCGGCGGGGACGAGCTGCGCGATTGTCGGGCCGTCGGGCGCCGGCAAATCGACCATCGCGCGGCTGCTCTATCGCTTCTACGATCCGACGTCCGGCCGGATCCTGATCGACGGCCAGGATATCGCGGAGGTCCAGCAGCGCACCCTGCGCGCGGCGATCGGGATCGTCCCCCAGGACACGGTGCTGTTCAACGACACGATCGGTTACAACATTGCCTACGGGCGCGGCGACGCGGCCCAGGCCGACGTCGAGGCCGCTGCGCGCGGCGCTGCGATCGACCATTTCATCGAGGTGCTCCCCGAGCGCTACGATTCGATGGTCGGAGAGCGCGGGCTCAAGCTCTCGGGCGGCGAGAAGCAGCGCGTGGCGATCGCCCGGACGCTGCTCAAGAACCCGCCGATCCTCGTGCTCGACGAAGCGACCTCAGCGCTCGACAGCCGCACCGAGCAGGCGATCCAGGAGACGCTCGACCGTGTCGCGGAGAGCCGCACGACGATCATGATCGCGCACCGGCTATCGACCATCGTCGAGGCTGACCAGATCGTGGTTCTCGATGAAGGCCGAGTCGCCGAGCGCGGCACGCATGACGAACTGCTGGATAACGGCGGACTCTACGCCGGCTTGTGGTACCGCCAGGCGGCGGAACGCCTCGCAGAAGAGACGGCGCAGGCGGCGGAATAGCTTCCCCTCGCACCACGCCGAGGCTAGGCAGGGCACCCACCGCGGCGCGCTCGGTCCGCAACATGTTGAGTTCGATGACCGATCCGCACGCGATCCTTAAACAGACCTTCGGCTTCGATCACTTTCGCGGCGTCCAGGAGCAGGTGATCGGCCGCGTCGTCGCCGGACAGCACACGCTCGCGGTCATGCCGACGGGCGCCGGCAAGTCGCTGTGCTACCAGCTCCCGGCCCTCATCCGCGAGGGGACTGCGCTAGTCATCTCGCCGCTGATCGCGCTGATGCACGACCAGATCCGGAGCGCGCAGGAGTTCGGGATTCGCGCCGCCTCCCTGACCTCGGCCGACGCGGATCGCGAACAGACCATCGCGCGCTTCAGCGGCGGCGACCTCGACCTGCTCTATGTCGCTCCGGAGCGCGCGACCCTCGACGGATTCCGCCGGCTCGCGGACCGGATGAAGCTCGCGCTGATCGCGATCGACGAAGCCCATTGCGTCAGTGAATGGGGCCACGATTTCCGGCCCGACTATCGCAAGCTCCGCGACCTGCTCAACGATCATTCCGAAGTCCCGCGCCTGGCGCTGACCGCGACCGCGGACCGGCGCACCCGGGCCGACATCCTCGAGCAGCTCGGGATTCCGCAGGACGGGTTGATCGTCGCCGGGTTCGACCGGCCGAACATCCGCTATCACGTCCGCCATCGCGAGCAGACCGGCAAGCAATTGCGCGAGCTGCTGGCGGTGCAGCCGGGGCCGGCGATCGTCTACGCGCCGAGCCGCGACAAGACCGAGAAGATCGCCGAGGCGCTCGGCCGCAGCGGACGCGAAACGCTGCCCTACCATGCCGGGCTCGACCCGCGCGTCCGGGCGCGCAACCAGGCGGCGTTCGTCAATTCCGAGGAGATGGTGATCGCAGCGACCATCGCCTTCGGCATGGGCATCGACAAGCCCGACGTCCGGCTGGTCGCGCATGCCGCGATCCCAAAGAGCATCGAGGCCTATTACCAGGAGACTGGTCGCGCGGGGCGCGACGGCGACCCGGCGGAAGCGTGGCTGTTCTGGGCGGCGCAGGACTTCGCACGCGCCCGCCAGCGGATCGAGCAGGAGGTCGAGCCGGAGCGCCGCCCCGCGGAGCGCGAGCGGCTGAACGCGCTCGCCATGTTCGTCGAAGCCACGACATGCCGCCGCGCCATCCTGCTGCGCCATTTCGGCGAGGACCCGCCCGAGCGTTGCGGCAATTGCGACAATTGCCTGGAGCCGCCGGCGTCGATCGACGCGACCGAAGCCGCGCGCAAGCTGCTGTCGGCGGTGTACCGCACCGACATGCGCTTCGGAGTCGGCCATCTCGCAGACGTGCTCGCCGGCAACGAGACCGAGAAAGTGCGCAGCCTCGGGCACGATCGGTTGTCTGTGTTCGGAATCGCCAACGCGGAGGAGCTGGCGCTGCTGCGGCCGGTGTCCCGAGCGCTGATCGCGCGCGATGCGCTGCGCGGCGATGCCTATGGCGGGCTCAGCTTCGGTCCGGCGGCGCGGCCGATCCTCAAGGGTGAGGAGCAGGTCACGATCGCCGTTCCGCCGCCGCGGCGGAAGCGCGAGCGCAAGCGCTTCGACGGGCCCGCCGATCCGTTGTTCGACGCACTGCGCGAAACCCGGCGACGCATCGCTGCGGAAGCCGGCGTGCCGCCCTACGTCATCTTCCACGATTCGACGCTGCGCGAGATTGCCGCGACGAAGCCGCGCGATCTTAGCGAATTGGGCCGGGTCCAGGGCGTGGGGGCAGTCAAGCTCGAGCGCTACGGTGAAGCGATGCTCGCGGCCATTTCGACCAACGGCTGATATTCAGGCTTGCGCAAGTCGCGACTCGGTTGAAGAGGCTTGAGACAGTTTCAAGATGCCCCGGGGAGAGACATGATCCGCAAGCTACTTCTTGCGACCGCAGCGCTCGCGGTCGCCACGTCAGCCGTCGCCGCTCCGGCACCGCGCAAGTCTACCGCTTCGGCCGCGGCAACGCTGCCGGCGTCGAACCCGTTCGCGAAGCCGAGCACGCTGCCGCTCGAGACGCCCGATTTCTCCAGGATCAAGGACAGCGACTACCTTCCCGCGCTCCTCGCCGGAATGGCGCAGCAGAAGCGCGAAGTGGTGGCGATCGCCAACAACCCGGCGCCGCCGACCTTCAACAACACGCTGGTCGCGCTGGAACGTTCGGGGCTGCTGCTCGAGCGCGCCAACCTCGCCTTCAACGCGGTCAACGGCGCCAACACCAACGACACGCTCCAGGCGACCGACACCAAGACGGCCCCGCTGTTCGCCGCGCACAACGACTTCATCTTCCTCAATCCCAAGCTGTTCGCGCGGGTGAAGACGCTGCACGACAGTCAGGCGTCGCTCGGCCTCAATGCCGAGCAGGCGAAGCTGCTGCAGGTCTATTACGACCAGTTCGTCCATGCCGGCGCCGAGCTGTCGCCGGCCAAGCAGACCGAGCTCAAGGCCTATAACAAGCGCCTCAGCACGCTGACCTCGGCGTTCGGGCAGAAGCTCCTCGCCGCGGCCAAGGCCGGCGCACTGCACGTCGATGACGCCTCGGCGCTCGCCGGCCTGTCGCCGGAGCAGGTCACTGCCGCGCAGGAAGCCGCCAAGGGCCGCAAGCTTTCGGGCTATGTCATTCCGCTGCAGAACACGACGCAGCAGCCGGCGCTCGAATCGCTGACCAGCCACGCGACGCGCCAGCAATTGTTCGAGGCGAGCCTCAACCGCGCCGAGCATGGCGATGCCAACGACACGCGCGCGATCGTGCGCGAAATCGCGCAGCTTCGTGCGAAAAAGGCGGCGCTGTTCGGCTATTCCAACTGGGCCGATTACACGCTGTTCGACCAGATGGCGAAGAACCGCGCCACCGCCATCGGTTTCCTCGACCGGCTTGCTCCGGCAGTTGCCGCGAAGGAGCAGCGCGAAGCGGCCGACATCCGCGCGCTTGCCCAGTCGCAGGGAGCGACCTTCACGCCGACCGCGGCCGACTGGAACTTCTACGCCGAGCAGATCCGCAAGCAGCGCTACGCGCTCGATAGCGACCAGCTGAAGCAATATTTCGAGTTCAACAAAGTGCTCGAGGACGGCGTCTTCTACGCGGCCAACCAGCTCTACGGGCTGACCTTCAAGGAGCGGAAGGACATTCCGACCTGGAGCCCGGACATGCGGGTGTTCGACGTCATCGATACCGACGGCAAGCAGCTTGCGATCTTCATGATCGACCCGTGGAAGCGCGACAACAAGTCGGGCGGCGCGTGGATGAGCAACCTCGTCAACCAGTCGTATCTGCGCGGCACCAAGCCGGTGATCTTCAACGTCGAGAACTTCACCAAGCCGGCGCCGGGTCAGCCGATGCTGATCAGCTGGGACGACGTGACGACGATGTTCCACGAGTTCGGCCACGCACTCCACGGCATGTTCGCAGCGCAAACCTATCCGACGCTGCAGGGCACCAATGTTGCGCGCGACTTCGTCGAGTTCCCGTCGCAGTTCAACGAGAACTGGGCGCTCGATCCCAAGGTGCTGCCGCACTATGCCGTCCACTACCAGACCGGCCAGCCGATCCCGCAGGAGCTGATCCAGAAGGTGCTCGCTGCGCGCACCTTCAACCAGGGCTATGAAGTTGGCGAAGTGCTCGAAGCCGCGCACCTCGACCTCGACTGGCACTCGCTTCCGGCGACCGCTCCACTGCAGGACGTCGACAAGTTCGAAGCCGACGCACTGGCGAAGAGCGGCTACGACACCGCCGACGTCCCGCCGCGCTATCGCTCGAGCTACTTCCTGCACATCTGGAGCAACGGCTATTCGGCGGGTTATTACGCTTACCCCTGGACGCGCATGCTCGGCCAGGACGCGTTTGCCTGGTTCCAGAGCCATGGCGGCCTCACCAGGGCCAACGGCCAGCGCTTCCGCAACATGGTGCTGTCGCGCGGCAACACGCTCGACCTCGCCGAGATGTACCGCGGCTTCACCGGCCACGACCCGAGCATCCAGCCCTATCTCGATTATTATGGGCTGACGGGCGGCGACGCCGGTGCGACCCCGCCGGCTGCCGCGCCCGCGGTCGCTCCGGCTCCGGTTCCGGCGCCTGTGCCGAACCCCACCGAGCGAGGTAGGTAAGCCATGATCCGCCAGCTCGACGACCGCACATTGGTGGCCGGCCAAATTCAGCCGGATGAGGTCGCCGGGCTGGCGGGGCAAGGCATCACCATGCTGGTCAACAACCGGCCCGACGGCGAAGATTCGGACCAGCCCTTCGCGGGCGAGATCGAGGACGCCGCGGCGGCTGCGGGAATATCCTACCGCCACATCCCGATCGTTCGTGGGATCGGTCCGGCCGACGTCGATGCGATGCACGAAGCGATGCGCGGCGCGGGCGAGGGCAAGCTGCTCGCTTTCTGCCGCTCGGGCACGCGCTCGGCGCTCACCTGGGCGCTGGCGAAACGCAAGGCGGGCGGGTCCCGCGAGGAGATCGAAGCGCAGGTGACCGAGGCCGGCTTCAACGTCGCCCCGATCGCACACCTGCTCTAGCAGCGATCCTCCGCAAGCGCCTGACGCGCGCGAGTGGGCGCAGGGCTCCGGCGGCAAGGCGAAGGTTCGGCATTGGCCAGCCCTCCGGTGAAGGTGGAAAATCGGGGCCCGAGCTGGATGCTGCTTGAATGCAGGACTCGCCGCTGGCACACCGCGAGCGCCGGATGGGGAGGCGAATGATGGCGGGGGAAGCGGGCTCGAGCGAGAGCCGCGCATGGTGGGAATCGCGCTGGCTGTTGCTGGCGTTGATCGCCGGCTGCGCGATCCCTTTGCTCTATCCGCCGATCCCGCCGCTGGTCGACCTGCTTGGACACATGGGCCGGTATCGCGTCGAGCTCGACCTTGCGAGCTCGCCCTGGCTGCAGCGCTATTACGGCTATCGCTGGGCGGCGATCGGCAACCTCGGGGTCGACGTGCTGGTCAAGCTGCTCGGGCCGGCGCTGGGACTCGAGCTCGCCGTCAAGTTGATCGTGCTCGCGATCCCGCCGCTGACCGCGGCCGGCTTCCTGTGGGTCGCGCGCGAAGTCCACGGGCGAATCCCGCCGACTGCCTTCTTCGCGCTTCCGCTGATCTACGGCCATCCGTTCCTGTTCGGCTTCGTCAACTACTCGTTGGCGATGGCGCTTGCCTTTCTTGCCTTCGGCCTGTGGCTGAGGCTCGGGCGGCTCGGCCGCACGCGGCTTCGCGCCGTCCTGTTCGTGCCCATCTCGGTCGTCATTTTCTTCTGCCACACTTACGGTTGGGGTGCGCTCGGGCTGCTGTGCTTCTCCGCCGAAGCCGTGCGCCAACACGACAAGGGCATCGGCTGGTGGAAGGCCGGGCTGAAGGCGGCGCTGCACGCTTCGGTGATGGCCCTGCCGGTGGTGATCATGCTCGCGTGGCGGAGCGAGACCCACGGCGGGTCGATCTCCGGCTGGTTCAACTGGAGCATGAAGCTGTTGTGGCTCACCACCGTGTTCCGCGACCGCTGGCAATATTTCGACCTCGCGTCGCTGGCGGTCGTCCCGGCCGTCCTCATCGTCGCGCTGCGCCACGACAAGCTGACCTTCTCGCGCAACCTCGCATTTTCGGCGATCGTGCTGATCGTTGCCTTCGCGGTCGTGCCGTGGACGGTGTTCGGCTCGGCTTATGCCGACATGCGGCTGGTGCCGTACATGATGGGGGTCCTGCTGCTCGCAATCCGCTTCCGCGACCGCATCGATTTCAGGCTCGGCAGCGCGCTTGCCGCTGCGGGCCTGCTGTTCTGCGTCGTCCGGCTCGGCGCGACCGCGCTCAGCCTCAAGATCGCGGCCGATGACCAGCAGGCGAAGCTCGCCGCGCTCGACCATGTGCCGGTCGGCGCCCGAGTGGTGAGCCTGGTCGGCGATTCGTGCGGCCAGCGGTGGCAACTGCCGCGCAATACCCATCTCGGGGCGATGACCATCGTCCGGCGGCAGGGCTTCTCCAACGACCAGTGGACGGTCGAAGGCGCCAACCTCCTGTCGCTGCGCTACCGCGAGGCCGGCGTGTTCTCCGCCGACGCGTCGCAGATCGTCCGCGACAACGATTGCCCGGGCAAGGGCATCTGGACCATCGACCATGCGCTCGGCAGCATCCGCCGCGACCGGTTCGACTATGTCTGGCTGATCGATCCCGGATCGTTCGACCCGCGATTGATCGCGGGAATGCAGCCGGTCTGGCGCGGACCGGGCTCGATCCTCTATCGGATCAATCCATGACCCGCCTGTCGATCGTCGTGCCCTGCTTCGATGAGGAAGCCTGCATGCCGGTGCTGCACGAGCGGCTGACCAAGGCCGCGCGCGATGCGGTCGGGACCGATTACGAGATCGTGCTGGTCAATGACGGGTCGCGCGACCGGACCTGGGCGATCATGCAGGACATCGCAGCGAGCGATCCGCGCCTGGTCGCGATCAACCTCTCGCGCAACCACGGCCATCAGCTGGCACTGACCGCCGGGCTCGACCTGTGCCGCGGCGACGTCGTGCTGGTGATCGACGCGGACCTACAGGATCCGCCCGAGCTGCTCGGTGAGATGCTCGCGACGATGGAGCGGGAGGGCGCCGACGTCGTCTATGGCGTGCGCAAGAGCCGCGCCGGCGAGACTGCGTTCAAGCGCGCGACCGCCCACGGTTTCTATCGCTTGCTATCGCGCGCGACCGAAGTCGAGATTCCGGTCGACACCGGCGACTTCCGGCTGATGAGCCGCAGGGCGCTGGACGCCTTCCTGGCGATGCCCGAGCAGGCGCGATTCATTCGCGGAATGGTCGCCTGGATCGGGTTCAAGCAGGTCCCGCTGCCCTATAATCGCGACCAGCGCTTCGCCGGTGAAACCAAATATCCGCTGCGGAAGATGATCCGGTTCGCGCTCGACGCCTTGACCGGCTTCTCCTCCGCGCCGCTGAAGCTCGCCAGCCACGCGGGCTTGTGGCTGTCGCTCGGCTCGGTGGTGATCGTTGCCTACATCCTCGTCGGCTGGCTGTCGGGACGGTCGGTCCCGGGCTGGACCTCGCTGATGCTGGTGGTCGTTGTGCTCGGCGCGATCCAGATGTTCGTCCTCGCGCTGATGGGCGAATATCTCGGACGGCTCTACAATCAGGCGAAGAACCGGCCGCTGTATATCGTGCAGGAGATCGCCGGCCGGACCGGCGAGCAGCCCGGGCGCCTCGGGGTCATCGCCTCAGGCGTAGGTCCAGCGCCGGTGAAGCGCAAAGGTCAGAAGCGGAGTCAGCACGACGTTGGGGACGACGGGCCACCAGTTGGGCCCGTGTAGCCGCTCGACCAGGAACCATACCCAGAAGCTGTTCACGAGATAGCCGAAGACGTTCACGGCGACGAAGCGAGTGCCGATGCGCGCATGGTCATCGCGCTCGCCATGGCCTTTGAAGCTGACCCAGCCGTGGGCGAAATAACCGACGATGACGCCGGTGATCCAGGCGATCGCGATCGCGATCAGCGGCGAGGTCAGGCGACTGTCGGCGAGGCCGAGGTAGATCGCCTGGCCGCCGAGCGTGATCAGCGCGCCGATGATCCCATAGCGGATCAGCTGGGCGAAGGCTTCGCGCGCCTCCGTATCGCTGAGCACGCGCTCGACATGGCGTTTCACTTCTTGAGCCGGGCTTCCACCGACGCCTTGGCCATCGCGATCGGCTTGACCAGAGCGGTCGGGATCAGGCGCACTGCTGCGCGGCGCAGCATCCACGACAGGTCGCCGCCGATCTCGAGCGGCCGGTCGTCGGGGACCTTGGCCGTGAGGATCGACTTCGACAGGCGCTTCTGGCCGGCCTTGTCGGCGTAGATGAAGCTGTTGAAGCGGTACCAGGCCTTGACCTCGCGCCGGTCGGCGAGCCGCGGACGAAGCCAGTCGAACACCTCATAGCCCTCGGCGGCGAACAGCTTGCGCCAATATTCCGGTGGTTGCTCGTTGACGTGATGCTCGCCGCCCTGATGCGGGACCGCGGCGGAGAACAGGATGACATTGCCATGGCGGACGAGGTTGGCGACGAAGCCGGCGGCGCGGTCGCCGGGCAGGTGCTCGGCAACCTCGAGGCTCTGGACAAGGTCGAACTTGCGCTCGAGCTCGAGCGGGGTCGCGAGGTCGTGCGCGCGGAAATGCTCGGGCGGAATGGCGAGCTGGTCGCGGGCGACATAATCGCCATCGACCGCGACCACGTCCTTGACCCCGGCCTTCATCCACTCGGCCGCCCACGCGCCGTGGCCCGAGCCGATGTCGAGGAGGCTTTTGACCTTCATCTCGCCGAGGATCAGCCCCGAGACGGTGCGCGCCGAGGCGCGCGAGCCGGCGTCGATATAGTCGTAGAAATCGGTCGAATAGACGTGCTCGGTCATTGCGGGAGCCTAGCTGCTGCGGGCGGATGGCGAAAGACCAGGTGGCGCAGCGACATTGCCGTTTGGTTAAACCGGCCGGCGGCTGCTTGCCCTTTGGGGACGAAACTTTAGGACGCGGGGGCGATGGGGCAAGCCACACAAATATCTTCGTTCGAAGTGCGCGTGATCGATTGGGTCGAGCGGCACTGGAAGCTCGCAGCGCTGCTGGTGTGGCTCGGGCTGAGCGCCTGGTTCGTCTATCAGCGGTGGGGCGCGATCCGATCGTTCGGGCTTGGCGATACCGACGACAACATGCGCATGATGCAGGTCCGGGCTTTGCTCCACGGTCAGGGCTGGTTCGACCTGCAGCAGCACCGCCTCGCGGGATCGAACATCCATTGGTCGCGGCTGGTCGATTTACCCATCGCGGGGCTGATCCTGGCGCTGCGCACCGTGGTGAGCGGCGCCGCGGCGGAGCGCTGGGCGGTCGCGATCGCGCCGCTGCTGCCTTATCTGCTGCTGCTGGTCGCGCTTGCGCTGACCACCCGGCGGCTGGTCGACCAGCGCGCTTATGTTCTGGCCTTCTTCGCTTTGTTTTTCGCCGGGTCGACGAACGGCATGTTCATGCCCGAGCGGATCGACCACCACGGCTGGCAGCTTGCGCTGCTCGCCCTGTCGATCGCCGCGATCGCCGACCCGAAGCGGCTGCGCGGCGGGATCACGCTCGGCATTTCGACCGCGCTGTCGCTGGCGATCGGGCTCGAGATGCTGATCTATCTCGCCATCGCCGGGGTCGCGATGGCTTTGTTCTGGATCGTGGACCGCGACGAGCGCGAGCGGCTGACCGGTTATGCGGTTACCCTCGCGGGCGGCACCGCACTCGCCTATCTCGCGTTCGCGTCTTACGCCAACCGCGGCGCGGTGTGCGATGCGCTATCGGCAGTGTGGCTGTCCGATGCGCTGCTCGGCGGCGCGCTGCTGTTCGCTCTCGCCTGGCTGTCGCCGGGGAGCTGGAAGGCGCGGCTCGGGCTCGCGGTGGTGGCTGGCCTGCTCGTCGCCGGATTCCACGCCGCGATGTTCCCGCACTGCCTACACCGGCTCGAAGGCGTGTCGCCCGAGGTCGATCAGCTGTGGTTGAGCCACGTCCGCGAGGCGCGGCCCGTTTACAAGCACGGTTGGCTGGTCGCGACGCTGACGCTGACGCTGCCGGTCGTCGGGGCAATCGGCTGGCTCTTGCTGATGTGGACCCGGCGCAAGGATGCCGAGCTGCTGCGCCGGATCGTCGCCGCGGCCGCCCCGGGCTTCGCCGCTTCGCTGCTGCTGTTCTGGCAAATTCGCACCGGGCCGGCGGCGCAGATGCTCGCGCTTCCCGGAGCCGCGGCGCTGGTCTGGATCCTGGTGCCGCCGGCGTGGAACTGGAAATATGGCCAGATCGGCTTTGGCGATTTCCGATTGCGCATCCTGACGGTGTTCGCGGTGATCATCGTCGGGGCCGGCGCGGCGGTCCCGCTGGTCCTCGACTATGTGGCCCCGACGAAGAAGAAGACCGCCGCGGAAAAGGCGATCGATCGCGCCAATTCGCTGTGCAACAGCCTGTGGGGCTACCACCCGGTCGCGCTCCAGCCGAGGGGGGTCGTATTCACCTTCGTCGACCTTGCGCCGCGGCTGATCACCGTCACCCATCACAACTCGATCACCGGCCCGTATCACCGCAACGGCCAGCAGATCGCCGACGTGATGAACGCCTTTCGCGGCAGCGAGGCGCAGGCCCATGCGCTGATCGCCAAATATCATTCGACCTATCTGCTGACCTGCCCCAACAGCTCCACCACGACGATCTTCATGTCCGAAGCGCCGGCGGGCTTTTACGCACGGCTGCAGAAGGGGCCGGCGCCGAAGTGGCTTGCGCCGGTCGAGCTCGGCAAGGATTCGCCGTTCCGAATGTGGCGCGTCGTCGGCTGACGCCGCTAGGAGAGGACGTGCGGGAAGCTTTGTTTTAGGCCGTCGACCACGAACTGGGCCGCGAGCGCGGCGAGGATGACGCCGAGGATGCGGGTGATCATCGCTTCGATCTTCTCGCCGATCAGCCGCATCAGCGGCCCTGCGGCGAGCAGCGTCACAGCAGTGATCATGATCACCACCGTGATCGCCGCGAGCACGGTCAGCACCGCGAGCGGCTCTTCGGCGCGCGACACCCACAGCATCGCGCTGGCGATCGAGCCAGGCCCGGTGATCATCGGGATGGCCATCGGGAAGACGCTGATGTCGACCGCCTCGGGCGTGCCCTCGATCTCGTGCGCGCGCTTCTCGCGCCGCTCGGTGCGCCGTTCGAAGATCATGTCGAAGGCGATGAAGAACAGCAGGATTCCGCCGGCGATGCGGAAGCTGGCGAGGCTGATGCCGAGCGCGTGGAGGAGCGGGCGCCCGAGGAGGGCGAAGAACATCAATATGCCCCAGGCGATCAGCGACGAGCGCAGCGCCATCGCGCGGCGGTGCGCGGCAGAGGTGCCGCGGGTCAGGCTGGCGAAGATCGGGGCGCAGCCCGGCGGATCGATGATCACCAGGAAGGTGATCAGGGCCGATCCGAACAGCTCGATCATTTGGGCGGCGGGACGAGGTTGTGCAGAACCTGCGCGTAATGTGAGCCGGTCCACAGGAAGACGCGGAAGGTCCGCGTGCCGTCCCTGGCGACCTTCCAGTCCCAGCCGAGCGTGCGGTCGGCCGACTGGCCGCGGCCATTGTCTTCGGGATTCGTCCGGGCCTGGTGCGAGCTCAGCGGTGGCGGCGGCGCGATCGGCGCGCCCTTCGCCCTGCCCGCGCAGGACGCGCGGTGGGTCTGCGGCCGCGTTGCGTCCTGGGCTGCGCCAGGACCGCCGCCGTCATAGACCCAATGCCAGCCGCGCCGGCTCCGCTGCCACACGGTGGTGAAATAGCCGCCGGCGCTGCCGTCGGGTTTCCACCACGGGCCGGTGTTGACCGCGATCCGGCCGTCGCACGAAACGAAGCTGTGCGCCGGGCGCCAGTTGATCGCCTTGGGCGGGTCCTTCTTCGGCAGCACCTGCTGCGCCCAGGCGGCCTGCGGGGTAAACACCACCGCGTCCCGGTCCGCCCATTTGCGGAAGGCGGTCCATTGCCCGATGTGCTGCGCATCGCGGGCGAAAGCGAGTTCCGCACCGATCGCGGTGGTCGGGGCAGCGGCGGCGAGCAGCAAGGCAGCGATCATAATCCCTCCGGGTCGGCGAGCCCTTCGCGGCGGTGCGCCGCGACGAGCGTATTACGCATGAGCATGGCAATCGTCATCGGCCCGACGCCGCCCGGGACCGGTGTGATCGCCGCCGCGACCTCGGCCGCCTCGTCGAACGCGACGTCGCCGACCAACCGGCCCTTGCCGTCTTCGGTCGGGACGCGGTTGATGCCGACGTCGATCACGATCGCGCCGGGCTTGATCCAGTGGCCGCGGACCATCTCCGGCCGGCCGACCGCGGCGACGACCACATCGGCGCGGCGGACGACGCCCGGCAGGTCGCGCGTCTTCGAATGGGCGACGGTCACCGTGGCGCTCTCCGCGATCAGCAGCTGGGCCATCGGCTTGCCGACGATGTTCGAGCGGCCGATGACCACCGCATCCAGCCCGGCGAGGCTGCCGAGCTCGGCCTTGAGCAGATGGAGGCAGCCGAACGGGGTGCACGGGACCAGCGACGGAAGCCCGGTCGCAAGCCGCCCGGCGTTCATCGGATGAAACCCGTCGACGTCCTTGCCCGGCTCGATCGTCTCGATCACCCGGGTCGCGTCGATCTGCGCCGGGAGCGGCAGCTGGACGAGAATCCCGTCGACCCGCTCGTCGGCGTTGAGGTCGGCGACGAGCTGCAGCAGCTCGGCCTCCGAGGTCGTGTCGGGGAGATTGTGGGCGAACCCGGCCATGCCCGCCTCGGCCGTCGAGCGGTTCTTCGAGCGCACGTAAACGGCGCTGGCCGGGTCCTCGCCGACGAGTACGGTCGCGAGGCCCGGCGGGCGACCGGTGCGCTGGACGAAATCGGCAACACGCTCGGCGACCTCGGCGCGGATCGCCGCGGCCGCGGCTTTTCCGTCGATCAGGCGAGCACTCATAGGGTTCCGGAGATCAGGCTGGTTTCGGCTCCGTCGAGCAACATGTGGAGAATCTGGATGATGATGATCACCACCATGGGCGAAAAGTCGATTCCGCCGAAGTCGGGCAGGAGCTTGCGGATCGGGCGGTAGAGCGGCGCGGTGACCCGGTCGATCGCGCCGACGAAGGCGTGGACCCCGGGCGAGCGGGTGTTGAGGACGTTGAACACGATCAGCCAGCTGAGCACGAACTGGATGATGATGATCCAGGTGCAGATGCTCAGCAGATAGTGGGCGATCGTGAAAAACGAGTGCAGCATGACTGCCGATTAGCCGCGCGCCTCGCCCCGGGCAATCAGGGGGCGAAACGATCCGGCTCAGCGACCGCGAGGATCTCGGCGAAATCCTCGTTCTCGTCGGTCCACTCGGCATGCGGCGTCCAGCCGCCGGCGAGCAACAGGACGCGCCCACCGCGCGCTTCATATTTGTGGCTGTTCTCGGTGTGGATCGACGAGCCCGCGGCGAAGGCGAAAGGCTGGCCGGAGATCGTGAATTCGACGTCGCGCGTCGCCACCAGGTGCATCTCGACCCGCGACAAGATGTCGTTCCAGCGCGCTTCATGGCGAAAGGCATCCTCGGGAATGTCGCCGTCGAGTTCGCGATTGATCCGCCTGAGGAGGTTGCAGTTGAACTCGGCGGTGACGCCTTCGGGATCGTCATAGGCGGCGATCAGCCGCTCGACCGGCTTCACCCGGTCCATCCCGATCAGCAGTTGCGAGCGAGGGCCGAGCAGGTCGCGGAACTGGCGCAGCAGGTCCGTCGCGCTCGACGGAACGAAATTGCCGATAGTCGAGCCGGGGAAGAAGCCGAGCTTGGGCAGATGATCGATGCCGCCGGGGAGGCTGAACGGCCGCGCGAAATCGGCGACGACCGGGATCACGTCGACTGCCGGGAACTGCCGCTGCAGCTCGACCGCGCTGGCGTTGAGATAGTCGCCCGAAATGTCGACCGGGACATAGGCCGCGGGCGCGATCGCTTCGAGCAGGATCGGGGTCTTGGTCGCCGATCCCGCGCCGAATTCGACAACGACCGCGCCCTTGGGAACGCGGGCGGCGACATCGGCCATGATCTCGTGGAAGATCGCCGTCTCCGTCCGCGTCGGATAGTAGGACGGCAGTCGCGTGATTGCGTCGAACAGCTCCGACCCGCGATGGTCGTAGAGCCAGCGCGCCGGCACCGCCGGGATCGGCGCCCTCAGTCCAGCAAGGACATCGTCGCGAAACGCGATCGTCTGCGGGTCAAGCGTTCCGAGCAAGGCGCACTCCGGTGAATTGCCAGCGGGCGGCCGGCGGGAAGAAGTTGCGGTAGGAAGCCCGGCTGTGGCCGCGCGGGGTGGCGCAGCTCGCGCCTTTCAGTACCAGCTGCCCGCTCATGAACTTGCCGTTATATTCGCCGACCGCGCCTTCCGCGGGAGCGAAGCCGGGGTAGGGCGCGAAAGCGCTCTGGGTCCATTCCCAGACGTCGCCGAACAGCCCGCCGCCCGCTCGCGGCCGGATCGCTCCGGCGCCGTCGAGCTGATTGCCGAGGTTGGGGTCGGCGGACGCAGCGAAAGCCTCCCACTCGAATTCCGTCGGCAGCCGTGCGCCCGCCCAGTGCGCGAAAGCGTCGGCTTCATAATGGCTGACGTGCGCGACCGGGGCCGCCCAATCGATCTCGCAGCGGCCGGCGAGGGTGAACTCGGTCCCGTCCTCGCGCCAGTAGAGCGGGGCCGAGATGCGTTCCTGCTGGGCCCAGACCCATCCGTCCGACAGCCACAGACCAGGCGTGCGATAGCCGCCGTCCTCGATGAACTGGCGCCACTCGCCGTTGGTGACCTTGCGGTTGGCGATCTCGTGCGGGTGAAGCAGGGCCTGGTGGCGCGGCCGCTCGCTGTCGAACGCAAAGCCGCCGTCGGGCGCGCCGACTTCGACCAGCCCGTCGCGCCCGGGCATCCAGCCGCCTCCACCGTCCGTGGATTGCCGCGTCGCCTTCTGCTCCTCGCAATGACGGAGTGGCGCGTAAGCCGGTTCCAGCGGGTTCTCGGCGAACGTCGCGAGGATGTCGGTGAGAAACAGCTCCTGATGCTGCTGCTCGTGGTTGATGCCGAGCTCGATTAGCTCGAGCGCGGGCGGGGGCAACGCAGGCAGCGCTCGCTCCAGCGCTTCGTCGACGTGGGCGCGATAAGACCGCACCTCGTCGAGCGAGGGCCGGCTGGTCATCCCGCGCTTGGGCCGCGCGTGGCGTTCGCCTTCGCCGTCGTAATAGCTGTTGAACAGATAGGGCCAGCGCTCGTCGAACAGCCGGTAGCCGGCGACATGATCGCGCAGCACGAAGGTTTCGAAGAACCAGGTCGTATGCGCAAGGTGCCATTTGGCGGGCGAGGCATCGGGGAATGGCTGGATCGTCGCGTCGGCGTCGCTGAGCGGCGCGGCGAGATCGAGAGTTAGCCTGCGAGTCGCGGAGAGCCGCTCGCCGAGCGCCTTCGGGGTCGGTTGCGAATCCTCCCTGGCCATGGCGGCGGTCCCTGCCACGAAACAAGAGTCGGGTCCACGACTAAGTTCTCTTTATGTTCCGCGTTTGGCGCTATTCGCCGCGAGTCGCGCCCGGTCTCCAGAGAATGTCGCCGCCTTCCTTGGCAGCGACGTAGCGCGCGGTGACGAACAACAGGTCGGACAGGCGGTTGAGGTAGGCGATGAGGTGCGGGTTGAGCGGCTCGCTCTCATTGAGCGCGACCGCGGCGCGCTCGGCGCGGCGGACGACGGTCCGCGCGAGGTGCAGCGCAGCGACCGCGATCGATCCACCGGGGAGGATGAAGCTTTCGAGCGGGTCGAGCTCGTCGTTCATCGCGTCGATCGCATGCTCGAGCCGCTCGACCTGGCTCCCGACGATCCGCAGGCCCACTTCGCCCGGAGTCGCGAGGTCGGCGCCGAGGTCGAACAAATCGTTCTGGATGCCCAGCAAATGCTCGGTGAGGTCGCCGGGGACGAGCGTCGCGATCGCGACCCCGAGCGCGGCATTGGCCTCGTCGACCTCGCCGATCGCGGTCATCCGCAGGCTCGACTTGCTGACCCGGCTGCCGTCGACCAGCCCGGCGCTGCCGCCGTCGCCAGTCCGGGTGTAGATCTTGTTGAGCTTGACCAAGCAGCTAGCGCGTCGACGAGCTGGCGACGACCAGGATCAGGATCACGAGCACGACCGCGATCGCCTGGAACAGGACCCGGCGTCGCATCCACATCTGCGACTGCTCGCCGCTCAGATCCTTGCCCGAGGCCATTGCGATGACTCCGCGGACCAGCACGTAGAGCGTCGCGGCCATGGCCAGCAGGAGGAGGATGAGGAGTGGCCAGCGCATGCGCCGCCCTTAAGCTGCCGAGAAAGCGAAACCAAGCGGAAGCTTGTCGGCGAGGAGGTCGGCGGCGAGCTGCCGCCCGTCGACTCCGCTCTCGCGCATCGCGGCGAGCGTCGGCGCGAGGTCGCGCTTGGCGAGGCGGCGGCCGTCGCCGTGTGTCACTAGCGGATGGTGGAGGTAGTTCGGCTCGGGCAGGCCGAGGAGCGTCTGGAGCAGGCGCTGAACCGGAGTCGAAGGGCGCAGGTCTGCGCCGCGCACGACGGTCGTCACGCCGCTCGCGGCGTCGTCGACGACGCAAGCGAGGTGGTAAGAAGCGGGAGCATCCTTGCGCGCCAGGATGGCGTCGCCAATCTCGCTCGCCTCAGCCGCGAAGCGGGCGCCGTCGGTCTCGGTCCACGTCGGCAGGCCGGCCTGGCCCAGCGCCCGCTTCGAATTGAGCCGCCAGCAATGCGGGGTGGTTGCCCGGCGCTCGGGGTTGTCGGGCAGGCCACGGCAGGTGCCCGGATAGGAGGTCGCCGCATCCCCGTGCGGGGCGGTCAGCGACTGCGCGATGTCGGCGCGGGTGCAGAAGCAGGCGAACACCAGCCCGTCGGCTTTCAGCCGCTCAAGCGCGGCGTCATGAGCTGCCGTCCGCTCCGACTGGACCAGCACCGGCTCGCTCCACGCGATCCCGAGCCAGCGCAGATCCTCGAAAATCCCGTCGACGAACTGGGGCCGGCTGCGGGTCTGGTCGAGGTCCTCGATCCGCAGGCGGAACGCGCCGCCGCTGTCGGCCGCGCAGGCGTGGCCGAGCGCGGCACTGTAAGCGTGGCCCAAATGCAACCGTCCGGTCGGGGACGGCGCAAAGCGTGTGACGATCACGCCACTTCCTCTTGACGCAGAATCCGCAATCTCCGATTCATGGCCCTGTCACGCCGGCTTGGCATCCGGCGGGCAACAAGGGAAGACGGGCCGAGGCCCTCTCCTCCCTCGCCCTTGATCGGGTGCGTGCGACGAGGCCGGGAGAGCTGGAGTTCGGACCACCGAACGAAAGGCTGTGGCTCTCGCATGTATCACCCGGAGTTGATCCGCCACCCCGACAGCTGCCCGGCGCTGGTGCTCAACGCCGATTACACCCCGCTGTCTTATTATCCGCTGTCGCTGTGGCCGTGGCAGACCGCGGTCAAGGCGATGTTCCTCGAGCGGGTCGACATCGTCGCCCATTACGACCGCGAGGTGCATTCGCCGAGCCGGTCGCTGAAGCTGCCATCGGTGATCGCGCTGCGCGATTACGTCCGGCCGAACGAATATCCGGCGTTCACCCGGTTCAACCTGTTCCTCCGCGACCGTTTCCGCTGCGTCTATTGCGGCTCGGCGCGGGAGCTGACGTTCGACCATGTCGTGCCCCGGGCCCAGGGCGGGCGGACGATGTGGGAGAATGTCGCGACCGCCTGCGCGCCGTGCAACCTGCGCAAGGGCGGGCGGACTCCGGCCGAGGCGCACATGCACATCATGCGCGAGCCGATCCGCCCGACCAGCTGGCAGCTGCAGGAGCACGGCCGGGCGTTCCCGCCGAACTATCTGCACGAA
>Ga0207706_10002284_pt1 | contig 18697 bp, 15 predicted proteins | sample KBSC53metaG_FD_184318 | JGI IMG/M metagenome (GOLD analysis project Ga0207706, IMG submission 184318) | Corn rhizosphere microbial communities from Kellogg Biological Station, Michigan, USA - KBS C5-3 metaG (SPAdes) (version 2) | ecosystem: Host-associated > Plants > Roots > Rhizosphere > Soil ... | reverse complement strand
CCTCAAGGTCCACAGGGTCCGGCTGGTCCGCAGGGACCGGAAGGCCCGCAGGGTCCCACAGGCAACAAAGGCCCGACTGGGGACAAAGGTCCTGAAGGAAAAGTGGGTCCCGAAGGCCCGCAGGGTCCGGGGCCGGGTGCCGTACACCACCGACCCGGCCCTGGCGACCAGGCCGCTCAGCTTGGCCGTGAGCGCCGGGTCGCGGTAGTAGGTCTGGGCGTAGGACAGGTGGCCGGCGACCCGCTGGTAGAGGCGGACGAGCTCGTCGAGCTCGGCGGCGGAGAGGCGGCCGACCCCCCGCTGGGCCCTGCCGGTGAGCTCGGCCAGACGGGTCCACACGGGGCCGTTGGTCGCGATGTAGCGGTCGATGTCCACCGAGCCCCGACAACCCTCCGCGACGCGAACCTAGCCCCTGACCTGCGACGTTGCCTCCGTAGACCGAGCCTATCACGGAGCCGCCGCACCCGGGGCGAGCTGGTGACCAACCTGTTCGGCGACGTCAGCGAGCAGGGTCGCGCAACGCTCGCGACGTCCCTGAGCGCTCATCCTCGGCGCGGTGGGGGCGTCGCCAGGTGCGACGGCGGGCTCCGGCGAAGATGGCCGCGCCGACCAGCGACCCGGCCAGGCAGAGGGTGGTGAAGCCGCCAACGGCGACGAGGATCCCGGCTGCGGGTGCTCCGGCGGCGGCGGCCAGGCCCATGGAGGCTTCGCCGACGGCTTCGGAGCGGGGGCGGAGGGCCGGGGGGACCGAGGCCGCGAGCAGCGCGCTCCCGCCCACCACCCCGCAGTTCCAGCCAAGGCCGAGCACGAACAGCAGGGCGACCATGGCGGATCCGCCGGGATCGTGGCCGAGGCCGCCGAGGCCGGCCAGGATGAGCAGGACGGCACCGGCGGCGGCCACGGTGGCGGGGCCGAGCCGGTCGGCGAGCCGTCCGGTCACCGGCGAGGGGGCGAACATGGCCAGGACGTGGACGCTGACGGCCAGCCCGACGAACCCGAGGTCGTGCCCGTGGGCCATGAGGTGGACCGGGGCCACGGCCATGATCGCCATCATGACCAGGTTGGTCCCGCCCAGGACCAGCAGGGCCGCCCGCACCGGCGCCGGACGCAGCGCCACGGCCAGCTGGCCCCGCCCTTGGGGCTGGCGGTTCCCGCCAGCGGTGGCGACCCGGGGACCGCCGCGCAGCTCGGGAACGCCGCTCCGCGACAGGCCGGCGACCACGAGGGCGGCGGCCGCGAAGGCGACCACCGCGACCAGGTAGAGACCGGCCAGCCGGGGAAGGCCGAGCGCCTGCGCCAGGCGGCCGGTCGGGACCAGCAGGGCCGGGCCGGCGACGGTGCCGGCGGTGGTCGCGAACAGGACCGTCCCCAGGGCCCGGCCTCCCGCGGCGGGCCCGCCGATGTCGGCCGCCGCGTAGCGCGACAGGAAGATGGCGGCGTTGGCGCCTCCCAGCAGCACGCTGCCGGCGAGCAGGGCCGGGAAGCTCCCCTGCGTCGCCGCGGCCACCACGACCAAGGCCCCGAGCACGCCGATGCCGTACCCGAGGACCAGCCCGGCGCCGCGCCCGGCGCGGCCGGTCACACGGGCCACCAGCAGCGAGGCCGCGGCCTGGCCGGCGGCCAGGGCGCCGAGCGGGAGGCCGGCGGCGGCCTCGCCTCCGGTCATGGACACGGCCAGCAGCGCGGCCGCGGTCCCGCCGGCGGCCAGGCCGAGGCTGCCGACCGCGGTCGCCGCCGCCAGCGGCGGCAGGGCCCGCCGTGCCCGGGCGGGCTGGCTGGGGCGACGGGATCGGGACACCGGGTGCGCATGGCATCATGCTAGACAGGCAGAATGGCGTGCAGAATACTCAGGACAAGGCGTTGTGCCGCCTCCGCCGACGGCATGAAAGGAGTTCCGCGTCGATGGGTTTGCGAACCGAAAGATCCCTTGATGCCACCGACTGGCGGCTCCTGGAGGAGCTGCAGGCGGACGGGCGGCTGTCCTACAACGAGCTCGGGCGGCGGGTCAGCCTGTCACCGCCGGCGGTGGCCGAGCGGGTGCGGCGGCTGGAGGACCTCGGCGTGATCGTCGGCTACCAGGCCCGCGTGGACCCGGCGCGGGCCGGCCTGCCGCTGACCGCGTTCGTCCAGATGCGCTGCCGCCTCGACCGCTGCCTGCTCAAGACCAGCCAGGCCAGCGACTACCCCGAGATTGTGGAGATCCACAAGCTCACCGGCGACTACTGCTCGATGCTGAAGGTGCGGGCGGCCTCCATGGAGCACTTCGAGGGGCTGCTGGAACGGGTCGGCCAGCACGGCGAGATGCGCACCTCGATGGTGCTGTCGACCCAGTACGAGGGCCGCCCGGTGCAGCCCCAGCCCGACGAGTTCCTCCACGCCACCCGCTCCCAGGGCTGGAACACGCCCGAGCGGCCATGACCAGCAGCCAGCTCGAGCCGGCCCGGATGGTCACGCCGGAGGCGGTGGCGCTCGAGTTCCGGACGGCCAACCTTGGCTCGCGCATCCTCGCCTACCTGATCGACATGGTGGTCGTGGTCGCCGGCATCCTGGTCGGGCTGTTCGCGGTGGCCCTGCTCGGGCAGGCGAGCGACGTGGTCGTGCCCGACTGGGTGGCCCTGACCATCGTGCTGGTCCTGCTGCCGGCGTGGTGGCTCGGCTACTTCATCGCCTTCGAGACCCTGTGGCGTGGGCGGACGCTGGGCAAGGCGGCCCTCGGGCTGCGGGTGGTCACCAAGGAGGGGGCGCCGGTCCGGTTCCGGCACGCGGCCATCCGGGGGCTGCTGGGGCTGGTCGACTTCCTGGTCCTCGGCGGCTTCCTGGCGGTCGTGTTCATCCTGTTCACCAGGGACAACCAGCGGCTCGGGGACCTGGTCGCCGGGACCCTGGTCCTGCGCGAGCGCAGCGCCCTGGCCGCCCCGGCGCCGGTCAGCTTCACGCCCCCGCCGGGGCTGGAGCACTACACCGCCACCCTCGACCCGAGCGGGGTCGGCAACGAGGAGTACCAGGCGGTGCGGACGCTCCTGCTGCGGGCGCCCAGCCTGTCGCCCGGTCCCCGTTCGGCGCTGGCCCTGCAGCTGGCCAACCCGCTGGCGGCCCGGCTGCGCCCGCCGCCACCGGCGGGGATCTCGCCCGAGCTCTACCTCCAGTGCGTGGCCGCCGCCTACCAGCAGCGCCAGCGCCTGGCCGCCGCCCCAGCTCAGGTTGTGGACAACCGGGAGCACGCCGTGTCCGTGCCTGCTAGCGTCCCCCTCCGGGGGGCCGAGCCCGGGTCGGGGTCGTTGCACGCCGTCCGGGGGGCCGAGCCCGGGTCGGGGTCGTTGCACGCCGTCCGGGGGGCGGAGCCAGGCTCTGGGTCGTTGAATGCCGCCCCGGAGCCTCAGGAACGGGCCGGGGAGGGCGCGCGGCCCTCCCCGGTGGAGCACGGCGGGTTCGCCCCGCCGGGCTGACCCTGGATCAGGTGCCCTCGGTCCAGGAGTGCAGGTAGCTCTCCTGGGCGTCGGTCAGGGTGTCGATCTCGATGTCCATGGTGGTCAGCTTGACCTTGGCCACCTCGGCGTCGATCTCGGCCGGGACGTCGTGGACCCGGACCTCGAGGTCCTGCTGGCGCGACAGCCACTCCAGCGACAGTGACTGGTCGGCGAAGGACATGTCCATGACCGCGGCCGGGTGGCCCTCGGCGGCGCCCAGGTTGACCAGGCGGCCCTCGGCGACCAGGTTGATCCGGCGGCCGTCCTCGAGGGTGAACTCCTCGACGTTCTCGCGCACCCGGACCACCGTGCGGGCCAGGTCGGCCAGGGAGGCCTTGTCGATCTCGACGTCGAAGTGGCCGGAGTTGGCGATCACGACCCCGTCCTTCATGACCTTGAAGTGCTCGCGCCGCATCACGTCGCGGTCGCCGGTGACCGAGACGATCACGTCGGCCTCGCGGGCCGCCTGGGCCATCGGGGCGACCTTGAAGCCCTCCATGGCCGCCTCGAGGGCGCGGATCGGGTCGACCTCGGTGACGACGACCTTGGCCCCGAGGCCGCGGGCCCGCATGGACAGGCCCTTGCCGCAGTAGCCGAACCCGGCGACCACGAAGGTCGTGCCGGCCAGCAGGAGGTTGGTGGCCCGCAGGATGCCGTCGATGGTCGACTGGCCGGTGCCGTAGCGGTTGTCGAACAGGTGCTTGGTCGGGGTGTCGTTGACGGCGATGATCGGGTAGGCGAGGGCGCCCTCCCGCTCCATCTGGCGCAGCCGGATGACCCCGGTGGTGGTCTCCTCGGTGCCGGCCGTGACCTCGGCCAGCTGGTCGCGCCGCTTGGTGTGCAGCAGGGTGACCAGGTCGCAGCCGTCGTCCATGGTGATGTTGGGCCGGGTGTCCAGGGCCGCCTCGAGATGGGCGTAGTAGCCGTCGGTGTCGACCCCGCGCCGGGCGAAGGTGTCGATCCCGTAGTGCTCGACCAGCGCGGCCGCGGTGTCGTCCTGCGTCGACAGCGGGTTGGAGGCGCACAGCACGACGCTGGCGCCGCCGGCCTTGAGGGCGCGCATCAGGTTGGCGGTCTCGGTGGTCACGTGCAGGCAGGCCGCGACCTTGAGGCCCTCGAGGGGCCGCTCCTTCTCGAAGCGGGCGCGGATGTCGCGCAGTACCGGCATGTGCCGGTCGGCCCACTCGATGCGCAGGCGCCCCTCGTCAGCCAGGGCGAGGTCGGTGACGTCGTACGGCAAAGCTCCTCCTCCGGTTCGGATGAATGGCAGGACGCCGGCCAAGTATGCCCGACGCGCATGCGGAGGGCCCTGCCAGAGCAGCAGCGTCCGCGAATGCGACGTCGATACTTGGCCGGCGTCCTGGAAGGCTAGCGGATCAGGCGGCGGCGGCAGGGAGCAGTGACAGCACCAGGTCGCGGAACCGGGGGCGGACGATGGCCGCGACCTCCAGGACCTCGGCGTGGCTGGTGGGGGTGCCGCCCGGGCGGTGCACGTTGGTGATGGCCGAGATGGCGGCCACCCGCAGGCCGTGGGCGCGGGCGGCGATCACCTCGGGAACGGTCGACATGCCGACGGCGTCGGCACCCCAGGACCGGAACATGGCGATCTCGGCCGGGGTCTCGTAGGAGGGGCCGGCGGCGGCCAGGTACACGCCCTCGCGGACGGGGACGCCCTCGGCCTGCCCGGCCTGGACGGCCGCGGCCCGCAGGGCCGGGTCGTAGGCGCCGGCCAGGTCGACGAAGTCGGGGGCGCCGCGCAGCGGGTTGTCGAACAGGAAGCTGATGTGGTCGGTCAGGACCATCAGGTCGGCCGGGTCGAAGTCGAGGTTGAGGCCGCCGGCGGCGTTGGTCGCGACCAGGGCCCGGCAGCCGACCGCGGCCGCGACCCTGGTCGCGAACGCGACCTCGGCCGCGCTGTAGCCCTCGTAGGTGTGCACCCGGCCGGCCAGGACCAGCACCGGCACCCCGGCCAGCCGCCCCGCCACCACCGCCCCGGCGTGCCCCGGGACCTTGGGCACGGGCATCCCGGGCAGCTCGGCCGCCGGCACCCAGGTGGCGTCCTCGACCTCGTCGGCCAGACCGCCCAGCCCCGACCCGAGCACCAGCGCCACCACCGGCCGCTCGGCCAGCCGCGGTTCCAGCGCCGCCGCCGCCACCCGAACCGCCTCGGGGACCGCGCGCCGGGCCGGCCGCTCCCCCGCCGGCCCAGCAGCCACCTCCTCGGTCACCGGGTGGTGGCCTTGGTGGACAGGGCGGCTTTGACCTGGTCGAGGGTGCGGATGGGGGTGGGGTCGACGCCTCGGGCGATGCCGAGGTAGGTGGAGGTGAAGTCCGCGAACGCGGTGAGGCGGGCCAGGCGGGCCAGGTCCGGGCCGCTGCCGGCGGTGCGCAGGAGGGGGTCGGCGATCCCGAGGGCGTCGAGGACGGCTTGGACGCGGCGGCCGTCGCGGTCGTGCTCGCCGGGCTCGTCGCGGAGCAGGACCAGCTCGCGATCCGGGCCGAGGCCGCCCTCGAGGCCCATGACGTCGTTGTGGTTGGCCTCGGGGAGGGCGCCGGACACGACCGGGATCTTGGCGTTCTCGTTGCACTGGGTGCGGAACCGGGTGGCCGCGACCGCTCCCAGCTGGCCGCTGCCCCAGACGACGGGGAGGCGGTCCAGCAGTCGCAGCGCGGCCTGCTTGGCCGGGTTGCCCGCCGTCTCCACGTCGGGGCCGAGGGCGGCGGCCTCCGCGTCGAGGGTGTCGGCGGCGGCGCAGACCTGGTCGCTCAGTGGCGGCAGGATCCCGGCCGCCTCGGCGGCCAGGCAGACCGGGACGACCAGTGACCAGAGGGCGGCCCTTGGCATGCGGCCGCCCTCGATGGTGACCAGGGGCGCGCCCCGGGAGGAGGCCAGCTCGGCCAGGGCGCCGCCCGAGGTGACCGCGACCAGGCGGGCCCCGGCGGCCAGTCCCTGCTCGACCGCGGAAAGGGTCTCGGCAGTGTTGCCGGAGTACGAGGTGGCGACCAGCAGCGTGCCCGGCCCGACGAACGCCGGCAGCCGGTCGCCCTTGACGGCCAGCACGGGCACGCCCGACCCGGCGAAGGCCAGCCCGGCCAGCACGTCCCCGGCGATCCCGGAGCCGCCCATGCCGGCCACGACCACGACCTCTGGCATGGGACCGACCAGGGGCGCCGCCTGGGCGGCGCGCAGGGCGACCCGCGCCTGCCCGCCGGCGCCGGCGACCTCGCCCAGCATGTCGCCCGGGTCGCGCCGGGCCAGCTCGGCCGGGTCGTCGAGCACCGCGGCCCCGGAGGGGGCTGAGGAGCTCCGGCGGGGTGCCCCGGTGGACTCGGAGAGGTTGATCGTGGGGCCGCTCACGCCGGCGTCGTTCCCGGCTTCTCGGCCTCCTCGATCAGCATCACCGGGATGTCGTCGCGCACCGGGTACCGGTAGCGGCACTCGCCACGGCACTCGATGACCTGCTCGGCCTCCTTGTACTCGACCTCGCCGTGGCAGTTCGGGCAGGCCAGGATCTCCAGCAGCTTCTCGTCAAGGGCCATCGTGGGGCTCCCTCCTCGGGCCGTTCAGGCCGGCTCGCCGCCGACCGCCTCCAGCACCTCGTCCCGCACCCTGGCCATCTCGGCCTCGGTGGTGGCTTCGACGTTGAGCCGGAGCAGGGGCTCGGTGTTGCTCGGTCGCAGATTGAACCACCAATCGCCGGCCTCGACGGTCAGCCCGTCGGCGAAGTCGGCCATCTCGGCCGGGTAGCGGGCGGCCACGGTCTCGATGACCTTGCCGGGGTCGTCGACGCGGCGGTTGATCTCGCCCGAGGCGGCGTAGCGGCGGTAGGGGGCCAGGACCTCCGACAGTGGCCGGCCCGCCCGGGACAGCGCGTCCAGGGTGACCAGGGCGGCGATCAGGCCCGAGTCGGCCCGGTAGTTGTCGCGGAAGTAGTAGTGCCCGGAGTGCTCGCAGCCGAAGATGGCCCCGGTCTCGGCCATCACGCCCTTGATGAAGCTGTGCCCGACCCGGGTGCGGACCGGGACCCCGCCGGCCTCGCGGATCGTCTCGGGCACGACCCGGGAGCAGATCAGGTTGTAGAGGACGGTCGCGCCCGGCTCGCGCTCGCACATCAGCCGGGCCACCAGGGCCCCGACCAGGCTGGAGGGCACGGTCGCGCCCAGCTCGTCGACCAGGAACACCCGGTCGGCGTCGCCGTCGAAGGCCAGCCCGACGTCGGCGCCCTCGGCCACCACCCTGGCCTGGAGCTCGCGCACGTTCTCGGGGTTGAGCGGGTCGGCCGGGTGGTTGGGGAAGTTGCCGTCCAGCTCGAAGTACATCGACACCAGCTCGAACGGCAGCCCGGCGAAGACGGCCGGGACCACGTGCCCGGCCATGCCGTTGCCGGCGTCGGCGACCACCTTGAGGGGCCGCAGGGCGTCCCGGTCGGCGAACCCCTGGACGTGGGCGGCGTAGCGCTCCAGCAGGTCGTCGGCCTGTTGCTCGCGGCCCCGGCGGGCGGCGCCGGCGGCCGGCTCGCCGGCGGCGACCATCCGCTTGATGTCGGCCAGCCCCGACTCCTCCCCCACCGGGACCGCGCCCGGCCGGCAGAGCTTGAGGCCGTTGTAGCGGGCCGGGTTGTGGGAGGCGGTCAGCATCACCCCGGCCACGTCAAGGGCCCCGGAGACGTAGTAGAGCATGTCGGTCGAGCAGAGCCCGACTCGGAGCACGTCCGCCCCCTGGGCCATGGCCCCGGCGGCCAGGGCGTCGGCCATCGGCTTGGACGACGGCCGCATGTCCTGGCCGATGGCCAGGGTCCCGGCCCCGGTGAGGACCACGAACGCCCGCCCGACCCGCTCGGCCAGCTCCTCGTCCAGCTGGTCGGGGTAGACCCCGCGGACGTCGTAGGCCTTGAACACCTGGTCGAGGGCGGACGGCACGGCGGCTCCTTGCGGCGGGTGCTGCGGCGGACCGGGACGCCCGCGATTCTAGTCCGGGCCGACCGGTTGGGGCGCCGCCCGGCCCGACAGCCACGACGGCACCTCGGCCGCCGGCATGGGCCGCGCGAACAGGTAGCCCTGGGCCAGCGGCACCCCGGCGTGCCGGACCACCTCGGCCTGCTGCTCGGTCTCGACCCCCTCGGCCACGATCTCGAGGTCGAGGATCTCCCCCACCGAGATGACCAGCCGGAACATCTCGTCGGCGCGGAGCTCGTCGCCCTGGGCGAGGAAGCTGCGGTCGATCTTGAGCTGGTGGACGGGGAAGGACCGCAGCGAGGCCAGGGAGGCATAGCCGGTGCCGAAGTCGTCGATGGCGATCCGGACGCCCGCCTCGGCGACCCGCTGCAGCTGGACCCTGGCGTTGCGTTCGTCGATCAGCTCGGACTCGGTGATCTCGAGGGTCAGCTGGGGCGCCGGCAGCCCGCTGTCCTCCAGGACGGCCACCACGGTGTCGGCGAACCGGGGATCGTCGAGCTGCCGTGGGGCCACGTTCACGGCCAGGCGCAGCCCGTCGGCCCCTGGCCGCCTCGACCAGTCGGCCATCTGCCGGCAGGCGCTGGCCAGCACGTGGTTGCCGAGGGCGACGATGTGGCCGGTCCGCTCGGCCAGGGGGATGAAGGTCCCGGGGGGCAGCAGGCCGAGGTTCGGGTGCTGCCAGCGGGCCAGCGCCTCGGCGCCGGCGCAGCGGCCGGTGCGCAGGTCGATGTGCGGCTGGTAGTGGAGCACGATCTCGCCGCGCTCGACGGCGTGGGCCAGGTGCTCCTCCAGCAGCCGGAGCTGGGCGATCTCCCCGTGGCCGGACTCGGTGAACCGCTCGACCCGGTTCTTCCCCTTGGCCTTGGCCGAGTACATGGCGATGTCGGCGCAGCGCATCAGGTCCCCGGCGGTCAGCTTGGGTGTCGCCCCGGCCAGGCCGATGCTGGCGCCGACGGTGACGGTCACGCGGCGCAGCCGGAACGGCTCCAGCAGGCTCCGGCGGAGCCGGTCGGCGACCTCGTCGGCGTGGTCGGGACGGTCAAGGCCGGTGAGCAGCAGGGCGAACTCGTCGCCACCGAAGCGCGCCGCCATCCCGCGGCCGTCCCCCGCCCCGGCAAGGCGGGCGGCCACCTCGACCAGCAGCTCGTCCCCGGTTGCGTGGCCGTGGACGTCGTTGACCTGCTTGAAGTCGTCGAGGTCGACGATCAGCAGGGCGATGGTGTCCTCGGCGGCGTCGGTGGCGGCGTCAAAGGCGCCGGCCAGCCGCTGGAAGAAGAGCGTCCGGTTGGGCAGGCCGGTGAGCTGGTCGTGGTGGGCGCGGTGGGCCAGCTCGGTGTGGACGCGGCAGTTGGCGTGGGCCAGCGACCACTGGGTGGCCAGCGTCCGGAACGCGTCGAAGATGTCGTCGGGGATGGGCCGCACGGCGCCGGCGAGCAGGAACCGGTCGGCGTCGGCGGTGGCCAGCCCCACCGCCCGCCAGCGGCGCCGGCCGCCCACCAGCCGGTCGATCGGCTCGGTGCTGCAGCTGACCTCCTGGGCGCGGTCGCTGTCGCGGGGGTCGAGGCGCTCGACGCAGCTCGGCGCCAGGACCGTTCCCCGGACCGTCTCGGGCACCCCGGCCGACCCCTCGACCACGACCTCCTCGCCGGCGCGCCGCAGCACCAGCACGCCGACACCGGGGAGCTGGGCGCACAGCTCGGCGGCGGCCTCACGGGTGATGAGGCGGACCTCGCGGGCGTCGGTGCGGTTGAGGAGCCGGCTGCCGGTCCTGGCCAGCAGGGTCTCGCGGGCCGCGGCCGCCTCGTGGCGGACCAGCGACAGGTACAGGGCGCGCATCAGCACACCCATCATGACGATCATGGGGAGCAGACCGAGGACCGCGCCGGACTGCCAGGGGACGTGGCGCCCGAGCGAGGTCGGGGACAGGCCGATGGTGACCGGGAACGCGGCCGCCACCATCAGGATCCGGGTCGCCGCCGCCTGCTGGGAGCCGTACAGCGACTGGGTGACCAGTGCGCACATGCACAGGCCGACGGTGGCCATCGGGTCGCCCAGGCCGACCCCGCCGAGCACGATCGTGGGCGCGACCAGCAGCGGCTCCAGGAACAGGGCCCGCCGCCACAGGTAGGTGACGACGAAGTCGCCGAGCAGCAGCGCGACGGCGACGGCCGCGGCGGCGCGCCGGGCGGCGCCGTGCTCGGGGTTCAGCTGGGCCAGCTGCGGCAGGGCCCCGAGGCAGGCGTAGACGGCGGCGGCCAGCCGGGTCCTGCCGAGGACGGTCGCGGGCACGAGCCTCCGCACCGGCCGGCTCAGAACCGGCGTTCGCTGGCCAGCGAGAGGACCTTGCCCAGGGGGACGTCGGTGCCCTCCTTGAACCAGCCCTTCCACTCGCACGCCTGGCAGGAGGCGAAGGTGTGGTCCTCGTCGGGGGCGAGGCGGATCTGGATCGCTGTCAGGCGGGAGGAGGTGCAGGCGGGGCAGCGCATGGCGGAGTCCTTCAGGATGAGGAAGCGATGTCCTCAAGCCATCGGCGTCCGCCGACACGCGACACATAGCCCGCAAGGGTGGCTAGGGCGCCACCCGAACGGGCTAGCACGTTCGCGACGCCCGCGGTAACTGTCAGGTCTCCCCTACCGGTTCCCGTGGGCGCCGGGGGGAAGGTACGACGGCCTGGGCTGCCGGTCAAGCATGTCGGCGCTATGGTTGCCGGAGTCGACTCTGCCGTTCCGGAAGGAGCCGCTCCTGCCCCGTCCCCGCCATGGCCGCCGGCCACCCCGGCCCCGCCTGCGGCTGCCCACCGTGCAGCCGCCGGGGACCGGCCGGGAGGCGTTCATGCGCCTGGTCTCCGAGGCCGTCGAGTCGATCCCGGAGCAGTTCCGGGACCGGCTGGCCAACGTCGAGTTCATCATCGAGGAGACCCCGCGGGGCGACGAGGTCCCCGGGGGCGAGCTGCTGCTCGGCCTGTACCAGGGCGTGCCCCTGACCGAGCGCGGGGCCGGCTACTTCGGGGTCCTGCCCGACCGGATCGTCCTGTTCCGCCGGCCCATCGAGGCCAGGGCCCGCTCGGACGCCGACCTGGCCGAGCTGGTCCGCGAGGTCGTGGTCCACGAGGTCGCCCACTACTTCGGCATCGACGACGACCGCCTCGACGAGCTCGGCTGGTAACCCGACGGGGCTGTGGACAACCCCAGGCACCAGTTCCGGCCCTGAGTTAGCCTCCCCCACCGGGGGACCCGACGCCGAAGGGTTCGGGTGCAGCGCGGCACCGAGACCGTGGCGCGCCACCGTGACCGTGTCAGGGTGCGGCCGCGGGCCCGGGCTCGATCGGGCCACCGGCGGGGAGGCCGCCGATGGCCGAGCCGGGGACGATCGGGCCGCCGTCCAGCGGCGCCGCCACCAGCCCGGCCGAACCGGCCTGGACGACCAGGTTCTTGATGCCGTCGGGCACGTCCTGGACCTCGACCCGGCCGGGCGCGACCCGCACCGCCTGGCCGGCGCTGCCGCCGCCGGTGAGGTCGCCGAGGCGGGCCTCGAGCTCCTCGGTGGACAGGTTGGCCAGCACCAGCTTGCCGCCGTCAGGGGTGCCGGGGACCAGCCAGCCGCTCTCCTGCTGGCCGGTGCCCAGGTCGATGCGCGAGCTGATCTGGTTGCCGTCCCCCTGGGTGACCCGCAGGGCGGCCACGAACGGGGCGCCGTTGGTCGAGCGGACCCGCACGGCGAACGGGCCCTTGACGTCGAGGGCCGGGATGGCCAGCTCGGCGGTGCCGCCGTTGGCGATCGGCTCGCCGAAGTCGCCCTCAGGCCGGAAGGTCGCCTTGGCGGTGGTGATCTGGAGCTCGACCTGGAGCGGGGTCGGGTTGGGGTTGGTGACCAGGACCTGGGCCTGCCGGCCGCCGCCGCTGATCCCGCCCGCGAACGACCAGACCGGCTTGGCCGCGCCCTGGGCCGGCAGGAGGGTCGGGGCCCGGCCGCCGCTGCTGACGGCCGCGCCGACCACGACCCGGCCGGCCCGGGCGACGACCTCGATCGACGGCTTGAGCCCGGTCGGGGCCTCGTCGCCGAGGGGGCGCACCACCGCCTCGCCCGGCTTGATGAACACCTCGCGCTCGTCGGGCCGGATCGAGCCCGAGGTCAGGTGCGGGACCAGGTCGACGGTGGCCGGCTGGCTGTCGGGATTGGCGATGATCACGTTGGTCTCGGTGCCGAAGCGGGTGTCGGAGGCCGGCAGCCACCAGCGGTTGCCGGGGCCAGGGGCGCAGCCCAGGCCGGGGGCGCTGACCACGACCGGGGCGCTGAACGACTCGACCTGCACGAACCCCGCCTTGGCCGGCTTGAGGGACAGCTGTCGGGTCTTGCCGCCGGCCAGCTCCTGGGTCGCCGGGGCGGCGGACTTGCCGGTCCCGCGGATGGTGGTGCGCAGCGAGGCCGTCGCCTCGCCGACGTTGGCGATCGTCACCGGGGTCGTCTGGCCGCCCAGCAGCGGGCAGACCCAGCGGGCCGAGTACGGGTCGCGGGTGGCCGGGGCGGCCGGTTGGGTGGCCGAGGGCAGGGCATTGGCGCCGAACACGAGCGCGGTGGCCAGGACGACCAGGGTCCCGGCCAGGCCGAGGCTGGTGCCGCGCAGGTCGGCCAGCTGCGGGGCTCGCAGCTGGGGGGTGCGCAGCTGGGGCGCCTTGAGGGCCGGGCGCCGCCTCGGCTCCCCTGGTTCCTCCGGCTGCCCGCCGGTGGCCGGCTCGCCGCGCGGCAGGTCGGGAACCGGCCGGACCCGCGGCTCCCGCCGCGGCGGCTCCGGGGAGGAGGGGTCGGCCGCTGCCGGCTTGGCCGGGCGGCCGCGGCGCAGGCCCCGCTTCTGCTGGTGGCGGGCGGCCCGGCTGGGGATGAGGGCGGCCGGCTGCTCCTCGTCGGGGCCGCCGGGCGGGGGCAGCTGGTCGCTCACCGGGCCACACCACCCCGGGCCAGGCCGGCCAGGCGGAGGTCGCCGCTGGTGGTGTCGTCGATGGTGGCGCTCGTCGGGGCGACCGGCGGCGCCACCCGGGTCGGGCGGGCCATGGTGGCCACCGCGGCCAGGACGAGCAGGGCCTCGATGAGCAGCCACGTCAGGCGCCGGTCCTGGCCGGTCCGCTCGACCTCCAGGTTGCCGGTGGTCCCGGCGGGCAGCGTGAAGCCCTGGGCCCAGCCGAGGGCGGTGGTCGGCTCCAGCTGGGCCCCGCCGACGGTCGCCCGCCACGCCTCGGCCTCGGGGACCAGCAGCACGACCGTGCCCGGCCCGCTGGCCGCGACCTGCCCGCTGGCCGGGTCGGGGACCGGGACGGGCTGGGTGGGGCTGGTCAGCATGCCCTGGACCTCGGCCGGCGGGTCCTCGCCGGGGATCACCCAGGCCGTCCGCGGCACCGCCGGGCCCTGGAACAGCGCCGCCTGCTCGGTCGGCTTGGCGTCGAGGTCCTGCTGCCTGGCCACCAGGTCGACCAGCCGGCCGGCCTCGGGCCCGGGCCGCACGACCACGTAGCCGATGCCGAACATGCGCAGCATCGAACCGGCCCGGTGGGTGCGGGCTTCGACGATGTCGGTCACCACCGAGCCCAGGTCGTCGGCGGCCGCGGCCGGCGGCCGGCCCGGGTCGAGCAGGGTCCGGCCCTGCGACCCGGTGACGGCGAAGTCGACGCCGTGGTCGGTCCGCCCGGCCAGCCACAGCACCCGGGCCTGGCTGCGGGTGACCGTGGCCGGCAGGGCCGGGCTGTCGATCGCCTCCATCGGCGACCAGACCCCCCTGACCAGATGCCCGGTCACGAACAGGCCGGTGACGAGGCTGAGCACGACCAGGGCGCCGGCGGTGACCCGCCGGACGCTGAAGCGGACAGTCAGCCGGGCCAGGGCCTGCCCGATGCCGGCAAGGCCGAGGCCGGCGGCCGCGGCCCAGGCCACCGCCCCAGGCACCAGCAGCCCGGCCGGCCACTCGGTGACCCGCGGGGCCAGCCCCTTGGCCTGCCAGGTGGCGGCCAGGGCGGCGACCACGAACCCGGCCAGCAGCCAGAACGCCTGAAGGCGGCGGCCGGCGGCGGCCGCGAAGAACAGGGCGGCCAGGGCCAGAGCCGGGTACACCGGCCCGACCAGCGGGCCGGGCACCCCGCCGCCACCCGGCCGCAGCTGGAGCAGGTCGGCCAGCCCGGGCGTGACCAGGGGACGGCTGAGGTCGGCGAAGACGGCCCCGGTGACCAGCCGCGCGCTCCACGGCAACAGCAGCAACAGGGCCAGGGCGAACCCGGCGGCCAGGTACAGCGACTGGCGGGCGGCCAGCCGGCGACCGTCGGCACCCGCGCTGGCCAGGGCGACCACGATGGCGGCGACCACCACCAGCCCGAGGGAGATCACCGCCGAAGGGCTCATGGCGATGGCCACAGCGGCCAGAAGGGCGAAGCGCAGAGCCGGGCGCCAGGGCTCGCGCGGCTGCTCGGCCCGGAAGGCCAGCACCACCTGGGCCAGGGCCGGCGGGGCCAGGACCAGCAGGACCAGCTCGCCGATGCGGCCCTGGGCGAGGGCGCCGGTGGCCAGGGGCGCGGTCGCGTACAGCAGCCCGGCCAGGGCCCGGGCCCACAGCTGGGGCACCACCACCCGCAGGGCGCGGGTGCAGGTGGCCGCGGCCAGCGGCAGGACCAGCCACAACAGCAGCTTCTCGGCGACCAGGGCCTTCCCGAAGGTCAGCACCGACAGCCCCCCGAGCAGGGCCAGCGACGGTGGGGCGGAGGCGGTCGAGCCCATCTGGGCCCGGTGGAAGCTGGAGACGAACTCGCGCACCAGCTCGGTGGCCGTTGCCGGCCAGACCCCAAGGCTGATGCTGGCGATCGCCGGGGCGAACAGCACCGACCGCAGCGAGATGGCCATGACCAGGGCGAACCCGCCGACCATGAAGGCCACCGGGTGGCCGGCGACCACCCGCAGCACCGACACCCCGCCCGAGGGCATGTCCTGCTCCTCGCCGCTGTCGTCGGTCCGCTGGGCGACGTGGGCGCCGACCTCGGCGCCGTAGACCAGCTCGAGCGTGCCCCGGAGCAGGGCCCGCAGCCGCTGGCCGCCCGGCGCCCGGAGGGGGGCGAGGGCGCTGTCGTCCACCTTGCGCTGCTTCTGGAGGCGGCGGCGGTGGACCAGCGTGACCGGCAGCTCCTTGATGTTCCAGCCCCAGGCCCACAGCACGGCCAGGGCGTCGGCGGGCCTGCCGGTCAGGGCCAGGCCGGCCGACCGGACCAGCGCCCCCACCATGGCCAGCAGCAGGGCCAGGGGCAGCTTGCGCAGGCTGCTCGCCTTGAGCATGGCCGCGAGGGTGTGGCGCTCGATCAGGTAGCGGGGGTGGCCGACGGCCCGGGTCTTGCGGCTGCGGGAGGAGGCGGCGGCGAAGTGGCGGACCCGGGCCTGGGGCACGACCAGGACCCGGCCCCCGGTCAGATGCGTCCGCCAGCACAGGTCGAGGTCGTCGCGGAAGGCCGGCATGCGCTCGTCGAAGCCGCCGACGTTCAGCAGGGCCCCGCGCCGGACCAGCATCCCGGCGGTGTTGACGAAGAACACGTCGTTGATCTGGTCGTGCTGGCCCTGGTCGATCTCGTCGTCCTCGATCTGGGACACGGCCCGGCCCGTCCGGTCGATCGAGAAGCCGATCTCCGACAGCCGGTCGGGGTTGGTCCAGGAGACCAGCTTGGGGCCGAGGATGGACGCGCTAGGGCGGGACTCGGCCTCGGCCAGGAGCCGCTCGAGGGCCTCCGGCTCGGGGGCGCAGTCGTCATGGAGCAGCCACAGCCAGTCCATCCCCGAGGTGCGGGGATCGCGCAGGGCCGACATCACCGCCCGGCCGAACTGCCCCCGAACGGCCATGACGGCGTCGTCGCCCAGGCGGGAGCGGGCCCAGTCCGCGCTGCCGTCCGTCGAGCCGGTGTCGACCACCAGCACGTCGTCGATCGGGCGGGTCTGGGCGGCGAGGCCGCGGAAGGTGTCGCGAAGGAACGCGCGTCCATTGTGGTTGACGACGATCGCGATGACCCGTGGCTGACTCGCTGGCACAACCTTCCTCTCGAGGCCTCGCCGGCCGGGGGTAGCCGGGGGTGTATCGAAAGGCCCGTAGGGTTCAGAGCTCCCCCACGGGCGTCCAGGAATGCTAGCACGGGACCGCCAGGCAGGCCTAAAGCAACCCGCAAGTGGCGCGAATCGGGCGTCGACAGGAATTTGCCCCGGTAAAGGGCCAACGGCTCAAGCGACGCGGTCTCACGAAGCGCGGCGCTTGAGGCGCCGGCGCTCACGCTCGGACAGGCCGCCCCAGATCCCGAACCGCTCGTCGTTGGCCAGCGCGTACTCGAGGCATTCGGTCTGCACCGTGCAGGTCTGACAGATGCGTTTGGCCGCCCGGGTGGAGCCGCCCTTCTCCGGAAAGAAGCAGTCGGCGTCCTTCTCCAGGCAGGCCGCCCGCTCGTACCAGGGCTGGATCTCGACGGGGATGGGGCCCATCCAATGCCTCCTCAACCGGTGCAGCGAGGCGTCCGGGTCGCACGCTTATGGGAGTTTGGAACATCACGATCGTAATTACATCGGTGGCATTCTGCGGCTGCTTGAGTGGCTTTTTCAAGCGGAAGGTTTTTTCTGGGGACAGGTCGCCGAGGCGCGCACGAGCCGGCGCTCTGGCCGGTGGCCGGTGCATGGGATAGCCTCACCGGCGGACCGAGGAGCTTGCGGGGGGTTTCATGCTGGGGTTCGGGGGAGAGCGGGAGGCGGTGTCCAAGGCCGGGCTGAGCGCGGCGGACCTGGTCGCGGCCCGTCTCCGCGAGCCCGCGGCCGTGACCCGTATCTACACCGCCTACGCGCCTGCTCTGTTCCGCTTCTTCATGGCCTCGGTCGGCGACCGCCACCTGGCCGAGGACCTCACCGGCAACACCTTCGTGAGCGCCATCGAGGGCCTGCCCAGGTTCCGCGGCCCGGTCGAGGCCCTTGGTGGCTGGCTGTTCCAGATCGCCCGCCACGACCTCTACGACCACCGGCGCAAGCAGTCGCGCACGCGGATCGAGTCACTCGACGAGAACCTCGCCGAGGCCACCCGCTCCGACGCCACCGTCGACCCCGAGGAGCTGGCCATCGACCGCCTCGAGGGCAGCCGGGTGCTGGGGGCCATGCGCGAGCTCTCCCCCGACCAGCGCGAGGTGCTGCTGCTGCGGATGGCCGGAGGCATGACCGCCCCCGAGGTGGCCTCTGTGCTCGGCAAGACCACCGGCGCCGTGAAGGCCCTGCAGCACCGTGGCCTGGCCAGCCTGGCCAGGGTGCTGGGCCTACGTAGCCCGGACGAGACGCCGCAACGCCCGTATCCATCACCCGACCCTGATCGCCTGACTAGTCAGGAGGGGGACGAGGAACGGTGAGGATGCAACGGCCCAGGCCCAACAAGCTGCACGATGAGCTCGACGCGCTGCTCGACGGGCGCCCGGTCGAGCTCACCGACGAGCTTGCCCCGCTGGCCGAGGCGGCCGACAGCCTCCGGGCCGAGCTGGCCACCTACCAGCTCGCCCCCGGGGTGGCCGAGCGCCACCTGGAGCGGGTCCTTGAGGGCTCGGGCAGGGTCGTCCAGCTGCCAGTTCGCCGGCCGGCCGGCGGCTGGGAGGTCCGCCGCCGCGTGGTCGCGGTCGCCCTGGCCGCCGCTCTGGTCCTGGCCCCGGCCACCATCGCCTCGGCCGCCGCCCTGCCCGGCCAGGCCATGTACCCGTTCAAGCTGGCCATCGAGCAGCTCCGCATCGCCTCGGTGCAGTGGTCCTCGACCCGCGAGGCGGGTGAGCGGACCCGGGTCGCCGACGCGCGCCTCAGCGAGCTCAAGCGGCTGGTCGATCTCCAGATGTTCAATCAGATCGGCCCGGCGGTGACCGCACTTGCCGAGGCGTACCGTGCCGCCAAGGACGCCGTGGACGACGCCAAACAGGACGGAGCGGCCGGGGCCGAGGTCGCCGAGCTGAACGGCAAGCTGGCGAGCGTCCAGAACCAGGCGATCAGCACCGTCGTCATGGTCAGCTCCTCCATCCAGGCCGCCAAGCTGCCGTCCGGCAGCACCCGGAACGCGATCGAGGCGGCGGTCCATGACGCCCAGACCGTGCTCCCGCCGCCGGCCCCGCCCGCTGACGCGACCCCGACCCCGACCACGGCGAACAGCCCGGCCACCTCGCCGCCGACCGACCCGTCGACCTCGCCGACCTCGCCGCAGAACACGGCACCCGCGTCGCCGGCGAGCACCGCGCCGCCGCCGACCAGTGCGCCGA
>Ga0207706_10002281_pt1 | contig 18706 bp, 14 predicted proteins | sample KBSC53metaG_FD_184318 | JGI IMG/M metagenome (GOLD analysis project Ga0207706, IMG submission 184318) | Corn rhizosphere microbial communities from Kellogg Biological Station, Michigan, USA - KBS C5-3 metaG (SPAdes) (version 2) | ecosystem: Host-associated > Plants > Roots > Rhizosphere > Soil ... | reverse complement strand
GTCACCTCGCTCTCCGCCTCGCAGTGGATTCCGTGGATCGCTAAGGAAGCGAAGCTCTACGAGAAATATGGTTTGGAGGCCGAGCTGGTGCTGCTGCGCGGCTCGGGGCAATCGGCGCAAGCGATCGTCGGCAATAGCATCCTCGGGGCGCCCTGTACTTTGACCACGGTGATGAGCGCCGATTTGAGCGGCGCCGATCTGGTCACCGTGGCGCATACGGTCTCCGGGGTGCAAAGCAAGTTGTTGGTCCGGCCCGAAATCAAAAAGCCGGAAGATCTGCGCGGCAAAAGAGTCGCAGTCTCCGGTTTCGGCTCCCTGGGCGACTTTCTCGAGCGTTACATCATAAAAAAATACGGTCTCGAGCCGGGTCGCGATGTCATCATGCTCTCCATCGGCAATCAACCTGATAGAATTCAAGCTCTCATCAATGGCGTTGTCGATGCTGCCGATTTATCTCATCCCGCCGACGTTCAAGCTGAGCGCAAAGGGTTTAAAATCTTGTGGGATGCAAAGCAGGAGGTATCCTATCCGTCGATGTCGATCGTTACCCGGCGCAAATGGGTTGCCGAAGATCGTGATACGGTCATGCGCATGGTCAAAGCGCACGTCGAAGGGATTCACTATTTAAAGGCCAACAGAGACTTCAGTATGAAAGTTCTGAGCAAATACCTCAAAACCAACGACCGCGAGCTGCTCGAAGGCTCGTACGAAATTTATCGCAAGGATTTCATCTCGGTTCCCTACCCGATCACCCAGGGGCTGCAGCCGACCTATGAATATGTCGCCCAGCAGCGTCCCGAAGTTTGGAATCAAAAGCCCGACGCGTTCATGGACGCAAGCTTCATCGCCGAGCTCGAGAAAAGCGGCTTCATCAAAGCGCTCGCTCAATCATCCCGCTAGTTTGAAATTCGCGCGGTTTAGAGTAATGAAATACTGAGTGCTGGAGTATTGGCTCCCGACCATCATTCCATTAGTCCAATATTCCAGCATTCCAATTTTCCCGGAGGTCTTTCTTATGTCGAATATCAGCGGTCATTACGCCGTAGTTGGCGTTGCCGAGACCAAAGTCGGAAAGCGGCCTGACGCATCGACGCATTCCCTTCATCTGGAGTGCATAAAAGCTTGTTTAGATGATGCGGGCCTCGAAGCGTCCGACATCGACGGCTTTATCACCAATCAACCGCTGAACGATGCACACCGTAGTTACGCGGTGCGCATGGCCAATATGGCGCGCATGCATCCAAATTATGCCACCGATCTCGCCCTTGGCGGGGCGACGCCGATCGCAATGGTCCAGAATGCGGTGATGGCCATTGAAGCCGGGATGGCGAAGACCGTTCTATGCGTGCATGCGCGCAAGCGCGGCACGCCTGATCCGACACCGGGAAATCCGATCCGCCACGGTGACGAACACTGGGAAGAACCCTGGGGTCACTTCTCCGCCGTCGCCAACCATGCTTTCGCAGCCCAGCGCCATATGTATGAGTTCGGCACCAAAAGCGAAGATCTCGCGCACGTCGCGGTAGCAACCCGTAAGCATGCGTGCATGAACAACAATGCGACGATGCGAAAACCGATGACCATCGCCGATCACCAAGCTTCGCGCTTCATCTGCGAGCCGCTCCGTTTATTCGATTGTGCTTTGGAGTCCGACGGCGGCGGCGCGGTGATCGTCACCAGCGCGGAGCGCGCGCAAGACTTTCCAAAAAAGCCCGTGGCGATTCTCGGCATGGGTCAGCACCACCCGCACTTTAGCTTGATGGACGCGCCAACGCTCACCACACTCGGCGGTAAGAAGTCCTCCGAGCTCGCGTATAAAATGGCGGGGCTAAGCCCCAAGGACATGGATTTTGCCGAAATTTACGACTGCTTCACGATCACCACGATGATCACGTTGGAAGATTACGGCTTCTGCAAAAAGGGCGAAGGCAAAGACTTCGTCAAAAACGGCCGCATCGAAGTCGGCGGCGAGTTGCCGGTCAATACCCACGGCGGCTTGCTCTCACAGGCGCACATTGAGGGAATGTTGCACGTGACCGAAGCCGTGCGTCAATTGCGCGGCAACGAAGTCGAGCCGGAGCGGCAGGTCAAAGACGCCAAAGCCGGGATTGTCAGCGGCCATGGCGGAAGTTTGTGCATGCATGCGAGTTTAATTTTGGGGGCGTTATGAGCGAGACCAGCGACAGCCGTGGCCGCAACATCAGAAAAGTCAGGCCGTTTCTCGAGGAATTGGAAGCAAAGCCCTTCTGGGCAAAGTTGCGTGAGCACAAGTTAACGGCACAGCGCTGCAACGCCTGCGGCAAGTTTTTTAGCTTCCCGCCGCAGGGCTCCTGTCCGAACTGTTTGTCCACCGACTACACCTGGACGCAGCTCAGCGGCAAGGGCAAAGTATATTCCTTCGTAAACTACCACCGCGCCTGGCATCCTTCCTACGAAGGCAAAACACCGTACAACGTATCGCTGGTCGATCTCGACGAGGGACCGCGCCTCATCAGTAATGTGATCGACTGCCCGGTGGATCAGGTAACGATCGGCATGCCGGTGGAAGTGGTTTACGAAGACAACGAGGAGTACACCCTGCCCAAGTTCCGCCCGGCGTAGGGATTCGGACAGATTCCTGGCTCTGCTCGAAATGCGACCGAACGGAGAAATGCTTCGCGGTTTTTTTCCGCTGTCACTTCGGTAAGACCGCCACGTCCAGTTCCAAAAAACCCGTAGGGGGTAAGGCGTAAGGGATCAGCCGTTTTTCGCCCCTTACCTTTACTCCCTCACCCCTTACGATTTCGTCGCGTGCAGCGCCGCATATACTTTCTCCGCCGTGATGGGCAGATCTTTTATTCTCACGCCGACGGCGTCTTCAATTGCATTGGCGATCGCCGGCGCCACCGGCGTGATCGGATTTTCCCCGATGCCCTTGACACTATAAGGGCCGACGCCGTCATTGCTGGCGACGATGACCGTCTCGAGTGGCGGAATATCCTTGGCTGTAGGAATTTTATATTCACCGAAATTCGCGATCTCCACCCGGCCATTTTGCACGGGAAGATATTCGATCGTGCCGTAACCGATTCCCTGAACAACGCCACCGTCGATCTGGCCCTGATGGCCGATGGGGTTCATGATCGTGCCGGTGTCGTGCGCCGTGGTCAGCTTCAACAGTTTTACCTCGCCTGTCTCAACATCGACTGAGACTTCGGCGACTTGCGCGGCGAAGGCAGTCACCGGCGAATGCTCGTCGTCGCGATTCACCGCTTCGCCGATCACGGAGCGGCCTACCTGCTTTAAGAGATCGGCCCAGCGCTCGCGGCTGTTCGACCGCTTGTGCACGAGCAGATTGCCCGCGAGCTCGATATCAGCGTGCGGCCATTGGAGCAATTTCGCCGCGAGCGCCAGCAGCTTCTCTCGAGCCTCTGACGCCGCCTGAAAAGCCGCGCCGCTGGCAACGCGCGTGCCGCGGCTGCCGCCGATACCGGAATCGAACGGCACACCGGAATCCGTATCATGGACATCAATCCGAATTTCGTCCGGATCGCACGACAGCTCTTCGGCGACGATTTGCCGCATCGTCGTATACGTTCCGGTGCCTTGTTCAAACAAACCGGTGTGAATGACGATCGAGCCGTCGGGGTTCAAGGCAATCTTTACCGAGGTATTGCCTCCGCCCGGGCCACGGTACCCCATGGCAACGCCGCGGCCGATGTTAGCCTGCTTTGGCGATTTATACGCCGCCGCTTTGAGTGCCGCCCGAAGCGTTTCCTTCGCTTTGATCCCGCGGTAGTGACCGCCGGTGAGCGTTTCGTCGCCTTCCTCGATAAGATTCTTCCGACGAAATTCGGCTGGATCTATGCCGAGCTTGCGTGCTACGCAGTCCATGTGCGACTCGGCGGCAAAAAATCCTTGAGGCTCGCCGGGCGCCCGCATCTGGCCGCCGGGCAAATTGTTCGTGTAAACACGCGAAACCGAGATGCGCGAGTGCTCCGCGCGATAACAGCCGCTTGCGTGCGCGATGCCGCCGACGACAGCTCCGGGCCTGAATCCGCCATATGCGCCGGCGTCGAGAAAGGCGTCCATCTGGTGCGCCACAATAGTACCATCGCGTTTGACGCCGGTTTTCAACCGCATCACCGCCGCATGGCGCGGCGCGCTTGCAATAAATTCTTCGCGATACTCCATGATCATTTTCACTGGTCGGCCGCTACGAAGCGCAAGCAAATAGCAAATCGGCTCGTCAACGGGAGCGCCCTTGCCGCCGAAGTCGCCACCGATCGCCACGGGATGGATGCAGACTTTCTCCGGGGCGATCCCGAAGGCATTGCACAGGCTCTCCCTCAATCCTTGCGGCGCCTTGTTGGGAGACCACATTTGCACGCGCTCCTGTTCGTCGATCCAAGCCAGGCAGCAATGCGGCTCTAAAAATGCCTGGTGTACGCGCGCCACCGTAAAAGCATTCTCGACAATCACATCGGCTTGGGCGAAACCCGCATCGACATCGCCGCGGTTAAACACATCGTGGGCAAAACGATTGGTCGGAGCGTCGAGCGGTTTCGGAAGGCCTTTATAACTGCCGACATCTGGATGAATGATCGGCGCGCCTTCCTGCAGCGCCGCCTCGGGATCGAATACCGCCGGAAGTTCTTCGTAGTGCACCTCGATCAGATCGAGAGCGTGCTCGGCTTGTTCGACGGTGTCCGCCGCGACCGCGGCGACGCGCTCGCCCATGAAGCGCGCGCGGTCCTGAGCCAAAATGGCGATGTCCCGATAGCGCCGGCCGTAAAGGATGCCGCGAACGTCATTGCCGGTCAGGACGGCGTGTACACCCTCCGCTCTTTCGGCCCGCGATGTGTCAATGCGCACGATCCGCGCGTGCGAGTACGGGCTGCGCAAGGTCTTCGCCCATAGCGTGCGCGGCAACAGCACATCGGCGGTGTAGCGCGCCTCGCCGGTGACTTTGCCCGCGTTGTCGGTCCGCGCTACCGGTTGTCCGATGACTTGGTAACTCACGCGTCCTCCAGTTGTTTCTACTTGTCAGTCTCAGGTTTCTAGTTGGCCAGAAACAAAAGCCAGGAAATAGAAACTTGCAATTACAGATATTCCTTCTCCTCGTAGTACTTCACCGCACCGCGATGAAGCGGAATCTGCAGCGGACATTTTTCGGTGCCACGGCAAAGATTTCTCATCTCCAACGGCTGATCATCGTCGACGGGAATAAGTTTCTGTTTCTCGTCGATTGTCTGAATCGCCGCATAGGCAACGTTGTCCGCCAGCCAGCGATGCGTTACCAGCGCCCAGCCACTGTAATCGATTGTTAGCGCGTCGTCGTTGAGTTGCGGATAGCGGCTTTTCGGCAATGCGGTTCTCGTATAACCGATTTGCTCGAGCTTTTTGACGATCGCCGATTCGATGGGAATAATTTCATAGCCGTTATCGAGGGCCTGATCCAGCCAGCCGCCAGGGGTACTGACACCTTCGTCGAATACGGCGTTGATCGAGCGCTTGGCAAGCGCCTTCATTCGCTCCGGCGCAAACGGTCTGCCGCACTCTTGAACTTTTCCACCCCAGCGTTTGATCTTGTCGAAGGACAATCCGTACAGGGAAAGTATTGTCGAGATCGTGTAGTAAGTTCCGTTGTTGACGCCGGACCTGCGCGTCGAGACGTGCAGCGGAATTTTTCGCTCGGCGATGTCATAGAGGGACCGCACGCGGAGATCTTTCGACACCACGAGCGCGATGCGATCCCATGACGGGAAACAGGCAAGCACGCGCAACGGCATTTTCTGTTTGTAGTAACCCTTGCCACGGTAAGCCATGGTCACCAGCGCCGCCGGATTGACATACGCGATATCCACCTGCCGCGTGCCGACCTCGATGGGTGCGCGCATGCCGCCGTAAACATCGCCGTTGATACCGATGCGAAACTCCGTCGGCCCCTGATCGCGCCTCCCGGAGGTCAATGAAATCGAGAGCTGGGTAGCCAATCGTTCCGAACACTTGCTGAACACGCCCGCCGCCAATTCCAATCCGGTAATCGCACGAATTTGCGGCGGCGCAAGATTCGTCATCATAGCTTTGTTCCTCTTCGTCGATCCAGGTCGTTTGCTGTTGACCGGCCAATATCAAAAACCGACCTGATATGGTAGAGCAAAATCGCGCAAACTGGCGCACGCGGTCTGAATCAAACGGGAGATGTAGGGGCGACCGGCGGTCGCCCATGTACGCATTTATGAAAACTGAAAACATGTTCAAAGTTCGCAAAGAAGATCTCCACAACTTTACTCGCGAAGAAAACGAAGCACTCACTCGCGTCGGCCCGGCTACGCTGATGGGAAATTTCATGCGCCAGTACTGGATTCCGGTGGTCCCGACAGCGCATCTGAAAGAACCCGGTGGAAAACCGCTGCGGGTTCGACTTCTCGGCGAAGATCTAGTGCTGTTTCGCACAGCGGCCAATCAAGTCGGGCTGATCGGCGCTTTTTGTCCGCATCGACTCGCGCCCCTCTATTTCGGCCGCGTCGAACAAGACGGCCTCCGCTGCGCTTATCATGCCTGGAAATACGCGCCGAGCGGTAAATGCATCGACATGCCGAATATTCCCGTGGATCAGCAGTTCAAGGAGGATGTGCAGCACCCTGGCTATCCCTGCCTCGAGCGCGGCGGCATCATCTGGACCTACATGGGTTTAGCGAAGGATTTGCCAGAGCTGCCGGATTTGGAATTTCTCCGCGTACCCGACGAGCATCGAATTTATCGGCTGTTTTACCAGGAGGGAAATTATCTCCAGGTGCTCGAAGGCGGTATCGATCCGACCCACGTGATGTGGCTGCACTCGCCTTATGATTTGTCCGACGAAGAGATGAACGCTCAACAACCCGCGCAGCAGCGCGCTGCCAATCGTGCCGGCGTCAGCAAGACTCCGGAAGACGTGGAAATCTTCGATCGTGAGGCGGGGTTCACTTACGGCGCCAAGCGCTCCCTCGGCGGCGGAAAAACGTTGTGGCGGGTGAATCAATTCATTTTGCCCTTCTACACCATGCCGCCGGGCGCGGATCAAAAAGCCGCGCGCGCGTTCGTGCCGGTGGACGATGAGAACTGCGTGAAATGGCAAGTGCGCTGGTATCCGACGGAAGAAGTCGCCAGGAACACTAAAGAGCAGGTGCGCGAGTCATTCCCGGAAGAAGCCTACGATCCGCCGACGAACTCGATGCCGTTCGGCCACATCCGTATGAAAGCGAAACGCTCCAATGATTATCTGATCAATTGGGAAGTTCACAAATCGCGGCGCATGGGCATTGCCGGCGTGAATTTGCAGGATGTCTGTGTGACAGAAAACCAGGGGCCTGGACCTATTCTCGACCGTACCAAGGAGCATCTCTGCGCCGGCGACATCAGTACGATCAAAGCAAGGCTGAAGTTATTGAATGCCGCGAAGGCGTTACGCGAAAGAGGCACGGTTCCACCCGGCGCGCGCGACCCCAGCGTTTATCGAGTCCGCGGTACTTCGACCGTTGTTTCGGATAACGTCAACTGGGTTGACGGCGTTATGGACGAGATGACCGTGCCGCCAGTGACATAATTACGAGTGTCAGTATCCAAATGTCCCAACGCAAGAATTCCTGCAGGCTCGCGGCGGTTCTGGTTGGTTTGGCCACCGCGTTTTCGCTTCCCGCATTCGCTCAGACAAATTGGCAGACCGAATGGATGCAGCGAACCGAGACCGCAAAGAAGGACGGCAAGATCGTCTTCAGCATTCCGCCGAGCACGGAGCTACGCAGGGCATTGGAATCCTCTGTTCGAAAAAAACTCGGCTTCGAGATCGAAGTCGTTCCCGGCACTGCAGCCAAAATCATCCGCAGGATTGCCGACGAGTATCAAGCCGGCGTGCGTTATTTTGACGTCATCATCAGCACCTTCGACAATCTCGAGCATAGTCTGATTCCGATGGGCGCCATCGAACCCCTCGAGTCGAATTGGATTTTGCCCGAGGTGAAAGACGCGAAAAACTGGTGGGGCGGTCACATCTGGACCGACAACTCCAAACGCTTCGCCTACTCTCCATTTGCATACATGCAGGACAATATCTGGTTCAACAGCGATCAGGTCAAACCGGAGGAAATCCGCGTCTATGACGATTTATTGAATCCAAAATGGAAAGGGAAGATCGGTATGTGGGACCCACGCCAGGGCGGTGCCTCCGGTGGCAAATGGGCATTTCTTTGGGCTAACAAGGGAGAATCCTATTTGAAAAGACTCGTCGAGCAAATTTCCTTGATCGCGGCGGATCGGAGACAGGTCGCCGATGCACTGGCCAAAGGCAGCATCGCGATTAGCATCGGCCCCACCTATTACAGTTTTGTCAATTACATGAAGTCGGGGTTGCCGGTGAAGCCGCTGCCGCCGATTAAAGAAGGCACATACGTGTCGATGGGCAATGGCGGACCGGTGGTGATCAAAAATCCGCCCCACCCGAATGCAACCAAAGTATTCGTCAACTGGCTGCTCAGCAAAGAAGGTCAGGAAATCTACTCGCTAGCTCAGGGACAGGCGACCCGCCGTTTCGATGTGGACACCAAAGCCATGGAAGAGTTCGGTATCAGAGCCGCGAAGGACTACATCACGGTGGATGAATTTTACAAACAAGAAAATCAGAGTGAAGACAAAATCAAATCGGTGCGCCGTCCGGCGCAGGAGTTCGCGAAGAAAATTTGCCTTAAAATGCAATTCGCAGGGCAGATCTAAGTGTCTGCCCCTGATGGATACTGAGTACGCGAAGTAAAGAAAATCCCTCCTGCCTCCCTTTTACAAAGGGAGCTATTCGAATCCTGAGGTTAATTGTGGTGAAGTCGTTTGCATCGAGACTTCCCCCTTTGGCAAAGGGAGATTGAGGGGATTTCTAGGCGCAGGACTGTAACTAAATAACCCCGACCGCTTTCAGCTCTGCCAATCTTTCTTTCGACAACCCCAGCTCGCCACAAAAGATCTCCTCGTTGTGCGCGCCCATGGGTGGGCCAAGAAAATCCACCGAGCCCGGCGTTGCGGAAAACTTGGGCACGACGTTTTGCACGATCGCCTCGCCCAAATCCGGATCGGGCACCCGCACCATCGCTTCGCGAGCGCGGTATTGAATGTCTCGGAAGGCATCTTCCATGTCGAATACGGCCGAATAGGCGACTCCGAATTTATCGAACTGCTCGATCACTTCCTGCCGCGTGTGCTTGCCGATCCAATCTCCGACAATGCCGTTGATTTCGACCGAGTTCACCACGCGCGCTGGATTGTCGATGAACTTGGGATCGGTCGTCAGCTCCTTCCGTCCGATCGCTTCAGCCAAACGCAACCAGACGCTCTGTGTGCTCGCAGCAAGGGTCAAATATTTACCCTCCTTGGTTCTAAACATCGAGCTCGGCGCGACGTAGGCGACACGGTTGCCGGTGCGCATGTGCACAGTCTTCATCTGATCGTACTGAATGGGATCGAAATCCAGAAAACGGAAAACCGCCTCGAAAAGTGCAAGATCGATCACCTGTCCTGCGCCGCCGCGAACATCGCGGTGATAGAGCGCCATCATGACCGAGAGCGAGCCGAAGATTCCCGAGATCAAGTCGCCGAGCGGATAACCCGGTGACATCGGCGGTCCGTCGGGCTCACCGATCAGATTGGTGAGTCCGCTCATCGCTTCCGCGACCCGGCCAAAGCCCGCGCGATCTTTGTACGGTCCGGTCTGGCCGAACCCGGAGATGCGTAGAAGAATTATCCGCGGATCGATTCCACGAATGACGTCGGCCCCGATGCCCCATTTTTCGAATGTTGCGGGGCGGTAGTTCTCGACGATGACATCTTTTCCCTTGATCAGTTGTTTGAACAGCGCCGCGCCCTCCGGTTTGCCGAGGTCCAGCGTGATGCAGCGCTTGTTACGCGCCACCGATTTCCACCAAAGCGGGATGCCATCTTTGATCGGTTCGAGCTTGCGCTGGCCGTCACCGTATTTCGGATGTTCGATCTTGATCACGTCAGCGCCGAAATCCGCGAGCAACACCGTCGCGAACGGCGCCGCGACCATATTGCCCGCGTCGATCACGCGCACGCCCTTGAGTGGCTTGTTTTCGCTTTTTTTCGCGAGCGGGAAATCGTAATGTTCCTTGATGTAGTCGGCCATCGTTAAACCGTCACCTTCCGCTGGCATTTAGCCACAAACAGCCACGGAAATAAACCGAGCAGCGCTGTCCGGGTTTGTTTAACTTCACGGTTAAGATATTCGAGGTGGAGGTCAAGCATTCTGCGCCTCGCCCCTCGATACGCGACCGCAACGGTCGCTACTCGGGCAATCGGTCTCCACGGTGCAGCACTAAGGATTTTTCGCCTTCGTTGAGTATATGCGTTTAATTTCGGATCATTTGACGCTGTGCCGCAGCGTGGCTTAGTATCGCTCTCGCGTGAAAATTTTTTTTGGAGGACAAAATGGCGGAACAACCACAAATCGTTACAGGGCTGGGCAAAGCGGAGCTGCATCGCATTCTTGTGCGCGGCTACGACTTGAACAAAGAGTTAGTCGGCAAGATCAGCTTTACCGATATGACTTCGCTCATTCTGCGCGGTCGGCTGCCCACAGGCAACGAAGCCAGAATGCTTGATGCGCTTCTCGTCATTCTCGTCGAACACGGCATGGTTTCGCACGTCATTGCCGCGCGTCTCATTTATCACTGCGCGCCCGAAGCGATGCAAGCCGCGGTAGCAGCCGCGCTCTGCGGGGCCGGCAGTGTTCATCTCGGATCATCCGAGTGGTCGGCAAAAATGTTGATCGAGGCGCTGCCGCGCGATGCGCAAAACGCGGATTTGGCGGCGATTGCCGGCTCGATTTACGATGATTACTCGAAGCGGAAACAGCGTATGCCGGGCATCGGCCATCGCACCCACGCCGAAGGCGATCCGCGGGCCGACACGCTATTTGGCATTGCCAGAGAGACCGGTGTGTATGGAAGATATTGCGACCTGCTCCAGTCATTATCGAAAGTAGCGACGGAACGACGCAAACGACTTATCCCCGTCAATGTCACTGGAGCGATTGGCGCTATCGCCCTCGACATGGGCTTTCCTTGGCAGATTACCAAAGCTTTCGCCTTAATCGGCCGAACACTCGGAGCGATCGGTCACATTGCCGAAGAAATACAGAACCCGATGGCGACCCAGATCGACGCTGCGGTGAAGCAAGCAATCGTCTATGAACCGGTGCGAACCTGATGGAAATTCGAATTGAGGTCGGGTGTCGGGTTCAGGTGGCACCGTGCGGCGGCCCCGGGAGATCTACCACAAAGGCACAGAGAGGCGCGGAGCAATCAATGATTGACTCTCTGCCCGACCTTGTGTCTCAGGGGTGATTACTTCTTCTCATTGCTCGCTTTCAGCCTTTCTGTTGTAATGCGCGTGGATTCAAGGAGAACCCATGAGCTATCAAAACATTCTTACCGAACGGGTTGACAAAATCGCCGTCATTACAATGAATCGTCCGGAGAAGCTCAATGCCTTGAGCTACGAACTCGCCTGCGAAATCGACGAAGAATTAACCAAAATAGAGAGCGACGATGAGGTTCGGGCGGTCATTCTCACCGGTGCCGGCCCGCGCGCCTTCTCCGCCGGCGGCGACATTATGCAGATGGTCAAATCGACGCCGGAGGAGATGGCTGCGCGCACCGAGATTCGCCGTGAGGCGAATTGGCACCTGGCGACTTTCAGCAAGCCGATCATCGGAGCCATCAACGGCTTGGCGTACGGCGCCGGCGCGCAATTGACCACCATGCTCGATATCCGCGTCGGTTGTGAGCACGCCGAGATTCAGTTTCTCGCTGCCAAATACGGTCGCGCGAATTCCACCTGGTCCTTGCCTTTGGTGGTCGGCATGCCCAAGGCAAAAGAGCTCCTTTACACCGGCCGACCGGTAAAAGCGGAGGAGGCCGAGCGCATCGGTCTGCTCAATCAACGGGTGCCCTGCGCACAATTGCGCGCGACAACGCTCGAAATGGCCAAACAGATCAGCGAAAACGATCCGCGCATGGTGCAAGGCATCAAACAACTACTTAATGACGATATTGGGCTCGGCTGGCGCGAACGCTTCGACGCCGAACAGAACGCGCGCAAAAATAGGTTGAAGGCCAACTCACCGCGGGAGGGTTTCAAAGCTTTTTTGGAGCGCAAAGGAATAAGTTAGTCCGTGCCACAACACAATGGTGTAGTGTCGCATCCGCGGTTTGCCTTGCCACAAGTATGTCATTTCAATTCTTCGATAGTCTGTCAGAAGATCTTCCTCGAAGTACCGTTGACACTTTGCTTCCTTCTTGAATATATCTCCGCCAGATCATTTGATTTCTCGAGATTATCTCAGGAGTTTCATTCATGGCTCTCAGCGTTGAAGAAAACGAACTGATCACCCACGTCGGTCCAGGCACGCCTTGCGGCGAGATGATGCGCCGCTATTGGCATCCGATTGGTTTGAGCGCCGAGCTCAAGAATCGGCCGATCCGACGGCGGTTATTGGGCGAAGATTTGGTAATCTTTCGCGACGATCAGGGCAGAGTCGGGCTGCTCGCGCTTCGCTGCGCGCATCGCGGCACTTCGCTCGAATTCGGCCATATCGAAGACGGCGGCTTACGCTGCTGCTATCACGGCTGGCTCTACGACATTGATGGAAAGATTCTCCAGACACCCGGCGAGCCAGCGGAGAGCACATTTAAGGATCGCGTCCGGCAGAAAGCTCACAAAGCTCAGGAACTCGCTGGAATTGTTTTCGCCTACATCGGCCCGGATCCCGCGCCGCTGTTGCCGCGCTGGGACGTACTGGTGCGAGAAGACGGCGTGCGTTCGCTTGCCGCGCGCCTGATCCACTGTAATTTCCTGCAGACTGTGGAAAACAGTGTCGATCAGCATCATTTCAAGTGGCTGCACCGGACGCCGAAAACGCGCTTGTGGAGCGATGAAAGGCTCACCTCCGAGGTGACCGAGTTCGGCATTCGCGATACCTTCACGCGCACCGTGACCGAAGGCACTTTCATGACGGTGAGCCACTACTTGTTTCCTAACATGAACAAGGTCGGCTATCACTTGAACGAAGATCATCCCGCGGCATTCGCCGCGACCCATGAAGGCTATGAAGCGTTGCGCTGGCGGGTGCCGGTGGACGACACGAACACCATGCATTTCACTCTTTATTTCGCGCCAGTCATCGACGGAAAAGTATCGGCAAGAGTGCCCAAGGACCAGTCCACGCAGGGCTTAGGCGACAGCACGCCGGGCAAATACCGCTGGGACGACGAGACCGGCTGGATTGCGCGCGGCGATCAAGACCGCTGCGCCCAGGAGAGTCAGGGATCGATCTTCGACCGCAGCGGCGAGCATTTAGGTAAGTCGGACGAAGGCGTGATTATGCTCCGGCGTATGTACAAGGAGTGCATCGACGCGGTGCAGCGCGGTGAAGACCCCGTCGGGATCATCCGCGATCCGATGAAAAACAAAATTCTCGCTCCGGTCCCGGGTGAGTTTCAGGTAAGCTGATCGGAGGCAGGATGAAATCCGCAAAGACGGCGTTGCGATTGAGCTTACCTCTGCTCGCGCTCACTTTTATCGTAGCGTCGCATCTCCATGCAGCGGATAGCATGGAATCGCTTGTCACCGGCGCTAAAAAAGAAGACGAGCTTGTCTTCGTCGCCGGTGCGCAAACTTTCGGCGGACGCAAAGGGCTCTCGGAACTCGAAGCGGCGTTCAACAAGCGCTTCGGCCTGAATATGAAAATCAGCTTCGCCGCCGGCCCCGACATGAATGCCCGCGCGGCGCGGCATATCACTGAAATTAAATCCGGACGAAAAGTTTCATCCGACATTTTTTTGGGATCGCAGTCTCATCATGCGCTGCTGCACAAGGAAAACGCCTTGGAAAAGGTAACCTACTCGGCGATTTTTCCTTGGGTGACCAAAGAAATGGAAATTTTTCCAAATGAATCGGTGCTGACCTACACATCGCCCAACGGTATCGTTTACAACGCCAACTTGATTCCTAAAGACAAGGCGCCGAAAAATTACGCCGATCTCGTCGATCCAAAATTGAGTCCGACTTGGGCGGGCAAGATTGCGATTCCACCCTATGTCGCGTGGCTTGCCGAGCTCTCCCTTGTCTGGGGTCAGGATCGCGTTAAGGACTACGCGCGCAAGCTTGTCGCCATCAGCGGCGGACGTTTACGCTATAGTGAAGAGGAGCGGGTAGTGAGCGGAGAATTCCCCATCATGGCGAACTTTGGCGATGCGTTGAGCGCGATGTGGACGTGGCAGCCAAAGGGCGCGCCACTGGTCGCGGTGCCCGGTGTCACGCCGGTCAATACCGATTATTTTCAACTGAGTGTGCCCAAAAACAGCGTGCATCCCAATCTGGCCAAGCTCTTTGTTGCGTTTATGACCACCAAAGAAGCCCAAGGCGTGCTGCAGAAATATGAATCACGAAGCTCCCATTTGGTCGAGGGCAGCTTGATGCAGAAGTATCTAAAGGAAACCAAAATTATGGTTCAGGAGCCAAAGTTGTCGATCAACTATTATTTGAAAAATGAGGACGCAGAAGGACTACAATTCAAAGAGGAACTGGCAAAGATTTTAAAAGGATCCTGATGAGCTCCTGGTGCCTTTCGGCCGTCACCCCCCCGAACGCTTTTATCGAGGGTCCAGTTCCGGATTAGCTAGATTCCCGCTTGAAATATGCGGGAATGACGACCGGGAATAAACGTCGTTCCTGTCAACCGGAGGTTGCTTGATGTTATCCAGAGACGAAAACGACCTGCTCACGCGCGTCGGGCCCGGAACACCGTGCGGCGAAATGCTTCGGCGCTACTGGTGGCCGATCGGGTTCAGCGAACTCGTTGCAGAGAAGCAGAGTCCGACCAAAGTTCGTCTACTGAGCGAAGACTTCGTCCTTTTTCGGAATGGCGCGGGACATCTCGGCTTGCTCGAACTGCACTGCTCCCATCGCGGCACTTCCCTCGAATTTGGGCGGGTCGAAGATCAGGGAATTCGCTGCTGTTATCACGGCTGGCTCTACGACACGGCTGGCCGTTGTTTGGAGCAGCCCGCCGAGCCGGCGGACAGCACATTCAAAGATCGTATCCGCCATCCGGCCTACAAAGTTCGGGAGAGCGCCGGTTTTATCTTCGCTTACTTGGGTCCTGATCCTGCGCCGCTCTTGCCCCGTTACGATTTATTCTTGCAAGAGAATGGCGAACGGGTCATCGGCGCCGGCACCGAATACTGCAACTGGCTACAGCGCGCGGAAAATTCCGTGGACCAGACGCATCTGGTCGCGCTTCATGCTCCCGAATACCCGCAGATGGCGCTAAAAAGGCCGGAGATTGGCTGGCAGAAAACTGTGTACGGCGCCAAGGTTACGATGCACGTGCCCGGGGTCTCCAAACCGAAGCATTCGCATTGGGTGTTTCCATCTCACACGCGGCATACGACCGCCCGCAAGGACCGCGTCCCGGATCATGCCATTCGGTTTCGAGTGCCCACCGACGACACGACGACGAAAACTTTCTGGTTGCGTTTCACGCCGAACGACGAAGCGAACCACGGCCGCCCGCTAAGGTTAAAGACGGTGGGCTTTGAAGACGACAAACCGGGAGTTTACACTCGCGTTAACGACGGCTGGTGGGGCATCGCATCGCATGATCAAGACCGCGTTGCCCAAGAATCTCAAGGTGAGATTTACGACCGCAGGAATGAACATCTGGGCGCTTCGGATGAAGGGGTTATCTTGCTGCGCCAGACCATCAAAGAATCCATCGATGCCGTACGCCAAGGACGGGATCCTTTCTGGATTCTCCGTAGTCCCGAAGAAAACGAAAAAATAACTTTCGACGCGAGTATGGCCGAAATCGCCGCCCTCGGTTGACTCCAAGAGCGCCAGCGTGGAACCGGCGTTACTGGTCATCTTTTAGCTTGTACTCTTCGAGTTTGCGATAGAGCGTGGTGCGATCGACACCGAGGATTTTCGCTGCCTCGGTCTTGTTCCCGTTCGTCGCGTCCAGGACTTTCGCGACATATTCCCGTTCGAGATCGCGTAGTGTGAGCTGCCGGGTTAGCGCTTGAGCCAAAACGACCGATGACTCGCCGTCGCCGACGACATTCGCCGGCAGATCTTGCAATCCTATTCGAGATCCCTTGCCCAAAAGCACCGCGCGCTCGATCATGTGTTCGAGCTCCCGAATGTTACCTGGCCAATCATAATTCTTAAGCGCGGCCAGAGCGTCCGCATCGATCCCGTCCACCTGATGTTTCGCTCCGGCGGCAAACTTCTCGACGAAATGCCGCACCAGTAGCGGCACATCATCGCCGCGATGGCGTAGTGGCGGCAACTCGATCCTAATCACGTTCAGCCGGTAGTAGAGATCTTGGCGAAATTTATCGCTGCGCACCAGTTCTTCGAGATTTCGATTACTCGCGGAAAGCACGCGTGTATCGACTTTTTCTCCTTGATTCGCGCCCAGCGGACGCACTTCCTTATCTTCCAAGACGCGCAGGAGTTTCGTCTGCAGCGTCACCGGCAATTCGCCGATCTCGTCCAAAAAGAGCGTCCCGCCGTTTGCCTCGCGGAACAGACCGCTGCGGTCTTTGCGCGCATCGGTGAATGCGCCGCGCACATAGCCGAACAGCTCACTTTCGAGCAGCGTTTCCGGAATCGCCGCGCAATTCACCGCAATGAAGGGCCCGCTCGCGCGCGAACTGTTGGCATGAATCGCCCGCGCAATCAGCTCTTTTCCGGTACCGCTCTCCCCTTCGATGAGGATATTGGCGGGTAAGTCACTCACTTGCGCGACGGTTTCGAGGATTTTTTGCATCGCCACGCTCTGACCGATAATGTTCTGGAATCGGTGATGGGCCCGTACTTCCGTACGCAGGCGCTGAACCTCTTGTTCGAGTCGTTTTTGTTCGAGCGCGCGTTTGATCTGAATTAATATTTCCTCATTACGAAATGGCTTAGTCACATAGTGAAATGCGCCGGCGCGCATCGCCTCGACAGCGCTTTCGATGGTGCCGAAGCCTGTGATCAAAAGCACCAAAGCGCCGTTATCAATCTCGCGCAGTCGCTGAACCAGCTCGACACCGCGCATCTTGGGCATCATGAGATCGGTGATAGTCAAGTCGAAATAAGATTGACGAGACTTCTGAAGTGCCGTCTCGCCCTCATATGCAACATCGGTCTCGTACCCTTCCTCGCGCAACAAATCGATCAGCAGTTGACACATCGCACGATCATCGTCGACGATGAGAACCCGGCCGTGGTTGGCGATCGGCTCCTGGGTAGCGGGAATCATCGTGTTGCCGCCCTCTTTTCCCAAACCGCATCTTCCTCACGGTCTGTAGGGAGAAGAATGCTGAATCGAGTGAAGCTGCCCGGCTCACTTTGCGCGCGAATTTCACCGCCGTGGTCCTTAACGATGCCATAGCTCACCGAAAGACCGAGCCCGGTCCCTTCGCCGATGTCTTTGGTTGTGAAAAAAGGGTCGAACACCTGACCGATGTGCTCGGGGGAGATCCCTGCGCCATTGTCTTCAAATTCGATGCACAACCGCGGCTGCTTATCGTTCGCGGCCTCGTTTGCGTCAAGAGCACGCGCCGCGCTGATTTTAATGCGGCCGCCGTAAGGTAATGCCTGCAAGGAATTCAGCAATAGATTTAGGAATACTTGCTGCAATTGATCGGCATCAGCAGAAACCAAAGGCAATGATTTGTCGGCTTTGAGATCGATGATTATGTTCTTTTCGGCAATCTTATGCTCGAGCAGCCCGATCACCTTTTCGAGCAGCGTTAACAGCTCGACCCTACGGAAGGCCGGTTCACGGCGGCGCGAAAATTCGAGCAGTTGACGTACAATCCCCGCAATTCGATCGATCTGAGAGCGAATGGTTTGCAAGTTATCGTTGACTTCTTTCTGTGTGCGCGGCCGGCGCAAAAGAAACTCGGCGCGGCCACCGATAATATTGAGAGGGGTGCCGATCTCATGTGCTAATCCGGCGGCGAGTTGCCCCACGGAAGCCAACTTATCGGACTGACGGAGGCTGCGCTCGAGATTCAACCGCTCACGCTGTTCTTGAACGAGTTTACGGTAGAGCTCCAGGAGCCGATGGCACATTTGATTGAACTCCACAGCCAGCGAGCTGATCTCATTGTGTCCTTCGACCTCAAGCCGCTTTTCCCAATTGCCCTCGCCGATCTCGCGGACGCCGTTGATCAGTTGCTTGATGGGTTTCGTGAGACTCCGTTGAACCAGGAAGACAATGACAAAACTTAGGAGCGCTATCAAAACCACGGTTGTCAAAATAATCCGGTTACGGCGAGTCTCCAGGGTCAAATTGTAGCCGACCCCCCGCCGCGCAAGAACAAAGGCCCCGACGAGACCGTTATTTCTGTCCAGGATCGGTTCGATCCGATAATAGACCGGGTGTGCAGGGCTCTCGATGTACCCATCGATCGCCTTGCCGCTTGTCAAGACCGCTTTTGGGTCGATATCGAGCACCATGCGAGGATCAAGAGCAGGGTACCCTTCCGTATCAGTCAAAGAGGCGGAGGTCGCGATCGGCTTCGCCGATGTATCGTACACTACGACGGCATGGATATTCCCTGACTGTCCAATGTTATCGATGAAGCGTTGCGTTGCGTTGATATCGCGCTCATCACTGTAAATG